>ERZ824600.1717-NODE-1717-length-25678-cov-6.381181_pt1 | contig 25678 bp, 24 predicted proteins | sample MGYA00519933_ERZ824600 | MGnify/ENA primary metagenome ERZ824600 (study PRJEB31778, sample SAMEA3449178) | human gut metagenome | biome: human gut; feature: human-associated habitat; material: faeces | place: United Kingdom | collected 2010/2012 ... | reverse complement strand
TTATCTACGTGGCGGCGATCGCGGGGATTGACGGGGCGATGTACGAAGCGGCCGACATCGACGGCGCGGGGCGCTTCGGCAAGATGCTCTTTATTACCCTCCCCTCCATCGCGCCCACGATCACGGTATTTTTGATTCTCTCCGTCTCCAATCTCCTAAACAGCGGCTTTGATCAGATCTGGATTTTCAGAAATCAGATGAACCTCGACCGCAGCGAGATGATCGACACATACGTCTACCAGCACGGCGTGCTCAACCACAGATATTCCTACACCACGGCGATCGGGCTGCTGAAATCCGTCGTCGCGCTGATTCTGCTGACCGGCTCCAATTTTCTGAGTAAAAAACTGACGGGAAGGGGGATTTACTGATGAAAAAACGCGCGCGGAAATATACGGCGTTCGACGTCGTTCTGATCGTCCTCTTCTGCCTGTTTTCCTTTCTGATGATTTACCCCGTCTATTACGTCCTGATCGGCTCGTTCAACGAGGGCATGGATTACCTTTCGGGCGGCATCTATCTGTTCCCGCGGAAATTCACGGCCGCAAACTACTACGTGGTGTTTGCGGATGCAAAGCTGTGGCAGGCGTATTTCATCACCGTGAGCCGCACCGTTCTGGGAACGGCGATCGCGCTCTGGTTCACCGTTACCGTCGCCTATGCGATGAGCAGAAAGGAGCTTCCTTTCAAAAATTTCTTTTACTTTCTCAATATCTTCACGATGTTTTTCAGCGGCGGGCTGATTCCCTTCTTTCTGATCATCAACCTGTTGGGACTTTACGATACTTACTGGCTGTACCTGATCCCCTGCATGTACTCCGTGTATCACATGATCATCATCGCCAACTACTTCAGGGCACTCCCGGAAGAACTGCGGGAGGCCGCCGTCCTGGACGGCGCCGGAGAATGGCGGCTGCTCTATACCATCGCAATTCCCCTCTCCACCCCCGTCATCGCGACGGTAGGACTGTGGACGGCGATCGGGCACTGGAACTCTTACTTCGATTCCATGGTTTACACTCAGTCCGAAAGCCTTACGACGCTGCAGTATTATCTGATGCAGATGATCAATTCCAAGAACATCGATCTCGGTGGCGTCACGCTTCCGGACAACGTCGCCGAGAACATCACCGCGGAAGTCATCACGTTCGCCTCCATCATGGTGAGCATCCTCCCCGTTATGTTCATATTTCCCTTCCTCACCAGATTTTTCGAGAAAGGGATTATGATAGGATCGTTAAAAGGTTAAAGGAGAAACTATGAAAAAAAAGTACATCATAATTTTAGTCAGCTTATGTTTCTTATTAACAGGTTGTACTAAATATTTATCAGATAATGATAACAAAAGAGTCATAAATGAAGAAACAGGTCAAAGTTTACCATCAAATATATTATGTAAACCAACAGACGAAAATTTAAAATCTATATATGAACAATATGAAGATAGATTAGAATTTAAATTAGAAGATTTGCCTGAATGTGAAAATATCAAAATTTATGATTCTAAAACATATAGTGGTTTATGGGTTCAATTAATTGTAATGCCACTTGCCTACTTAATTATTAAAATTGGAAATTTTGTTGGTAACTATGGTTTATCAGTAATGATTGTTGGCTTATTAATTAGACTTATCTTAGTTCCATTTTCAGCTAAAACAATGAAACAATCTGAAAATATGAAAAAAGCAAGTCCAGAACTAGCTAGACTAGAAAAGAAATATGAAAATAAAAATGATCAACAATCATTAACAATGAAAAGTACCGAAATGTTACAAATTTACAAAAAATATAATATTAACCCAATGGGAAGTTGTTTAATCTCATTAATTCAATTTCCATTATTCTTCGGATTCCTAGAAGCAATAAATCGTATTCCGGCAATCTTTGAAGGAACCTTAGGTGCATACCACTTAGGTATAACTCCATTAATCGGATTAAGAACTGGAAATTACTACTATATCGTGTTACTATTATTAATAATGTTAACAACATATTTGTCATTCAAAAACACTATGACTCAAACAAGTGGTAATCCCGAACAAGATAAACAAATGAAAATGATGACATACTTCATGTTAGTGTTCATAACAATTGCATCATTTAGTTTACCAACTGCCATTGCCTTATACTGGGTTGTAACAAATGGATTTAACGTTATTCAAAATTTAATAATAATGAAGGGAAGAAAATAAAGTGGAAGTATATTCATATGAAGGAAAAAAAGCAAATGAGGTTTTTGAAAAAGCCTTATCAGATTTAAATGTAACAGAAGATGAAATATTATATCATAAACAAATTAACAAAGGTGGTTTCTTAAAAAGTGATACAGTTAAATTTACAATCGTAAAACTAACTGAAGTTCAAAATGCTATAAAATCATTTTTAGAAGAGACTATTAACAACATGGGATTAGAAGTTAAATTTGAAACTAATATTAGAGAAAAACAAATTAATATCAAAATATTTTCTAACAATAATTCAATATTAATTGGAAGAGATGGTAAAAATTTAACTGCCTTATCAACAATTTGCAAACAATATATATATAATCAAATTGGAGTATATCCATATTTAAATCTTGATGTTGAAAATTACAAAGATAAACAAATAACTCACATTGAAAGATTAGCTAAAAATTTAGCTAGAGAAGTTAAAAATACAAAACAAGAGATAGTAATGGAAAATATGAATTCATATGAAAGAAGAATTGTTCATAATTGCTTAACAAATATGAAAGGAATTACTACAATTTCTGAAGGTGAAGAACCTAATAGACACGTTATTATCAAACCAACAGAGGATTAATTTAAATAGACCTTATCGTAACATGATAATGGTCTTTTTTCTTATTCCAATATAAAAATCATAATTTTACATTAAATATACATAAATAATTTTAAAATTCTTTAAAAAAGTAGTAAACAATGATAAATTATAATTATGAAAGGAAGATTCTAATTTGACTAAAAAAGAAATAATATTAAATGGTGAAAAATGGATTGTTGATTTTGAAACCGGAACTATTTATAAAAATTTAGAAATGATACCTAATGGCACAGGCACTTTACCTATGTTAGGCAGATATGGAGATTATCCATTTAAAGTTTTTAGAAATGCATTATATTTTGAAACAAATGACAAGTTTTACAAAGTTTATGCTGATGAAGTAATGGAAATTACTAAAGAAGAATATCAAGAAAGTAGAAATTATATAAAACTAAATAAAAATGATCCTTCTGCATTAAGATTTGTATCTAAATATGTTACATCAGCAATACTTGATGAGGTCATGGAACAACAATTTGGTTTAAAAGTATCAATACCAGTTGAAAATTCAAATAATGTAAATTTGTTATCAAGAAATTTTACTCCTGAAATAGAAAATTATATTAAAAAAATCTCAAAATCAATTCTTGCAATAATGCCTAATCAAATAAATAGAGAAACTATAAAACAGCAAATTAAAGATATTTATAAGAATGATATTTCAAAAAATGATGAATTACATAATACTATAATAAATGGTGTTTATTTAAGCAATAAAGAAAGATTTGATTATTTATCAGAAGATATAATAAGAAGTCGTAATGCAAGAAAAAATAGCAGAAAATAGTGATTAATAAATTGCTATTTTTTATATTATTAAAATTAGAAAGATATGAAATATCACTTTTCTTACCCAAAAATGTTATAATGAATCTATAGGGAAGGATCATATTATGAAATTAATTCTAAAACCAATCACTTTAAAAGAAGATACATTAAATGAAATTAATAGAGGTAATTATGATGTTAACAATTTTATCTCATCAATTAATGAATATCTATCAAGAGCAAATGATTTAATTTATACCAAAATAGAAAGTCTAAACGAATTAGAACTATACCAAAAATTAAAACCAATTTATAATATTAAACTAAATACAAATGATTACTTAAAAGCTCTATCAAAAAAATATAACAAACATTACACTAATTTTATAACCATAAGAGTTAATGAAGAAAATTATTTTGTATTATCAACTAATAAATATGCTTATTTAGATGAAAGTACCATTGATTTAAATAAATTTAGAAATTTAATAAATAGAGAAGAACTAATCATATTAAATAAAGAACTAATAAGAAATGAATATCTTGATGAAACAAATGAATTATTTTCATATTTTCTTGAAATATTAAAAAAAGAACTCTTAGTTAAAAATATCTTATTCGATCTAAAATGGTACACCAAAGAAGTAATGCATCAAGCAAGAACAGAAGCAGATTTAGCAAATAATGAAAAAAATCCCGAATTATTCGAAATAGGTAAGATGTATAAAAAAGCATTAGCTAATTGTTATAACGAAGGAACCATTTCCAAAACTAAAAAAATATCAGTTCCTAAACATCGAAAAAATAAAAGAAAATAATTTTGTTATTATGTAAAATAATTGTAAAAATACATATATAAAAATACATATATAAATTGTTTAATTAACTAAATATATGATATATTTAAAATGAAAGTAGGTATAATATGACAAAAAAAGATGCAATAAAATTATTAGAACTTCCAGATGCCGAAATGTATTCAGTAGTAGAAATTAGAAAAGCATATCGTAAAGCAATGCAAAAAAATCATCCAGATCATGGCGGAAGTACTGAAATGGCTCAAAATATAAATGAAGCCAGAGAATATTTGATTAAAAATTATGTAACATATATAGATCCTAATAAAGAGCCAATTTTAACAAAGGAACAAAAATTAGAAAGAATAAAGTTTAATATAGAGCAAGTATTCAAAATATTTCTTGTTAAAAGAACTTTTTTTACTAAGTCTGAAGAATTATACACTCAATTAAAACTTTTGATGCGTGATGATCAAATCATAAAAGAAGTATCACAAGTTAATAATCCTGGTATTGAATATATTTTTTCCGTCGTAAAACCAAAAGCAAAAAAAATTATAACAACATATGTTGAAAATTATTGTGCTCTAAGAGGAATAAAGGCATCAGATTTAAGTAGTTTTGATGTACACAATATAGAATTTCCATTTGATCCAGATGACTATGTTAGCAAATTACAGAATGCTTATATAGTTTATTCAAAAAAATTTATGGAAAACTATGCAAAAGAAATTGAAAATTATGATTTAATTAAAAATGAAATAAATAAAATAATAAAAAATCTTCCATATGACGAAAGTAAGCCAATTTCAGAATTAACTAGTATATTTGTAAAAAAATACTATGATATTTATAAAATGAAAACAGATTATAATTATCTTCAAATGAAATATAAATCTAATTTAACAAATATAAATTTAACATTTATCGATATTGTTAAAAGGATGTCAACTAGTACATATTGGGACACAATGGATTTAAAAAGAGAAATAAATGATTTAAAAAAAACAACTGACACTCTAGGAAATTATTTAAATTTAACTGAAGAAGATATTATTAAAAGTGAAATAATATTGCAAAAAGCATTATCATTATTAGGCAAATGTCATATGTTTAATAAATCAGATTTGAATATGGACAAATTAAAATCATATTTAAATATAAATATTTTAGAAATAAAATTCCCATTTATGATTGATTATTTTATTAGTATAATTGTAAAAATTGAAGAAAAAGCCATAGATAACTTTGATAAATTAGTAGAAGCTTATTGTGGAATTGAAACAGAATTTAGCAAAAATTATGGAATACCTATTGATAAATTACAAAGGTTTATGTATGAACCAATAGATAAAACAAAATTAGATTTTTCTAGTCCACTTGATTTTAATAAAATTGATAAAAAACTAGCGATAGCATATAAAAGATATATAGTTAAATATGTTAAAACTATACTTAATAATGATGATTCAAAATTTACTGATGAAGAAAAACATGCCATAGTAGAAAAAATATTTTCAAATTTATACATTTATAGTAAAGAAGATATTAATGATATAATTTATGAACACATCATAAACACTTTTGAATCAGGAAAACATTTATAGAAAATAAAAGTAGCAAATTTGAGGATTAATTTAATCCTTTTTTTAATTGTTCAAGTGTGATATAATACGCACGAAAGAAAGAGAGTGATACCATGAATTCAACTATATGTGCAATATCTACAAGTTTAGGTGTAGGAGCCATTTCTATAATAAGAGTTAGTGGACCAGATGCCATAAAAATAGTTAATAATTTATTTGATGGAAAAGATCTTACCAAAGTTCCAACCCATACAATTCATTATGGACATATTGTATTTAATAAAGAAATAATAGATGAAGTGTTAGTTTCAGTTATGTTAGCTCCAAAAACATTTACAATGGAAGATATAGTTGAAATAAATTCTCATGGAGGTCCTGCAACAACCAATAAAATTTTAGAATTACTTTTGTTAAATGGATGCATACAAGCAGAGCCTGGTGAATTTACCAAAAGAGCCTTTTTAAATGGTAGAATAGACCTAGTTGAAGCAGAATCAATCAGCGATTTAATATCATCTCAAACAGAAAAATCACGTAAACTTGCTATTAATGGAGTAACAAAAAATATATCAAATAAAATAAATGATATTCGTAAAGACATAATGGATATCCAAGCAAACATTGAAGTTAATATAGATTATCCAGAATATGAAGAAGGAGAAAAATACACAAAAGAATCATTAAAGCCATTAATAGATAAAGTATATTCAAAAATAAATGAGTTATTATCAAATTCTAAAAATGGTAAAATAATTAAAGACGGAATATCAGTTGCATTAGTGGGTAAACCAAACGTTGGTAAAAGTAGTATATTAAACGCATTATTAGAAGAAGAAAAAGCAATAGTTACAAATATTCCTGGAACAACAAGAGATATAGTAGAAGGCAAAATAAATTTAGACGGAATAATATTAAACATCATCGATACTGCTGGAATCAGAAAAACTAACGATATCGTCGAGCAAATAGGCGTCGAAAAAAGTTTAAAAATGATAGGCGAAGCCGATTTAATAATCTATGTTCTAAATAATAATGAAGAACTAACTAGTGAAGATTTAGAAACAATCAATGAATTACAATCAAAACAATCCATCATCTTTATCAATAAAAACGATTTAGATAACAAAATAGATTTAAAGAGGTTATCTAACTATAACATAATAACAGGTAATACCTTAAATTATGAAGGATTAACAAATTTAAAAAATGAAATAAAAAGATTATTTAATCTTAATGAAATTGAACAAGAAGATTATACATATCTTTCAAATGCAAGACAAATCGCATTAATAACTAAAGCCAAAGATATGATAGAAAATATATATAATAATTATGAGAATGTTCCAATCGATATGTTCACAATTGATTTAAAAAATACCTATGAAACATTAGGTGAAATAATAGGTGCAACATATAAAGATGACTTATTAGATGAATTATTCTCAAAGTTTTGTTTAGGAAAGTAAGGAATAAAAATGAAATATGATGTAATAGTTGTCGGTGGTGGTCACGCTGGATGTGAAGCAGCCAATGCTTCAGCTAAAATGGGTCTAAAAACCGCATTAGTTACTGCAAATATAAAAAATATAGCCGATATGCCATGCAATCCATCAATAGGTGGAACAGCTAAAGGTATAGTGGTTCGTGAAATAGATGCCTTAGGTGGATTAATGGGTAAAATTGCAGATAAAACCCATATTCAAATCAAAATGCTTAATAATGCCAAAGGTCCAGCAGTAAGATCACTTCGTGCTCAAGGTGATAAAATAACTTATCCAAGAGAAATGTTAAAAGCTCTAAACTCACTTGAAAATTTAACCATAATTGAAGGAATGGTAGAAAATTTAATTGTTGAAAATAATACCATTAAAGGAATAATATTAGCAAATAATACGGAAATACTATGTGATGCCTTAATTTTAACAACCGGAACATATCTAAGAAGCAAAATATTAGTAGGAAGTACTAGTAAAGAAGAAGGACCTCATGGTGAAAAACGTTCTAATAATTTAAGCAATGTTTTAAAATCTTATGGTTTTGAAATTCAAAGATTAAAAACAGGTACACCTCAAAGATTAGATCGCTCAACAATCGATTTTAGTAAATTAAAAGAAGAAAGCGGCGATGATTGTTATTGGACATTCAGTTTTGATAATGGCCCATTATATGATAAAGACAAACAAATCAAATGTCACATAGTTTATACAACTCCTGAAACTCATGAAATAATTAGAAAGAATTTAAAAAAATCTGCTATGTATGGTGGATATGCCGAAGGAATAGGTCCAAGATATTGTCCATCAATTGAAGATAAAGTAGTCCGTTTTGCCGATAAAGAAAGACATCAATTATTCTTAGAGCCAGAAAGTCTTTATTATGATGATATTTACTTACAAGGATTTTCAACAAGTATGCCAGAAGATGTTCAAGAATTAATGGTTCATAGTCTTCCTGGATTAGAACATGCTAAAATATTAAAATATGCTTATGCTATTGAATATGACGCAATCAATCCTTTACAATTAAAGCCATCTCTAGAAACAAAAGTAATTAATAATTTATTTACTGCCGGACAAATTAATGGAACAAGTGGATATGAAGAAGCAGCCGGTCAAGGTATAATTGCTGGAATTAATGCGGGACTTAAATTACAAGGAAAAGAACCACTAATCTTAAAAAGAAACGAATCATACATCGGTGTTTTAATTGACGATTTAGTAACTAAAGGAACCAAAGAACCATATCGTTTATTAACATCACGTGCTGAATATCGTTTATTACTTAGACATGATAACGCTGATATTAGATTAAGAGACTATGGTTATCAAGTAGGTTTAATATCTGAAGAACAACATAATCGTTTACTTAAAAAATTATCAAATATTCAAACATTATTAAATTATCTAAAAGAAACTCGTATTACCCCAAGTACAATACCTGCTTCATTAAAAGAAATAGTTAATTTAAATAGCGGAGTAAGTCTATACGAATTATTAAAACGTCCTGAAATCACATTAGATTTATTAATCGAAAATAATTTAGTTTCAAATGATTATAGCGATGAAGTAAAAGAACAAGTCACATTTGCTGTTAAATATGAAGGATATATTGCTAAAGAAGAACAAGAAGTGGAGAAGTTATTAAAACTTGAAGAAAAAGAAATACCTGAAGATATCGATTATGATAAAGTTAAGAATCTTGCTAGTGAAGCAAGAATAAAATTAAAACAAGTTCATCCTAGAACAATAGCTCAAGCATCAAGAATAAGTGGTGTTAACCCAGTAGATATATCTGTTCTTTCAATCTATTTAAAAAAGGAATATCCTCATGAATAAAGAAGAATTTAAAAGTGAATTATCAAAATTAGGAATAAGCCTAACTGACACTCAATTAGAATCTTTAGAAAAATATGCTAATATTTTAATTGACTATAACAAACATACCAATATAACCGCTATTACTGATAAAGAAAGCATTTACTTAAAACACTTTTATGATTCACTAACCCTAAATAAAATAATCGATTTAACTAAAGATTTATCAGTTCTAGATGTTGGATCAGGAGGCGGATTTCCCGGAATAGTTATAAAAATAGTATATCCTAATTTAAAATTAACTTTATTAGATAGTAATAATAAAAAAAGTGAATTTCAAAGATATGTTATTAACAAATTAAAATTAACAGATATAAATGTAATAAACGATCGTGCTGAAAATTTCATTAAAAAAGGCAATAAATATGACATAGTTGTCGCAAGAGCAGTATCAAATATGCCAGTTTTAGATGAATTATGTATTCCTTTTCTAAAAATAGGTGGTAATTTAGTTTTAATGAAAGCCGATGCAAGTACCGAATTAGAAAATAGTAAATCAGGTATTAAAATCCTAGGTGGAGAAATAAATGATATTCAAAAATTTAATTTACCAAAAGAAGGTTCTCTAAGAACTTTAATTAAAATAACAAAAGTAAATGAAACACCATCTATTTATCCAAGAAATTACGATAAAATAATCAAAAAACCCCTAAAATAAAAAAGCAAAAGGTATTATTATAACACCTTTGCTTTTTTATTTATTATAAATGATTTTTTAACACCTTTTTACATCAATAACTAAAAACTAAATTTTTTCCATTGAAATAAATACCAAAATAAAGTAAAATTAATTTTAGAATAGGAAGGGTATTTTATGGAAAATGCGATTTTAAATATAAATATCGATTTAATAATGCCAAATCGTTTTCAACCACGTCTTGTTTTCGATGAAAAAGCTTTAAATGAACTTGCTGATTCCATTAAAGAACATGGAATTATTGAGCCAATTATCGTAAGACCATTAAATGACAAATATGAAATTATTGCTGGTGAAAGACGTTATAAAGCAGCATGTATTGCTGGCTTAACTAAAGTACCCGTTATTGTTAAACATTTAAGTGATTATAAAAGTGCTCAAGTAGCAGTTATTGAAAATGTTCAAAGAAGAAATTTAAATCCTATGGAAGAGGCAAAATCCTATAAGAGAATATTAGATCATGGTTTAAAAACACAAGAAGAATTAGCTAAAGAAATAGGTGTATCTCAAAGTACAATTGCCAATAAACTAAGACTTCTTAGTCTTGCTGAACCAGTTAAACAAGCCTTAAGTGAAAATAAAATAAGTGAGCGTCATGCTAGAGCCCTACTTAAAATAACATCTCTTGATAAACAAGAAGAATTATTAAATAAGGTTATCACTGAAAGATTAACAGTTAAAGATTTAGATGATGAAATTAAAAAACTTGATACTTCTACAACTCCAAATGTAACATTCAAAATGCCAGAAGTACCAAATATTGTTAACACATTAAATTTATTTGATGAAAAAATATCTGAAGAGCCAGTAGCATCTTCAAAACCCGAATTTGTTACCCCAGTTGTAGAACCAAAAGATGAGCAACCAATAACTGAACCTAAAATAGAACCAGTTCCAAAAGAAGAAACTATTGAAGTAAACCCAGATCCTGAAATTAAGGAAGTTCAAGAAATAGAAGAAGAACAACTACCAACAAAACCTCAACCTGATAATAGTACAAATATATTTGATATTCCAACAATAGGACAAGAATCAAAACCAGATTATCCATCTCTGGAAGACTTACAAACAAATATGGATTTAGGCATTAAAAGTGATATTTTGGTACCAGAACAACCTGAAGAACCCATTGTTGAAGAAAAAGAAGAACCAAAATTAGAAGTAACAGAACCAATCGTTGTACCCGAAACACCAGTTGAACCACCTAAACCAAGAATTATACCAAACGATTTAAATAGTGTTAAACAAGCCATCTCTGATTTAAATAAAGAAATAAAAGATGCTGGTTTCAACATTGAATTTGAAGATTATGATTTTTCAGATTTATATCAAGCAATAATTAAAATAAATAAATGACTTATGATTAATTTTCATAAGTCATTTTTAATTTTCCGTACCTTTTTTATAATAATAAATTACCGTATTTTTACTACTTTTAGGAGTATCACCAGACACCGCATCAAGTGGAATACCTATAATATTATCTCAAGGTTCATACCAACTAGTTTCCTTATCCTTAAGATATTCTTCAATCGTATCACACCATATATTTTTTATTTTTTTACTATAAACCGAATTAACATTCTTATTCATGTCATTACCAGCCCATACCATCATTAAGGCATCTGGATTATATCCAACAATCCAGTAATCATTATCAGTAGTCCCACTTTTAATTGCATATTTTCTTGAAATCTTACTATTTAAGTAAATAATAGTTGGGTTTAGATAATCAATAAAAGCCGGATTATATGTGTTTGTCATCATCTCATTAATTATAAACACTGAATCCTTATTAAAAACCTCTTTAGATTTTTCCTTATGTTTATATAAAAGATTTCCATTAACATCCTCAACACGTTCAATAAAATAGGTTTCATTTGTAGTTCCGTAATTAGCAAGAGTTACATAACTATTAGCGTAATCAAGCATATTAAGTTCTTGAGAGCCAAGCGCAAGTGAAGGTACTGGATTTAACTTTTCTTTTAGTCCAGCCATTTTCATAGTTTTAACTAGCTGTTCTTCACCCAAAAATAAATGTGTCTTAACCGCATAAATATTATCCGAATAGGCAAGAGCCGCAGCCATCGTAATCTCCTTATTTGCATATAAATTAGAATAATTATTAGGTGTATAAGTCTCCTTATTACCAAACACAAAACTAACCTTTGAACTATAAAACCTACTACTTTCTGTCATATTATTTTCAAGAGCCGAATAATAAAGAAAAGGTTTAATAGTAGAACCAACTTGTCTTTTAGATTGAGTAACGCGGTTATACTGACTTCTTGCATAATTTTTTCCTCCAGCGAGTGCTAGTACCCCTCCAGTTTTCGGATTAACAAGAATTCCCGCTAATTGCACATCATCCTCATTACTACCATTTTCTTTAATCGAATCATCTAACTTCTTTTGGGCATTAACATCCAAAGTAGAATAAATTTTAATACCACCAGATTTAATCAAATTTTTAGGAATTGAAGAAATACTATTTAACTCCTCATTAACTGCATCACTATAATACATTAAAGTACTCATATTATTTCTTTCTCTTTTACCATAAATTTCAATTTTGTTTTTATACAAATTATCATATTCTTCTTTAGTTATATAACCATTTTTAACAAGCAAACTAGCAATAATTCTAGCCCTTTTAATACAATTATCATAATTAGCAATCGGATTATTATTTTCTGGACTTCTTGGAATACCTACTAACATCAAAGCTTCCTCAAGTGTTAAATCACTTGCATTTTTATTAAAATAATACTTACTCGCACTAGCAATCCCATAATTACCTTGTCCATAATTAATCGTATTTAAATAACCTTCCAATATCTCATCCTTAGAGTATCTAAGTTCTAATTTAATTGTTAAAAATGCCTCATCAATCTTTCTTTTCCAAGTTTGATTAAAATCTAAATATAAATTCTTAACATATTGCTGGGAAATAGTAGATGCTCCTTCTACAATCGTTCCACTTTTAATATTATTAAACATTGCCTTACCAATTCTTAAATAATCAAATCCACTATGATCATAAAAGCTCTTATCCTCACTAATAATAGTCGCATTTCTTACATACTTAGATATATCCTTAAGTGAAACCCAATCATTATTATTATTACTTTCAAACACTAATTCTTCCTTATTATCATATAAATAAATCCTATTTGCCGAATTAAGAACAATCTTTGGACTTATATAAGCATACAAATAAATACCCCATATACAAACAACAAAGGATATCCACAAAAAAAGAAATATTCTATATAAATTATACATTCTTTTCATAATCATCATATTTATTATGGAATTTAACCAAAATATTATGCTAAAATACGTTTAGGTGGTAACTAATGAGTAAAATAAAATTATATAAAAACAATTCCCTTGTCTTTGAAAAAGATGGCAACATTAATGATAATATTTTTGAGGTAGAAAATATTAAAGTAGATTTACTAAATCACATCTTATATAGAGAAGATGCTAGTTATAAATATACCTTAGATTATAAACAAAACAATGCTAATATAGAGTTAAAAGAGCATAACTATAGTTTAAATTTACTATTAGAAACTAAAAGTATTTTAAAAAATGATGAATATCTAAGAATAATTTATTCTATTGAAAGTGAAGAAAAAATTGATAATATATTAGAAATCTATTTTTAGTTTATAAATATTTAGATATTAGAAAACAAGCATTATTTGATTTTTACTCTGATAATTTTACTTTATTTGATAAATTAGAATCATTTACAAAGAAAGATTTAAAAGCTTAATTATATTTTTTATATTATCAATTGCCTGATAATTCTAATTTTATAACTAAAATACTATTAACAGGCTCTATCGAAGAAGCAATTAAATTTTATGAACAAATCATTTTAGAAGATTATCTACAAAATATTTTTGAAAAACAAGAAATTAGACATTATGCAAATATCTTTATAAATGAATTAGATAAATATACCCAAAAATATTATAATCAAAACTACAAATCCAAGCATTAATACGAATTTATAACACTAGCAAACAAATGGTTGCATTTATTCTTGCAATATGCTATAATACTAACCCGTAAGGGGGATTAAAATGAAAACAACAATAACAGTCGAAGAATTTGAAAATTTAAAACAAAGTGTATCTACACTAATAGATTACGTTGAAAAAGGACTATTAAATGCTGATAGTTTAAAAAGTCTTCATGAATATTTACAAACAGTCAGTGTTCTTCCAGAATTTAAATATGATACAAAACCTAATTTTACAAGATAAAAATAATAAGTAAGTAAGAAAATTAAATGCTTACTTATTTTTATTTTTACATTAAATACATCTTAATAAAATTTTCTATTGACAACCTACGATATTATGATAAAATCATAAGTGTTAAAAAAAGCCATTATCATATTTATAAATAACACATATAATGGTTTAGGAAAGAGGATTTTTAATGATTAAATTAACTGATGAAGAAAAAGATACTTTATCATATAATGATGTAGCCTACTTAATATTAAAAGATACAAATAAAAAAATTAAAATTCAAGATTTATTTAAAGAAGTAATTAAAGCTATGGATTTACCAGAATCAACTTTTGAAGATGATATCGAAGAATTTTTTGAATTAATAATTACTGATAAAAGATTAACTATGATAGATAACGGATTTGTAGATTTAAAAATTAATCATAGTACTAAAATGATTGTTGATGAAGATGAAGACGAAGATATGTTAATTGAAAACGAAGAAGATCTTGAAGAAGAAAATTCAGAAGATAATTATGATGATGATTCAAATCCAGAAGATGATACCGATAACGATTTACAAGATTTAGTAATCATTGATGAAGATAGTGACGATTTAGATTCTGATATGATGTAACTAATTCTTTTTTCTTATATAAAGGAGGATAACAATGATAGATAGATTAGAACTATTAACTAATAGATATAATGAAATAAATGAAGAATTATTAAAACCAGAAGTATTATCAGATTTTAATAAACAAAAGAAATTATCTAAGGAAAAAGGTGGCATAGAAGAAGCCGTAAATAAATATGCCGAATATAAGGATTTAGTTTCTGAAATAGAAAGTTTAAAGGAACTAGTAATGGATCCTGAAATGCATGAAATAGCATCAATTGAACTAGATGAAAAAAAGGATAAACTTGCCTCTTTAACTAAAGAAATTGAAATACTACTTTTACCTAAAGATGAAAATGATGGAAAAGATATTATCATGGAAATCAGAGGAGCAGCAGGTGGTGATGAAGCCAATATATTTGCTGGCGACTTATTTAGAATGTATTCAAAATATGCTGAAAAAGTTGGTTGGAAGTTAGAAGCAACTCATGCTGTTGAAGGAGATTCAGGTGGCTTTTCAACCATTGAATGTTCCATTAAAGGTAATAATGTTTATTCTAAATTAAAATTTGAAAGCGGAGTTCATCGTGTTCAAAGAGTTCCAGAAACAGAGACAGCCGGACGTATCCATACATCTACTGCAACTGTTTTAGTAATGCCTGAAGTTGAAGATGTTGATATTGAGATAAAACCAGAAGATGTTCGTGTTGATGTTTATCGTTCAAGTGGAAAAGGTGGACAAGGAGTAAATACAACTGACTCAGCTGTTCGTGTAACTCATATTCCAACTGGTATTGTTGTAACTTGTCAAAATGAAAGAAGTCAAATAAAGAATAAAGAAAGAGCTATGGTTGTTTTAAAATCAAGATTATATGATGCCGAAATGCAAAAACAAAATAATGAGACAGGTACAGCTCGTAAGAGTATGATTGGATCAGGCGATCGTTCAGAAAAAATAAGAACATACAATTATCCACAAAATCGTGTAACCGATCATCGTATTAACTTTAGTATTATGGAACTAGATCGTGTAATGGAAGGCAACTTAGATCCAATTATAGAAGCCTTAATAACAGAAGATCAAAGAAGGAAAATGCAAGGTGAGGAATAAACCTGAAAATATCAGCAACTTAGATTGGAATTTACTATGTCAAAAATATGATAACTTAGAAGAAGTTATTGCTAAAATAGATGAAGGTTATCCAATTGCCTATTTAATAGGAGACGTATCATTTTATGGTTATCCCTTTAAAGTAAATGAAAACGTTTTAATTCCCAGATTTGAAACAGAAACTTTAATTGAAAAAACTATTAAATTAATTAAAAGTCTAAATTTAGAAAATTCCAATTTAATTGATTTAGGAACTGGTTCTGGTGTTATAGCTATAACTTTAAAAAAAGAAATACCTTCTTTAAATATTACTGCAATTGATAAAAGTAAAGAAGCCCTAAAAGTCGCTATAGAAAATTCAAAATTAAATAAGGTAAATGTAGATTTTCAAAATCAAGATATTTTTAATTATAAATTACCTGAAAATATAAGTATTGTAATAAGTAATCCTCCTTACATAGAAGAAGATTCTAATTATAATCAAAATGTTCTTTATGAGCCAAAAGAAGCTATCTTTGTTTCTAATACAAATCCATTAATTTATTATGAACAAATATTAAAAATAGCTAAAGAACAAATTACCAAAAAACATCTTATTGCTTTTGAAATAGATGAAGATCATAAAGAAGACATGTACAAATTATGTAAGAAGTATTTTCCAAGTGATAATATAGTTATTGAAAAAGATTTAGCAGGTAAAAACCGTTATGCTTTTATATATAGTGAATAAAAAATAAAAAGATTACCCAATATTATTTTAGAAAGGGTAATTTTTTAATGAAAAATACTTTAATATGTTTATCAATAATAATTTTAAGTTTAACCTTAATAAAAAATAAAAATCAAAATGAAGTAATAATCCCAACTGACTCTATTCGATTTAGAGTAATTGCATCATCAGATAGTGAATTAGATATAGAAACCAAACTAGAACTAAAAGATCACATTGAGAAAGTTCTTATAGATTTAACTAAAAATGCTACAACAACAGAAGAAGTAGATAAAATAATTGTTGATAACCTAGAATTTATCAACATTCAAATTCATGAATTTTTAAAAAATGATAATTACAAATTAGATTATGGTTTAAACTATTTTCCAAGTAAAACATATAAAGGAGTAGTTTATGAAGCAGGAGTTTATAACTCGTTAGTGATAACAATTGGTAATGGTCTAGGAAAAAATTGGTGGTGTACCTTATTTCCACCCTTATGTTTATTAGAAAATAATGAAACAACAAATGATGTTGAATACAAATTATTTATTTCTAGTATAATTGAAAAGTTTAAATAATATACTTAACTAGGTGATTTTTTGTTAAGTATTTTTTTAATTGGGGTAGCACTTTCTATGGATGCCTTTTCCATTGCTCTCTCCATCGGAACAACTCATTTATCAAAAAATAGATTTATATTAATTCCCCTAGTAGTTAGTATAATGCACTTTGTTATGCCCTTAATTGGTTTATTTTTAGGTAATCAAATTTTATCGGTAATAAATATCAATCCAAAAATTATCATGACCATAATCTTGTTATATCTAGCGTTTCTAATGTATAAAGATCGAAATAATGATAAAGTAACTAAAATAAATTCCTTATTAAGCATCTTTTTATATGCACTTTCAGTTTCTCTTGATAGTTTTTCAGTAGGAATTGGCTTAAAAGCCTTAACTGATAAAATAATCATACCACCAATAATATTCTCATTATGTGCTGGAACAATAACTTATATGGGATTAATTCTAGGAAAGTATTCTCAAAAAGTATGGCAAGAAAAAGCATCACTTATAGGAATAATATTATTAATATCGATATCAATTGTCAATATTTGTAAATTATTTACTTAGATATTTGACTAAAACAAACTAAAATATTATATTATATTTAGAAAGGTAACTTTTTTATGAAAAAACTAATTATAGAAGGCCAGAAACAATTATCTGGTACAATAAAAATAAGCGGTGCTAAAAATAGCGTTGTTGCTTTAATCCCTGCATCCATATTAACAAAAGGAAAATGTATAATAAAAAATGTTCCTAAAATAAGTGATGTTAAATTATTATTAGAAATATTAAAATTATTAGGATCAAAAGTTGAATTAGATAAAGATACCCTTTATATTGATAATTCGAACATTCATAATGAATTTATTCCTAAAGATATAGCATCTAAAATGCGTGCATCATATTATTTTATGGGATGTTTATTATCTCGTTTTGGTTATGCTAAAGTATCATACCCAGGTGGTTGTACAATTGGTGCTCGTCCGATAAATTACCATACAGCTGGTTTTGAAAAGTTAGGAGCAAACATAACAGTAGAAGATGATATAAATTATATTATTGAAGCCAAAGAATTAATTGGTAATAATATATTTCTTGAGTTTGCCTCAGTAGGAGCAACTATAAATATTATGTTTTCTGCTGTTAGAGCCAAAGGAACAACCGTTATTCACAATGTAGCGAAAGAGCCAGAAATAATAAATATTGGCCAGTTCCTAAATAGTATGGGAGCTAAAATTACTGGATTAGGAACAGACACTATCACAATAGAAGGTGTAGATGAACTACATGATGGCGAAATAACCGTTATTCCTGACCGTATCGAAGCAGGAACCTATATGATGATTGGAACCCTTCTTGGAAATAATTTAAAAATAGATGGAATCATCCCCGAACATTTAACAAGTGTAATATCTAAACTTAAAGAAGCCGGTGCATCACTAAATGTAAAAGATAATCATGTAATCATTAACAAAGTAGATAAACTAGAGCCAGTTAACATTAAAACATTAGTTTATCCTGGTTTTGTAACAGATTTAGGTCAACCAATGAGTACTCTATTAACCCAGTGTGAAGGAACAAGTATCTTTGAAGAAACAATCTATGAAAACAGAATGAGACATATCAAATATTTAAATAAAATGGGAGCAAATATTGATTTAGATGGTAAAGTAGCCATGATTCACGGAAAAACATGTTTACATGGTGAAACAGTTGAAGCAACTGACCTTAGAGCTGGAGCAGCTATGTTGCTTGCCGGAATGATTGCTAAAGGAACAACAACCATAACAAATATAGAACATATTTTAAGAGGCTATGAAAACATAGTAACCAAACTAACAACAGTAGGAGCGAATATTAAAATAATAGATGAGTAATAAGTGAGAAAATATGTATAAATACACATTAAATGATAATGAAGATATCATTAAAATATTTGATAATCTATATATAAAACAAGGAAGTAATGAGAAAACAACCTCAGCAATTTTAACAAATCAAAGACTATTATTTTTAGATTATATAGTTCAAAATGAAGGATTAGAGGTTTTAAGAATTGCCCGTGGATCTCAAGCAATTCAATATAAAGAAGTATATTATCAAATAATCTTAAATGATATAAAAATGATTAATAAAAAAGAATTATATGAAATGCAAATAAGAAAAGATGTTGTAGATAAAGTTGAATTAAAACTAACTGAAAAAAGAAATGAAATTAAAAAAATATTAAAGAAGAAAGATGTATCCACAAAAGATTTTGAAAAAGTTAAAAGAATTATTATATATAGTAAAAAGAAAAGTATGTTAATAATATCTGAAATTAATGGAGATTCTTATAATGAAAATGGAATTAAAACATTATTAGATGAATTATTAAATAGTATGAAAAGTGCTAATATAAAAAGTTTTATTAGTATTAATAATAAGATGACAATAAATGGTAATATAATGTCTTTATTATATGATATTGTATATGAACTTATAGAAAGTAGTAATGATAAATCTATTGTATTATTTATTTCTAAAGAAAATAAGAATGTTAAACTAAAAGCTATTATAGATACTGATAAGTCTTTAAAGGATAAAATAAAAATAGATCCAAGTGTTTTGATAAAAGAAAAAATATATGATACAGATATAGAACTAGAATTTGTTATAAAAGGTGGTGTTATAAAATGAAATTATTACTTATAATTACCATTATAATTACATTAATACAAGTTGTTAGAGTATCTACTTTCTTTTTAAGAAAAGATGTATCAAGTATTAAAAAAATATTTGAATTATTAATATTAATAATTATGGTTATATTAGAGTACTTTAATTTACTTGATATTTCTAAAACAACTATGTATTTATCTATGTTATTATCAATTTATATTTTGGTTAGTTTTATATATGAAAAATTATATAAAAATGAATATATATCAGTTTTATCCGTTAAAAAAGGTATTGATGCATCTGATACAGGAATAATGTTTTTAGATGATAATAATATTATCTTAATAAATAATTTATTTTCAGATATTTTAAAAGGGCTAAATATTACTAAAGACTTTATAAATAATTTAATAAAAAGTAGTTTTAAGAAAGTAAATAATAATTATCTTTTAAAGTATAATGATAAAGTATATATGTTAAATATATATGATAATAAAGAAGTATCTTTAATAGATATAACAGAGTTATATTCTTTACAAGAAGAAGAAAAGAAACAAAATAAACAAATTAAAGAAAATAATGATAAGATATTACTTGCTATTAAAAATGTAGAAGAATTAGAAAGAGAAAAGAACTTATTAAAACTTAAAAATGAATATCACGATATAATAGGATATAGACTTGCTTTGTTTGATAAATATTTAGAACAAGAAAATAAGGATATAAATAACATATTAAAATTATTAGATAGTATTTATGAAGATTTTAATTCAAAATTAGATAGTAATGAAAAATTAAAAAACTTGATAAATATGTATAGTATTATAGGAATAAATGTTAAAGTTTTTGGTGCTTTACCTATAGATGAAGAAAAAGGTATAGTATTTTTTGAAATAATAAGAGAAGCTATTACTAATGCTATTATTCATGCTAATAGTAAAAATATTAAAGTAGTTATAACTGCCTATGATAATTATATAGAAATGGTTATAACAAATGATGGTAATAAACCAAAAAGTGTTATATTTGAAAATGAGGGAATTAAAGGAATGCGTAAGAAATTATCTAATATAAATGGTAGCTTAAAAGTTGTAACTGATAATAATTTTAAATTAATAATAAAGGCATAAAAAAGAAGAAATAAATTTAGTAAAATATTTCTTCTTTATTTTTGATTGGGAATAATATATCCATTACTTAAACAAAATATAGTAAGTTTAGTTATGTTATCAAATTCTAGCTTAGTAAGAATATTTGAAATATAATTTTTTAAAGTACCTAAAGTTATATTTAATTCTTCAGCAATTTCATCTCTATCTTTAGCTTCACATATACATCTTATTATTTTAATTTCTTTATCTGAAAGATCTTTAAATTTTTCACTTTCTTCATTATATATACAATTATCTGGAAATAAAGTATATCCTTTTAGAACTTGACTGATACTAAAAAGTAATGATTCACTATCTGTGTCTTTATATATTAGTCCATCTAAATTATATTCTTTAGCAGTATTTAAAAATGTAATTTCAGGAATTCCAGTAATAGCAAGTATTTTTACTTTGTTATGAAATTTATCTTTTACTTCTTTAGCATATTCTATACCATTAGCACCTTCTTTAGTAACTACATCAGTTAATATTAAATCAGGTTTATATTTTTTATATAAATTCATCATATCTTTAGCACTAGTACAGGTACAAACAATATCATAATCATTTGATAAAGTATTCTTTAACATATTGTTAAGCAGTGCCTGATCTTCAATAATCATTATTTTCTTCTTATTTACCATAATATTCACCTCAAGAATATATAAACATTATATCAATAAACTTAAATTTTTTATATATAAAACAATCATTTTAATAGATAATATATTACTTTTGTCATATTATTTTTTAAATTTGTATTACTTTTTTCATCTATTTTAAAATATTAAAATAATATATAATATTATCAGGAGGAAATAGTATGATTACTAAAAGTAAAGAAAAAAAAGATAAAACTTCTACAAATAATAAGAAAAGAAATATTATTTTAATAGTTGCTGGTCTATTGCTATTAATAATTATTTTATTCTTATTATGGTTCTTTAATCGTAAATTTGAAGTAACATTTGATTATAATAATGGTACAAAAGAAGAAGCAGTATATGTTAAATACAATAAAACCATTAATAGTAAAGATATTAAAACAAAAGAAGATTTAGGAGAACAATTTATTGATTGGTATTTAATTTTAGAAGAAAAAGATGGAAAAGATGTTTTAGCAGATAAACCTTATGACTTTAAAACTAAAATTAATAAAAATACCAAATTAAAAGCAGTGTATGAGGGAGTGGTTGAAACAATTACTGTTACTTTTGATAGTAAAGGTGGATCAAATGTTGATGCTATTACTATAAATAAAGGAACAGAACTAACACTACCAAAAAATCCTACTTATAAAGGTTATACTTTTAAAGGTTGGGTTGATGTAAATGATAGACCAATTTATGATAAAGCATTACTAAGTGAAGATACAACTTTATATGCTAAATGGAAAAAAGTAGAGGAGAAGAAAGAAACACCAAAACAAGAAAAGAAAGAAGAACCTACGATTGAAGTTAAACCAGAAAAAATTACATTAAGCTTATCAAGAGATACAATTCATTATAATGGAATAAAAACAGCAAAAGCGAGCGCAAAAGTAGAAAATGCTACAGGAGATGTTACATACTCATTAAGTAATACATTATGTATGGGTATTGATGCTAAAACTGGAGTTATTACAGCTAAAAATAATGGTGCATGTTCAAAAGGTGCAGAGATTAAAGTTTATGCAAAAACACCAAGTGGAACTACTGCTGAGCAAACAATTTATTATGAAAAAGACTTAGAATTAACATCAAAAGGAGAGTCTTATAGTAAATATGCTTCTTTTTATGGAGATAGTAATGATTATTATGTAACTGCAAATCAAAATGTAACTTGGGATGTAACTTTAACTTCATCAGTAAGCTATGAATATACATATAATGATTTTATAAGTAAAACATCAACATCTGTAAAAGGTGGTTATACTTTTGATACTATTGTAGCATCAACGGGTGCTATTAGTAGAGTTAGTGGTGATGTAAGATTACACGCAAAAACAAAAGCAGAACAAAAATTCTTTGTTGATATAAAGAGGGTTATTAATTAATATTAAAAAAAGTATTCAGTAAAAAAGAGTAAAAATAATTAAAATGATAAAAATAGATATTTTAATACTGGCTCTAATGATTTTACTGTTAAATCAAATCAAAGTGTTAAATGGTCTATAAGTGGAACTATTTCAGGAAGTGTTACAACAAATGATACTACTTGTATTGGAAAAGTAAATGCTACAGCTAGTTCATCTGCTACTATTACTGCAACTACTGTTGGAGGACAAAAATTAGAAGTGTATTGTGTAGCAGTAGTAAATTAAGGTATTTAATATTTAAAATGTGTCAAAAGTCATATTTTTTGCAAGAATAATATGACTTTTTTCATCTATTAAAGAAAGTGAAAAATTAGTATAATTATATAGAAAGGAGAATGATTTATGATAAAATCAAAAAGTGTAGTTAAAAAATTAACTACGATATTATTTACATTAGTAGCAGTCTTTGCCGTAGGATTAACTAATGTAAATGCAAAAACAATCACAGTAGAGAATGAGGAAGAGCTAATTAATGCATCAAAAGGATTTGATTCTGAGATAAATGAAATTAAACTGGCAAAAGATATTACTTTAACAAACCACCTAAAGTTTTATGTTATAAATGACATTACTCTAGATTTGAATGGTCGTTCATTAGATACAGGAACATATAATCTTGAATTTGAATATGGAATGTCTGATTATGATGAATCAGTTAATAATTACCATTATGGTTTTAATAGTAAGTTAACTATTAAGGATAGTAGTAGTAGTAAAACTGGTAAGATTCTTACAAAACAAAGTATTCTTTTGGCTACTCATGATACTAACCATGACGAGGAAATAAAAAAATATGGATTAACTATTGATGGTGGATATTATGAAATTATTAGTTCAACAAATACCTTCATTTCTTTATTTACCAATGATTACTATACAGATAAAAGAAATATTAATGTCGATGTAAAAGTAAAAGACGCTGTATTTAATGCCGGTGATCAGAAGTCTCTTTTTGGCACTAGTTCAGATTCTGATTCAGATATTAAATTCAATTTTAATTTTGAGTCATTGAAAGTGATGGGACTTGCAAGCAAATTAGGAAGTAATAAATTAGGAAGTAATAAATTAGGAAAAATGAAATTAGATAATGTAATTGATCCTAATTCTAAGGCATACTTTCAAAAACTACCTTATACAACAGGAACTCCAGTTTTAGAAGAAGCAAATAGAAATACTTTAGTTGAAGATTTCTATGCAACAGGAGGAGAAAATCCTTACATTATTATAAAAAAAGTCAATGGCTTTGAAGTAAATAATGTAGAAATAAGTGAAACTTATAAGGAAACACCTAGTCTTAATAGTATATCAATTAAAAATATAAGTGGTTCTGATTTACAAATTCAAAATGTAACAGTAGATAGTTCTAATTTTATAGTTAAAGGACCTAGTACATCACCAACAGTTAGTGCTGGTGCAACAAATACAGATTATAAAATTAAGGCAAAAGAAGGACTTCCTGTTGGAACTTACACAGCAACAATTACTGTAACTGATAGTAATGGTAATTATACGGCAACAGTTACACTAAATGTTGAACCAAAACAATTAACAGGATTAGGTATTAGTGGTTTAGATGGCACATGGGTTTATGGCACTACTAAAACTCCAACTGCAACAGGTGTTGATGGCTTAGGAGCTGGCGATTATGAAATCACTTACTCTAAGTTAAACAATGGATCTTATGAAGATATAGGAACAACATTACCTAAATTAGTAGGTAAATATAAAGCTACTTTAAGTATTACAAATCAAAATTATACTGCAAGTGATGCTAGTGTTTATTTTGAAATCACACCAAATAATACTGAAGTAAAAGTTAAAAGCTATGACGAAACATTTACTTATGATGGAACAGAGCATACAAAAAATGCTTATGATGTGTTATGGGCAAATAATGCTAGCCCAGTAACTGATAATAAATTACCTAATGGTGATAAAGTTACTGCAGTAATTACTGGTAAAGTAAGAGATGTTAAAGATACAGCTCTTGAAAATAATACAATTGAAAAAATAACAATAACAAATGCAGAAGGTGTTGATGTAACTGATTGTTACTCTAGTATTGTAAAAGCTGCTGGTAAATTAACAGTAAACCCAATTACAACACCAATAGTTGTAAAAGCTGATTCAGATACTAAGGTATATAATGGTACTGAATTAACAAAAAATACTTATACATATACTGATGGTGTATTACTATCTGGTGATATGTTAGAAGTTGCAATTACTGGTAGCCAAAAATTTGTAGGTTCTTCAAATAATACTGTAAGTAATGTTAAAGTAATGAGAAATGGTGAAGATATTACTTCTAACTATACAATGGGAACACATATAAATGGTGTACTTGAAGTAACAAGTGCTTCTCAACCTTTAGCAATTGCAGATCAATATGTAAAAGTTAATGGTTCTATATCAAAAGGTTATTTAGAACAATCAGTAACTGGAAATGTAGGAAACATTGATTTTACTATTAA
>ERZ824600.1710-NODE-1710-length-25772-cov-3.467939_pt1 | contig 25772 bp, 24 predicted proteins | sample MGYA00519933_ERZ824600 | MGnify/ENA primary metagenome ERZ824600 (study PRJEB31778, sample SAMEA3449178) | human gut metagenome | biome: human gut; feature: human-associated habitat; material: faeces | place: United Kingdom | collected 2010/2012 ... | reverse complement strand
AGATCAGCGCCATGTCCGCCCCCACCGCTGTGACGGCGTGGCTGGGCGCCATTGCCTTTACCTTCCAAATTTACTTCGATTTTTCCGGATATTCCGATATGGCCATCGGTCTAGGGCATCTGTTTGGTTTCCATTTTCTGGAAAATTTTGAACACCCCTATGAGTCCCGTACTGTCACCGAGTTCTGGCGGCGGTGGCACATCAGTCTGGGCACGTGGTTCCGGGAGTACGTGTATATCCCGCTGGGCGGCAACCGTCACGGCAAGGCACGGCAGATTTTGAACCTTGCCATTGTCTGGTTCCTGACGGGCCTGTGGCACGGGGCCAGCTGGAACTTCGTGCTGTGGGGCCTCTATTACGCGGTGCTGCTGATCCTGGAGAAGATCTTCCTGCTGCGGTGGCTGGACAAGGCCCCCAAATGGGTGGGCCATGTGTACACCATCTTCGCCTTCATCATGGGCTGGGTGCTGTTCGCCATCACCGATTTCGCCCAACTGGGACAGTATGTGTCCGCCATGTTCACCGCCACGTTTGTGGACGGCACGGCGCTGTATCTGCTGCGCTCCAATGTAGTGCTGCTGATCGCTGCGACCATCGGCTGCACCACCGGCCCGCTGCGGCTGTGGAACCGCGTGGAGGGCCGGCTGTCCGACACCGCCGCTGTGACGCTGCGCACCGTGGGCGTGGTGCTGTTGCTGCTGCTGTCCATCGCGTTTCTGGTGGGTGACAGCTATAACCCGTTTTTGTATTTCCGCTTCTGATGACCGGATGAGGAAGGAGGTCATTTTCCCATGAACGATTCCCAAAAGGGCGGCGCACGCCTGATGAAAAGTGAGCATAAGCGCCGGGAGCTGGCCCCGCTGCTGGCCATCTTCGGCATACTGGTGGGGCTGGCGCTGGCATCGCTGCTGACGCCGGAGCGGGAGTTCTCCCCCAACGAGAACCGGTACTTGCAGCTGAAGCCGTCTCTGACGTGGACAACGCTGATGGACGGCACCTTCACCCAGAAGGCGGAGGACTACGTCTCTGACCAGATCGCCCTGCGGGATACCTGGATGGAGACGGCCTCGCTGGTGCAGCGGGCCGCCTTGTGGTCGATGAAGGTGAAGTTGTCGACCGCCTGCCGCTTGTCGGCCACGGCCATGCCGTAGAGGTGGGTCTCGGCCCCTTCGCCGTCGAGGGCGATGTAGTAGTTGTTGCGGGTATACCCGTTATGCAGGGTGATGCCGTTGACCAGGACGTTGGAGTCGGCCTCCTGTCGTATGAATGTCGATGCTACCCGGTGGGTGTTGAGGGTCGATTCTTCGAGGTCGTAGTAGTCGAACGTGGCACGAGGGCCGACAAAGATTTCGTTCACCGTCGAGGTCAGGAAGTTACCCTTGTCGAGGGTGTGGTCGCATGAGAGCAGTCGCACCTGTGCCCCCTCTTCGAGTATGATGAGCAGACGCCGGTTGGCCATGAAGTCGTGGGCACCGTGCAGGAGATGTACCAGTTGCAGCGGTGCCTCGATTTGTACGTTGCGCGGAACATAGAGGAAGAAACCTTCTTGTACGAGTGCCGTGTTGAGAGCAACCGTTCCGTCTTTGTCGGTGCGGGCGAGCCGGCCGTAGTAGCGCTCTACCAGTGCGGGATAGTTCGTGGCGGCCTCGCGCAGGCTGCAAGCCACTACCCCTTGGGGCAGTGCCGGGTCGCCACCTCCCAGGAAGATATCTCCGGCGAAGAAGTAGGGCCGGCTTTCGAGGTCGGGAACGGCGCAGCGGAAAGTCTCCTTGAAATCGACTTTCGGGGTTATCCGGGCCAGGTTCAGACCGTAATCGGGGGCGTAGAAGGCCTCGACATCGGTGTGCAGAAAGGCTTCCTGCGATTTTCCGGGGAGTCCCAGCTGTTCAAAGTCGCGCATGGCCTCTTCGCGCCGGCTGTTCAGCACCGGAGCCGAATGGCTGTCGATGATGGCCCGGTTTTGGTGGAAGAGGTCGATATATTGTTGTGCTGCATTCTTCATAGTGGTAGGACAAATTTATGCGTCAACCTCTTTCTTTATCCAGTCGTAGCCTTTCTCTTCGAGTTCGAGAGCCAGTTCGGGGCCGCCCGATTTGACGATGCGCCCTTTGTAGAGAACATGCACGAAGTCGGGAGCGATGTAATCGAGCAGTCGCTGGTAGTGGGTGATGACGATGGTGGCGTTCTGGTCGGTGCGCAACTGGTTCACTCCTTGCGATACGATGCGCAGGGCGTCGATGTCGAGGCCGCTGTCGGTCTCGTCGAGAATCGACAGGCGGGGTTGCAGCATGGCCATCTGGAAGATTTCGTTACGTTTCTTCTCTCCGCCCGAAAAGCCTTCGTTGACCGAGCGGCTGGCCAGTTTGTTGTCGAGTTCGACAATGGCCCGTTTCTCCCGCATCATTTTCAGGAAATCGGTGGCCGAGAGAGGTTCCTCGCCCCAGTATTTGCGCTTGGCGTTGACAGCGGCCCGCATGAAGTTGACCATGCTTACGCCGGGAATCTCCACCGGGTACTGAAAGCTGAGGAAGATACCTTCGTGCGAACGGTCTTCGGGCGAGAGGGCGAGCAGGTCTTTTCCGTAAAAATCGACGCTGCCATCGGTTACCTCAAAGGCCGGGTTGCCGGCAAGAACCGACGAGAGGGTACTCTTGCCCGAGCCGTTGGGGCCCATGATGGCGTGTGCCTCGCCCGGTTTCACTACGAGGTCGATGCCTTTCAATATCTCTTTGCCGTTGATGCTGGCGTGCAGATTTTTTATGGTGAGCATATTTCTGTATGGATTTTAATTCGTTGTGAAGAGGTTTCTTTTGCTTCTATCTCGGGTTATCCGACCGAACCTTCGAGGGTGATTTGCAGCAGCTTCTGTGCCTCGACGGCAAATTCCATCGGGAGCTTGCTCATCACCTCCTTGGCATATCCGTTGACGATGAGGCCTACTGCCTCTTCGGAGGGAATACCCCGCTGGTTGCAGTAGAAAATCTGTTCTTCGTTGATTTTCGAGGTTGTCGCTTCGTGTTCCACAACGGCCGTGTCGTTCTTGATGTCCATGTAGGGGAAGGTGTGGGCTCCGCACCGGTCGCTCAGCAGCAGGCTGTCGCACTGGGTGTAGTTGCGGGCGTTGTCGGCGCCCGGAGCCACGCGCACCAGTCCGCGGTAGCTGTTCTGGCTCTGGCCGGCCGAGATACCTTTCGATACGATGGTACTGCGGGTATTCTTGCCGATGTGTATCATCTTGGTGCCGGTGTCGGCCTGCTGGTAGTTGTTGGTAACGGCCACGGAGTAGAATTCACCCACCGAGTTGTCGCCGGCCAGTATGCAGCTGGGGTATTTCCAGGTGATGGCCGAGCCGGTCTCGACTTGTGTCCATGAGATTTTGGAGTGGTCGCCCTTGCAGAGTCCCCGTTTGGTGACGAAGTTGTAGATGCCGCCGCGGCCCTCCTTGTCGCCGGGATACCAGTTCTGCACGGTCGAATATTTGACCTCGGCCCGTTCGTGGGCTCTGATTTCCACGATGGCGGCGTGCAGCTGGTTCTCGTCGCGCATGGGCGCCGTGCAGCCTTCGAGGTAGCTTACATAGCTGTCGTCGTCGGCGATGATGAGGGTGCGCTCAAACTGTCCCGTGTTGGCCGCATTGATGCGGAAATAGGTCGACAGTTCCATGGGGCAGCGCACCCCTTTGGGTATGTACACAAACGATCCGTCGCTGAATACTGCCGAGTTGAGGGCGGCGAAGAAGTTGTCGCGGTAAGGTACTACCGAGCCCAGGTATTGGCGCACGAGGTCGGGGTAGTCTTTCACCGCCTCGCTGATGGAGCAGAAGATGATGCCCAGTTCGGCCAGCTTCTCCTTGAAGGTGGTTTTCACCGATACGCTGTCCATGACGGCGTCGACGGCGATGCCCGATAGCTTCATCTGCTCTTCGAGCGAGATGCCGAGTTTGTTGAAGGTGTCGAGCAGTTCGGGGTCGACCTCATCGAGGCTTTTGGGTGCATTCTTGGTCTTGGGTGCGGCGTAGTAGCTGATGGCCTGGAAGTCGATGTCGGGAATGTCGAGGTGTGCCCAGTGGGGCATTTCGAGGGTTTTCCAGTAGGCAAAGGCTTTGAGCCGGAAGTCGAGCAGCCATTCGGGCTCGTGCTTCTTGGCCGAGATGAGCCGCACGACCTCTTCGTTCAGGCCGCGGGGTATGACCTCGGTATCGATGTCGGTAACAAAGCCGTACTTGTAGTCCGACGAGGTTACCTCGCCGATGATTTTTTCCGACTCCCGTTGCGTCTGCGACGCCGGGCTGTCGTTATGCTGATGGTTGAGACTTTCTTTTTTCATTGTCGGTCCTGACACTGTCGGGGGGAGAAGTAGGGCCGCCCCCGGTTTATTGTAAAAACGCCGGAATATCGTCTTTGTTTATTTCCGGCAGGGAGATGTGTATGTCGTCGGGTAGGGTTACTCTCTCGTTTGACCAGTCGATGACAAACGGTGCCACCTGCATCACTACCTGGCACAGACGAGCCTCTTGCGGTACGGGAGGCACGATGTTGTCTTTGCCTCCCAGCAGGGTGTAGAGGTTGAGCAGGACGCTGGTGATGAGCAGGTACTTGAAGCAGCAGAAGAGGCTGCCGGCGATGCGGTCGAACCACCCCAGGTGCAAGATGTGCAGCGTCTTTTTGAGCAGTCGGGCCAGAAAGTTGCACCCGAACAGGAGTACGAGGAAGGAGATGAGGTAGGCCAGCTGGTGGGTAATGCGCGGCCCGGCTATGTCGAACTGGTTGAGCAGGTTCTCAAACAGCGGGGCAAAAAGGTTGGCAAACAGTATGGCGACAATCAGCCCGCCCAACGCTCCCAGCTGCTGTACGATACCTTTGTAGTAGCCGTGTACCAAGCCGTAAGCGAGCAGGGCTCCGACGATAATGTCTATGATTTTTATCTCCATCGTTGTCCTGTCAGATAGAAGGTAAGGCGGCCCGGTGCGTTGCCGCGTGGGGCCGCCTTATCGTTTTTGTCAGAGAGTTTTCTTTACTTCGACCTCTTCGTAGGCTTCGATAAGGTCGCCTACCTTGATGTCATTGTAGTTGGCCAGGTTGAGGCCGCATTCGTAGCCGGTGGCTACCTCTTTCACGTCGTCCTTGAAGCGTTTGAGAGAGCCGAGCTCGCCGGTGTAGATAACGATACCGTCGCGTATGAGGCGCACTTTGTTGGTGCGTTTGATTTTGCCTTCCTTCACGATACCGCCGGCCACGGTGCCGACTTTGGAGATGTGGAAGGTCTCGCGCACTTCGACCGTGGCGGTAACCTCTTCCTTGATTTCGGGCGAGAGCATACCTTCCATGGCGGCTTTTACCTCTTCGATGGCGTCGTAGATAATCGAGTAGAGACGTATGTCGACACCCTCTTTCTCGGCCAGTTTGCGGGCGGCGATGGAGGGGCGCACCTGGAAGCCGACGATGATGGCGTTTGAGGCGGCTGCCAGCGTGATATCCGATTCCGAGATTTGTCCCACGGCTTTGTGCAGCACGTTCACCTGTATCTCTTCGGTGGAGAGTTTGATGAGCGAGTCGCTCAGGGCCTCGATGGAACCGTCGACGTCGCCTTTGACGATGATGTTCAGCTCCTGGAAGTTGCCGATGGCAATGCGGCGGCCTATGTCGTCGAGGGTGAGCAGTTTGTGGGTGCGCAGGCCCTGTTCGCGTTGGAGCTGTTCGCGCTTGGTGGCGATTTCGCGGGCCTCCTGGTCGCTGCCCAGCACCTTGAACTGGTCGCCGGCAGTGGGGGCACCGTTGAGTCCGAGTATGAGCACAGGTGCCGAGGGGCCGGCCTCCTTGATGCGGGCGTTACGTTCGTTGAACATGGCTTTTACACGGCCGAAGTGTGTTCCGGCCAGTACCACGTCGCCGGTGTGCAGGGTACCGTTCTCGACCAGTACCGTGGCTACGTAGCCGCGACCCTTGTCGAGGGCCGACTCTATTATCGAACCGGTGGCGCGACGGTTGGGATTGGCTTTGAGGTCGAGCATCTCTGCTTCGAGCAATACTTTCTCCATCAGCTCTTTTACGCCGGTCCCTTTCTTGGCCGAGATGTCCTGCGACTGGTATTTGCCGCCCCAGTCCTCGACCAGATAGTTCATGTTGGCCAGCTCCTCTTTGATTTTGTCGGGGTTGGCGTTGGGCTTGTCTATCTTGTTGATGGCAAAGACGATGGGCACACCGGCTGCCGAGGCGTGGTTGATGGCCTCGACTGTTTGGGGCATGACATTGTCGTCGGCTGCCACGATGATGATGGCGATATCGGTAACCTTGGCGCCTCGGGCACGCATGGCGGTAAAGGCTTCGTGACCCGGGGTATCGAGGAAGGTGATGCGGCGACCGTCGTCGAGTACGACATTGTAGGCACCGATGTGCTGGGTGATACCACCTGCCTCGCCGGCGATGACGTTGGCGTTGCGTATGTAGTCGAGCAGCGACGTTTTACCGTGGTCGACGTGTCCCATGACCGTTACAATGGGCGGACGCTGGGTGAGGTCTTCTTCGCTGTCTACTTCTTCTTCCATGGCCTCGGCCACTTCGGCACTTACATATTCGGTCTGGAATCCGAACTCTTCGGCCACGATGTTGATGGTTTCGGCGTCGAGACGCTGGTTGATAGATACCATGATACCCAAGCTCATGCAAGTGGCGATGACGTTGTTTACGGGCACGTTCATGAGGCTGGCCAGGTCGTTGGCGGTAACAAACTCGGTGAGCTTCAAGATGCGGCTCTCTTCCATTTCGCGTTCGGCTGCCTCCTGGGCTTTGGTCGAGAAGGCTTCCCGTTTCTCTTTCCGCCATTTGGCGCTTTTCTTTTGTCCTTTGGCGGTGAGTCGGGCCAGGGTCTCTTTGATTTGCTTTTGCACATCTTCTTCGTTGACCTCGGCCTTGACGGGCTTTTTCAGTTTCGACGGTTGCGGTTTGTTGTTGCCGTTGTTGCGGTCGCTGCTGTAAGAGTTGCCGATATTGTGTTCGATGTCGATGCGCTCTTTCTTGATGCGTTTGCGCTTTTTGCGTTCGCCATCGGCTTCGTTGGTTTCGTTGGCCGTAGTCGGTGCAGGACGTTTGTTGTCGACACGCTGTTTTTCTTTGGCTTCCCGTTCTTTGCGTTTTTCTTCTTTGCTTTTTTTCTTGGGACGGGTCTGCTGGTTGATGGCCGACAGGTCTATTTTTCCCACCACATTGATGCCGGGGGTTTTTACCGAATTTATTTTGAATATGCCGTTGTCTTCCCCCTGGGCATTTTCGGCCGGAGCCTCTTCGCTGGCCGGAGCTTCCTCGGGCGACTGTTCTTCTTGGGGCGTGTCGATTTCATCCTCTTCCGCCTCTGTTACCACTTCGTTTTCTGCTTCTTCTTCGGCAGCATATTCTTCGTCGTTCTCTTCGGGTTCACCCTCATCGAAGTCGGGTTCATCGTCGTTACCGTTCACGGGCTCGTTTACGGGTTCTGCAACGGGCTCGGGCTGAACGGTCTCATTGATGGCGGGGTCGTCGATGGTTTCCGGCTCTTCCTCGGGTTGAGCTTTGGGCTCTTCGGCTTTTTTGTGCAGATTGTCCAGATCGATTCGTCCGACCGCTTTGATATGAGGTTTCAGTGATTCGTCGATAAATGTCTTGATTTCCTGGGGTTCGTTGGCTTCGTCTTGGGCGGCTTTTTTCTCTTTCTGCCGCTCTTGGCTGATGCGTTCCGACTCGATTTTCAGATTCTTGTCGGTACTGAACTCTTTGACGAGCAGTTGGTACTGTTCGTCGGTGATTTTGGTGTTCGGGGACAATTCAATCTCGAAACCTTTCTTGCGAAGGAACGCGGCTACCGTCTGTATACCTACGTTTAAATCTCTTGTTACTTTATTTAACCTTATCGACATAGTTACATTTTAACGTTGATGAATCTTGTTGGCCACTTTTCTTTTCCTCTTGTGGCTGCGAGAGCGTGAAGGTTGGCCTGAGTGAAGGCCGGTTGTCCCGGTGGCTTTCTTATGCCTCCTCGTCGGTGTCTTCAAATTCTGCTTTGAGAACTCGGATTACCTCATCGACGGTGTTTTCTTCGAGGTCGGCGTTTTCGATAAGTTCTTCGCGGCTTTTGGCCAGTACGCTCTTGGCTGTGGCGCAACCGATGCTTTTGAGGGCTTCGATTACCCATTCGTCGATTTCGTCCTTGAACTCATCGAGGTAGATATCTTCTTCTTCGCTCTCGTCGATGTCGCGGTATACATCGATGGTGTATCCGGTGAGCATGCTGGCCAGCTTGATGTTGAGACCGCCTTTTCCGATGGCGAGAGATACCTCTTCGGGTTTGAGGAACACCTCGGCCTTTTTCTCCTCTTCGTTGAGGCGTATCGAGGATATCTTGGCGGGGTTCAGTGCCCGTTGTATGAAGAGCGACGTGTTGGTCGTGTAGTTGATAACGTCGATGTTTTCGTTGCGCAACTCACGCACGATACCGTGTATACGCGAGCCTTTCACACCTACGCAGGCGCCTACGGGGTCGATGCGTTCGTCGTACGACTCAACGGCGATTTTGGCGCGCTCGCCGGGGATGCGGGCTACTTTGTGTATGGTGATGAGTCCGTCGTGTATTTCGGGCACTTCGAGTTCGAAGAGGCGGCGCAGGAAATCTTCCGATGTGCGCGACACGATGATTTTGGGGTTGTTGTTCTTGTTGTCGACCTGCAAGATGGCGGCGCGGGCCGTCTCGCCTTTACGGTAGAAGTCGCCCGGTATCTGTTCGGTCTTGGGAAGTATCAGCTCGTTGCCTTCGTCGTCGATGAGCAGCATCTCCTTTTTCCATATCTGGTATACTTCGGCACTTACCAGCTGGCCTATTTTGTCTTTGTACTGGTTGTAGATGGCATCTTTTTGGAGTTCCAGAATTTTCGAGGCGAGGGTCTGGCGCAGGTTCAAAATGGCGCGGCGGCCGAACTTCTCGAAGAATACTTCGTCGGTAACCTCTTCGCCCACTTCGTAGTCGGCATCGATTTTTTTAGCCTCCGACAGCGAGATTTGCAGGTTGGGGTCTTCAACTTTGTCGTCTTCTACCACTTCGCGGTTGCGCCATATCTCAAAGTCGCCTTTGTCGGGATTGACGATGATGTCGAAGTTCTCATCGGTGCCGAACATCTTTGCTAACACGTTGCGGAAAGACTCTTCCAACACGCTGATCATGGTGGTGCGGTCGATGTTTTTGAGTTCCTTGAATTCGGAGAAGGTGTCGACCATGCTGATTGTTTCCTCTTTCTTGGCCATTTTATTTAAATCTGATTATGTATTTTGTATATTTTATTTCGTTGTAAGAGAAGGTCAAGTCTTCCTCGACCTCGATTTTGCGCTTGGCCCCTTCGGGTTTTACCTTTTTGGTGATGGTAAGGGTGAATGTCTCTTCGTCGGCCGCTTTGAGCGTGCCGGTGAGTTTCTGTCCCGCGCGGGTGAGTGCCTCGACTTCGTTGCCGATGTTTTTTTGATATTGTCTGACAACCTTGAACGGCGAGGTGATGCCGGCCGACCCCACTTCGAGCTCGTAGTCTTCGACTTCGCGGTCGAGGCGGCTCTCGATGAAGTGGTGCAGGGCGGTGCAGCGGTCTATGTCTACACCTTCGTTGTTGTCGACTTCGACGACGATGCGGTTGTCGGGCGATACGGTGATGTCTACGACAAACAGGTCGGTGCCCTGTATGCCCTCGTTAACGATTTCTGTTACGGTTTGGGGGTCAATCATATGGCTGGGTTATCGGCCGATATAAAACGAGGGGACAAACTTGTCCCCTCTCTTTCGGCTCATTTACGAGGCAAATATAGCTCTTTTCTTCATAGTGCGCAAGTGGTTACTCCTTATTTATAGGAATTATGGCCGCGGGGGAATGTATTTTTATTGTTTTTTAACACAATAACTTCGTTATCGACCGGTGGGAAAGCGAAAGTTGTGGAGTTCTTTTCTCAATATCAGCTCGTTTCCGTTGCAGTACCGGTTGCAGATGTCGTGAAACCGGGCGCTGTGGTTCATCTCGGAGAGGTGCGAGAGCTCGTGCAGGATAACGTAGTCGATGAGTCGCTCGGGCAGATACATGAGGTGGTAGGAGAGGGTTATGTGGCGGTCGACCCGGCAAGAGCCGAGCCGGCGTGTGCCCCGGCCTATGGTTACGCCGTTGTAGCTGTTGCCGGTGAGGCGGGCCCAGTATTCGAGGCGTTGGGGCAGGAACTCCTCGGCGGCTTTTTTCAGGTGGCGGTGTATGATGCTGGCCACGGCCTCCTGCATGCGGGGGGCGTTATGGTCGGCCGTGGCCGGCAGGGCAATGTGCAAGATGTTGTCGTGCAGCCGGCCCTGTATGACCCGACCCTCGCCGGAGGCAATCACGATGGTGAAGGTGCGGGTGTGTATCGTTTGGTCGGGCAGCAGGAGGCAGGGACGGTACCGGGCAAAGAGACGGCGCAGGTCGGGGCGGCGGCTGTCGACGACCTCCTTGACGGTTTCGATGCGGGTGTACGGCGGTACGGTTACGGAGAGTTGCCCCTCTCTTACCCGGAAGATGAGGCGCCGTGCCGTGCTGCGTTCGTGCAGCGACACGGTTCCGAATTCTTTATCGTAGAGTGTGCGGGTGTTCATGCCGCAAAGGTACGCTTTTTTACCGACTGAGAATAGAAAGCAACTTGGTCAGGTAGGAAAGATGATGCGCGTCGATGTGCTCTTCGTTGCCGGCTTCGGCCAGGGAGATGAGGTGGCTGGCAAATTGCAGCCTCACCTCCAACTCTTCGATGTGGGCGAATACGTCGCTGGGGTCTACCGAGGTTATTTCCAGCACTTCGGGGTAGAAATCGTATTTCTTGCAGATGCTTTCGATGATGTTGTGTTTTTCTTTGGAACAGGAGGTGTTGTTCCCGGCCAAAATTATCAAGGTTTGCAGGAGGGCGGCCAGCTCTTTCCTGGTGGGTTTTTTATTCAGCATACAAAACAATTTTTATCTTGTATGACAAAAGTAGTAAATTTTATATCTAAATTCTATCTATTTTACGGTTTTTATATGATTTATTTAGTTGACAAAGATAAATAAATGGTTTTTCTTGTAGAATTCTTCTTCCGTGCGGTGCGACAGGAAAAAGTACCGGCGTTACATATTGCTTCTTGTGTCGACACCCCACAGCAGTTTTTTGCGCAGCACATCGGCGAATACCTGCTTGTCGCGCTTGACGATGCGTGTGAAGAAAGCGGCTTTCCGCAGCGTGATGCTTTCGCCCGAATGTTTCTCTTCGGAGCGGCCGTCGAGACTGACGAGGAAATGCCGGTTACGGCCTTCGGCCACCAGGGTTATCTCGGCGTTGTCGTCGATGATGAGGGGCCTTACGTTGAGGCTGTGCGGGGCAACCGGGTTGATGATGAAATTTGAGGCGTTCGGAGCCACGATGGGGCCGCCCACACTCAGCGAGTAGCCGGTCGAGCCGGTAGGCGTGGCTACCAGCAGTCCGTCGGCCTGATAGGTGTTGAGAAACGTGCCGTCGAGGTAGGCGTGTATGGTAATCATTGATGAGGTGTCGAGTTTCAGCACGGCCACCTCGTTCAGGGCAAAGGGCCAGGCCGCCCGGCTGCCGTCGGTGATGTGCAGCAAGGTGCGCTCTTCGATGTGGTAGTGGCCTGCCATGATTTCGTCGATGGCCTGGGCGGTTTCGCAGCACTGCACGTCGGCCAGGAAGCCCATGCGGCCAAGGTTTATGCCGAGAATGGGTATCTCTTTGTCGCCGATGCGCTCGGCAGTTTTCAGGAAGGTGCCGTCGCCACCGAGGCTCAGGGCCAGGTCGGCCTCGAAATCATTGTCGGCGACAAGCGTGGCTTCGGGTGTTTTCACCCCCATCTTGTGCAGAAGCCCGGCAAACTCGCGGTCGATGAGAAGTTCGGGCGAATAAGTTTCCAGCGAAGAGAATATGGTGCGTATCTCCTCTTTCCGGTCTGAGGCGTATGATTTTCCGAAAATGACAATGCGCATGACTTGACAATGACGGTTTGTGTGGAATTTTTACGAAATATAATGCAAATGTGGAATAGTTTTTTTCAGAATTGAGCAAAAGCTATTATTTTTGCGAATATATTTTGACGACAAAAATAGTCAAAAATATGGTTCCCGCCTATTGGGGAATTTAAAAAACGGAATAATCTCTATCGTATCATGACACAACTCAGCGTGAACATAAACAAAGTCGCCACTTTGCGGAATGCACGGGGGGGGCAGATTCCCGATGTGCTGAAAGTGGCTATCGATTGTGAGCAGTTCGGCGCGCAGGGCATCACGGTGCACCCGCGGCCCGATGAGCGCCATATCCGTTATGCCGACGTATATGCTTTGCGTCCGGCCCTTCACACCGAATTCAACATCGAGGGCAACCCCATCGGCCGTTTTATCGACCTTGTGTTGCAGGTCAAACCCACGCAGGTAACCATGGTACCCGATGCCGCCGATGCCATTACCTCCAACGCCGGGTGGGATACACGCAAGAACTTCGACTTCCTCAGTGAGACGGTCGACCGTTTCAACCATGCCGGCATACGCACGTCGATATTCGTCGATGCCGACCTCGAAATGGTCGAGTGGGCTGCCAAGACGGGTACCGACCGCATCGAGTTGTATACCGAGCCTTATGCCTCGGGCTATGCTGCCGACCGCGAGAAAGCCGTTGCCCCGTTTGTCGAGGCTGCCAAGCTGGCCCATAAGCTGGGCATGGGGGTAAACGCCGGGCACGACCTCAACCTCGAAAACCTGCGTTACTTCCACGAGCAGGTGCCGCATGTCGACGAGGTATCGATAGGGCACGCCCTGATATGCGATGCGCTCTACTACGGCCTCGAAGATACGATACGCCGTTATCTCGATTGTCTGAAATAAAAAATACATAACCGCTGTTCGAATAATAAAAACACTTGCCATGACTTTTATGCTCTCTCTCCTGGCTCAGACCGCTGTGGTCGAGCCCGTGCAGGCTGCCGCTCTCGAAGCACAGACCGCCGTTCCGCCGTTGAACCTGTGGTCGCTTTCGCTCAAAGGCGGATTCATCATGATACCCATCGTTCTCCTCTCCCTGGTTACGATATACATCTTTGTCGAGCGTCTGCTCGTGTTGCGCGACGCCGCCCGGCAAGACGACACCTTCATGCAGCGCATCAAGGATTACATTCACGCCGGCGACATCGACTCGGCCTTGAACCTCTGCAAGAAAAATCCCACGCCGGTTGCCCGTCTCGTCGAGAAAGGCATCACCCGGCTGGGGCGTCCCATGAACGATGTGCTGGTGGCCATCGAAAACGTGGGAAACATCGAGGTGGCCAAGCTCGAACGCCGCTTTACCTGGATAGCCACTACCGCCGCCGGTGCCCCCATGCTCGGTTTCCTCGGTACGGTTACCGGAATGGTGAATGCGTTTTACAGCATGGCGGCTGCCGGCGAAGCGGCCGACATCACCACGCTGTCGAGCGGTATCTACGAAGCGCTGGTTACTACGGTAGCCGGTCTGGTAGTGGGCATCATAGCCATGTTTGCCTACAACTATCTGGTTTCGCGGGTCAATACGGTTGTCAACCAGCTCGAAGCCAGCACCATGGAATTTATGGACCTGCTCAACGAGCCGGCCGGTAAAAAATAGAAAGGGGAGAACGCATTATGGCTCTTAAACGCAAAAACCGCATAGAGGCCTCTTTCAGCATGGCTTCGATGACCGACGTAATATTTCTGTTGCTCATCTTCTTCATGGTAACATCGACCTTTGTATTCCCCAACGCCATAAAGGTCAACCTCCCGCAGAGCAAGCAGCAGACTACCGTCAAGCCGTTGGCTCGCGTAACCATCGACGCGTCGCTCAATTACTATGTTTCGGTGGGAAAAGCCAAAGCCGTGAAGGTGGCCTACGAAGAATTGCCCGCCTACTTGACCGAAGCCCGCAATCAGGACCCCGAAATGTATTTTGCCCTCTATGCCGATGAAAGCGTGCCTTACCGCGAAATCATGAAAGTCCTCAATATCGCCAATGACAACCAGTTGCGCATGGTCTTGGCCACACAACCCGTAAAAGAGTAACCCCCTACGACGTGGAAGCAGAAAATAAAAATAGGACGGTCGCACTGGCAGTAACGGTTGTCGTTCACGCCGCCATCTTGTTGCTGCTGCTGTTTTACACCTTGTCGGCTCCGGTGATTACCGAAGACGACGGCAGCGGTGTCGTGTTGCAACTGGGTGTCGTCGATGCCGATGCCGGCACGTTCACCCCCGCAGCGGCAGCACCCCGTCCGCGTCCGGTCGAAGCCGAGCCCGTTGTTACGCAGGATATCGAAGAGACGGTCGCTCTCGACGAAAAGAAGCCCGAGCCCGAAAAGACAGTTGCTCCCACCGAAAACACCCCGCAGCCCGAGCCCGAAACCTCGCAGATAGATGACTTGTGGGCCAGCGCTCTCAACAAGGGAAAGACGGCCGACAGCATCGCCGCCGACAATCGTCGTAAAGGCTCACCCCAAGGCACCGCCCCCTCGGGTGCCACTGCCGGTTCGCCCGGCTATGGCGACTATGACCTGGGCGGGAGAGGGCTGGTGGGAAGCCTGCCCAAGCCCGAATATACAGGCACCAACGACGAGGGAACCATCGTCGTAGAGGTGCTGGTCGACCCCCGTGGCCGGGTGGTACAGGCCAACGTTACCCCCTCGGGCAGCAAAGGTACCGCTGCCTCCAACGCCACCTTGCGCAGTCGTGCCGAGGCGGCCGCCCGCCGTGCCGTCTTTGAGCACAAGGCCTCGGGCAACGAGAATCAATGGGGCACCATTACCTACTATTTCAAACAGAACTGAAAAACACCTGAAACCGATGCCGCAGTTGCGGTCGCTCCCGGTTTATGAAACGGCCGGTCGATACCTCGCCTGCCGGCTCTGACGATACGATGAACAACGGGATAATCCTACTCCTCATACTGGCAGCCTATTTTGCCGTGCTGCTGCTTATCGGCCGTTTCTCGGGCGGAAAGTCCGACGACAACAGCAACTTCTTCCTGGCCGGAAAATCTTCACCCTGGTGGCTGGTGGCCATAGGAATGATAGGCACCTCCATATCGGGAGTAACATTCATTTCGGTTCCCGGCATGCCCTTGACCATAGAGATGACCTACATGCAGATGGTCCTGGGCTTTGTCGTGGGCTACATAGCCATAGCCAAAATTCTGCTGCCCCTCTATTACCGCCTCGGCCTCACCTCGATATACACCTACCTCGAACACCGTTTCGGCCTCTGTTCCCACAAGACAGGTGCCGTTTTCTTTTTTATCTCCAAGATAATAGGCGCAGCCGCACGGCTCTATCTTGTGGTGCTTATTTTGCAGCGCATCGTCCTGGCCGGCTGGAACATACCCTTTTGGGCCACGGCTCTGGCGGTGGTGCTGCTCATCTGGCTCTATTCCCACCGTAGCGGTATGCGCACGATTGTGCGCACCGATGCCTTGCAGACGGTTTTCATGATAGGGGCCCTGCTGCTTATCCTGGCACAGCTCATGACGCGAATGCATCTCGACGTGCAAGGGGTGGTCGATACGGTACGCGCGAGTGGGCTCGAACGTGTATTCGTCTTTGACGACTGGCAGTCGAAACAGAACTTCTTCAAACAGTTTTTCAGCGGCATCTTCATCACCATAGTGATGTCGGGCCTCGACCAGGATATCATGCAGAAGAATCTCTCGATACGCACGTTGCGGGAGGCACAGAAGAATATGTATATCTATGGCACGGCCTTTGTCCCGGTCAATCTGCTCTTTCTTGTGTTGGGAATCCTGCTGGTGGCCTATGCCGGACAGGCGGGTATCGCCTTGCCCTCCAAGACCGATGAGCTCCTGCCCCTGATGGCGACCGACTATCTCGGTTTCGGGGTCTTGCTGCTGTTCAGTATCGGTATCGTGGCCGCCGCCTTTTCGAGTGCCGACTCGGCCTTGACGGCACTCACCACATCGTTCTGTGTCGATTTGCTGGGCGTAAACCGGCGCTCGGCCGCCGAGGCGGTAACCCTGCGCAAGCGGGCCCATGTGGGCATTTCGTTGCTTTTCTTCCTCATTATCTGTGTAATCGAGGCCCTTAACGATACCAGTGTGATAGACGCTATCTACACCATAGCCGGCTATACCTACGGCCCGTTGCTGGGGCTTTTTGTCTACGGCCTTTTCATGAAAGGAACTCCCCGCGACCGCTATGTGCCTTGGGTGGCGCTGCTCTCTCCCATACTCTGTTATGCGCTGCAACGGTGGATTGCCGGAGCTTTCGGCTATCAGATGGGGTATGAACTGTTGATGCTTAACGGATTGATAACATTTGCCGGATTGATGCTTCTGTCGGTGGGCCGGCCGACATTCTCCGGACAACTCCCTCGTAAATGATAGATAAGGAACCCTCCATAACCGTCGGCGTGCAGCGGGGCGATACTGTCGATTTCCGCCTGCGCGACACCTTTTACACGCCCGCAGGAGAGGCTTTCCCTGCCGGTGAATACCGGGCCTGTCCCGCTTTGGACGGACGTGGTGTGTCGGTAGGCGGCCGGGTGTTCGACACGTTGCGCCTTTTACCCTCCCGTCCCGAGTCGCTCTTCGACCTGCCTCATGTAACCATCGGAGTCGATTTCCACTGGCAGCGGCAGGAGTGCCAGACCTTCTGCGGCATCTTGCAGTTGCTGGCCCGCGAAGCCACGGTTCATGCCGTCAACGAGGTCCCGCTCGAAACCTATCTCACCAGTGTCATCTCCTCGGAGATGAGTGCCACCTCTTCGCTTGAACTGTTGAAGGCTCACGCCGTCGTTTCCCGCAGTTGGCTGCTGGCGCAGTTGCCCCGCCTGAGCGGCCGGCCGGCTCCGGTGCGCAGCTTCTCCCGGGGGGAGGAGACGCCCGACGAAATCGTTTGCTGGTACGACCGCGACGACCACACCCTCTTCGATGTCTGTGCCGACGACCACTGCCAGCGTTACCAGGGGCTCACGCGCGTGGCCACGCCATACGTCTCCCGCGCGGTGGCCGAGACCCGCGGCGAAGTGCTGATGTATGGCGGCGAGGTGTGCGATGCCCGCTTCTCCAAATGTTGCGGCGGGGTGAGTGAGCGTTTTGAGAACTGCTGGGGTCCCGAGCCGCACGACTATCTGCAACCGGTCTACGATGCACCCGACGACCGGCTGAGGGTCGACCTTACCCGGGAGCAGGAGGCCGAACGTTTTATCGACAGCCGCCCCGATGTCTTTTGCCATACGGCCGATGCGGCCATACTCTCCCAGGTGCTTAACAGCTACGACCGCGAGACGCCCGACTTTTTCCGCTGGCAGGTCCGCTATTCGGCCCGCGAGCTTTCGGCGTTGGTGGCTCGTCGTTCGGGCATCGATTTTGGCGAGATAACCCGTCTCGAACCGCTGCGGCGCGGCCCTTCGGGGCGCATCGTCAGCCTGCGTATCGTCGGTACGCGGTGCGAGAAGACAGTCGGCAAGGAGCTTTATATCCGGCGTATACTGTCGCCTTCGCACCTGTACAGTTCGGCCTTTGTCGTGAGACGTTCGGGTACCGATTTTATTCTCGACGGTGCCGGTTGGGGGCACGGAGTGGGGATGTGTCAGATAGGAGCCGCCGTCATGGCACACCGCGGGTACGATTATCGCGCGATACTTCGCCACTATTATCCCGGCGCCGGGCTCGATTGCTATTATCGGTGATTTCTGCCCCGGCAGGCCCCGATGTTCCTGAAAAAATCATTAACTTGCGCCGGATTACAAATACCGGATTTATGATATTGATTGCCGATAGCGGGTCGACCAAAACCGAGTGGTTGCTGGTTGGCAAAGAGGGTGTCGAACGCTCGTTCCGCACCGCAGGTCTCAATCCTTACCTTCTGAGCGAAGATGAGATACGTCGTCTCCTCACCCGTGAGGTGCTGGTAGAGTTGCCTGTCGAAAGCATGACCGAACTCTTTTTCTACGGGGCCGGTTGTGTAGGCCGTCCGGCCGAGATGCTTTGTGCCCAGTTGCGCCGGGTGATAGGTGCCGACACGGTCGAGGTACACAGCGACCTGTTGGGGGCTGCCCGCGCCTTGTGTGGCGATGCTCCCGGCATCGTGGCGATTCTCGGTACAGGTTCCAACTCGGGCCTCTACGACGGACGGACACTCACGCGCAGCGTCCCCTCGCTGGGATATTTGCTCGGCGATGAGGGGAGCGGCAGCGACCTGGGCAAGCATTTCTTGTCCGATGCCATGAAGGGCCTCCTGCCCGAATCAGTGGCCAAGCCCTTCTTCGACCGCTATCCCCTGTCTCAGGGCGAACTGTTGGAGAGCGTCTACCGGCGTCCGTTTCCCAACCGTTTCATGGCCCGTTTCGCTCCGTTTCTGCACGAGCATCTCGACGACGATTATGTGCGCCAACTGGTAGCCGGTCGTTTCGAAGCCTTCTTCCGGCGGAACATACTGGCCTATCCCTATACCCAATTCCCGGTACACTTTGTCGGGTCTGTGGCCTATTATTTTGCCGAGGTGCTGCGTGAGGTTGCCCGCTCGCTGTCGGTAGAGGTGGCGACTATCCTTCCCTCGCCCGGAGAGGCCCTGGCCCGATATCACGCTCAACGAATGACCGAATAGCCGTATGGAAGACTTTCAGAAAATAACCGAATATCCCTCGCCCTACCGCCATCTCGAAACGAAGCCGGTGGGTGAGATTCTCTCCGAAATCAATGCCGAAGACCATAAAGTAGCCGATGCGGTGGAAAAGGCCATTCCGCAGATTACCCGTCTGGTCGAGCAGCTTGTGCCGCGGATGCGCCGTGGCGGGCGGCTTTTCTATATGGGGGCCGGGACGAGTGGCCGTCTCGGGGTGCTTGATGCGTCGGAGATACCCCCGACGTATGGCATGCCGCCCGGCTGGGTCATCGGTCTGATTGCCGGAGGCGATGCCGCGCTGCGTCGCTCGGTCGAGTCGGCCGAAGACGGAGAAGTCAGAGGGTGGGAAGAGTTGCAGGCTCATGACGTTACATCGCTCGATACGGTAGTGGGCATAGCAGCCTCGGGTACGACTCCCTATGTGATAGGGGCCCTGCGCCGTTGTCGGGAGGCCGGTATTCTCACGGCATCGATTGCCTGCAATCCCGGTGCGCCGGTATCGCAAGTGGCCGATATACCCATCGAGGTCGTTACCGGCCCCGAATATGTAACCGGAAGCACCCGCATGAAGGCCGGTACGGCACAGAAGCTGGTGCTCAATATGATATCGACGTCGGCCATGATAGGATTGGGCCGTGTCGAAGACAACCGCATGGTACACATGCAACTCACCAATAAGAAACTGATAGACCGGGGTAGCCGCATGATTGTAGAGTCGACGGGGCTTCCGTATGACGAGGCCCGCGGGTTGCTGTTGCAGCACGGCTCGGTGAGCCGTGCCGTGGAGGCATTCCGCAGCGGAGCGGCCCCGGGTGTACATAAACCCTCTTCGCATGAATAATTCCGACATCTGCTGTTTCCTCGCTTACTCCGATACGCCGGCGTTTCGCCGTTCGGTCGACGCGCTTCGTTCGTGTCGGGAAGTGAAGGCAGTTTATCTCTGTGCGGCCGGCGATGCGGCCGACATACCCGGCTGCACTCTTTGGCACGCCTCCCTGTACGAGACCGACACGTTGCGCCGCATGGCGCGTGAGGTGCAGGAGGGTTTTCTGCTGATTGCCCTGCCCGGAATGGAATTTCTCCCGTCGGGCCATCTCTGTTCCCGCTTGCTGGCGGTTGCCGGCGATACGGGTGCGCCGCTGGTTTACACCGATTCGTGGCGCGACGAGGAGGGAAGGCGTACGCCTCACCCCCGTATCGATTATCACGAAGGATCGTTGCGAGACGATTTCGACCTGGGGACGTTGCTTTTTCTTCGGGCCGATACCTTTCTCTCCGCTGTTTCGGAGATGGACATCTCCTACCGCTATGCCGCTCTCTACGACCTTCGCTTGCGTCTCTCCCGTCGGGGCGCCCTGTTCCATCTGCGGGAGATGCTCTATGGCGAGCGACCGCTTCTCCGACAGGCCGGCGAGCGGCAGTTTGACTATGTCGACCCCCGGAACAGGGCCGTGCAGATAGAGATGGAGCGTGCCTGTACCCGCCATTTGCAGGCTGTCGGGGCGTGGTTGCCACCCGTGCAGCGTGTCGTGGAGTATGAGAAGGGCGACTTTCCCGTCGATGTATCGGTGGTGATACCGGTCTACAACCGGGTGCGGTCGATAGCCGATGCCGTGCGTTCGGCAGCGGCTCAGCAGGGTGATTTTTCCTATAACATCATCGTGGTCGACAACCATTCGACCGACGGTACCACTTCGGCTCTGCAAGCGTTGGCCGGAGAGATTCCGCAGTTGCTGCACCTGATACCCGAGGCCGAGGGCCTTGGCATCGGCGGCTGCTGGAATTATGCCGTGAACCACCCGGCTTGCGGACGCTTTGCCGTGCAGCTCGACAGCGACGACCTCTACAAGGATGCTCATGTGCTGAGTCGTATCGTCGAGACGTTCCGTCGGGAGCGGTGTGCCATGGTGGTGGGCAGTTACGAACTCACCGACTGGAATCTGCATCTCCTCCCTCCGGGACTTATCGACCACCGCGAATGGACCCCCGAGAACGGGCACAACAACGCCCTGCGCATCAACGGACTGGGAGCTCCCCGCGCTTTTTATACCCCGCTGCTGAGAGCTTGTCCGTTTCCCGATGTAAGCTACGGCGAAGATTATGCCGTGGCGCTGCGCCTCTCGCGCACCTACCCCATAGGGCGCATCTACGAGTCGCTCTACTTGTGCCGCCGTTGGGAGGGAAACTCCGATGCGGCTCTCGATACCGAACGCATCAACCGCAACAATGCATATAAAGACAGCCTGCGGGCCATGGAACTGGCCGCCCGCAGGCAGATGAACCATGAAACCCGATAGTCTGAAAAATCTGGCCGATGAGGCCGATGCCCTGCTGCGCGTGCAGTGGCAGCAGTGGCCCGAGGCTGCCGGCCACTATGTGGCCTTGTCGCAATGCCGCGAGCGCACCGTCGAGGTGGGTGGAGTGCCTGTGCGGTTGCAGTGCAACCCCGAGCGTATCCGTTCCACGGCCTCGAAGGTCGACCGCCGTTCGGTGGCGCAGCGCCCCTGTTTTCTGTGCGATGCCAATCGCCCCGCCGAGCAGCTTTCCGTGCCGGTGGCGGGCCGCTATCAGTTGCTGGTCAACCCCTATCCGATATTTCCCCGCCATTTTACGTTGCCGGCGGTAGAACATGTGCCGCAACTCCTGCGGGGACGTTTCGGCGATATGTTGCAGCTGGCCGCTGCGTTGCCTGCCTGTATGGTGTTTTATAACGGAGCCCGCTGCGGAGCCTCGGCTCCCGACCACATGCATTTCCAGGCCGGCAACAAAGGCTTTGTACCCATCGAGTCGCAGTGGGACACCCTGCTTGCGACGCAGGGCGAGAGTCGTCGTTGGGAGGGGGGCGTCGTCTATTCACGGCTCACCCGTTGGCCGGTGGCGATGCTGGCTTTCGAAGGCGACGATGCTGAAGCCCTGTGTGCTTTCTGGGAGCGGGTAGAGGCTCTCCTGCCTGTGCCGTCAGGCGATGCCGAGCCACCGGTGAACATGCTCTGTTCCTTTACCGGGACGAGCTGGCGGTGCTGGGCGGTGTTGCGCACCCGCCACCGCCCGTGGCAGTACGATGCCGGGGGAGAGGCACAGCGCCTGGTCAGCCCCGGGGCTGTCGATATGGCCGGGGTCGTCATCACACCGCGCGAGACAGATTTCCTCTCCCTTTCGGCTGCGGAGTTGGCCGATATTTACCGTCAGGTGGCCGACCCCTCGCTTCTCGATGTTTGCCTGCAACAACTTAAAACCCGATGCCGATGAAACCTGCTCCGTTCTCTCGTTCGCCCTGGACCTGGGTGCCCACGCTCTATTTTGCCGAAGGTATTCCCTATGTGGCCGTCATGTCGATAGCCGTGATTATGTACGACCGCCTCTCCATCTCGCACACCGACATAGCCTTCTACACGGCATGGCTCTACCTGCCGTGGGTCATCAAGCCCTTGTGGAGCCCGTTTGTCGACATCTTGCGCACCCGCCGCTGGTGGATAGTCGCCATGCAGTTTCTGGTAGGTGCGGCCATGGCGGGTGTGGCACTCACGCTGCCGGCCCCCTTTTTCTTCCGTGCCACGCTGGCCTTTTTCTGGCTGATGGCGTTCAGTTCGTCGACACATGATATTGCCGCCGACGGTTTCTATATGCTGGCGCTTGACACCCATCGGCAGTCGTTTTTTGTAGGCATACGCAGCACCTTCTACCGCATAGCCATGATAGCCGGACAGGGATTGCTGGTGATGTTGGCCGGGTGGCTCGAACTCTTTACCCGTGTCGAGGTGGCCTGGTCGCTTACCTTCGGCATCATGGCCCTGCTTTTCTTTGTCTTTGCCCTGTACCATCTCGTTTTGCTGCCCCGTCCGTCGGGCGACAGAGCTTCGGTGGGTCGGGCTGCCGACATCGGGCGGGGGTTGTGCGAGACGTTCCGCTCCTTCTTTGCCAAGCCGGGTATCGGCGTTGCCTTGCTCTTTCTGCTCACCTACCGTCTGGCCGAAGCTCAGCTGGTGAAGATGTCGTCGCTCTTCCTTCTCGATGAGCGGGTCGATGGCGGTTTGGCGCTGACGACCGGGCAGGTGGGCTTTGTCTACGGCACGGTGGGAGTGGTGGCGCTCACCCTTGGCGGGCTTGTCGGGGGATGGGCTGTCGCCCGTTACGGCCTGCGTCGCTGCCTGTGGCCCATGGCGCTGCTGCTCACGTTGCCCAATCTGGTTTATGTCTATCTCTCGTTGGTGCAGCCCTCTTCACTGGCGGTTGTCAATGTCTGCGTGGCCGTCGAGCAGTTGGGCTACGGATTCGGATTCACCGCCTATATGCTCTACATGATTATCTTCTCCGAAGGGCGGCACGCCACGGCTCACTATGCCCTGTGTACGGCATTCATGGCTTTGGGCATGATGTTGCCCGGCATGGGCGCCGGCTGGATAGCCGACCGCATAGGCTATACACTCTTTTTCGTGTGGGTGATGGTGTGTACGTTGCCGGTTTTTGTTTTGCTGCCTTTCCTGAAAATCCCCTCCGATTTCGGACTGAAAAGAGCCGCCTCTTCTCGGTCGTAGCAGGGATTGATTTGTAAATGAGAAAAAATTTTTTTTAATTCGAACAATTCAACTCTTTCGGGTGATTATTTATAAACAGAAGAAAGATAGACGTAACGTGCATGAATATCCATGGAAAAAGATGAAATATCCGATTACCTGGTAAGCAACCGGGCCGAGATGTATCGGTGGGCTTACCGGTTGACTCGGAATTACGATGACGCACAGGATTTGTTGCAATCGACATTGCTGTGTGCCTTGAAGTCGGTCGGGATGTATACCGAAGAGAATAATATGTCGGGGTGGCTATATACGATAATGAGGAATGTGTTTTTCAACGACACTCGTCATTCGACACGCTGTTGCTGCATGACGAAAGACCAGATCGAAGGCGTAATGCCGTTCGATGCCGTCGCTTCGGAGAGTTCCGAGGAGACCCTCTTTGCCATCGACGACATACAGCGGGCGGTCGATATGCTCGACTGTACCTACAAGATACCCATGTCGCTTTATCTCTCGGGATACAAATATCAGGAAATTGCCGAGAAGATGGGTATTCCATGGGGTACGGTCAAGAGTCGTATCCATGTAAGCCGGTTGCGGTTGCAGAAGGAGTTGAAGGATTTCAGAAAGTAAGAGCTGCGGTTCTTTCTCTCCGTCGGGAAAAAGTATCTCGGAAAAGGAACACATTTTATAACGAAAAAATAGGTTTCGCGGCAGACAAATCCGGCAAATAATGATTATTTTCGCCGTCGTAAAATTTCAATTGACGATGGAGATAGAATCCTTATACGCCCGTTTCCGTGCGCAGAAATCGGTAACGACCGATAGTCGCAACTGTCCTCCCGGTTCCATATTCTTTGCCTTGCGTGGAGCCACGTTCGATGGCAACCGTTTTGCCGCAAAGGCTTTGGAGGCAGGGTGTTCCTGCGCCGTAGTCGACGATCCGGCCGTGGCCGTCGACGACCGGTATGTGCTGGTCGACGATACCCTGTTGGCTTTGCAGGCCTTGGCACGCCGACACCGTCGGGAGTGGGGCCGCACGGTCGTGGGCATTACCGGTACCAATGGGAAAACCACTACCAAGGAATTGACGGCAGCCTGCCTGTCGCGACGTTTCAAGGTGCTTGCCACCGAGGGCAATCTCAACAACGCCATCGGGGTGCCGCTCACCCTTCTGAGACTTGACGATACCCACGAGTTAGCCGTCGTGGAGATGGGCGCCAGCCACCCCGGCGATATTGCCGAACTGGTGGCGATTGCCGAGCCCGATTACGCCTTGATTACCAATGTGGGCAAGGCCCATTTGCAGGGATTCGGTTCGTTCGAGGGAGTTGTCGGCACCAAGTGCGAACTTTACGACTTTGTAAAGGCCCATGGCGGGAAGATATTCCTCCACCATGAAGATGAGGTGCTTGCACCCCGTGCCGCCGGAGCGGTGGCCGCCGAGTATGGTACTACACCCGGTCTGTGGGTGTCGGGTCGCCTTGTCGGCTGTTCGCCCTTTCTCTCGCTGGCCTTCACCTGTCAAGACACCACCTGCGAGGTCGATACCCGTCTCATAGGCAGCTACAACCTGCCCAATTCCCTGGCCGCAGCGGCCGTGGCAGCCTATTTCGGTGTCGCGCCGGACGAGATAGCGGCGGCGCTTGCCGCTTACGAGCCGCAGAACCGGCGTTCGCAGATGATAAAGACGGCACGCAACACCCTTATAGTCGATGCCTACAATGCCAATCCGTCGAGCATGGCGGTAGCCATCGACAATTTCCTTTCGGCCGAACTTCCCCACAAGACACTTATCCTGGGCGATATGGGCGAGTTGGGGGCCGACAGCGAGGCCGAGCATCGCCGCATCGTCGAACGTCTGCGGGGCAATCCCGACATTGAGACGATTTTCGTCGGAGAGGAGTTTTCCCGTATTGCCGGCGATGCCGTTACCTTTGCCGATACCGAGGCACTGCTCAGCGCTTTACAGGCGAAACCGCTGTCGGGGCGTACCGTTCTCATCAAGGGCTCCCGTTTTATGAAACTCGAAAGATGTATAGATTATTTATAGAGTGTGAACCTCATAAAAAACAATGGTATGACAATGATGTACAATGCCGCCTTTGCACCCGAAGCACTGGCCCGCAAAGAGAAGATTCAGACCGCCCTGCGCCGCCTCTCGGCCGACGCCCTGTTGCTGGCCGATAATGCCAACCTTTATTATACGTCGAGCCGCGTATTCTGTGGATATACCTATATCCCCGCCGAGGGCGATATGCTCTACTTTGTCCGCCGGCCGGTCGGGCTGACGGGCGATAATGTAGTTTACATACGCAAACCCGAGCAGATTCCCGACGAACTGAAAAACCGTGGACTGGCATTGCCCGCCACCTTGCTTCTCGAAGGCGATTCGCTCCCCTTCAACGAGTACAACCGTCTGGCGGCGGCTTTCTCTCCCGCCCGTATTCTCGGCGAGGGAACTGCACTTATCCGTGGCGTGAGAGCCGTGAAGACCCCTTATGAAATAGCTCTCATTCGCCAGTCGGCCGCTTCGCACGATACGCTGTATCGTCGTATTCCCAAACTTTATACCGAGGGAATGACCGACCAGGAGTTCTCTATCGAGATAGA
>ERZ824600.1709-NODE-1709-length-25773-cov-6.049771_pt1 | contig 25773 bp, 27 predicted proteins | sample MGYA00519933_ERZ824600 | MGnify/ENA primary metagenome ERZ824600 (study PRJEB31778, sample SAMEA3449178) | human gut metagenome | biome: human gut; feature: human-associated habitat; material: faeces | place: United Kingdom | collected 2010/2012 ... | reverse complement strand
GAAGTTGGAATAATGAAAGAGCTATTTATTATAGAAGAATAAATGATATTCCATCTAGTTGGGGAACTGCAGTTAATGTTCAAGAAATGGTTTATGGTAACAGTGGAAATAATTCAGGAACTGGTGTTGCATTTACAAGAAATCCCGCAACTGGAGAAAAAGCCTTATTCGGAGAATATTTAATTAATGCTCAAGGTGAAGATGTTGTTGCGGGCATTCGTACACCAAGTCCAATTGCAACTTTAAAAGATGAAATGCCTGAAGTATATACTGAATTTGCAAATATTGCTGAAAGGCTTGAAAAACATTATAAAGATATGCAAGATATGGAATTTACTATTGAAAATGGTAAACTATTCATGTTACAAACTCGTAACGGAAAAAGAACTGGTCAAGCAGCATTAAAAATAGCTGTAGATCTATATAATGAAGGAATGATTACTAAAGAAGAAGCTTTATTAAAAGTTGAACCAAAAGCTTTAGATCAATTACTTCACCCAAATTTTGATGCTGATGAATTAAAGAAAGCAACTCCAATTGCTAGTGGATTAGCTGCTTCTCCAGGAGCAGGTTGTGGAAAGATTTATTTCACAGCTGAAGAAGTTACAGAAGCTGCTAAAAGAGGAGAAGATACTATTTTAGTTAGATTAGAAACATCTCCAGAAGACATTGAAGGAATGAATTTAGCACGTGGAGTATTAACTATTCGTGGAGGTATGACATCACATGCTGCAGTTGTTGCTCGTGGTATGGGTAGATGTTGTGTTTCTGGATGTGGTGAACTAACAATAAGTGAGGAAAACAAAACATTAACAACAAAAGATGGAAAAGTATTTAAAGAAGGAGATTACATTTCAGTAGATGGAAGTACTGGTAAAGTATATGGTGAACAAATTAAAACTGTTGAACCAGAAATTAGTGGTGACTTCGAAACATTTATGAAATGGGCAGATGAAACTCGTACACTAGGTGTAAGAACAAATGCTGATACTCCAAAAGATGCTAGACAAGCTCTTAAATTTGGTGCTGAAGGTATCGGACTTTGTAGAACAGAACATATGTTCTTTGAAACAGAAAGAATATTTGCTATTCGTCAAATGATAGTATCTGATACAGTAGAACAAAGAGAAAAAGCATTAGCTAAATTATTACCAATGCAAAGAGGAGACTTTGAAGAATTATATAAAGAAATGAAAGGTAACCCAGTTACAATCAGATTCTTAGATCCACCTCTTCATGAATTTGTTCCACATACAGATGAAGAAATTAAACCATTAGCAAAAGAATTAGGAATGACTTTTGAAGCATTAAAAGAAAAAATTGCTACACTACATGAATTCAACCCAATGATGGGACACAGAGGATGTAGATTAGCAGTTACTTATCCAGAAATCGCAAAAATGCAAACAAGAGCTGTTATGGAAGCAGCTATCAATGTTGATAAGACTGGATTAAAAGTAGTTCCTGAAATCATGATTCCTCTAGTAGGAGAAAAGAAAGAACTTGCTTATGTAAAAAATATTGTTGTTGAAACAATTAATCAAGTATTTGAAGAACAAAATTATAAATTAGATTATAAAATTGGTACAATGATTGAAATACCAAGAGCAGCAATTACTGCTGATAAGATTGCTGAAGAAGCTGAATTCTTCTCATTTGGAACAAATGATTTAACTCAAATGACATTTGGATTCTCAAGAGATGATGCAGGTAAATTCTTAGGTGATTACTATTCTAAACAAATCTTTGAAAGTGATCCATTCGCACGTATCGATCAAGAAGGTGTTGGAGAACTAATTAAGATGGCTGTAGAAAAAGGTAAGAAAACAAGACCTGATATTAAATTAGGAATTTGTGGAGAACATGGTGGAGATCCAAGTTCAGTAGACTTCTGTCATAGAGTTGGATTATCTTATGTTTCATGTAGTCCATACAGAGTACCAATTGCTAGATTAGCTGCTGCACAAGCTGCTATCAAGTCCCGCCAAAAATAGAGTGAGAACACACTCCAAATGGTAAAATAAGAAAGACTCAAATGAGTCTTTTTTGTTGGAATAAAAGGATAAAACGGAAGGATGATAATATTATATAAATAATAAAAATGGGTTGGGTGGTGTGATGCCACAATAATAAATTTTTATGCAGGAAAGTAGCAATAAGGTTAGGGCTACTTTTTTTTGTTGGTGTAAAAGTAAAACGAAATTACTTAATTATGAAACGTATATTTTTTTTATAATGGTAATTAAGAACACAATTGAAATAATACCTTAGTTAATATATAATAACTTCAAGAGGTGACACTATGAGAGATTTTTCTGATTCAATTAAATATTCAGTTGTTCGAGAAAACTTAGAAAAGAATAACGGAAGAATATGTTGTGAAATTTGTGGTAAAGAATTAAAGTCAATTAATGAAGGACATTTTGATCATATTGAAGCATATGCTAAAGGTGGTAAGTCAACAAAAGATAATTGTCAAATATTATGCTCAAATTGTAACTTAAAGAAAAATGATAAAGAATTAAATGATTTTTTATTAGATGAAAAAGCAAGAAAATTTCTTGAAGGAATAAGCATTGATGATTCTAATAATAAAGAAATAGTGAAGAAAGATATTCAGTCTATTTTGCCAATAAGTGAAGAAATGACTAAAGAATCTTTCAATATGATTATTTCAAAATTTATAAGTATCAAAGGTAATATTACTAAAACTGATTTTACAAGAGAATATAATAATTTACCGTCATACTATTATGTAACAAAGTATTATGGAGATTTAAACACTTTAAAGCAAGCTTTTAATATTAAAGAAAAAATTATTTGGAATAGGGAGACTATAAAAGAAGCTCTTGAAAAGTATATTAATGAGTATGGAGATGTATATGAAAAAGACTTAAAGTCTAAAAATAATTTACCTTCATATCCATGCATTATAAAGTATTATCCAGAATATAGTGGATTAAATGAATTAAAGTCTAAAATGTTTAATCTAAAAGTAAGAAATCAATGGACTTATGAAGATGCTATTGAATCAGGAAAAAAATTTGTTCAAAAAAATGGAAGAGTTAATTTGAAGGATTTAAATTCAGAAAATAATATGCCTGATGCAAAGGTAATATATAGATTTTTTGGTTCATTAGAAAAGTATCAAAAAATAATTGGTTCACAAATTTCTCATAGAAACGAATTAATAACTATGGATGATATTGATCGAACAGTTGAAAATATATTAGGTAATAATAGAGAATTTCAAACAACTAAAGATTTATTTGAAGTGTTTCCAATTTCTAATAGTGTTATTTATCGTAATTTTGGTAGTATAGAAGCTTTTTGTAAAAAATATAATATAAATATTATAAAAAAGAAGAAAGCAAAATTTACAAAAACAGAAATTGATGAAGTGATTATAGATTACATTAAAAACGGTGGGAGAATCCCTACTGCTGCAAAAGAACTTGTATCTTTAGGATTACCATCTAGGGATGCTATTATGAGATATTATCGTGATTGGCATGAACCATTTATTATTTATTCGAAATTATATGAAAAATTGAATTAAAAGGTTAATTAATAGAAAGGAGTGATTATATGAAAGCCAAAGGAATTAATTTTGAGGCGCGTGTTATAAATGATTGGAATTATTTAAGAAAAATTAAATCTAAAGATATTTCTGAACATTTATGTGATATAGCATTTAATAAAAATATTGAATCAATCAAGTATATTCCTAATAGATATAAAAGGAAATATAGTAAAGATGTTATAAAAAATAATTGGCTATTATATAATTATTGCGATACTCAAGATTTTACTTTAGAAGATTGGGTAGAAGTAATGCCTTATATTAATATTACTTTTTCAAATTTAAATAAGAGTGAACAAAAAATATTTGAAAAAATTGCGTCTGATCTTATTAATAATTTTGAAGATAACACAATTAGTTCTTTTTTAGAAAAACAATTTGAATCAGAAATAATTGATAAATTCTATCAAGATGGATATTTCATTATTACTAAACGTTTATCGACTATTTATAAAAGGATTAAATATAAGTTTAGCAATTTTGATGATTTTTATTCATTTTTAGATGGTGCTTTAACTAATTCGGATATTTATGAATATAATTTTGATGGAATTGATTTAAAAAAATATAACTTAGATAATGTTGCTATAAATAGTACAGTGTTAATTAAAAATGGATTATATGATGATACATTCTATAACGAAGCAATCAAACCATTACTAAGTCAAAGTAATGAATTAGTTAAAGTTGAAAATACGAATGTTCCAATACTTCATGAAAATGATGTTTTACCATATCAATCCGGTGATTTTATGAGAAGAATATCAATCTATTATATTAGTGATATACATATTGATAATAAAATTGCTAGTAAATTTAAAGATCACGCAACTGAAAAAGAGATTGAATACTATGTAAAAACAATAGTTGATAAAATGATAGATTCTATGCCATCAGAGGTTGTTGGGAAATTTATTTTAATAGCTGGTGATGTTTCATCAAGTTTTAAGATATCAAAAATCTTTTATCAAAAATTAGTTGAACGAAATAGAATATCATCGAAGAAAATAATTTGTGTATTAGGGAATCACGAATTATGGAACCTTGATCGAGCTTCCGATAATAATGTTGATAGCATTGTTAAGTTATATAAAAAAATGTTTGATGAGTTAGAAATAACTTTTTTGCAAAATGAATTGTTAGTTATTGGTGATGATTTTGAAATACTAACAGAATCTGAAATTGAATCTATGACCGAAGATGCATTAAAGGAAAGAACTCTTGAAAGCCAATTAACAATATTTGGTGGAATTGGTTTTTCAGGATATAATCCGAATTTTAATGCTTCAAAGCTTATATACTTTGATGCTCTTCCTACATTAGAAGAGGATAAAAAGTTAACTAATAAATTTAATTCTTTGTATACAAAATTAAAAGATTGCTTATCAAATAGAAAAATAATAATATTAACACATCATCCAAAACAAGATTGGTCTACGGATAATTATAATTCAAATTGGATATATATTAACGGACATACTCATAAAAATGTTTATGAGAAAAATTCAGATAAACAATTATATGCTGATAATCAGGTTGGATATTTCAATGAAGATGTAAGATTAAAGAGAATAGATTATTCATTGAAGTGTAATATATTTAATGATTATGAAGATGGAATTCATTTGATTAGTTTAGAGCAATACTTATTATTCTATCGAAAAATGGGTTATAGTATTTCTTGTAAACTTCAAGGCAAGTTCTATTTATTAAAAAAGAATGATATTCTTATGTTTGTTTATAAAAATGATAAGGGTAATCTTTATATTATGAATGGCGGAAGACAAAATAGATTAAAATATAAGGATATAGAGTACTATTTTAACAATATGGATAATTATTCAATAATTATTAAAGAAGGTACTAAATCTTATTATGAGTACATAAACCAATTATCAGATTATATTAAATCAATTGGAGGATCTGGTAATATTCATGGAACAATTGTTGATATAGATTTTTATAATCATGTATATGTTAATATATATGATGGTAAGATAACACCATATTGGGCTGCATCAATGGATTATAAAATAGTTTATTCTAGCTTTCAAGAATTATTATCAAATCATTGTCCTAAGATGTTGGAAAACATGAATAGTAATAAAAACGAATTAGTTGTAATGAAAAATGAACTGATTCCTTCCGGCGGAGAGTTCTATGAGGATACTAAGATATATAGAGAATCAAGGATAATGAAAAAAATTCAGTACTTGATTGATGACAATATTATAAGAGTATGGAATGATAATCTATTAGAAGAAAAAGAAATTAAATTATTAATAGAAAATTAGATGTCAAGTGTGCGATGAAGAAGTAGAGATACTTCTTTTTCTTTTGTTTTGATTGCAACCTAAACATATTTATATAAAAATGATAATTTCTTTGTAGAGGTGATTTAATGAAAAGGAAAGTGGCAATATACGCTAGAGTTTCAACTGAACATGAAGCTCAATTATCTGCTTTAGAAAATCAAGTTCAATATTATGATGATATTCTAAAGAAAAATCCTGACTGGATTCTATATGATAGATATATAGATGAAGGTATAACAGGAACATCTACAAAGAAAAGAAAAAACTTTATGAGAATGATGGAGGATGCAAAAGCAGGAAAGTTTGATTTAATAATTACTCGTGAGGTATCAAGATTTGCTAGAAACACAGTTGATACATTGCAAGAAACTAGAAAGTTAAAAAAGATTGGAGTAGAAGTATATTTTACTGAAGATAATATATGGACATTTAATGATGAAGATGGTGAGTTAAAACTAACTATTATGGCAACTCTTGCTCAAAACGAAAGTAAGAAAACATCACAAAGAGTTAAGGCAGGTCAGATGATATCATTTCAAAATGGAGTGTTTTATGGATCAGGTAATATTTTGGGTTACAACAAAGTTGGTAAAGATTTGGTAGTTAATGAAGAACAAGCTGAAATTGTAAGATATATTTATTCTGAATATTTAAATGGAAATGGTACAGTAAAAATTGCAGATGAGTTGACTAAAAAAGGTGTTCCAACTTCTACAGGTTTAACAACATGGAGTGCATCATATGTTTCGAGAGTTTTGAGAAATCCATTTTACTGTGGAACTATAGTTTATAGAAAATCATATATTCCAGATTATTTAGAACAGAAAGCTAAAATAAACTATGGTGAAGTAGAAAAAGTGGTAGTTGAAGGAAGACATGAACCACTTATATCAAAAGAAGATTTTCAAAAGGTTCAACAAATAATGGATAGTCATTCTAGACCAATAAAATTAGGAAGAAAACAAGCATTAGGTTATCCTAAAAATTTATGGAGTAAAAAACTATTATGTGAATGTGGTTCAAGTTTTAATAGAAAGATTTATCACAAGAATAAAGAAGGTACAACATATTGTTATATTTGCTATAACAAGAAAAGTAGACCAAAGAACAGATTTAAGGATACATGTGATATGAAAGAGATTCCAGAATGGAAATTACAATATATGGCTGAAGCAATATTTAGAAATCTTACACAAAATTCAGATAGTAGAAAAGCACTTGCTGAAAGACTATTGAAAGGAGTTGATATAGATGAACATCCAGAAAAGAAGATGTTACAACGTATTGATAAATTAAATAAATTAATTGAAAATGAAACAACAAAGTTAGATAGATTAATGGATAATTATCTTGATGAAAATATCGATGTTAATATGTATGATATGTTTCAAAAGAAGTTATCTAGTAGAATAGAGAAATATAAAATTGAAATATTAGAATTAGAAAAGAAATGTTCATCAATTGAACCATTAGAAGTTAGAATAGAAAATGCTAAAAAGAGTATAAGAAAATTATTAGATATTAGTTATAATGGAGTTGATGAAAAAATAATAGAAGAATTTGTAGAACGAGTAATAGTTCATAAAGATTATTTTGAATGGAAATTAAACTTTATGAATGAAACAATAAAATTAGAAGTAGATGGAAAAACTAAAAAAGATGGATTTTTAATTGAGCACGAATAAAAATTATATTTTATATGGTATAATATATCTTGAAATATTTATAAATCAGGAGGTTTGTTTATGAAGTTTGGACGATTGGGATATTATCCTGAATTTGATCATAAGGATATGGAATACATAGATTTTTCAAGTGATAAAACTATTTTGGAATATGATGTATTATTAGTTGATTTGAATAATATATTTAGAAGTTTTGAAACTTATGGTGAGTACAATGGCTTGCCAAGAATTACTGATCATGATTCTACCCAATTAAAATTACATCTAAAAAAAAGAAAAGCTGAAATTAAAGAGTTTTTGGAAAGTGGGAAAAATATAATAGTATTAGGTGGAAATGATGATTGTGTTTATTGTTATACTGGCAAAAAAGATACTTCTGGTACTGGAAAAAATGCAAAAACAACTTATTATGTTGAAGATGTTCATTCAATATCATTGTTGCCTGTAAAGGTATCTTCTTTAGCATTATCAGGCAAAAGGATTTCATTTAAAAACAAAAAAGTTGAAGAACAATTTGAAAGATACAATGATTATTTTGAATATCGTACAGTATATGAAAATGTAAATGACAATATTTTGATGACAATTGAAGGAACAAATAAGGTAGTATCATATTATGAACAAGTAGGAAAAGGGAAAATAATCTTTTTTCCTGATTTAGGATTTGATAGAAAGAATCCAACGAATGAATCAAGGATAGAAAAGAAGTTCTTAAATGATATAAGTAATATTAATAATTTGTTACTGAATGAAGAATTTGAATTACCTGCTTATTCAAAAAAATACCTATTACCAAACGAAGAGATAATGATGAATGATATTGATAAATCAAAATGTGAGTTAAACAAATTATTAACAAATATTGAAAATAAAGAAAAAGCATTAAAAAATCTTCAAAAACAAAAAGTAATGTTTACTGGTACTGGTACACAATTAGAAATGAATTCTGTTGAGCAATTTAAAGATATTGGATTTTCAATAATAAAATATGATCCTGATTCTGTAGATGAAGATATCGTTATTAAGTTTAATGGAAAAATTGCTGTTGTTGAAGTTAAAGGTATATCTGGAAGTGCAACGGAAAAGCATACTTCTCAGATAGTAAAGTGGAAATCTGAATACCATATTGAAAATGATATAATGCCTAAAGGAATATTGTTAGTAAATGCTTTTAATGATAAAGAACTAGAATGTAGGCAAGAATATTTTCCAAATCAAATGTTGAAATATGCTACACATCAAGAAATTTGTCTTCTGACTACACTTCAATTATATAATATTAGAAAATATTTAGAAAAATATCCTGATGAAAAAGAAAAGATTATTGATGAAATATTTAATACTGATGGATTGTATAAAAAATTTGCTGAATGGGATTTAAATATTACAAAGATAGAAAATACAGAAAAATAGAAGTTAACAAAATTTTAAAAATTAATAATTAATAAGTAAAGTCATTTTAGTCTAAATGGAGTGTAGTCACATTCCGTTAAGTTATCCTTAGTTTTATGGTTCACAAGCTGCAATTAATAATAAATAATTTATCTAGAAATGTGAATAAAGATTGAAATGAATATTTATTTCAATCTTTTTTAATGAAACAAATAAAAATTCAGAATTTGAAAAACAAATATAATAATGTATAATACAAATAAGGAGAGAATGATATGAATAAAGAATATGAAGTTACTATATTAGAAATAGACAATCATTTTGAAGAAAAACTATTAGAATTAGGTGCCAAATTAGTTAGTGATAGCTTACAAAAAAGATATGTATATGATGTTATACCAGTAAATCCTAATAAGTGGATAAGATTAAGAACTAATGGAAATAAAACTACGCTTACAGTGAAAGAGGTAAAGGATAAAAATGAAATAGGTGGTACTGATGAAAGTGAAATAGTTGTAGATTCATTTGATAATGCAAATAAATTACTTGAAAGTTTAGGATATAAGAGTAGAAATTATCAAGAAAACTATCGCAAAATGTATGTTCTAAATGGAGTTGAAATTTCTATCGATTCATGGCCTATGATTCCTACTTATGCCGAAATAGAAGGAAAAAGTGATGAAGATGTACTAAATACATTAAAATTATTAGGTTATACAAAAAAAGATTATACAACTTTAGATGTAGTATCAATATATGAACAATATGGTATTGATATTATGAAAATAAAAGAATTAAAATTTGAAAAGTAAAAATTAAATAAGTAATTAAATACCTAGTTAATAATAATCAATGATGATATAATAACTAACGAAAGAGGCTACTATGACTAAATTATCAAATACAATTATGTTACTAAGGCTACTACAAAATGGTAAAAAATACAGTATAAAAGAACTAGCAGAAAAGATTGAAGTTTCTCCAAGAATGATAAGACAATATAAAAATGAATTAGAGTGTGCTGGAATATATATTGAGTCAATTAGAGGTCCATATGGAGGATATTACTTAAATCAAAATGTAAAATTACCAGAAAATATGAATAAGCCTGTATCAGCCATAATAGAAAATAAAGAAACTTATAATATATTAAATAAAGCCATAAATTCAAAAAATAAATGTTATATAGAATATTATTCAAAAGAACATGATAATAAAACAAAAAGAATAATTAGGCCATATGAATTAATTGTATTAGATAATGAGTGGGGAGTAGCTGCATTCTGTGAAAATAAACAAGAGATTAGACATTTTTATTTAAATAGAATAATTAAAATAGAATTATTAAATGAAAAATACTAAAGTGACATAATAGCTTCCTCTTTAAGTGATATAAATTACTTAAAGAGTTTTTTATTGAAGGAGATATAAATAATGACAAATATAACATATGTTACAGGTAATTATGGAAAATATATTTCAGTTAAAGAAAAATTTGAGCATCATGGATTAGAAATAGAATATGCTAACATTGATTTAGAAGAACCTAATATAAATGATATTAAATTGATAAGTTATGTTAAAGCACAAAAAGCATATGAAAAAATTAAAACACCTGTTTTTGTAGTGGATTGTGGATTTTATATAAGGAGCTATCCAAATAATCCATTTTATCCAGGAGCATTTGTAAAAAGAAGTGAAGTAGCAAGTAAACCAGAAAAAGTATTAGAAATAATGAAGGATATAAAAGATAGATATTGTTACTTTTTAGATTGTTTAACTTATTATGATGGAGAAAATTATATTCAATTCTTTGGTAAAAGTGAAGGTTCACTATCTTATGAATTAAGAGGAAATGAATTAAAAAAAGCTAAATCTAATTTATGGTATGCTTTTATACCAAAAAACTGTAATAAAACACTCGCAGAAATGACAGACGAAGAACGCAACAATAGAAATGATGGGAGAACAGATGCTACTATAGATTTTATTAATTGGATAAAAAACAGTAAAGAATTAAATGGATTTTCCAAAAATCTTACAAAAAACAATAAGTAAATCATTATAATGATGATATAATTAGTTAAAGGTGATAACTATGAAGTATATAGTACTATTAAGAGGCATTAATATAAGTGGAAAAAATAAAATATCTATGGCTGAACTAAAAGAAGTATTAGAAAATAATAGTTATGAAAATGTTAAAACTTTTTTAAATAGTGGAAATGTCATTATTGATTCAAAAAATAATAAAGATAAGATAAGAGAAGACATACACAAATTAATTCTAGAAAATTTTGATTTAGATATTCCCAGTTTATGTAATTTCATCAATAGATTTGAATGATATGTTAAATCATTCACCTGAATGGTGGGGTGCAGAAAATAAGAATATATATGATAATATAATCTTTATAATGCAAGACTCTAACTATGAAGAAATTTATAGTGTAGTAGGAGAACCAAAAGAAAATATAGACACTATAGAAAAATATAATAATATAATATTTTGGTCATATGACTTAAGTAATTATAGAAAATCAACTTGGTGGATAAAAACTGCAAGTACAAATATTAAAGATAAAATAACTATCAGAACTGCTAATACAGTAAAAAAATTATTAGAATTATGTGAAAAGGAATAACATGAGATATAAATTTTCAAAAAAATATTGTTGTTTTTATGCCTTTTTGTAGGTATAGGGGCTGTTTATGGAAGTGTGTGCATGTTTATAGATCCAACAGGTAAAATACTTCAATAGAGCTAAAAACAAAAGAAAAGACTAATGGAACTCTAGGATTCTGGTGGTGTGGAAGATATGGTATGCACAAATGGAGAATGAATATAGAAAAATTAAATATAAACATTAATGAATATAAAAATGTAATTATAGTTTCACCTATATTGGTATTTGACATATGTTCTCCAATAAGAGATTTTAGTTATAAATATGCAAAAGATATCAAAAAAGTAGAATATATTATTACCCATTATATGAAATCAAAATTTATAAATGTTGCAAATAAACTAGATAAAATATTAAATAATAAAAGAAAGTCTTATACATCAATATGCATTAGACTTGGAAAAATAAAGGAAAAAACAGTAAAAGTTAATAAGACAAGCAAAAACTCAATTTCAAATTGAGTTTTTATATCATATAGAAATTATCATCAACCTCATTAGTTGTACTCTCTAATTTTGAAAGCCTTCCATCTAAGTTTTTAACTTGTCTTTCAAGCTTACTAATTCTATCTTCATAATTATTATCATTTACATATGTATTAGTATTTGGATTTTGATAATTATTTGGCATAACATTAGGACCATAAGCTTGATAAGTAGTATTCATATTATAACCATTTGGTGGTATAAACATACCTGGATTAGAGTAGCCTTGATTAACATTTTGATAGAACATATCTCTTTCTTTCATTAAATCACCTATAATAATATATGACAAATATAAGAAGTTAGTGTATAATATTTAACTGAGGTGTTTTATGAGACTTAAACATATTAAAAATGCAGATATTATAATAAATAATTCTCCATATTTAGTAAAAGAACCAACTAAATATAAAGGTAATTGGAATAAATTATTTGGAAATAATAATGATATAGAAATAGAAATTGGAACAGGAAAAGGAAAATTTATAATAAGTAAAGCTAAAGATAATCCAAATACTAATTATATTGGAATAGAAAAATATGATAGTCCATTAGTAAGTGCAGTTAAAAAACTAGAGAATTTAGAAATTAAAAATCTAAAACTTATTTGTTTTGATGCATTATTTATAGAAGAATTATTTGATAAAGAAATAAGTAAAATATATTTAAACTTTAGTGATCCATGGCCTAAAAAAAGACATGCTAAAAGAAGACTTTCTTCAACTGAATTCTTAAAGAAATATGACAATATATTTAAAAGTGAAAAAATTATAGAAATGAAAACAGACAATGATGATTTATATGAGTATTCAATTGAATCTTTTACAAATAATGGATATGAAGTAATTAAAACAGATACAAATTACTTTGATAAATATACTACAGAATATGAAGATAAATTCATAGGCTTGGGAAAAAATATAAATCATATATATGTTGTTAAAAAATAAATAATTTGTTATAATTCATATATATAATATAGGAGAAAATATGTATAAAAAGTTGTTTACAATTATTATTTGTGTATTTTTTCTTGTTGGATGCAATGCTACTAATATAAATGATTTATCATTAACTGAAATAGTAGATTCATCACTTGAAAAGGAGAGTAAATTATATAACACAAATAATAAAGGATATAGATATTATTTACCAACTGAATTTGAAATAACAAAAGATGATGATTATGTCCAAGTATTAAATTCTCACGGTGATACTTATTATTTAAATATTGATGTAGTAAGCTATTATTATAAAAATAAAATTACAACTGAACATAAATTAGATGATTATGAGTATTATACTTTTGAATCAAAAGACAAATCTGGGTACTTAAGAATAACTCAAAATAATGAAGATTTTTTTGTTGAGTTGTGTTATAATTATGCTATAATAGAGGTAGAGGTAAAAGAAGATAACATAAAGTATGCTGTATCAAGGGGTATGACAATATTAAACTCAATAAAATACAATGATTTAGTTATCCAAAAACATATTAATAATAATTCACTAGAAACAAGTGAAACATTATATAATATACCTGAACCTAAAAATAAAGATGAATCTAAAAATGTTCTTGAATATATTGATGAATATGATGAGAACAAAGGAGAAGAAGATTAGACATAAGAAAGAGGTGCACTTATATGGGCATAATTAGTAAGCTTAAAGGCATTTTTTATGACGAAGTAGAAGTAGATGAAGAAGAAGTAAAAAAAGTTGAACATATAACTTCTGCTCCAGTAAAAAAAGAAGAAACAAAAATAGAAGAAAAACCTAAAATAGAAGAAATAAAATATAAACCAAAAGAAAAAGAAGAACCAGTAAAAGTTGAAGAGAAAAAAGAAGATAATGGTTTTAATGAAAGAGATTTATTTAGAAGTGAAAGAACATTTAATTTTACAGAATTTGATGACGATGAAGAAGAAGTAATTCCTCAAAGAAGAAATGTTCTAGTGAAAGAAAATAAAACTGCTAAAGTAGAAAATCCTACTATACCAGAAACTCCTAAAGTATTTAAACCAAGTCCAATTATTTCTCCAATATATGGTATTCTTGATAAAGACTATAAAAAGGAAGAAATAAAGAGTAAAGAACAAGCAATGACACCAAAAATAACTGCTAATCTTACAACATATGATACAGTTAGAAGAAAAGCTTATGGTACTTTAGAAGAAGAATTAGAAGACACACTAAATTCTATAAATAAAATTACTCCAGACACTATTCATAATGAAGAAGTTAAGGAGACAAGAGAATCTAGATTAGTTAAAGAAGAACCTAAGGTAGTCGAAAAGAAAAAACCAAGACTAGAAGAACTATTAACTAAAATAGAAGATGCAACAGAAGAACTAGACAAAACACTTCCAATTGGAGTATTAGAAGATAGAGTTAAATTAGAAAACTTCGATGATGAAGATGAAGGAGTTAGCGATAAAACAATAACTGACACAACTCTAGAACATGACTTATTTAATTTAATAGATTCTATGTATGATGATAAGGAGGATTAATATATGAATGAAACATTATTAATGGTAATTTATTTATTGCTAATAGCATTAATTATAATAGCAATAATTATTGGACTTAAATTCATTCAAACACTAAATAAAGTAAATGTTTTAGTGGATGATGTATCTGAAAAAGTCAAAGCATTTAACAAATTGTTTGAAGTAATTAATTTTGCTAATGAAAGAATGTCAATGATATCAGAAGTTGTAATAAGTTTTTTGACTTCTGGGTTTAAAAAGATTTTTAAGCCAAAAAAATCTTCAAAGAAAATAAATAAGGAGGATGAAGAAAATGAGTAAAAAAGGCGGAGTAGGAAAATTTATCGGAGGATTAGCTATAGGAGCAGGTTTAGGATTATTATTCTCACCTGATACTGGAGAAAATAATAGAAAAGTATTAGCTAAAAAAATAGACGAATTATTAAAAAAATTAAAAGAAGTAGATTTAGAAGAAGTAAAAGATGAACTTCTATATAGAGCAGAAATTTTGCAAGGTGAATTAGCTAATTTAGATTCAGAAACTGCTAAAGAAATAGTTCTAGAAAAAGCAGAAGTTATTAAAGACAAAGCAGAAGAACTATATAGATATGCTATTGAAAAAGGAACACCAGTAGTAGAAAAAGCAGCTGATGAAGTAAGAAAACAAGCTATCAAAGTTTGCAAGGAAGCTCAAAAAAAATTAGAACAAAAAGATAAATAAGAATTGCTATAAAGCAATTTTTAATTTTACTATAATTGACAACATATAATAAAAGTGCTAAAATCAACTCATAAATGTTGAAGGAATATAAATAAATCCCTGATTAAAGTGAGTTTAGGATAGTGAGAACTAAACATAAATATTTATTTATTCCTACCTTCATATACAGGTAATTAAAAGTTTACCCGGGATAAAAACCGTTATCAAAATAAAGTTAACTAAAGGATGGTACCGTGCTCATGCACTCCTTAATACCATTCTTTTTTATTTAGGAGGAAAATATGAAAAATGAGAAAATAACATTAAGAAGTGTAGACTTTGCTAAATGGTATACAGATGTAGTTAAAGCAGCAAAATTAGCAGACTATTCAAGTGTTAAAGGATGCGTTATTTTAGAACCAAATGGATATGCAATTTGGGAAAGTATTCAAAAAAATATGGATAAAATGTTTAAAGAGACAGGACATCAAAATGTAAGTTTACCAGTATTTATTCCAGAAAATTTACTAAAAAAAGAAGGAGAATTAGTAAGTGGATTTGCACCAGAAGTAGCATGGATTACTGAAGGTGGAAGCAATAAATTAGAAGAAAGATTAGCATTTCGTCCAACAAGCGAATCATTATTTTGTGATTACTATAGTAAATCTGTTAAATCATATAGAGACTTACCAAAATTATATAACCAATGGTGTAATGTAGTAAGATGGGAAAAAGAAACAAGACCATTCTTAAGAAGTAGAGAATTCTTATGGCAAGAAGGACATACAGTACATTCTACAAGTGAAGAAGCAGAAGCTGAAACATTAAGAATGTTAAATGTATATAAAGATTTCTTTGAAAAATATTTAGCTATACCAGTATTAACGGGAAGAAAAACAGAAAAAGAAAAATTTGCAGGAGCAGAATACACAATGACTATAGAAGCTTTAATGCAAAATGGAGTTTGTCTTCAATCTGGAACTAGTCACTATTTTGGACAAAAATTTTCTAAAGCATATGATGTTAAATTCATAAACAAAAATAATGAATTTGAATATTGTTATCAAACATCATGGGGTACTTCAACTAGAATGATAGGTGCACTTATAATGGCACATTCAGATGATCAAGGTTTAGTTTTACCACCTAAAATAGCCCCAAGACAAGTATGTATTATTCCAATTAAAAATGATGAAAAACTTTTATCTTTAGCATTTAAAATAAGAGAAAATTTAATATCAAAAGATATTACTGCTTATGTAGATGAAAGCGATAAAAGTGCTGGATTTAAATTCGCAGAAGCAGAAGTTAATGGTATTCCTCTTAGAATAGAAATTGGATATAAAGATTTAGAGAATAATAGTGTTACAATAGTAAGAAGAGATACAAATGAAAAAGAAAGCGTTAAATTAAATGATGTAACAAATAAAGTAATTCAAACTCTAGAAGATATTCAAAACAATTTATATAACAAAGCTTTAAAAAATATGAAAGAAAAAACATATGATGCAAAAACTTTAGATGAAGTAAAAGAAATAATGGAAAATCATCCAGGATTTGTAAACGCACATTGGTGTGGTAAAGAAGAATGTGAACTTAAAATGAAAGAAATTAAGGGAACTAAATCAAGATGCATAGTTGAAACTAAAGATTATGAAGATGAAAAATGTATCGTATGTGGAGAAAAAGCAAAGCATAAAGTAGTTTGGGGAATTCAATATTAATTCACATTGAATTCACAAAATTAACACATTAGAATTCTATAATTAAATTGTAAGAAAGGAAAGGTGATGTGTTAATAATATAAAATATTACTTACATGTTTTTATAATTTAAATACGACTATTCTAGACGCCCCTTAAAAAAGGGCGTTTTTATTGACTAATTAATAATTTATGCTATAATACAAAATTAATAAGAGGTAATATGAAAGGAATTAAAAATGATTTTAAGAAAAGAAAATGACAACGTCAAAAACTTCAATGATTTTACAAGTAAACTTCCATATCTTGGAAAAGAAGGAAAAATAATATTAGAAGAAACAATTAATACAAAAGAACCATTTGCAACATATATAGAAGCAAATATAGTAGACGCTTTTTATACAAAAACAACTCATTCAATTCATGCAAATTATAATAGATTAACAAAAGACAATTCTCAGTTAGTAGCTCTTCAAATGTGGGGTAGAAAATCAATTATAACACAAGATAGAAATAGAGTAGAAATTTATCCAGAAGGACTTAATTCAATAAAATTTTCAAGAATGATGGCAAAATCATATGGAAATTATGAAAGATATTATGATTTAGAATATCAAATGGGTTATTTTTCAAAATTAAATATAGTTACTGAAAATGAGAGTAATAAAAGAATAATTCACAGAATATATTATGGAATGGATGGAGTAAAAACTTTTAGTATTGTTTTAGATACAAATGAATTTCCATCATTAGCTGATATTACAGAAAGTGATTTAGTAACAATTTTTGATTTATTAAATGAATTGAGAAATAAAGATATTAATTTAGATATAGAAGAGTCAATATTTGAAAGTCTAGAAGAAGCGCTAGAACATACAAAAGAGATTGATAAAAAAGTTTTATCACAAAAAGAGAAAAAACTTAAATAATAGTTGACAAATTAATGTAAATAATATATAATCAAACTTGTTGAAAAAGAAAGAAAGAGATCCACTCTTCACCAGATGTAAAGGTACATTGGTATAAAAGCTTATTTATAATTTATTATTAAATATGTTTTTAAGTGGACTCAGGTTCACTTTTTTAAATGTAAATATGGAGGTGTTAGCAATAGCTAAGCAAAGTAATGATGTTCTAATTAATGAACAAATAACTATTCCTGAGGTTATGGTAATCGGACCTAATGGAGAAAAAATGGGTATCAAGAAAATAAGTGATGCCTTAACATTATCTAAATACGCTGGTTTAGATTTAGTGTTATTAAATGCTGATCCTAAAAATCCAGTATGTAAGATAATTGATTATAACAAATATCGTTATGAAAAACAAAAACAAGTAAAAGAGGCAAAAAAGAGACAAAGGGAACAAAATCTTGAAACTAAAGAATATAGACTTAGTGTAACAATTGATGTTGGCGATTTTGAAACTAAATTAAGAAATGCAAAAGCTTACTTGGAAAAAGGTCATAAAATAAAGGTTGCTGTTAGATTTAAAGGAAGACAACTTGCTCATCCAGAGTTAGGTAAAGATGTTATTATGAGATTCGCTGAAAAACTTTCAGATGTAGCTGATATTGAAACTATGCCTAAAATGGAAGGTAGAAGCATGCAACTATTCTTAACACCAAAAAAATAGAAATAAAGAAGTAGAAAAAGAAAGGAAGATGTAATTATGCCAAAGATGAAATCACATGGTGGAATTAGTAAAAAAATAAAAGTTAGAAACTCTGGTTCAACTAAAATTGGACATGTAGGAGCTAATCATAATAGTGGAAAGAAGTCAACTGACTTCAATAGAAAAGCAAGAAAGGGTTCTGTATTAAGCACTGGAGATGCTAAAAGATACAAAGGACTAGTTAAATAAGGGGGAAGTATAAATGACAAGAGTTAAAGGTGGAACTGTTTCTAAAAACAGAAGAAGAAAAGTATTAAAAAGAGCTAAAGGATATTTTGGAAGCAAACATAGATTATATAAGACTGCTCAAGAACAATTATTCCATAGTGGAGCATACAGCTTCAATGATAGAAAGAAAAGAGCAAACGACTTTAGAAAATTATGGATTACAAGAATTAACGCTGCTTGTAGAGCAAATGATATCGTTTATTCAAAATTCATTAATGGTCTTAAAAAAGCAAATATTGATATCAATAGAAAAATGCTTAGTGAATTAGCTATTTTCGCACCAGAAGAATTTACTAAATTAGTTAAACTATCTAAAGATGCTTTAGAAGGAAAAACTACAACAGTTGCTGAAAAAGTAGAAAAGAAAGTTGAAAAAGCTGTAGAAGCTGCTAAAGATTATGCTAAATTAACAGTAGCTGAATTAAAAGCTGAATGTGAAAAAGCAGGAATTGAAATTACTTCTGCTATGAAAAAAGCTGATTTAATCAATGCTTTAAAAAAATAATTATTGAAACTCAGAAATGAGTTTTTTAATTTACAATAAAATTGTATCTTTATTAAATTTATATTGTGTTTTAATGAGTTTTTGTCTATAATAATCGTGAAAAAAGAAAAGGTGACAAAAATGATAGATCCATTTTTATATAATGTTCCACATATTGATATTCATGGTTATGATAGATATGGAGCTATGGCAATAGTGAATAACTTCATAGATAATAATTTAAGATTAGATATAAAGAAAATAGTGATTGTACATGGAAAAGGTACTGGAGTATTAAAACATACAACTCATAAATATCTAAAAAATGATAAAAGAGTACTAGATTATAAAACAAATAATTATAACGATGGAGAAACAATAGTATATTTAAAGTAAGGAGGAGTTTTATGCAACAATATTTTGCAAAAGATAGAAAAGATAATACATTGTATTTAAATATTGAAGATTTAAATCATATAAAAAATGTAATGAGAATGAAAGAAAATGATAAAGTTATTGTTGTATATGATGACAAAAGCTACATATGTTCATTAAATAAAGAATTAACTAATGCAAACATAATTGAAGTATTTAAAGAGCATAAAAAAGAAACAGAATTCATCGTTCATGTGCCACTTCTAAATGAAGAAAAAATGAGTTTTATATTACAACATGGAACAGAACTCGGAGTAACAGAATTTATAGTAGTAGAATACCAACATTGTAAGTATAAACTACCCCAAAAAGACTATCAAAAGAAGCTTACAAGATGGAATAAGATTATAAAAGAGGCAACAGAACAATCATATAGAATTCATAAACCTAGGCTAGAAAAAATCATAAATTCTAAAAATATTGAAAGTATAGGAAACGTAAATATAATGTGTTCACTTGACAAAACTGATGTCAAAAATATATGTCAAGTATTAACAAGAGAAAACTGTAATGATAAAATTAATATAGTATTTGGTCCAGAAGGAGGATTAAGTACTATTGAAGAACAATTATTAGTGGAAAAAGGTTATATTAAAACCTCTCTTGGAAATGACGTTTTAAGAACAGAAACAGTTCCTTTAATGATAGCTTCAATACTAAAATATTTGAAGGAAAGTGATAGTAATGAGTAATAGTAATATAGATGATTTTTTAAGTGCATTTTTGACAAGTGATTATTTTTTAGTGTTTTTGGTAATAGTACTAATAATACTTGTTGTGTTAATAATCGCATTAATGAAATCTAGGGAAGAATATAAAGAAGCATTAGAGTCAAAAAGTAATGTTGATTATTTAGATAAAAATATTGGAAATGCTATTCCACTTCCAACTACATTAGAAGAGCATAATGATGTTTTGGAAGGATTAGAATCACTAAAAGCAACTAGTAAAGAAGAAGTGTTTGATGAAAACAAACCATTAATAAAACAAATAGATATACCAAATATCAAAACATATGATGATGTTATCGAAGACTATGAAAGTAGTGAAGAAGAAAATGCTGTAATATCAGCAGAAGAACTAGAAAAAAGAACAAGAGAAAGAATGGAAACATTAGGACTATCTGATAATCAAGCAGCCATTCAAAAATATGAAGAAGATCAAGAAAAGAAAGCAATTATTAGTTATGAACAACTATTAAAAAATGCTTCTAATATAACTCTTTCATACAAAAACGAATCATCAAGTAAAGGTGCTCCTAAAATTAATAAAATTGAAATCAATCAAAAAGAAATTAGTGCACCACAAAATTATTTAGAGGAGGAAGAATTTTTAAAAATACTAAAAGAATTCAGGGTGTCATTATAATGAAAACATTTTATATAAAAACTCTTGGTTGCAAAGTTAATTCTTACGAAAGTGAATTCGTAAGAAATTTGCTTTTAAATGAGGGTTATGAAGAAGTGGAAGAAAATGCAGATATTTGTATAGTTAATACATGTACTGTTACAAATACAGCAGATAATAAAAGTAAACAAGTAATTAATAATATTAAGAAAAACAATCCTAATGCATTAGTAGTAGCAATGGGATGTTTTTGTCAGTTTAGAAATGAAAATATCGGAGAATTAATAAACGCAGATATTATTATAGGAAATAAAAATAAAACAAAAATATTAAAATATTTAAAAACATATGAAAAAAATCATGAAAGAATAATAGATTTTGATGATATGAATAAAGCAGACTTTGAAGATATGGAAATTAAAAAATATTCACATCATCATAGAGCATTTATTAAAATTGAAGATGGATGTAATAATTTCTGTACTTACTGTATTATTCCATATGTAAGAGGAAGAGTTAGAAGTAAAGATTTTAATAATTGTATTATGGAAGTTAATGATTTAGCTTTATCTGGACATAAAGAGATTGTTTTATCAGGAATACATACTGGTCAATATAATTCAAATGGTTTAAGATTATCTGATTTAATAAATAAAATATCAAAAAATACTTTAATAAAAAGAATAAGATTATCATCAGTAGAAATAGTAGAATTAGATGATAAAATGATGGATATAATTAAAAATAATAAAACATTTGTGTCTCACTTACATATACCACTTCAAGCAGGAAGTGATCATATATTAAAACTAATGAACAGAAGATATGATACAGCTTACTTTAAAGAAATGGTTGATAAAATAAGAAGTTTAAGAGAAGGTATTTCATTATCTACAGATGTAATAGTAGGTTTTCCAGGAGAAACAGAAGAAGATTTTAATGATACTTTAAAATTTTGTAGAGAAATTGGTTTTTCAAAAATACATGTATTCCCATATTCTGATAGAAATGGAACTGTAGCTTCAAGAATGAAAGATAAAATACCAGGAAACATAAAAAAAGATAGAGTTAGAAGATTAATAGAATTATCAAATGAACTTGAAAAAGAATACTTTGAAAAATTTATTGGTAAAACGGTAGAGGTTCTAATTGAAGAACAAAAAGAAGATGGCTTCTATCATGGATTTACAAGCAATTACATTCCATTAAAATTAAAAGGAAATTATAAGATAAATGAACTTTATGATATAGAACTAAATAAAGAAGATATTAACTTTGATATGTAATATCTTTTTTATTTTGTTTTAATATGTTATAATTCTATAAGAAAGTAGGATAAAAGATATGGATAATTTATTAAAACAAGTAGATGAATATATTAGAAAAAATGGTATTCCTTTTAGAAGTGTTTATGTAAACTCAAACTATTTCCCAGAATATTTTAATGAAGCAGTTAATAGAGAAATTAAAAAAATCTCTGTTTCAGATCACGTAATTGATAAAGAATATATGATTACATACGATGAAAATGATAATATTTGTATAATAGTTACATCAAAAGCAGGAACTCATAAAACAAGATTATTAATAACAAATGTTAAAAATACAAAAGTTGAATTTTCATGTACAAAAATGTATTGGGATAAACTTTTTAGAAGAGCATGTTCAGATAAATACTTAGAGAGTCAAAGAAAAGAAATAGAAAGAATAGTTAGAAGTACTATGCCTAATATACCTAATAATAAGGTATTAGAAGATGTTGGAAGATATATGAATGTATTGGCTAAAACTGTATCTGATGAATTAAGAAAAAGAGATACATCATTCTCAAAAGAATTAGGTGTTAAAAAAGATTTTGACGAAACATTTTCTAAAATTGCTAACTATATAGATTATTTGAATAAAGAATTTATTGCAAGCACAAAATTGGATACTATCACATATACTCCTGCTGAACCTGATAGAATAGGTGGAGAACCAAGAAGTTATACAACAGGAACTGGAACTTCAGAAGAAAGAAAAAATTTCTTATTAAGTGTTGAAGAAAGAAAAGAAGTATTAGAAAAAGTATCTCCAATGTATGTATGTCTAGCACAAAGAACTGACACAAATGATATTGGAGCGCTATGTTATCTTTATAATTTTGGCAACGGTTATTATAGAATGATTATAGAACCATATAGTGGTGAAGGATATACAAAAGTAATCGCAATGCATTGTGAAAAAGAAATAAATAAGGATTTATTTGAGGAATTATCAACTAAATATTTAGAATATTCAAATATGGAAACAATGGAAGCAAATAATATTGCAAGACTTGGACACACAACAATAGATACATACAACTCAGCAGTCGGATATGCTTTAACAGGAGACTCAAGCTTAAAAATAAGCTCATATACAAAGAGTAATTTGGATAATTTACAAGCTAGTGAAGAATATAGTTATACATTATAGTTAGGAGGATATATGAGTTCAGCAGCAATAAGAGCAGCAATAGCTGCAGCAGAAGCCGAAAAAGCAAAAGCCGAAAAAGAAAAGGCTGATTGTGAAAAAGAATTAGAAAAATGTTATGAATTATTACAAAAATTAGATTTAATATCAGCTGACTACACAGATTGCCAAACAAAACTATCACAAACAATAAACAATATGAATGATGGTTGCATAATTGATGGTGTAGGTGTTGGTGTAGAATCATTAAATAAAAGAAAAAATCAAATGGCAAATAATTTAGATATAGTTGATTCTAGTGTTACCAAGGTAAGAAAAAGAATAAAAGAATTAATAGATCAAATAAAACGACTTAAAATAAAAATACAAAGACTTACTGCAGAAATAGCTCAATTACATGCCGAGTTGGCAGCAGCATTGGCTGCAGAAGCAGCCGCAGCCGCCGCAGCCGCAGCTGCAGCAGCTAAATCTAGTAGTTCAAGAAGGAGTGGAAGATAATGGGAACATTTAAAATGGATATGCTTAAACTATATAATGCTCTCACATCCTCTAAAGAAGCTCAAGAAACTGTAGAAGAAACTCCTGCAACTATTAATGATGCAGTTAGTTTAACCCAAGAAGTTAAAGTAGATCTAGGAGATTTTGTTGGAGTGTCTTCTGACATGAAAAAAGAAATAGATTTTATAGCTACAATAACAGAAATTATAGGTGAAATTATTGCTGATGGTGTAACAAATGAAGAAGAATTATTAGAAGTTCTTAATACACAAGGAGTTGATGTTTTTGCTGGAATATTATCTTCACTTATAAAAAGTGGATATTTAGATAGTGAACAATTAAATAGTGTGATACTACCTAATATGGTAAGAAATGGTAATCTTTCAATTGAAAATTTAGGAAAAGTAATAAGTTCCATGTATGATAGTGGAACTATGAAAAATGAAGATATTGGTATAATATTATTTGAACTAAAAAGAACTAATATGATGTATGTTGTTGATAGTAATGGCTTTGAAGACTATGCAAAACAATTAAATGATTTATATGGTTATGATTTTGATTATGTAACACTTGATTCAGATCTTAATGAATGTACATCAGTAGGTGAATATAATGAAGGAAATATAGCTTTTAGAATCAGAAGCAATTATACATTTGATTTAGATGATTTGAATACGATATTAAAACCAATGTATGATTCAGGAAAACTTGATGCATCTGATTTAGCAATAATAACTTCTCCATTACAAATATTTAATCAACCAACAAGTAATCCAGATATATATGATAATCCAGACTATAACAAATATGTAAAACGTTATGGAGAAGATAATGGATTTGAATTAACAGTTGGAAATCGTTCTTACGAAGTAAATGATATGGATAGAGAACTCATCAAGAATGTTGATGGATATACTCAACTTGTTACTGGAAACAAAGGATATGATGATGTTCTAGCGAATGTTTGGGTATCTGATTTTGTGGTAGCTGTTCATAGTGTCGAAGTAGGATCACATAAGAATAATCTTGATGAAGCACTAGCTGTAGGATCAGTATTAATAAATAGAACTGAGTCAACAAATTGGTATGCTGATGGTAAAGGAGAAAGCATTGTATATCAATTAGAAAGAGGAGTGGGAATTGACTCTGGAAGTTCTGTTCAATATCAACCAGTTAGTGAAAAAACATACTTAAATTATGCAAATGGAAAAGCATTCAGTGCAGTTGAAACTGGAATAAAGGATTCAATGAATGGTATTAGAAATAATGATTGTACAGGATTCTGGGGTGCAGGAAATGGTACTATCTCAACAGGTGGAAATTCATTCCATCATTGTAATACAGATCCAAGTATAGATTTAAAACCGAGCATAGGGGTTCACTATGAAAGAAATACTGAAACTGGTTTAGTAGAACCAGGTACAAAATTTGTAAAACCAACAACAGCATCAGACATTTACGCAGCAAATGGAGTTGGCAATCCACAAAATAAACCTGAAGCAACACCAAAACCAGATATTCCTGAAGTGCCATCAGAAACAAAAGAACCTGAGCCAACTCCAGATGTGAAACCAACTCCAGATGTGAAACCAACTCCAGATGTGAAAC
>ERZ824600.1708-NODE-1708-length-25779-cov-17.063793_pt1 | contig 25779 bp, 13 predicted proteins | sample MGYA00519933_ERZ824600 | MGnify/ENA primary metagenome ERZ824600 (study PRJEB31778, sample SAMEA3449178) | human gut metagenome | biome: human gut; feature: human-associated habitat; material: faeces | place: United Kingdom | collected 2010/2012 ... | reverse complement strand
CTATCATCTTCATATGCCATCTTATTTTTTAGAGACATTTACTGAATATCCCTAAAAAATATCTCTTCCTTCTCACTATAAGAAGAGAGTGAATCATAAATATTACATTATGACGCATCCTCAAAATCGTTCATCTACCCAATCCCATAAATTAACGATTCTATTTCACATATATAGAGTAAAAGTCAGATAAAATCTGTGATTCTTAATTTATAATCAATGGGAATTGTTTTATCTAGTTGGTCCAACAATTCTTTTCTAAAGAAAGGAATATTATGAGCTTTTTCTATAAATGACAAAGGTGAACTATAAACTATGTTTAATAAGGTATCTGCCTTTTCTTTTGAATAGTTTTTCTCCACCAATCGCAATAATTCCATTTCTTCGGCTCCATCACGCCAACGCTCTAATCTGGCAGAGGCTATAGGACCTTTACATCCCAAGATATCACCAGGATAAATGAGTATACCATCACCATGTGGCATATCAGTGATATAAGTAAATGGATTTCGTTTGTGATAAATATTACAGTTCCAATAGAGAAAACCTTGGCTACCGTTTTTCCAAGTACGCCACATGACAGCTCTTTGCTGTATCCCCTTCATCTGTAATAAAAAGTTTGGTTCATTTCCACCTGGTTGCCAACAAACATAACTCCACCAGTCTATACCTTCAGGCACTTTATAGCGTATATGTTGCACTTCTTCTTCATTGCCTTTACAAGGAGCTAAACTTATAGTAGCAACATGAATATGATGTTTCAAATAGTCGAACACTGCATACAAATCTCCTTTACGTGGACCGTTTCGGGGACCACAAAAGAATGTGGTTAAAATCCGAGCATCTGAAGCATATTTCCGAATAATATTGACTTTTCGTTTGATTTGCTCATAATCCTCCATATAGGCAGGTTCATCCCAAATATAGAAAAGTGATTCTTTTAATTTTCCTTTCTTTTGGATATTACATAATAAAGACGCAAGTTCATTCTCCGACAATGTAAAAAACGGAAGCATGTAACAACTATATCTTCTATCGTTTAATAATCGGATGCTTCGTTTGTCATTCCATGCCCAAGGTGAGAACGAATGTTCGTATTGCCAACGTTCCGGAGTAATCTGTGTACCAAATACAGGAGTCATTCTATAGCTTAATACAAAGTCTACCCATCGTTGCCGTTCTTTATCGGCTTCTTTATCATTAAGACCTTCAGTCATACAACGATTCTCAACTCCAACAGTGATAGGGATAGATGACTTTAAAGGAATGGTAGTATGATGTACGTTATAATCCAGCTGTATCGTAAAATGTTTACTTCCTTCTATCTTTATCGTCTGATGATACTTTCCGACTGGAACCCTTGACGGACACTGTACAGTAATCCATACAGCAGTCAATGTATCCGTACATTTCAACTGATTTTTAAAAGGGACTAACGCGTCATAATAACCATTCATTTTTTTAAGTTCTCTAGCCGATATTTGAATACCTTTCAAATATCGGTCGAAAGTGAAACGATATTCCTCATTAACTTTGCTAGGAAAGACTAATTGAATATGTTCTACTTCACCTCTAGCCATTTCCAAGTGAACCTTTGAGGTTTGAGCGTAATTTCTGTATACTTGTGGGGATTCTACAGAAGGAATTATCCAAATATTTGCTTTTGGATAACTGGCACATATAGACAGGAATCCAACCCATAGTTGAATAAGCGTTAAAAAATACTTCATATTTATTTCAGATTAAATGTAGTCACTACAGCCGCATGGTCAGAGGGGTAGCGAACAGGATGTTTGTCTATCATCTCCGATTGGATAGCTTTGATATCCTTCCCTTTATAATAAATAAAATCTATACGGTATTGCAATTCATTCTTCGCCATAGTAGACCATGTAAGACATGGATATTTTTTCACGTCAGGATGAATCTCACGATAAGAGTCAATAAAATGAGCTTTTTCCATCAACTTGCTGGTGGGCCATTCTATAACATACCCGTTGTGTCCATTCATGTTTTTTGTATCATCTTTCCAATCCAGATGCGAATCACTGTTAAAATCACCGGAAACTATGAGAGGTGTTTCCATGGTATTCCATTGGGATGGAAAAGCTTTCAAGATACTTTGCAATTGTGCAGCTCTCCTACTCCACTCCCCCGCTATGATATTTTCTATGGATTCACAGGCGTTTATTTGGTCATTAGTGATAGGACGATAATCCAGCCAAAGGTTAATGTAATTTATTTGTTGTGACGGACTAATTTGCAATGTCGCCGCACTGCAATTGAAGGAATCATACAAATCATAGGTATCTGTGATAGGATACCGGCTCATGATGGATAAATTGGAACTACGTAAATAGAAATAGTAGCCTAATGCATCTGCAATAATAGCACCTGAACCGTAGGTTTCTACCATACCGATCACATCTGGATTTTCTGCTTTTATAACCTCTACGACCCTATTCACTCCTACCTCTTGCCCCAATTCATGACCACCATGAAAGATATTGAAAGCCATCACCTTCAGTTGTGACAAACGTTGGGTGTCCGTAACTGAAATTTTGGGTAGTTCCACATGGCTTATAAATGTAAATTCTTTGATATAACCATTGAATGCATTCCACTGACCATCATCTACAGAGCCTATTCTAAGTGTATTGTTGGTGGCTAAATTGACATTTCCGTTGGTACAGTAAATAGCCACATTCAACTGATCGTAATACATGCGCATCTCCTGTTTACCGGCATCATGTGTCACTGTCAAGGTATGCCACTTATCATCATTTATGGGTTGGCGCAAGGCAGTAGGTCTATATTCCCATGGAGTGTTTTTCCCATCGCAAAAGTGCACTATCCATGATCCGTTGTCTTGGGTGCCTATCCAAATGCCTGCTTCGTTTGGTATATTGTTCTTTTTATTGGTAATCAAGGCTTTTTCACCTAATTCACGGGCATGACTACGCACCTTTATAGAAAAGGTAAAAGAACCGCTCATGCTTACGGAATCTATTTCAGATACTTTTATTCCATGGCGCTCAAAGGCATTTTCACTTAAATCAAGTATTTCTCCGGGTTGTACAAAATATCTTATCTCTTTGGCCGTCAAAAAAGCAGGCAGGAAGAGCAGTATAAATAATAGTTGCTTTTTCATACTGAATTTATTGTTTATTCAAAATATTGTTTTATTGATGTTGCTTTATCCCAATATTATGGCTGTTGATATAATTTTTATCTATCCAACGAGTAAGAAAATAATCCATAGACCGAACAAAACGATTGTAGTTTTTACGCTTGTTGTCTGTCCATCCTGTTTCGGCATGGGCCGCCCAATATGGATATATCATTCTATACATATCCTCCACTTGTGGTATCCATTCTCCCCACATCTGACACCCTATACCTATAATCTGTTTTTGTTCCTGCATGGTAAGCCCTTCGGGTATTGGATTGAACGCATATGCTTTTTCCAAAGGGATAGGTTCGAAATCATATTCCAACCCAGGCGTTATACGGTCATGGTTAAAGTTCAGATAAGTATATTTAAAATAACTGTTAACTATCTTATAACCTCGTTTGGCTGCCTTCCGTAAAAGGTCATGATTGCCAGTCCAGAACTGTACCACCGCGTCCTCTGAAAGCTGGTTTCCTGCTTCAATTGTAACTTCACTTTGGTATCCATGCAATTTGTCACCAGTTATATCATTCCAACCCATCATTATTCTTCCTTTCGATTTCAGATAAGAGGCTATATGGTTAGTGAACCACATCTGAAGTTCGGCAGCTGAGTTTATCCCTTTTTCTTTCATGAATGTTCGTACCTCGGATGAGTTATTCCATTGCTCTTGTCGCACTTCATCGCCACCAATGTGAATGATTCTCGAAGGAAACAGTTCCATCACTTCATCGAGTACATCCTTCAAAAAAGTACGTGTGCGTGGATCGGCTACATTGAAGGCACTGTTTTTGACTTCAAAGGTACAAGGCACTTTGATTTTTTCATCTGTACTGCCTAACCAAGGATACGCGGCAATGGCGGCTGAAGCATGTCCCGGCATCTCTATTTCAGGAACAACTGTAATGTGAAGATTCCGGGCATAGGAAACAATTTCTTTTATTTCACGCTGTGTATAGTATCCATCGAACGGCTTACCATCGAACACTTTGCTTTCATACCAGTTGAGCTGAGTAGAATCTCTATGCGCGCCTATTTCTGTGAGCAGCGGATATTTCTTTATTTCTATACGCCATCCCTGGTCTTCGGTAAGATGCCAATGGAAAGTGTTCATTTTTAAAATAGCCATTTCATCCAACAATTGTTTTACCTCTTTCATGCCCTTAAAGGCTCTTCCATCATCAAGCATGAATGAGCGCCATTTAAAAGCCGGAGCATCATCAATGACTACATAAGGTATTCTTATTTGTCCTTGATGAGTGGTAATAAGCTGACGGAAAGTCTGCAGACCATAAAACACACCTTGAGGTGTGGAACCTTCAATACGGATACCTTGTTCGTTTACAGTAAGACGATATCCTTCAGGATGGGGAATCCACTTAGATAAAGTCAATTGCATATTTCCCTGCTTGGTGTGTTGTACGATGAGTCCATGTTCCTCTAACAACAGTTGTTTTAAGTAATCGGCTTCATTTTTCAAGGCATTGGGATAAACAAGCTGACAGGACATAAAAGGATAATGTCCCGGATGAACCTTTACCTCATTGGGATAAGGAAGTATTTCTAAAGGTGCAGTTTGCGCTACAAGCATACCTGCCAAGTATAAATATATTATTGATAATAAAAATCGTTTCATATTCGAACTATTTGTTTATATTGAATGTCCAATTTCCACCTTCTTTCATAGTGATAAAGATACTTTCATCCTTATCTTGATGAATGCATTTGACTATGCTGCTTTTATGTGATATGTCTTTCCCGTTTTTCCAAATTAGCTTGTTATTCAACGTGATGCTTTTGCATTGGAAAGGCAGGCAGATGGTAGCACGTGGACCTTGTGGTGAATTTACCTGAAGTTGAAACGTCCTTTCATCATCTTTAAAGGAAACTTTAATGTTTCCTTTAACTGTGGGAACTAAAGTTTCAGCCTCTTTCACTCCTGTAGGTTGCGGAGCTATACGATAAGCCTTATATCCGGCTTCCGTAGGAGTTATACCGCACACATATTGCGACAGGATAGTAAGACCTCCGCCACTCCAGGCATGATTGGTAGTACCACCGGGGAATCCATTAGGACCAATCCCCCATCCTTCATAAAGGGTCGTGTGTTCAGAATCGTTCACCATTTCAGCAAAACGCCGTTTCATACGCTCCATCCCATAATAATTTTCCCCCATTCTAAAAAGAGCTTCTATGACATACTTTTCCATATAAGGACTGGCATGTTCATTCTGCTTCAATACTTTAATCAATGCAGGATATTTTTCTTTATCTGCTAAGCCAGACACGATGGCTAAAGCTTGTACCCGGTCATCTGTCTTTAGCCTATAATCAGGATGACGGTAAGCTTTTCCATTCCAAAATGCGGCGTTAAATGCCTTTTTCAGTGCTTTCATCTCTTGGAGTATAGCATCTGCTTCTGCATTCATTCCCAAAGCGGTAGCCATGTGTTGCTGCCCTTTTAGAGCAATATAGTACCAAGCATTAAAGAGCGCTTTGATATCAATATTTTTTCCCCAATCACCCCAAGTCCATTCTCCGGCTCTGAAGGTGATGGTACCATCGTTATTCTTCTGCCAAATATCCAAGTATTTTTGTATTTTGGGATATAGATCTCTAATGGTTTTAAGGTCTCCTGTATTCAAATAATAATTCCAAAAACCAAAGTAACCGATAGACGCCAACATTTGACCGGGAAGTTCAGTGTGATAGTTGGACGAAGGGATAGGAGCGAAGATTTCTCCTGTAGGACGCTGCCACCCCATGAGTTCATACATCCCTTTTTTCATGAGCAGATGGCTGCTCACCGACAATGCATAGAAGGCTTCTCCTGATTCGTTCACTTCATCACCCCACCATTGAGCCCGCTCTCTGTCAGGACAATCCATATAAGTATCACGCATGGTAATATAAAGTGTGCGTTGTGATTTCTCCCACATTTTATTCAAGAAAGGATCGTTACAGCGAAAGTATCCTTCGAATTCTGTGTTATATCCTGTCTCTCTGAACTGTACTTTGGTAAGGTTTATTCCTTTGGGATAAATGTAATATACTTTCTCACCGTTCATCCAACCTTTATTTTCATACGACTGCTTTCCTTTTTTGGTCAGATATTCTGCTCTGACATTATATGCGCTTCCTCCTTGATAGTGGCTTGTAAATATAGTAACGACTGAATGGGCTTTCTCTGCTTCCAACTCCATGTAAGGCATAATTTGAGCATTGTAAGGAAGCTGACAAACTAAAGTATCATTTATTGTACCGCTGTGAACAGTTTGTGAGACGTAATTCTTCAAACCAAAATCTTTCCAAAGCGGAATGATACGATGATGCAGTTTATTCCATGGTGCATCGCCTTCCTTTCCAACCACACGTGCTTTGGCCCAATATTGGCATGCTGCGTTTTCACCTTTTTCCCAATTGTCCATAGCGAGTTCTGCATTAAATCCGATACTTGATTCAGGTAAACGGAAATTAGGATACGGCGCCAATGGGGTATAATAAGCAGGGTGCATGGCGGCTTTCCACGAGTCATCACTCTGCAAGGTGAGCTCAGCAGTTTGGCAATCGAACAAGAAAGCGCCTTGACCACTGGGATTATATGAAAATCCTTCTTTGCCAAAATACCATACTAACGCAGATATAAGATTATGTCCTTGCTTGAGGTGTGGGGCTATATCCACTTCATCATAATAGGTGTCATTGGGATTAGGACCACGTTTTACGGCACCTTCCAAGACAACTAGTTTGCCGTTAATCCAAAGCCAATATTTGCTGTCTGCTGCAATACGAGTTAAAGCTTTGGCAGGAACAGCATTTATATTAAATTCCTTTTGAAAGCATATCCAAGAATTTGTCGCATTTTGATTCTCAAAAGCAGTAATCCATTGTGGAACAGACACCGCAGACAACTGTAGGGAAACAACACATAGGATGACTAGAGTTAAGAAATATTTTTTCATGATATAGAAATGAGCTATACGGTTTATAGAAGACATGAACTATCTATCTTCTATTTATTATTCTATTTTTTATTATAGGGCTAGGGAGCTATCCCCAGCCTATAATTGTGTAATTACCAAAATTTAGTTTGGCTAAGGTTTTCATTTAGTATAAGCTGTTGCTTTGGTATCGGAAAATAATAATATTTAGGTTCTTCAAATTTACGTGTGTTCGAATTTACTTCAGTAGACGACATGATGTAACCATGATCTTTTTCTGACAGACAAATCGCAGTTTGGGCTCCTGAACTTTCTTTCATATAATAGAATACATAATTGTTTCGTTCCGATTCAGGTATTGTATTAGCTGCTTCACTTTCAAAAATACCTACATCAGGAATTCCGTCACCTGTAAAGTCGTGTAGTCCAAATTGGTCAATATATACACCTTGCTGAATCTCTTCAAATAATCTCCCTGATTTCCATCGAAGCAAATCATCATATCTAAAGCATTCGCAAGCAAATTCAATTCTTCGCTCACGACGAATTTCGAGAATAACTTCCTTTTGGGAACCTGTTACATTAGGATATTGTTTTTCCAAATTTGCATTCAAGCTCAAAGAAGCTAATAATATGGCAGGCATACCCACTCTATCTCTTACTACATTGATGGTTGCATCCAAATCCGCCTGCTTCAAAATACCCAACTCCGCTTTAGCTTCAGCGTAAATATATAAAATTTCAGCATAACGCATTACCGGGATGTCATTGTAAGAACGAAACCAATCCATTTGGTCAGCTGTTTGAGCTACAAATTTAGTTTGAGGATATCCTCCTAAGTATAAGTTAGGAACAAAAGGCCTGTTTTCTCCCGGACGAATATATCCTGGATACATAAAAGTTTGTTTATAACGGGGATCCCGATTCTTGAACGTCTCGGGCATAGACATCTTATCATAATCAGGAACTGAGGTGAATGGAATAGCTTTACCATTTTTGATGTATTCATAATTTTCCATTAAGCTACGGCTTAAACTGCTCACATAACTGAAAACTCTTCTTGCTGCATCATGTTTAATGTTTTGCTTGTCATCAAAATCCTTAAACAAGAGAATTTCCGGACTATCTCCTAAATTATTACTTATGAACAGATTTTCATAAGCATTATCTATTCCTCCTCTTTTATCAATAGAAAACAAATGGGTTTCCATTATTTTTTCACAAGCGTTTATAGCTATCTTATAGAAATGTTCGGCACTGACCTGTAACCCCAATTCATCATGATATTTACGGAAAGAGGCTTCATGCAGCGCTATACGAGCCATCATGCCATAAGCATACCATTTATTGATGACACTTCTATTCTTCATATCTGCCGAGATATGGTTGACCGCAAATTCCAAATCTTTAAAGATAGAATCGACAACTAACTCACGACTGTCTTTCCCTTTGTAAAGAAGATCTGTACTCGTATCTTTAAGTGAAGTGGAATACCAGGGTACTTCATTGAAACGTTTTATCATCTCATAATACCACTGAGCACGCATCAAACGTGTAATTCCAATATAGTGATTGATGACCGTAGGTGATCCTTTTGTCTTATGGACATTCTCCAGAAGAATATTATACTTTCTCAAAGTACCCCAATTATCCCAACCTCCTACTGACTGTTCGGTGATTCCTCCATGCATCATGTTGACTATTTCTGTAGGTTCAGAATAGATAGAAGCATTGTCTGTCGCGTAATCGTGATAATAATAGATTAACTCATTATAGAAAGTATTAGTATAAAGTTCCAAATCTTTTTCGGAAGTAAAGTATGTTTTATCCGACAAATCGGTATCAGGATACCTTTCCAGAAAGGAATCATTACAACTGACCAGTAATAGTCCACATAAAATATATGCTATTTTTTTTATTTTCATAATTAGTATTTTTAGAATGATAAGTTTAATCCAAAGGTGAACAATCGTTGCATAGGATGGCTGGTTCCTAATATTTCAGGGTCATAATTCTTTGAAAGCTTGGTAAACTCAAAAATATTATCGCCTGTAAGATATAATCTTACTCGTTCTAATTTAGCTTTCATCGTAAACTTTTTAGGTAATGTATAACCGATAGTGATATTCTTTATGCGGAGATAGGCTGCATTTTGCAAATATCGCGTCTGATTAATTGCCAAGTCCTTTCCACCTTCTGCAATATAAGATTTTAATCTTGGGAAATAAGCATCAGTATTTTCTGGAGTCCAATGGTCTAAATTATTTTCAAGCACATTTCCCCAAGGAGCTCTATATATGCCAAAGAAATAATGACTTTCCGGATACCAATCCTTTTTGCCTACTCCTTGCAACAGAACACGGAAATCAAGTCCATTCCATTCGGCTGTAAAATCAGCACCATAATTATATCGTGACGCATTGTTACCAATTACTTTATAGTCACCAGGATCATTTACAGTCCAAGAACCATTGTTAATCTTTCCATTGTTATCCAAGTCCTTATATTTCAAATCTCCCGGTTCAATAGGACGGTCACCAGGATAGGAAGTTACATCCCATTGATCAGCATGGTTATCAATATCTGCTTGATCTTTGAAAAATCCTTCTGTCACTAATCCCCATATTTCTCCTATCTCACAGCCTTCATACCAATCGTCCAAATTACCAGTAGGATTATCAAACCGAGTAATAAAAGAACGATTGTCTGACAGGATAAATTTGACATTATAGCTAAAAGGCTTATTCCCCAAATTAAACAAGTCTCTCCATCCCAAGGATATTTCCCAACCTTCAGTTTTCATATCTGCCGCATTAATGCGTGGCTCTAAAGCTCCCAACACACTAGGAAGAGTCTTACCTTTCGTAAGCATATCTTTCGTATCTCTGCGATATATATCTCCCGAAAAGGTAAGCCGGTTATTAAAGAAATTCAAATCCAATCCTATGTTTTTGGTATATACTTTTTCCCAAGTCAACGAATTTGAAACTAGGCCACTGGGGGTAACGCCCATAGGTTTTATACCATTAATCAACAATTGTTGTTCGCTAGATCCCATACTTGCAATATATTCATAGTAGCTTACATCCTGATTGCCTAGAGCTCCATACGAAATTCTCAATTTCGCGTAATTCAACCAATTTTGGGTGGCATGCATAAATTTCTCTTGTGAAATAATCCAAGCAGCTGATATAGAAGGAAAGAAACCGAAACGATCATTTTTGGGGAAGCGAGAAGACCCATCATAACGTCCATTTGCTTCAAAAATATATTTATTGTTATAAATATAATTCAGACGGAAAAAACCACCACGCGTGGCCCATTCATAATTATCCTCGCGCACACGTGCACTTCCGGTAGCTAATTCTACGCTGGGTAATGATGAACTAATTAATTCTTCACGCTCACCTCGCATATATCGGTGTGAGTTATATTCTTGATTAAATCCAGCCAATGCACTTACCTGGTGTTTACCAAATGACTTAGTAAAGTCTATATAAGCATTTACACTAGTATAGTAATCTCTTTCCTTGGCAAGTTGAGCCATATCTACCCAACCTAAATATTCATCGGCAAGATTAGGCCCCTGTTTATAAGGTATGTTCATATCACTATCCCATTGTTCTGTTTCTCTATTTCCCAATCGGGCCGTTGCATCGGCTTTGATAGATAATACATTCTTAATCAAAGCCAGTGTCATAGTAAATTGCGATTGCAGACTGAGTTCTGTCGTTTGGGCTTCTCCTTCAGAAAGTGATCCAATCAATTCTGCTCCTTCTTTTGTCCATGACCCATCAGGATTCTTCACGGTCATTAAAGTATTGGTATCATTAATCCTATTAAATAACCATGAATAGAAGGAACTAGGTCGCTTGTATGTATAGTACAGAGCAGACGTATTATTGCCAAAAGTCAACCAATCGGCTACTTTGAAATCTACTTTTGAGCGGAAATTATAACGATCCATAATGTCCTTATTAATTTTTAAGAGCCCTCTTTCCTGCATATATTCCATACCTATATAATAAGAAGCCTTTTCGGAAGCGCCTGACAAACTTAAATTATGAGAGTGAGTTATACCTGTGTTATCATATATTTCCGAAAACCAGTCTGTATTCCCTAAATAGGTATAATATTCTGGATTACTGAAACTTGGAATCACATTAGGTAAGGTTGGGTCTTCTTTCATCTTTTCAATGTATTTTAAATCCTCGTCTGAATAAAGATCGTACCAAGGCTTACCCATAATTTTTTTATAGCTAGCCTGTATATAAGGATCTTTTACGATTTTAGGCATGCGCCCCAATTTACGCACTGTAATGGAGTTGTCAAAATCAACATTGATCTTTTCCCCTTTTTCTCCTTTTTTAGTAGTTACTAAAATAACCCCATAAGCGGCTTTTGCACCATAGATAGCCGCTGATGATGCATCCTTAAGAACAGATATACTTTCTATATCCGAGCTGTTCATTCGGCTAAAGAATGCAGTTTCGGTTGGAATACCATCAATCACAATTAAAGGAGAACCACCATTAATAGAAGTCTCACCTCGAATATTGAAGGTTGGAACAGAATTAGCTTGGCCATCACCAATACTTATATTAAGGTTAGGTACGATACCCTGTAACATCGTTCCTATGCTATTGGTTGCTCTATTGGCTAAAGTTTTTCCTCCTACACTTTCTACAGCACCACTCAAATTAACTTTTTTTTGTGTACCGTATCCCACGACTATCACTTCATCCAGCATCTCATTATCTGAAGTCATGGTGATATTGATGCGTGTACGGTTTCCCACAGTTATTTCTTGTTTTTTCATTCCGATATAAGTTACTTCCAGCACTGATTTATCGGTAATATCACCACTTAACGTATAATCACCGTCTATATTGGTGATAGTACCGTTTGAAGTACCTTTAAGCATGACGCTTACACCTATTAAAGGTTCACCATTCTCATCTAAGATACGTCCCGTTATTTTACGTGTTTGTTGCAAAATGGCAGGTTGGGGCTTGTTTGAAAGGACTATATGACTTCCTTCCATAGTATAATGTATTTCAGTATCATGAAAAAGTTCGTCCAAAACTTTAGATACAGGAGTGTCATCTGCTCTTACCGACACTTTTTGATGAGTATCGATATTCGAATTGATAATAAACAAATAATCTGTTTGGTTTTCAATTTCATTTAAAACAGACTCAAGAGTAGCATTGTTCTTGGTGAATGTAATGCGTGCGTTTTGCGAGTGTATATTACCCGCAAACATACTGAAAATTGACACAAATACCAGAGTCAGGGTAATTTTCATAATCTTATAAATTCGATTTGTCCGTAATTTTTGGGGGTATAAAATTTCCCACAAAGAAATATTATTCATATCTTTGTTACACTTTAATGATTAATACAGTTATTAGAATTGTGTTAATAGTGAGTGCTGACATGCGGCCAAACTTGTCGGCACTCTTTTTTTCAATTGAAAGGAATGTGTTTTCTTAGTATTGTTTCATAGGCAAATTTATTTTATGTAAATAATATGGTTTTCTTCATCGCGTACAAACTGAAAATCCACATCTTTTTGTAGCACTCGTAAAGCATATCGCACACCATCAGAATGACGGAACTTACCTGTACAACGATAATTCATCACAGCTTTATTTTCTATACGGATTTCCACACCGTAGTATTTTTCAAATTTATGAATGATATAAGGGAAAGTTGCATCCTTGAAACTGATAATCCCCTCTCGCCAACGATAAGGATTATAATCTTCAATAGGAGCCACTTTTATTTCTCCATCTTTAAGATAAGCCATCTGGTTAGGTTTGAGTTGGCACTGATAATTGCCTGCGGTTATCTTTACAGCCCCTTCCATCAACGCTGTCGCAAAGGTACTGTCATCCGAATAAGATTCCACATTAAATTGGGTACCAAGCACTTCTACATTTCCTTTTGGAGTTTGTACAATAAAAGGTTTATGAATATTTTGAGCAACCTGAAAGTAGGCTTCACCGTCAAGTTTAATCCAGCGTTCTTTATCTGCGAAAACTGCAGGATATTCAATTTTAGTACGAGAATTCAGCCAAACTTTGGTTCCATCAGACAATTCCAAATTGATACGTTGACCAGCTGGAACACTGATCTTTTGAGCAGTGAGCCAATATTCTTGTCGCTCTTGGTTCTTGTAAAATAGTGTGATGACCAGAGTAATCGCTGCAACTGCTGCAATTTCTATAAATTTCCTAAATTTAAACTTCTTTTTTGAAGACTGTGAAACAGTTTCTTTTTTCGTGTCTTTACTCAGAAGCAATGTCATATCATACATCTTTCTTTCTTTAAAATAAGTACGACGGTTTTCAGTTGATGCTTCCATCCACTTACGAACTTTCATCTCTTCGTCCGTAGTAGCCTGACCTTCAAAAAAACGTATTAACAAATTTTTATCCATACTCTGTTATATTGTATAATAAAAGATAATATAAATTTATTTATCTTCTTACTATACATATAAGCAAGTGATGCTTTCATATCCCTAATGAAAAAAGGTGTTTTTTTTATTTTAAAAGGAAATAAATAAAAAAAGGTAGATAATCTTTTAGTTGTATCCGTAGTTCTCTTAAAGCTTTTGTGATATGAAATTCTACCGATTTATAGCTGATATTCAGCTTTTCGGCAATTTCTTTATGCGGAAGGTTCTGAATACGGCTCATTATAAAAATTTCTCGGGTACGTTCTGGCAGAAGATCCAAAGTGTCATTGACTATTTTTTGTGCTTCAGCCGCAAAAATTTCATAAGGTTCACAAGCTTCCAAGGTGGCAATACGGGTATTCAGTTCCCATTGGGCATGTTCGTACAATTGTTCAGATACTTCTTTAATAACTGTTTTGTGTTGAAGATAATTCAAACATTTATGTTTGATAACCGTAAGCACATATGCAGGTATATTAGACTCTTTATTAAGTTCGGTTCTATGTTCCCAATAGTAAATAAGGGAATCCTATCACAATGTCTTCAGCTATAGTAGCATCACGGGTAAAGGTTTGTGCGAACCGGACGAAACGACCTTTGTATATTGTAAAAAGTTCATTGAATAATGATAAATCTGAAACTTGTTCCATTATATTATACTAGCCTGTTGGTGTGATAAAAAATATTTTATAAATTATACATAATATATGCAATATTCGCAAAAGTCCTTGACTTTTGCAAGTAAATAGAAACTAAATTACACGGTGATTTCTAAAATATATCACACATAAAGACATCAATTCAACATCTATAAACAAAGTATATACAAAGAATATCATTACCATGATGGAACGCAATCATGACCGGCCTTTGATTTCGTCGAAAGAAACAAACCCATCTCATATGCTTTGGTTTCCGTCCTATTTACGAGGAATTCTTTATCGGTACGGCTACATTCGTTAATCATCGTCCAATAACGGTAAAAAGCGGGCTACCATGATCCAGAGTTAAAACTTCAGTATTTTCCTTTTTCATTTTATTTATGGACACGAAGATACGACAGACTGTTCAAGAAAAAGTTGATTATTGTAGATGTGCGCAGGTTAATGTAATTCAGAAGGTCAGATCTGTCTTCAGAGTAAAAAATATTCTGGTACGGAAGGAAAATTGGATGTGAAGGAGCCTATATATAAATATATACTTCCCCCAAGATATAAAACCCGCCCCCTGCAACAGCCCTGCTTGAACAAACTTGTTAGTCCCCTGTTCCAACCTCCGGAGGCTATGAATGTTTTTTCTTAACAAGTAACAGTCCGCTCTGATATAGAACCTAAACCCGAAAGATTATATATCTTACAAGTGTAACATATATAACGATGACACCTGAAGATCTATCATGTGTCACGGCATCTTCTATGATTCATAATCAAACCGATCAAATATCATTCATCTATAGAAAAGAAAATTGCCTTCATCATTCATAAAAACAAATAATGAAGGCAATACACTAAATTATATACAATCAATCCCTAATCATTCAGCTACTACTTCAATTACACGACTGTTGAGTTGCTGTGTAGTAAATAGATTCAATCCTACATTCATCAAGAATTCTCCAGAGAAAACCTCACCATTGCCTGATAAAGAAGAATTGGCTCCGGGCATCAAGTTGATTTCTTTCACACGATACATTTTGTCTGCATCAAGCCCCTGCAAACGCACCGGCAATGTTTTTTCCGCATAACGGGGATGAATATCGAAAGCAAATACAACTGCTTTATCCTTATCTTTGCCCACATACATAGTAGAGGTATGATTACTGCCATAAGGAGATACCAAACGGTACATATCGCCTTCCAGAACGACCGGTTTCAAACGGTTATAATTCTGTACAGCAGTACGGCAATAAGTTTCATCATCCTTACTCATATCCGCTAATTTTATATCAAAACCGAGTTTGCACATCATAGCCACATCCGTACGGAATTTCACACTGCTATTCTTATTCCATGTGGTAACATGAGCACACATTGTCTTGGCTGGGAACACCTGTGAAAATCCCCACTGAATAAATAAACGTTCAATAGGATCGGTATTATCACTAGGCCAGAATTCTGTAAAATAGCTCAAAGCCTCATAATCCGAACGCCCACCGCCACCGGAACAAAGCATCATCGGCAGATCAGGATATTTTGCTTTCACACGTTCCAATACATTATACAAGCCACGCACATAATCAATATATAAATGTGACTGCTTGTCTTTCAAATAAACAGAGTAAATATTTGTAATAGGGCTATTGCAATCCCATTTGAAGAAAGCGATATCAGGATATTTTGTCATCAAATTGTCCACAACTCCGAACACATAATCCTGTACTTTCGGATTACTCAAATCCAGAACCAACTGGTTACGGAAATAATACTCGTCACGGTTCGGAAGATGAATCACCCAGTCTTTATGCTTTTCATACAACTCACTCTTAGGATTCACCATTTCCGGTTCAATCCAGATACCGAACTTTATACCTTTTTTCTTGGCGGCTTCCGTCAGATAACCAATGCCATGAGGAAGCTTGTCAGCCGTTTCATCCCAGTCACCTAACCCTTGATGATCACCACTGCGCGGATACTTGTTGGCAAACCAACCATCATCCAACAAAAACATATCCACACCCAGTTCTACTGCATCATCCATCAACTTCACCAATTTCGCTTCATCAAAATCAAAATAGGTGGCTTCCCAATTATTCAACAAAGTCATACGAGTCTGGTTCCCATCCTTTACCTGATATTTACGGGCCCAATCATGGAAATTACGGCTAGCCTGTCCTTTACCTTTAAAACTGTAAGTAAAATAAAAATCGGGAGTACGGAAGATTTCATTCGGTTTCAGACTATATTCCGAAGCATACGGATTAATACCCGAAATAACACGCAGTTCGTTCTTATTATCTACTTCGAATACAAAACTGAAATTACCTGTCCATCCTAATGTTCCGACCAACACTTCACCTTGGTTCTCTTCTGACTTTCCGTCCAATGCAAGTTGGAAGAAAGGAGAGCAGAACATATTGGCACGTGCTCCCAACTTGGTATCAATCGTTTTTTTACCAAATTCCAAAGGCTGTTCCTTCACATGCGCCTCACTGGCCCAGTCTCCCGAGAATTCAGTCAGGAAATAGTTGGCACGATTCAAGTGCAACATGGAAGACGCATACTTATGAAGCTGCACAGGTTTCTTTTCCCGATGACTGATTTCAGTGAAAGTCTTTATTAGATTTTCTTTCTGGTAAGCCACATAATGAAGTTTTACAGTTACAGGATATTTATCATCCTGCATAGTAATCACTACTTCATCTACCCCCGGCGACACTTGATTCCGAGTATGAGATATATATTTCAACAAAGTAGAAGGATTGCCGTCATTATGCACTATATGAATAGCCGGTTCAAAATAATCTTCCATGCCATGAGTAAGATATGCTTCGCTGCCCTGCGGCAAGTGGGCAATATCTGTAGCATGATTCAACCTCTTTCCCAAATAACTTTGATATAGACGTCCATTATCACCAACCCGGTAAATAAGGTCTACATTTTCTGTACTAATTTTAATTACTGGCTTATCCGCCGCCTTTAACATAAATGATATGCATAAAAAACATATCAAGAAGAGCAATCTTTCTTTCATGGTATTATTCATCGATTAAAATTATAGTGCAAAAATAGAGAGAGAAGCTCAAAAATCCCTACTCAAATGCGCCATAAAATAAGAATTTTGACGCTTATACCCTCAAAATCATCGAAATCAAGCCTGTATTGTAGGTAAAATCAAGGAAATATGCTATCTTTGTTATCCAATTCTAATACATGGATATATGCCACGAATTAAAGATGGATTTAAAGGAGAACGCGCTATCGTACTTCCTGCTTTTCTGATTGAAGAATTAAAGCAAGATCCGTTAGGCAGTGAACTTTACATCACAGATATAGGATATTATCCTCATGCCTATTTTCATTACCGGAAACGCGACACCGAGGAAGTAACCGAGTTTATCCTCATTTATTGTATGGAAGGAGAAGGGTGGTTCGAGTTAGACAAACATCAATATGCAGTTACCGCCAACCAATTTTTCATTCTACCCGAACACCAAGCACACGCTTATGGCAGTAATGAGGAAAATCCCTGGACTATTTACTGGATCCATTTCAATGGAACAAAAGCTGCATTTTTCAGTGCCGGTTTTGACCGTCCGAAAAGCATCACTCCACAAGAGGATTCACGAATCAAAGAAAGATTAGTACTCTTCGAAGAAATCTACTCGTCCATCAGTTTCGGATATAGCAAAAATTATATGCTTTATGCCACTACTAGTCTCTTCCATTTTTTAGGTTCCATGAAATTTATTGGCGAATATCGGGATTGTGGCTCTATGCGCAATAGTTACAGAAACAAAGATGTAGTGCAAATAGCGATTCATTTCATGCAAGAAAATTTGAGCAAGACCATTCGTCTGGCAGATATCGCTGCGGAAGTAAACCTCTCGGTTTCCTATTTCTCTAATCTGTTTGAAGAAAAGACAGGCTCCTCTCCTCTTCGATATCTTACCTATCTCAGAATACAGGAAGCCTGTCATTACCTGGATTTTACCAACCTGAAAATTAACCAAATAAGTCCCTTGGTAGGCTATGAGGATTCTCTTTATTTCTCCCGGTTATTCACTAAGACGATGGGAGTGCCTCCATCAGCTTACAAAGAGAAGAAAAAAGGTTAAGACTTACGCCCTCTACCAACAGTCGGTCCGGAAAGGAGCAACCGGGAGGCCGTTCTCTCCGTACAAATTACAATCCGGATTATCCGCCCAGCCATAACGTGCAGCAAGAGGGATAGAAACTTCAGGAGAAAAAACTATAATTTTCCCATTCTGGACCATCGCCTCTGCCGGATAAAACACACGGTCCGGCCCTGCAATGGTAAAGCCTTTTAAAGTTGTACCTTTAATCTGAAATCCATCTTGCTTTTGTCCGAAATCCAATTCCATTTTATCCCCTTTGATTCTATAATTCCGGAATACAGGAGCCGAACCGGAAACATTTTTTCCATAACTACCGACCAGGGCAACCAAGGCCAAACGGCGTCCCACCTCTTGCTTATTCTTAGGATGAATGTCATCAGCCAAACCAATATCAATGGTCACAGCCATACCAACTTGGTCAAGTTTTAATGCTTTAGTTTGTGCTTCACGCAAAGCCGCCCATTCGGAATCCGGCTGTATTTCCTTGGATTCCATAAAATTAGCCAATTGTACAAAATAAAAGGGGAAATCACTTCGCCATTGCCGGCGCCAATCCGTAATGAGAGCAGGAAACAAATCTTCATATTGTTCCGAACGACCTACATTAGCTTCACCTTGATACCATATTACTCCTTTAATGGGAAAAGCAGTCCATGGTTTGACCATCGCATTGAACAGCACCGTAGGGTAACTGGAACTTTGAATGGGAGAAACCGGTGCGGGTGGAAACCCTTTTAAAGAAAGTCCGATACGATATTTCCAATCTCCTGCCAAACTGATCCGCTTTCCATCAGCTTCTACATAAAGTTCCTCCGCCTTGCCATGAATACCGCCCTCTCCACCAAAATCAGAAACACGAACAGCAAGAACCGCCTTACCAGCCTTCACTAATTTTGCAGGAATGGTATAAGTACGCGGTGTCATATAGCCTGCCCCTCGGGCAATCTCCACCCCATTAAAATAAGTAATATCTTCATCATCAATCATCCCCAGTCGCAGCGTAAGCGGTTTTCCCGCCCACTCGGCAGGAATTTCCAAGGAACGGCGAAACCAGATGATGCCGTCAAAATCTTTAAGTCCTTTGCCCTCCCAATAACCGGGTAGGGATATGGTCTGCCAGTCCTCTTCACTCAAGGAAGGTGCCGTCCAACAAAGTTTGCCGTTCTCCATTCCTTTGTCTTTTTCGGTGAACAGGGACTGCCAATGGGCGCGTTCTTCCGAGTAAGCTTGTTCCATCCGATTGGGATCAAAGCCGAGCCGCTCCAGTTTGTCCATTTCTTCCCGAAAGCCCATTACTTGCCGCAAGGTTTCATGGCTCGTCCATGCTTCGGCGGGCGTGCCTCCCCATGTACAGTCAATCACTCCTATCGGGACATTCAGTTCTTTCCACAACGCACGGGCATAGAAATAAGCCAATGCGGAGAACTCGGGCACCGTAGCGGATGAGCATTCCTGCCAGCCTCCCAGGGTAGATTCCACTTCTTTGAGTGGAGCCAAGGAGGTATTCTTCTTCACCTGAAACAGACGGATGGCGGGATAAGCCGCCTCTGCTATCTCCTGTTCATAGTTCATTACCTTTCCCCAGCCGGCTACCGGCATTTCCATGTTGGATTGTCCGGAGCAGAACCATACTTCGCCTATCATTACATTTTTCAGTTGCAGTTTCTTGCCGTCGGAGAAGGTGATCTCGTAAGGTCCTCCGGCTGCCGGGGTAGGAATCTTCAAACTCCATTTTCCCTGTCCGTCCGCCTCCGTATAATACTCTTTTCCGTTCCATCCGGTTTTAACGGTCAACTGTTTATTCTTTGTTGCATCTCCATAAAACGTGATATCCGTTTTTTGCTGCAATACCATGTTATCTGTAAAAACAGAAGGTAATACGACTTTTGCTTGTAACACTCCGGTACAACCCCAGAGTGCCACAGCCATACATATACATTTCCACATAAATATAAACATGATTATTCAATTCCCCATCCCGGATTCTGAACCAACTTCTCTACACGAAGAATATCTTCCTGCGGAATGGCAAAAAGATAATTCTTCTTTTCAAACTTACGGGTATCAAACACCACTTTCTCAAAGAATGCAGGCGCATCGCTCCGATAGTTCATGCCATGCACTTCGCCGCCTTCTCCACCTTTGTGATAAGTAGGATAAACCCATCCGTCGCCCACTGCCATATCTGCAACCTTCCAACGGCGCACATCAAAGTAGTGATTCCACTCAAACATCAATTCCACTGTCCGCTCACGGCGAATGCGGTTGTCTACCTCTTCCCGATTTTCAGGATAGGCAATACGTTGGAAACCGTTATCATCCTGTCCCACCCCATATTCTGGAATGCCTGCACGGTGACGTACTTTATTGACATATTTCATTGCTTCCTTGTAATCTCCCGTAGCACTCAATGTTTCAGCATAATCCAAATAAACTTCTGCCAGGCGGAGCAAGATATTGTAATAGAGTTCCTGTCTTCTATCTTCTCTAGCCATCTTACGTATACCATATCCACCCATCGGTGCATTATCCAAACATTTTTCATAGCCGGAATTTCCATTATTGGTCAAATCCGTTGTAATTTTACCAAATTCAGTACTTGTATTCAACCAAGTAGAACCGTTAAAAGTAATATTGGCATAAAAACGAGGTTCCCTATTAATCCATTGTTTCAAAACCATGTTATCATTCTTTAAAAAATAATTACGTGAAGGCACTAACGGATCATTATAGTCTTCGGGCCACCCATACATTTCGGCGGATGGAATTCCCGTATACTCAAATTTCTGATACTCAGGATCATCATCTATTCTTAAGCCATTCTTGGTGAAATACATATCTACCATTTCCTGAGTAGTAGAGAGCCCCATATCTCCCCTGACCGCATCATTATTCACATGACGGTGTCCAGGTGTCACATCAGAACTGCGCTCAATATCCTTTCCTTCACGGAACCAAATAAGTTCGTCAGTAAATTTTTCACCGGCAGTTGCCTGGCGATAAGACTCATAGAAATCTATTTTCTCCTCTGCTGTATTCACAGTATGCAACTTGAATATTGTTTGGTCAAACTCTCCCAAGAAATCCTGATAAGCTTTTTTTGCAATCTCCCATTTTTGGGCATCTTCTGTGGTAGGAATTAATTGGGTACCATCATGGTTTTTCAAAGAAGCCATATCTTGATTCCCATTGAACAACGGGCTGGCAGCAAACAATAATGTTTTCGCTTTATAAGCTTTACAAAAGGCTTTATCTACCCTACCCTTATTTACTCCTATAGCACGTTGCCAAGCTACTTCTGAGTATGCTATGTCAAGTTGCTTAGTAATAAAATCCACACATTGGTCTATTGTTCTACGTTCGCGCAATACTTCTTCAAGTGGCGCATCTACCGGAATAGGTTTTTCACCCAGTAAAGGCACAGGTCCATACATACGCATCAATAAAAAATAATAGTAAGCCCTCAATGCACGTGCTTGCCCTCTCATATTGACACGTTCTGTTTCTGGTATTTCTAGACAATTATCCACATTGGCAATAAACGTAGAGGCACGTTCTATTCCTTTGTAAAGTTCTCGATAAAAATACTGAAACTGTCCACAGGATGCATCCACCTTTCCACGAGCAACATCGTGTGATGAATGCCAATCATATGTATAATGTCCTTCTAACGAAGCAACAGTCCAAAAACCGCCATGGTACTCTCCGTCCCAATAATATTTTTCTCTTGATTCAGCCGGAACAAAGCTATATACATTTGCCAAAAAAGCCTTTGTCTTCACTTGATCTTTAAAACTCATTTCAATATCATACCGTATTCCCGGCATTTCGGCAAAAAAACTATCGCAAGAACTCAAACCTAACATTAGTCCTAAAGCAGCAACACTTACTTTAACTATATTTCTCATAATCTTTTTTTATTGTTTTCATCTTTGCTTAAAAACTAAAATTCACTCCCAAAGAACAACTCATTACATTCGGATAAGCTGCTCCATTACTGGAATATACTTCCGGGTCCCATAGCTTGAACTTAGAGAAAGTCAGCAAATTAGTTCCCATCAAATAAATTCTAGCACCTTTTACACCAACTGATTTTAACGTATTTTCCGGCAGATTATAAGCTATATTAAACTGTTTCAACCGTAAATAGTCCATATTTCTTAACCACCATGTGCTAGCACGGTAGTTATTACTATTATTTGAGTTACCATAATGCAAACGTGGATAAAATACATCTTCATTAGTAGGATCATCAGGAGACCAGCGATCCTCTATGTTATCAAACAAGTTATCTATACCAGCCTGACTTGAAAATGGAATAATTGAATTTCCCGAAAGGCAAGTAGTAACATCTGCCGCTCCTTGAAACAAGGCACTTACCGAAAAATATCCAATTTGCACATCAAAGCCGAATCCGTAATTATATTTAGGAATAGTTCCTTGACCAATACGGCAGATATCATTTGAATCAATTTTCTTATCGTTATTTAAGTCGCGATATTTAATATCACCTATGTATACTTGACCAAACTGTGTGGCATGCTTTTCAATTTCTTCTTCACTAGTAAACAAGCCATCAGCAATAAGACCCCATTGTGAGAACACATTAGTGCCTCGTTTTTCCATCCAAGGATAAGGTTTCGGCGCTTCATCATTCTCAATAATCTTATCTCTATTCCAAGAAGCATTTCCACGCAAAGTAAACGAAACCAAATCATTCACTTGCTGATTCCATTCTAACTGAAATTCAAATCCACTATTATCAACAATTCCCAAATTACCTTTCGGAAGAGAAGATAGACCTAAATAAGTAGGCAATGTCTGACGATTTAAGAAAATACCTGTACGATGTTCTTTAAAATAATCCATCGTGACAGACAAACGGTCATTTAAAAACTTAATATCAATACCCCAATCTTGCTTATGTGATTTTGACCAAGTAACATTGGAACCATAAGTATAAACCGCCCATCCTCCAGGACTACGCCAATCACCAAAATAATAATCCTGCGCACCTCCCATGGTTGCTTCATACAAGAAACGTGCTCCGGCATCATCTGAACCTACCCAACCGTTAGTATATCTCAACTTCAAATAAGATATATACTTTTGTACTGGTGCCCAAAATTTTTCATTTGAGACAGCCCATCCCACACCAAAAGCAGGAAATACCCCAAAGCGTCTGCCTGGCATAAAGTTCTCCGAACCGTTATAGCCTACATTAAATTCAGCAAAGTAACGGTCATTCCAAGAGTAAGTGGCACGTCCAGCAATGCTTTGGCTATTATAAGGTAATGTAGAAGCCATATCGCCTCCAGTAGTATTACGATAAGTCTTCTGGTTATAAAGGAACAAGCCACCTACCCGGTGCAAACCGAAAGCACGATCATAGTTCAATGAAGCTTCAAAATAAATGCTACGGTCACTACCGGTATCACCTCCACCATAATTCAACTGATCGTCACCACTAATATAAATTTGATTCAAACGATAGGTCCCGTCTTCATTAAATACATCATTATTCCATAATCCGGTATTCGGGTCCTTAGAACCTGCATACCAATAGGTACTTTCCATTTTATTGTACTTCAACGTACGTCCAGTCCATGTATCAAATGCCAACGTCGCAGTTACAGATAAGCCCTTGCTCCAATTCCAAAAGTCCAAGTCATGAGCAATACGTAAGTTAGTATAAATCTTTGAATTATATTCATTTCTATAGCCCCGACGAGTAAGCATACCGTAAGGATTAGGATTATAGTTATTACCATCTATCCCGGGAATGCTTCCATTTTGCATTAAGGTAGGATAATAAACAGGATTAATAGCCATAGCTGCTTCGTACAAAGTACCCGAATCTTCTTGTGGATAATTTGTTTCTGCAATGTATCCATTGACCCCCATATCAATACTTAACCGCTTCGTCGGCTTCAAATTCAAGTTCGAAGTAAAATTAAAACGATTATAATCCGTATTGATATTATAGTTCTGTTCATCCATTGAAGTTGTTTTCAATAAACCGGTTTCATTGTAATAAGACAATGATGCATAGTAAGTGGCATTGACAGAGCCGCCGCGGACATTGATATTGGCATGACGGTTATGCCCCATATCTCTAAACAGTTCATCCATCCAGTCTACTGCCGGATACAAATAAGGATTATACATTTTCGGATTATCATTTGGCAACAAGCCATTCGCTTTTTTAGTTGCTTCAATATATTGAGGTGTATAAAGAACCTGTCCAGAATGGTCATTGCCATATGCCTCATTGGCAGCATCCATGTATTGATAAGCATTAGCTAATTTTACCTGTTTGGTCAACATCGTTACCCCTTCATAATAATCCACAGAGAATTGGGGTTTCCCCACTCTACCTGGCTTTGTCTTTATCAAAATAACACCATTCGCACCCCGAACACCATAAACAGCAGTAGCCGAAGCATCTTTTAAGATAGTAAACGATTCAATATCCTCAGGATCAAGTTGATTAAAAGTACGCTCCACCCCATCTACCAATACTAACGGAGAGGAAGACGTGAACGTAGAAATCCCACGAATCCATATTTCAGAACCAGACTTACCCGGTTCTCCTGAACGTTGAATAGTCACCACACCTGGAATGCGTCCGGCAATAGCCGAAGATATATCTCCCGTTGCTGCTTTAATATCAGACATTTTAATAGAGCTCTGTGAACCAACTACTGAAACTTTACGCTGCGCCCCATATCCAACAACCACAACTTCATCTAATGCCGAAACATCTTCCTCCAATACAATATCAACAACATTCTTTTTTCCTATCCTCACTTCCTGAGTTTTATAACCAATATACGAAATTACCAATGTCGGTTGAGCCGATGATGTACTGATGGAGTACTGCCCATTTATATCGGTTATCACTCCATTTGAAGTACCTTTTTCTAAAATAGATACCCCAATCATCCATTCTCCTTTTACATCTGAAACACGTCCTACTATAGGGGCACGACTTTGCGCATCCACATATATACAAGCGCATACTAACAAGATACTTAACAAGTATCTTCTCAATTGATTTACTACTGTTTTCATACTATTATTATTCAAGCAATCTGTTATTCTACAAGAGCAAAAACCATCCTTTTTTTATTCTTTACAAAAGTTTAAATTCCCTACCTCACTATTATTGTCCGCCTTATTCGGATATCATCAGAAGCTGATCCTATCTGTAGTTCAAACTCCCCAGGTTCTATAACTTCCTCCATATCGGCATTATACAAAGCAAGTTCTGCTATTGGAAGTACTAATTTAACTTCTCTAGTATATCCTACAGGAACAAGCTCTTTTTGAAATGCCTTCAACTGTTGAATGGGAGTAGCCACCGTGCTTACTTTATCACGTACATAAAGCTGCACAACCTCCT
>ERZ824600.1702-NODE-1702-length-25834-cov-7.772218_pt1 | contig 25834 bp, 24 predicted proteins | sample MGYA00519933_ERZ824600 | MGnify/ENA primary metagenome ERZ824600 (study PRJEB31778, sample SAMEA3449178) | human gut metagenome | biome: human gut; feature: human-associated habitat; material: faeces | place: United Kingdom | collected 2010/2012 ... | reverse complement strand
GTGCGGCGCGGCACCCGTGCAGTATCGTGCTGAACATGGCTGCGCCGCATACTTGCCGTGCAGGTATGTCTGCCGATAAGCCGGCAGCTGTCCTTTGCCTGATGCCAGGCAGCCAGCCCCTTTTGTAGGCGCACAAAAGGGGCGAAAAAGCGCTATCTCTGCTTGGCTTCTCGCGGCAAACGAAATCGCAGGCGATTTCGACGCCGCGGTTCGAGTTGAGTGGTAATTTCCCGGCTGGCCGGCCTCGGGCTTTCGCGTCCTATCGCAGCGCGATATTTATGGGACATTCTGTTTGGGGTCTATCTACTGAAGATAGGCCGGCCGACGCCGGAACATTGTCGACCAACTGGCGGCGGCCGCCAGAACAGGCGGCCGGAAACCGCAGGACTGCGGGCGTGAACGGGTTTGCAACATGCCGCCTTTGGCGGCAACCTGTCGCTCCCGGTGAGGAGCGGGCGGCTCATTTATCGAGGCCGCCGGATGGACGGGACAAGGGCGCATGGCCGCGGGCACCCGCGTGAACGGGTGCTGGTTTTGGCCGTGCGGCCAGACGCGCTGAAGATAGGCCGGCCGACGCCGGAACCTCGCCGCCGCTTGGCGGTGGTTATCGAAACAGGCGGCCAGACGCGCCGCAGGCCAAAGGAAGGCAGCGACGACCCGCTTTTCTCACGCCGCCGAAATCGGGCTTTGTTCGCGCCGGCGCATCTTAACGCTATTGGTAACCGGTTCGGTGCCGGACATCAAAATTTTACCCGCCGGATGGTGGTCCAGACAGAAGAAAGAAGGGCGATTGCGGTGAAGTTATTCGTTCGGAAGGTTCTCGTATCCATGACAGCGTGTGGTCTTTTTGTCTTTTCAAGTGCCTGTTTTGTCCCCTTTCGTCAGGGGATCTCATCCGCAACGGAAGCCGGCACGCACGCCACACAATCCCCCCCAGCAGACAGCGAAAGCCGTGCTCCGGAAGCACAGATTTCCATTCAGACCATAAAGCCAGGTGTTTTAACGGTTGGCATCAGTCCGGGAATGAAACCCTATTCTTTCTATGAAGCCGGGCAGCTGACGGGATTTGACCTTGACCTTGCCGCCGCTGTGAGCCAAAGGCTGGAACTGGAGCTGAAAATCGTAACGATGGACTTTGAAGATCTGTTCAGCGCCTGCGAAAAAAAGCAGGTGGACTGCGTTATGGGGATGGAGTATTCGGATATCCGAGCCGAAGCGCTGTATTTTGTTTCCTATATGGCCGAAACGGTGAACGACGAAAAATTTGACATAGGCTTGTACACGAACAGCAGTAATCTCGCCGATACGCTGTCCTCCATATTCGAGGCTTTTGCCTATAATGGACAGCACAGTGCTCTTGTCGAAAAATATTTTTCATCCGATGTCGTGGCTTAAGATGAGCGGGGCCGCCCCGCCTCAACCGATGTAGGGCAGCGGCTGAGGTTAACCGTTTCGGTGGACGCAGCGAAGATGCCCCAAGGGAAAGGCGCGAAAACGAAATAGTAAAGCCGTCCGGAGCGGCCACTCCGGACGGCTGCGTGAAGATGAAATTTCCCGAGCATCAATCCTCACAATTCACATTATACTCATTTGGCGAATTATGTCAAATGAAGAATTGCGGAGGGAAGCCTATGCGATGTCCTGTTTGCGGAAAAGTTTTTTATAGCCGTACCTGTCCTCACTGCGGATCATCAACTCAGCCGACATCCCAACAGACGCCGGAGGATCTTCCACCGTCACCTGAGTCAGATACCGAGGAGCGGCGCTGCGTCAAAAAAAGCAAGCGAAGAAAAGTGGGAAATCAATTGATGGTTCTTTCCATATTTCTGCTTTTCGCACAAATTTTCGGATCCTATGTGGGCTATGAGATGGCCGATGACCAAGGCGTCAGCTTTGTTACACGCATAAGCGAAAAACTTCCTGTATGGGTCGCCGTAACGGCTATCCTCTTTATCATCGGCTTTATCCTGTATTTGTGCGGAAAAAGCACCACTGACAAGCGCAGCGCCTCTGCGGATACACCGCATACGGAGCAGGCGCAGACCACGCCTGCCGCCCCATCCAAAACGCCTGTTTTATACGCCTTATTCACCGATTTGACACCAGGGAAAATTATCGTTATCGTTTTTCTTGCCTTCGCCATCGCCATGCTTTTGCTCGCGATGCTGACGGCATTCCACTAACGGCCAGCATGGAGCCCTGCCCGCTTATATGGAGGTTCCTCCCGTCGGCACGATGAGACGCTGCGCGAGTTTGCCCGCAATAACCAGATCCATATCCTAAGCGTGATAAAAAGGCGGTGTCGGACGTCAGTCCGTATGCCCGCACCGAAATTCTGCGCTGCTCGGGGATGCCGAAGAGGGATAAGCGAACATAGTGGACGCTAACGGAAACGGCAAGCCTCCGGACGGGGTACCCCGTCCGGAGGCTCTTTGCTTTGTGCGGCCATCACGGCAGACGCGGCCGGCCGGCGGCCGTCTCCGGTTTCCGCAAGCACCGGCGGCAGGATGGCTGTGCATCCGAAAGCGTCCACACGATGCGGCTGTGCGCCCATGCCGCCAGCCGTATCGGCAGCCCATTCCTCCGGCCGGAGGAAAAACCAAGGCGGCGCCGGATACCCGGCGCCGCCTCGCGGATTCGTTGCGGATTTGTTTTCGTCAGGATCAGTTGTCCGCGTCCTCACAGCTGCAGCTGCATCCGCAGCCGCAGTCGCCGTGGCTCTCCTTGGGCGGGAAAAACTCGTCGACCGGGAAGCTCATCTTGCGGAACAGGTCGCAGGGGCTGTCGGTGGCCGGGCAGCTGCACTCCTTGCTCGGCATGCAGAAATCGTACACCGGCACCAGCATCTGGACGTTGCGGATCAGCTGCACGATGGTGAAGATGCCCAGCGTAACATAGATGTTGCGGCTGTCGGCGTTGTCGCAGAAATTGCCGCCGTAGCGGTTGCAGATGTGGGCCGGGATGCAGCCGCATCCGCAGCCGCACCCGCAGCCGCAGTCGCAGCAGCCGCAGCTGCACGGCTCGGCAATGCGCGCGGAGAGGACGACCGGCTCGGCGACGTGGACGACGCAGCGCGGCAGATTGCGGGTGGGCAGCTCCTGCGCATCGCAGTCGTCCTCGCGGTACTCGCTCGAGAACACCTTGACGTTGCCCTCGCTGCCGTAGAGGATCACCTTTTTCTGGAATACGCCGACACCGGTGACCGTCGTGCACGGGCAGGTGCGTCCGGTGTACACATCCACCGAGATCTCAAAGAAGAAGGTCAGGTCGCAGGAATAGTAGCCGCGATTGAACGGCAGCGCCTCGACGTCGATGTATGTGGTGATGACCTCCGCCCTCCGGGCCCGTACCGATACCGCATTATCCACGATCTCCTGGTCACGCGCCGTAAAATATACGCGCAGATCCTCCAGGCAGTCCTTATCGGAACAGGAGTCATAGACCCGCCCCGCGTCGATGCAGACCGCTTCTTTGCAGCCGGACTCATGTACAAACTTGTTGTCAGGCATGTATATTGCCTCCTTATAGATTTGATACGAAGCGTTCACACTTCACTACCAGTCTATGACGCCGGTTTCTTTCGGTGCCAAAAACCGCAAAAATCTCCCACCAGAAGCGGGGATTCGTTCCACGGCCGCAAAAAACCGCCTGTCCATGTCGGACAGGCGGTTTTCGTTACAGGAAAAGAAACAGATTGATTATCCCGGCAATCAGGTTGATGCTGTTCAGGATCAGCAGCACAATACTGATCGAAAAGCCGGCGACGGCGACCTTGCGGGCGGTGGTTTTCATACCGGAGCGTCCATTGACGATGCCGATAACCGCCGTAAGGATCCCCACCCAGCTGACAAACGGCAGCAGGCCGACCAGGCTGACCAGCCCCATCACCAGCGACAGCGTCGCTTTGCCGGTGGGGTTATGTACCGCCACCGGGATCGGCTGCACCGGCGCCCCCTGCGGATAGGGCGTGCCCGGCGCATAAGCACCGGCCGGCGGATACGGTGCCGCCTGCGTGCCGGCGGCCGGCGCTGCGGGCGTACCGGCCGGCACACCCGGCTGCTGTACGGCGGGCGCTTGTCCCGGCACCGGCGCCGCAACCGGGACAGCGGGCTGCTGATAGAACAGCGCCACCAGCGTGTCTACCGAAGATTTCAGCATACTTTTCGGAAGCGCGGCGAAAAATCCGGTCACCCCCATCTCCCCGACAAAAACGCCGGGCAGCAGCGGGTACTTCAGCCATGCCTCCAGATGAACCTGCCCGTTCTGGTAAAGCAGCTTGATAAACTGCGGCGCAGTCAGCCAGCCGCTCCCCTTTCGCCAGATGACCTCGCCGTCCCGCAGCTCCTGCTTAAACCCTTCCTTGACAAAATAATCCTCCGAAACAAACCGGATGAAATCGTCCGGCTTTCCGGTATTCATATCCACAATATACCGCGACATAGGTTCCCCTCCTCAATCCTCACTCATTTATGGTCAGGCTCTCCAGCACCTGCTGCAGCTCCTGTTCGTGTTCCGCCCAATCGGAAGCGCGCATCCAGCCGATCATCGCCACAAAAGCGTCGTCCGTCTCCAGGCAGTACGCCCGGTACGCCACCCGGATATTGTTCACGCTTCCCCGCTGGTCGAAGGTATACGCCGGCCGCTCCTTGAGCGCGCCGCGCACCACGCTCGTGTCTTCGCGGGTATCGCCCAGCGTCTGTGTGTAGAATTCGGCATATTCCTCCAGCGTCAGCCCGCTCTCCAGCTCCGCCTTCGCATCCCGGATAACCGTCACATACCCCTCGCGGGCATCCGTGCGCTGAATAAACAGCGCGTTGGCCGAGTCGGGATCCTTTTCCCAGACCGCGGTGGCGGTCAGGGAATAACGCCCGTCGTCGCTGGTAAAGGTCGCCGGCGACGAAGTCTCCTCCAGATTTCCCAGCAGCAGCACCACATTGCACCCGCACAGGGACAGGGCCATCATCACCGCTGCCGCAAGCAGTGCCGCCAGTCTTCGCCATTTTGCCATTCGTTCCATCCTCCCATTTTTACGCTATGGATATAACATATATGTATCCGGCTGCCGTACCCGCGATTGACAAGCGCACACAAGGTTTTTAGGGGCGGAAAGCCCTGCCCGCCAGGCGTTATCCTCCCCGCCCTGCGGCCGCCCTCCCTCAGCTGAGAACGCCGTCAGTCTGCCCTTTCGGCGGCTTTGGAGCCTGTGTGTCTTTGTCAATCGAGGGTAGGGATGCCGGATCACTTACTTTTTTTCGCCGCCTGCCGGTTGAGTTTTTCGAGGTCGTCGTTTTCCCCGATCACCACCAGAAGATCGCCGTCGTGGATCAAATCGGTGCCCTGCGGGGATACCCGCATATTTTTCCCGGAACGGATCGCCACCACATTGAGCCCGTAGCGGGTGCGGATGTTGCTCTCCTGCAGGGTGTGCCCGACCCATTCATCGAGCGCCTCCAGCTCCATCAGGCTGTGCCGGTTGGTCAGCTCCATGTAATCGACGATGTTGTTGCCGGCCATATTGCGCGCCAGCCGGATGCCCATGTCCTTTTCCGGGCAGATGACCTTATCCGCCCCGATGCGCTGCAGGATGGTCGCGTGCGCGTCGCCGCCGGCCTGCGCCACCACATATTTGGCGCCGTGATCCTTGAGCGCCATCGTCGCCAGACAGCTGGTTTCCATCTCCTTGATGCTCAGCACAACGGCGTCGAAATTGCGCAGTCCCAGCGAATCCAGCGCATCCGGATCCAGAATATCCGCCTGGATGACGTGGGTCAGGTCGTGGACCATCTCCGCGACCTTGTCGGGATCGTTGTCCACGCCGAGCACCTCGACGCCGTTTTTCACCAGCGAGACGGCGACGCTCGCCCCAAACCGGCTCAGCCCCAAAACCGCAATCTGTTTCATGTCTGCGACCATTCCTTTCCTGAAAACAAAGCCTGTGTAACGATAAGATGATCCGGAACGAACAAAGCCCGGTTCCGGCGGCGGAAAGACAGGCGATGCACCGCCGCGTTCTCCTGCCATGCGCGGCGGCACAGCCGCGCGCCTTATCCCGCCTTCCTCCCGTTCACCGGATTTTCCCCCTCAAACGCTGCGCATCAGCCCACCATCAGCCGGTCCTCCGGATAACGCAGCGCGTCCGGGTGCCCCGGTCCGCCGGCGAGCGCCATGGATACGGTCAGCGGCCCGAGACGGCCGATAAACATGGTGAAAATAATCAGGATGCGCGATACCACATGCAGCTGCGGCGTGATGCCGGTGGTCAGTCCAACGGTGCCGAACGCCGAAACCACCTCGTAAAGGATGTCGGCCACGGTTTCGCTGCCGCCCGAGAAGGTTTCCGCCGCACAGATGACCACCGTATCCACCAGGACCAGCCCCAGCGCCAGGCAGAAGATGGCGACCGACCGGCGGACGACCTGCACGTTCAGCCGGCGCTGGAACACATTGAAATCCGCTTTTCCGCGGGCAATGGTCCACACCGCCAGCAGCAGCACGAAAAAGGTGGAAACCTTGATGCCGCCGCCGGTGGAGGCCGGCGCCGCGCCGATAAACATGAGGATGATGCTCACCATATGCCCGGCGGGGGTCAGCTCGCCCTGGCCGAGCGTATCGAAGCCGGCCGTGCGCAGGGTAACCGACTGGAAGAAGGCCGCCATGATTTTCTGCGCCGGATTCAGCGAAGGATCGCCGAGCGTCCGCGGGTTGTTCCACTCGAGCAGCGCCGTCAGCAGGGCGCCGGAGAGAAGCAGGGAAACCGTCATAATCAAAACGATCCGGCTGTGCAGCATCAGCTTGCCGAAACGGCGGTTTTTCAGGATGTCGAGAATGACCGCAAAGCCCATGCCGCCGAGAAAAACGAGCAGCATCAGCACGATGTTGATCACCGGATCGCCCACGTATGCCTCGATGGAATTCGCAAAGCCGAAGGGATCGAACCCGGCGTTGCAGAAGCCGGATACCGACAGGAAAACCGCGCTGAAAATCCCTTCCCCCAGTCCGAATTCCGGCACCAGGCGAACGGTGAGAATCACCGCGGCGGCGGCCTCAATGGTAAAGGTCACCAGTACGGCGTTGCGCACCAGGCGCACGACCCCCTGCAGGGAATCGGCATTGAAGGATTCCTGAATAATCAGCCGCTCCCGCAGCGAAATCCGCCGGCCCAAAGCCATAAACAGCAGCGAGGCCATCGTCATGAAGCCCAGCCCGCCGATCTGAATGAGCACCATGATCACGCACTTCCCGAACAGGGAAAAGGTCAGGCCGGTGTTCACCACCGTAAGCCCGGTCACACAGGTGGCGGATGTGGCGGTAAACAGCGCGTCCACAAAGCCCACCGTCTGCCCGTCGAGATGCGCCGCAGGCAGCATCAGCAGCAGGGCGCCGAGCAGGATGGTGGCCCCGAACCCGGCCGCCAGAATTTGCCCGGGCTTCATCTTCCGGAATTTTGCCGATAAGAATTGCGGCAGTTTTTTGAGCATGCTCTATCCCCCGCGTCAATATGCTGGGGGTATTATAGCATTTTCCGTATGGTTTATCAACCGGCGATTCGGTATATGCCGGGTAGAATTTGCAAAAAAGCGCTTGAAGCCGGCCGGTAACTTTGCTATACTGGAATTTATGAACACCTACTGCCTGTCACAGGGGCAGGGAAACGGAGAACGCACATGCCGATTCGCATTCAGGACAATCTCCCGGCGGCCAGAATACTGGAGTCGGAGAATATATTCGTCATGACCGAGCATCGGGCGGCCCATCAGGATATCCGTCCGCTGCAGATTGTCATCCTCAATCTGATGCCAACCAAGGTGGAAACCGAGACGCAGCTGCTGCGCCTGCTGGGCAACTCGCCGCTGCAGGTGGATATTGATCTGATGCAGACGGCCACCCATACCTCGAAAAACACCTCCAAAGAGCATCTGCTGGAGTTTTATCATACCTTCGATCAGCTCCGGCAGAATAAATACGACGGCATGATTATCACCGGCGCACCGGTGGAGACGCTGGATTTTACCGAGGTGGATTACTGGGATGAGCTGTGCGCGATCATGGACTGGTCGCTGACCAACGTCTATTCGACGCTGCATATCTGCTGGGGCGCGCAGGCGGGGCTGTACCATCATTATCAGGTGCCGAAATATTCGACCGGCAAAAAGCTGTCCGGTATTTATAAGCACCGTCCGCTCGACCCCAATCATCCGCTGCTGCGCGGCTTCGACGAGGTGTTTTACATGCCGCATTCCCGTTTTACGCAGGTCACGCAGCAGGATATTGAGCAGCATGACGCCCTGCAGGTGCTGGCGCTGGCGGAAACCGCCGGCGTGGCCATCGTTGCCGCCAGGGATGCGCGGCAGGTGTTTGTCACCGGCCATTGTGAATACGACCGGATGACCCTCGCGAAGGAGTATAACCGCGATATACAGCGGGGGCTGTCGCCGGAAATCCCCTACCATTATTTCCCGGATAATAATCCGGAAGCCGTGCCGCCCATGCTCTGGCGCAGCCACGCGAACCTGCTGTTTTCCAACTGGCTGAACTATTTTGTCTATCAGCAGACCCCCTACGATATTTCCGCCATCGGGTGATCCGCCCTTTGGCATCCTGTCCTACAAAGCGAGAGCCGCTGTCTTTGGCAGCGGCTTTCTCCGTCTGCCGGGAAACCCGTTTCCCGGCTGCCGCCTGCACAAATGCGGCCTCACGCCGCATCGGGAAATCCCTGGATAGGGTTTCCCGCGACGCAGCAGCCCACCGGGCTGCCGCGTCTCCCTTCCTGATCTTTAGGAAAGCAAAACCTTGGCTTCCTCTTGCGGTGCCCGGCTCCGTCATCGGCGGACACGCCGCCTCGCCGGTCGCCGACCGCGGCGCCAACCCTTGCTCCCTTCTTCCGCCACCGGCGGCGGTCGCAAGCGTTGCCTTTTGAAAAATGGCCGCACGCGTTCGCCGGATGCGAACGCGGAAACGTTTTGTACATTATTTTTTATGAATTGACTTTTTCTACACGCAGAAATCCCCCGGTGTGCACCGGGGGATTTTTCACTCCGCCTTTATTTCCGTTTCCGGCCCGCCGCCCTCCTCCTTGAGGATGTAAAGCGGCCGGTGCTTGGTTTCCAGATAGGTTTTGGAAAGATACTTGCCCAGCACGCCGATGCTGAACAGCTGAATCCCGCCGATGAACAGAAGCACACACATCGTCGACGGCCAGCCGGCCACCGGGTCCCCCCAGACCAGCGTGCGGATCACCAGAAACACCATAAACGCAAAGGCGATCAGGCAAAGCAGCACGCCCAGAAAGGAGGCGATCGCCAGAGGGACGACCGAATACGCGACAATGCCCTCCAGCGAATACTTGAACAGCTTCCAGAACGACCACTTGGTTTCCCCCGCCGCCCGCCGGATGTTTTCGTATTCCAGCCATTTGGTGGAGAAGCCCACCCAGCTGAAAATCCCTTTGGAAAAGCGGTTATACTCGGTGACGCGGAGAATGGCCTCCACCATCTGGCGGGTCATCAGGCGGTAATCCCGCGCACCGTCCACCAGATCAAGCTGAGAAATGCGGTTCATCAGCCGGTAAAACCGGCGGGCAAAAAACGACCGGATCGGCGGCTCGCCCCTGCGGGACACGCGGCGGGTCGCCACGCAGTCATAGCCCTCCTCCTGAATGCCCGCATACATCTGCGGCAGCAGCGCCGGCGGATCCTGCAGGTCCGCATCCATCACCGCCACATAATCGCCGGCGGCATGCTCCATGCCCGCATACATCGCTGCCTCCTTGCCGAAATTCCGCGACAGGGAAAGATAGCGCACCCGCCCGTCCTGCGCCGCCAGCCCGCGCAGCACGCCGAGCGTGCCGTCGGTGGAACCGTCGTTGACAAAAACAAACTCCACCTCGACCGAAAACCGCTGCCTGAGCTCCTCCGCCGCCTTGCACGCCTCGGCATAAAACAGCGGAATCGCCTGCTGCTCATTATAGCACGGGACCACCAGGGAAATGCGTCCGGCCATTCAGCCCACCTCTTCCCAAAATCTGTGCCGGAGAATGTTTACAGGTCGTTGCGCACGAGATCCTCATAGGTTTCCGCCTTGACCACTACCCGCGAGGTATCCCCCTTCACCATCACCACCGCGGGCCGCGGCAGGCGGTTGTAGTTGGAGGACATGGCATAGTTATAGGCCCCTGTCGCGAGCACCGCGAGGATATCGCCCGGCTCGCAGGCCTGCAGCGGGGTGTTTTCCTGCAGAAGATCGCCGCTTTCGCAGCAGCGGCCCGCCACCGTCACCGTCGTGTCGGCCGGACGGTCCGCCTTATTGGCGATCACGCAGGTGTATTCGGACTTGTACAGCGCATACCGCGGGTTGTCCGGCATGCCGCCGTCCACGCTCACATAGGTGCGCACATCCGGAATCTTCTTGATGCCGCCCACCGTGTACAGGGTGATTCCCGCCTGCGCCACAACCGAACGGCCCGGCTCGATGACCATGAACGGCACCGGCAGCCCCCATTTGGCCGCGCGCGCCTTCACCGCGCCGGCCACCAGCCGCATATATTCCCCGCAGGCCTTCGGATGATCGTTTTCGGTATACGGGATGCCGAAGCCGCCGCCCAGATTCAGTTCGGTCAGCGTAACGCCGGTTTCCTCCCGGATCTGCGCCATAAAATCGAGCATCACTTCCGCCGCATGGACGAACGGCTCCTCGTCGAAGATCTGCGAACCGATGTGGCAGTGCAGGCCGCGCAGGGCAACCCCTTCGGCAGCGGCCGCCGCCTTCACCGCGCGCAGCGCGTCCCCGTTCTCCAGCGTAAAGCCGAATTTCGAGTCGATCTGTCCGGTGCGGATGAAGGCGTGGGTATGCGCCTCCACGCCGGGGGTGACCCGCAGATAGATCTGCGCCGTTTTCCCCTCCTGCACCGCCAGCGCCGCCAGCCTTTCCAGCTCGGCGGCATTGTCCACCACAATCCGGCCGACACCGGCCGAAAGCGCCATGCGCAGCTCGGCCTCCGTCTTATTATTTCCGTGGAAATACAGCCGCTCAGCCGGAAAGCCCGCCTGAAGCGCGGTATACATTTCGCCGCCCGACACCACATCGGCGCCGCAGCCCTCCTGCATCACGATGCGGTACATTTCCTTGAAGCTGCACGCCTTGCTGGCGTAGCAGACCAGCCCGCCGTTTTCGTACATGTCTTCAATCGACGCTTTAAAAGCGCGCAGCTTGCCGCGGATGGTCTCCTCATCCATGACATACAGCGGCGTACCGTAGGTCTGCGCCAGCCCTACGGCGTCGCAGCCGCCGATGGTCAGATGCCCCGCCTCATTCACCTGCAGGCAGTCGGCCACATACATCAACAATCACTCCTTGCTGTTTCATTCCTCCTGCGCGATATCCTCCAGGATGCCGCGCAGCTGCTCCACGCCTTCCCCATTGACCGCCGAAAAGGGAACGGCAACGATATTTTCAAAATCCCGCAGCTCTTCGGCCAGCCGTTTTTCCCGTTCGAGCCGCTCGGTCTTTTTGAGCTTATCCGCCTTGGTCAGCACAATCAGAAACGGGATTTCGCTTTCTGCCAGATAGGTCATCATCTGAAAATCGTCCGCCGTGGGCGGGTGCCGCATATCCACCAGCTGCAAAGCCAGGCGAAGATCGCGGTCGGCGTCAAAATACCCTTCGATCAGCTGTCCCCACCGCTGCTTTTCCTGTGCGGACACCTTCGCGTAGCCGTATCCCGGCAGATCCACCAGCCGCAGCGCATCCACGCGGTAGAAATTGATGGTTGCCGTTTTTCCCGGCGTCGCGCTTGTGCGCGCCAGCGATTTACGGGACAGCAGCCGGTTGATCAGCGAGCTTTTCCCCACGTTCGAGCGCCCGCACAGCGCAATTTCCGGCAGGGTCGACGGCTGCAGCTGCTGCAGCTTGCCGACCGACGTTTCAAACGCTGCCGCTTCCCATTTCATCGCCTCATTCGTCCTTTCTCCTGCCGCTTCACTGGGGCACCGCCGGCTGAACATCCCGCGCCGTCACCGGCAGCGGCCGGCTGTCGGCGGCGTCCCCCGCCGGCGCCGCCAGCGGATCGGTCACCAGCGCGGTGCGGATCACCGTATCGAGATGCTCGGCGGTGACAAACTGCACATGCGCGCGCACCGTCTGGTCGATCTCCGCCAGATCGGACGCGTTGCCCGCCGGGATGATCACGGTGCGGATATGCCGGCAGTAAGCGGCCATCGTCTTCTCCCGGAGCCCCCCGATCGGCAGCACCCGGCCGCGCAGCGAGATTTCCCCGGTCATCGCCACATCCCCGCGCACCGGGATACCGGTCAGCGCCGAGATGAGCGCGGTGGTCATGGTGACGCCGGCCGACGGCCCGTCCTTCGGCACGGCCCCCTCCGGCACATGGATATGAATATCCTTCGTTTTGTAAAAATCCGCCTCAATCGGCAGCTGGCGCGCCCGGGAGCGCACATAGCTGATCGCGGTGCGGGCCGATTCCTTCATCACATCGCCGAGCGAGCCGGTCAGCTCGATTTTCCCGCTGCCCTCGAGCACCGCCACCTCCACCGGCAGCGTTTCGCCGCCGACCGCCGTCCAGGCAAGGCCGGTGGCCATGCCCACCTGATCCCGCAGCGCCTCGTCGTCCGGCTTGAATTTTACCGGTCCGAGATACGCCTCCAGATCGCGGACGGTGAGGCTCTTCGCCTCTCCGGCGGCAATCGCCCGGGCGCATTTGCGCAGGATTTGCGCGATGCAGCGCTCGAGCGAACGCACACCGGCTTCCTTGGTATAGCCTTCGATCAGCCGGCGGAGGGTATCGTCCGGCATACGCACCTGCCGCAGGGTAAGGCCGTTGCGCTTTACCTGCTTGCGCCACAGATGTTCCTTCGCGATGTGGAATTTTTCCTCCGCCGTATAGCTGGGCAATTCGATGATATCCATCCGGTCGCGCAGCGGCGCCGGAATCGGCTCCAGCTCATTCGCCGTCGTGACAAACAGCACCTTCGACAGATCGAACGGCACCTCGATATAATGATCGGTAAAGGTGTTGTTCTGTTCCCCGTCGAGCACCTCGAGCATCGCCGCCGACGGATCGCCGCGGAAATCGTGTCCCATTTTGTCGATCTCATCGAGCAGCACCAGCGGATTGCGGCTGCCGGCCTGTTTGACCGCGGCCATGATGCGGCCCGGCATCGCGCCGATATAGGTCTTGCGGTGCCCCCGGATATCCGCCTCATCCCGCATGCCGCCGAGCGACACGCGGACATATTTACGGCCCATCGCCGCGGCGATGGAACGGGCGATGGAGGTCTTGCCCACGCCGGGCGGTCCCACCAGGCACAGCACCTGTCCCGGCATATCCGGCGCCAGCTTGCGCACCGCCAGCGTCTCCAGAATGCGGTCTTTCACCTTATCCATCCCATAGTGGTCGCGGTCCAGCACCCGGCGGGCCGCATCCAGCGCGAGGTTGTCTTTGGTTTCGGTATTCCACGGCAGCGCCAGCACGGTATCGAGATAGGTGCGCACCACCGTGCCCTCGTGCGAACCGGCCGGCATCTTGGCCAGCTTATCGCACTCCTTGAGCAGCTTATCCTGCGTGTCCTGCGGCAGCGTCAGCGCGAGGACCTTTTTCCGGCAGACATCCGCTTCCTCCAGCGGATTCTCCCCCTCGCCCAGCTCGTCCGCGATCACCCGCATCTGCTCGCGCAGGTAGTAATCCCGCTGGTTCTGATCCATCCGCTCGCGCACCTGGTTCTGGATGCCCTGCTCCAGCCGCAGGATCGCCGTCTCCCGGGTAAGGATGACCAGCATCTCCTCCATGCGCCGGGCGACCGCCGTCGCGGAGAGGATACGCTGCTTTTCCTCCACCGCCAGCGGCAGGTTGGAGGCGATATAATCGGCCAGCCGTCCCGCATCCTCGGCGCCCTTTATGCCCACCGGCACATCCGGCGCCAGCTTCGGGGACAGCGCGGCGTAGGTTTCAAAATATGTACAGCACTCGCGCATGAGCGCCTGCTCCTGAAGCGCGTCGGTAATCCGCCGCTCCAGGCATTCCCGCGTAACCACCCGGAAATACGGCTGCGCTTCGACCGCCGTCTCATGGCGCGCCCGGTACAGCCCTTCCACCAGGATCCGCAGGTTGTCGCCGGGCAGCTTGAGCACCTGGCGCACCTTGGCCACCACGCCGATCTTATACAGCGCTTCCATCGGCGGGTCGTCGCTGGTGATATCCTTCTGCGTCACCAGATAAATCAGCTGGTCCGCGTTCATCGCGTCGTTGAGCGCCTCAACGGATTTGCGGCGGCCGACATCGAAATGCAGCAGCATGCCGGGAAAAATGACCAGGCCGCGCAGCGCCAGCAGCGGCAGCGTCTTTTTTCTGGCCACACGTTTTTGTATACTCATGGTGATAACCATTCCTTTCTGCAGCGGAAGGAGGGATGACACGGGCTCCGGCGGGGCCGGCATCTTCCGGACCGGCCCGCCGGGAGGCGGTCCGGAAACCGCCCGAAACCCGGCAGCAGAACCCGTTCTCTGCCGATAAACGGCAGGCCTTGAATAAAAAGCAAAAAGGCCGGACGGCTGATGCCGCATCATCGGGGCATCCGACATCTGACCTTATCGCCTGCATTTTACATCCGGATTTTTATATCCGGATTTTACATCCAGCGTACAGCCGTTCTCAGGCGGTCACCTTGCGGCGGGTATTCCGCGGTTTTGCCGGCGGCTTGAGCTTGTTGGGCTTGCGCTCCGGATCCACCGCCAGTTCCGGCTTGCCCTTGCCTTCCACGCACGCCTTTGTGATGGTGATTTTGGCAATGGTGTGATCGGAGGGCACCTCGAACATCAGTCCGGTCAGCAGACCCTCCATCACCGCGCGCAGACCGCGCGCGCCGGTATTGAGTTCCAGTGTTTTTTCCGCCACCGCGCGAAGCGCGTCCGGCGCAAATTCCAGCTCGACGTTATCCAGATTGAACAGCTGCTGGTACTGCTTGACCAGCGCGTTTTTCGGCTCGCTCAGGATGCGGACGAGCGCGTCGGCATCCAGCGTATCCAGCGTGGTCACCACCGGCATGCGGCCGACCAGCTCCGGGATCAGGCCGAATTTGATCAGGTCCTGCGGCACCAGCTGCTTGAGCAGCTTGCTGCGCTCGAGGTCCTTCTTCGACTTGACCTCGTTGCCGAAGCCCAGCGCACCGGAGGAAACCCGGCGCTCGATGGTCTTTTCCACCCCGTCGAAGGCGCCGCCCAGAATGAACAGGATGTTGGTGGTATCGATCTGGATGAATTCCTGCTGCGGATGCTTGCGGCCTCCGCTCGGCGGCACGTTGGACACGGTGCCCTCGAGAATTTTCAGCAATGCCTGCTGCACGCCCTCGCCGCTGACATCGCGGGTAATCGAGGGATTCTCGCTGCGGCGGGCGATCTTGTCGATCTCATCGACATAGATGATCCCGCGCTCGGCGCGCTCCACATCGTAATCCGCCGCCTGAATCAGGCGCAGGAGGATATTTTCGACGTCCTCGCCCACATAGCCGGCTTCGGTCAGCGTCGTCGCGTCGGTGATGGCAAACGGCACATCCAGAATGTTGGCCAGCGTCTGCGCGAGCGCGGTTTTTCCGACGCCGGTCGGCCCCACCAGCAGCACGTTGCTCTTGCTGAGCACGGTGTCCGACGCGCTGCCGTAATAGATGCGCTTATAATGGTTGTACACCGCCACCGACAGCGCAATTTTGGCCTCCTCCTGCCCGATGACGTATTCATCGAGCCCGGCCTTGATCTCCTTGGGCTTCGGCAGCACGGGAGGCGGCTCCGCCGGCGAACGGTGCCGCGAGGCCGCGGCGCCCTCCTCCAGAATGGTTTCGCAGAGCTCCACGCATTCATTGCAGATGTAGACGCCGGGACCGGCAATCATCCGGGAAACCTCCGTCTCCGTCTTGCCGCAGAAGGAGCAGCTGATTATCTTGTTTTCTTCGTTCTTCGGCATGTTCAGGCCCAAGCCTTTCCTCAATAAATTCCGGGAGACAGTTCACACCGTCAATGATGGGTGATCACCTTATCCACCAGACCGTAAGCCACCGCGGCGTCCGCCGTCAGCCAGTTGTCGCGGTCGGTGTCCTTTTCCACCACTTCCAGCGGCTGGCCGGTCATTTCGGAGAGCAGGCGGTTCATGCGGCTGCGGATGAAGAGGATGTGATCCGCCTGAATCTTGATGTCGCTGGCCTGCCCCTGCGCGCCGCCGAGCGGCTGATGGATCATGATTTCGCTGTTGGGCAGTGTAAGGCGCTTGCCCTTTGCACCCGCCGCCAGCAGGAAAGCGCCCATGCTGGCCGCCATGCCGATGCAGATGGTGGAAACATCGCACTTGACAAACTGCATCGTATCGTAAATCGCCATGCCGGCGGAAATGGAACCGCCGGGGCTGTTGATATACAGATGAATATCCTTGTCGGGATCCTGTCCCTCGAGATACAGCAGCTGCGCGACAACCAGCGAAGCCGTGGCATCGTTGACCTCATCGGACAGGACGATAATGCGGTCGTTGAGCAAACGGGAAAAAATGTCGTAGCTGCGTTCGCCGCGGCTGGTCTGCTCCACGACATAAGGCACGAGACTGCTCATGCGTTCCATATGGCTTTTCCTCCTTTTCTCACAGGGAAATGCACCTTCGGCGGCCTTTTTCACCACAGCCGGTCCTATCTGCCGGCGGCGAAAAGCCGCACGGCAGCGTTCCGGAACGGTCCGCGGGAATAGACCCCGGCCGGGCACTACAGGAGTATTGCCCGGCCTGAAAGGTTTTAGTCGTCGATTTTGCCATCGGTTAACAAAGGGACTTGCGGTTTTTCGAGGTAAAACAGGCGCTGACAGCGCCGTCCTCGCTGCCGGGTGAACGAATCCGCTTCGCAAGACCCGGTGGGTTTCGTCTGCGTCAAAACATCGCGGCCGGTCAGGCAAACCTGCCGGGACGGGCTTTAGCGTATTCCGCTTGCCCCGTTCGCCCTGTCCGCTTCCCTTTTCCCGCTCGAAAAACTCTGAAAGACCGGATGACGGAGCAGAAGTCCTGCTGACAAGGCCACAGGATGCAGGCGGGCTGACGCCCGCCGAATCCGAGAACGACGGCAGCGGGACTTTTGACCGCCATCCGGCGTAATTCCCTTTGTCAATCGATGGCAGCGTTCTCTTTGACAAGCTCCATCGCTTTGCCCACCGCCAGATCGCGGGCCAGATCCTTCTGCGGGATCGCGGCCTTGACCTGATCGACTTCCATCTTATACTGTTCGGCGTACTTCTTGTACTCCGCCTCCAGATCTTCCTCGGTCGCGGAGAGGTTCTCCTCCTTGACGATCTGCTCGAGCGCCAGACGGATCTTGACCTGCTTTTCCGCCTGCTCACGGAAGCCCTTGCGGAACGCGTCCATATCCATGCCGGTATACTGCAGGTAGGTCTGCAGATTCAGGCCCTGTCCCTGCAGACGGTAATCGAACTCGCGCACGCTTTCGTTGACGCGGTTTTCAAACATGGCTTCCGGGATATCCGCCTTGAGCGCGTCGGCCAGCTGATCGAGCAGCTGCGTCTCAAACGCATCCTCAGCCGCATGCTCGCGCTGATGCTCGAGTTTGGCCTTCAGATCGGCTTTCAGCTCCTCCAGCGTGTCGAACTCGCTGGCGTCCTTGGCCAGATCGTCGTTAAGCTCCGGCAGCTCCTTCTCCTTGATCTCGTGCAGCTTGCACTTGAAGGTGGCGGGCTTGCCAGCCAGGTTCTCGGCGTGATAATCCTCCGGGAAGGTGACCTCGACATCAAATTCCTCGTCCGCCGACTTGCCTTCGATCTGCTCCTCAAAGCCCGGGATAAACTGATGGGAGCCGAGGGTCAGGGTGTAGTTCTCCGCCTTGCCGCCGTCAAACGCTTCGCCGTCGACATACCCGTCGAAATCAAAGGTAACGGTGTCCCCTTCTTTGGCGGCGCGGCCCTCCACCGGCACCAGGCGGCTGTTGCGCTCCTGCAGCTTGCCGAGTTCGGCGGCGACATCTTCGTCGGTCACCGGCTCAACCTTTTTGCTGGCCTTGAAGCCCTTGTATTTCTCCACGGTCACTTCCGGCTTGACGGTGATGGTCGCCTTGAAGTTCAGGCCCTCCGCACCGACCGAGGTGACGTCGAAATCGATCTTGTCCTCGACATATTCATAGCCGGAAGCCTCGATGGCCTCCTCGAGCGCCTGCGGATAAACGTCGTTGACGGCATCCTCATAGAACACGCCGGTGCCGTAGATCTTTTCGACCACGCGGCGGGGCGCCTTGCCCTTGCGGAAACCGGGGACGTTCATGCGCTTTATGTTCTTTTTGTAGGCGCGCTCGACGGCCTGCTCAAACGCCGGAGCCTCCACCTCGATTTCCAGCTCAACACGGTTGTTTTCCTTTTTGACAGCGGTTTTCAGACTCATGTTTGACTTCCTCCCATACTTTTGCACGGGCAGCGCCCGGCCTGTAAATAAAGGGTTATGATACAACCATCCGCCGCCGGCCAAAGCCGGCCGAACAGATATGTCCCATCATGCAGTACGCATTAGTATAGCATATCCTCATCGGGAACGCCATAGCTTTTTCAAAAAAATCTCCGAAATTTATCGTTATTCCTGCGCCTGCGGCGCATCGTACGGCACATGAAGCGGCATGAACCCCAGCGCATCGGCAGAAATCAGCCGGAGCGCCATTCCCCCGTAATCCCCGCAGACGGCGCGGCGGATGCCCGGGCCGTGCACGTGGCCGTAATAGCAGCGGCGGATCCCGCTGCGCCGGAGCACTTCGAGGATTTCGGCGCACTCCTGCCCGGCGAACACCGGCGGATAGTGCAGGAACACGATCGGCGGAAGGCCCGCGGCACGGGCCGCGTCAATGGACGCCTGCAGGCGTCCGGCCTCGCGCATCACGACTTTTTTATCCGCATCCTCTTCCGCGTCAAAAAACCAGCCGCGGGTACCGCATACGGCGGCGCGGCCCTCCACGGGAGCGGCGTCGTTGTGGACGATCCGCAGGCTGTCCCAGCCGTTCGCGGCAAAAAATTCGTCCATTTTTTTGCGTGTGGTCCACCAGTAGTCGTGGTTGCCCTTGAGAAGCAGCTTTTTCCCCGGCAGCGCATGCAGAAAAGCAAAATCCGCCGCCGCCTGCTCGAGCGACATGCCCCAGGAAATATCCCCGGCGATCACCACCGTATCCTCCGGCGCCACCAGCGCGCGCCAGTTCTGCTCCAGCCGCGGCACGTAATCCTTCCAGCCGCGGAAAACGTCCATCGGCTTATCGGTGCCGAGCGACAGGTGCGTATCCGCAATTGCATATAACGCCACCGGCATTCTCCTCTCGTATTCCCCGCGTATGCCGGATGCCGCCGGCGCACATACTAAGCGCGGATGTCCCGCAATTCACTAAGAAGGAGGCATGAGCATATGGCAGAGAAGGACAGCGTTTACCGCAGCTCAAATCCCGCCGTGCACTGCGACGTGCGCAACTGCGTTTACCACGACGGCGACGAAACCTGCAGCGCCAATCGCATCACCATCGGCCCCACCTACGCGGTAGGCAGCGCCGACACCGCCTGTTCCACCTTCAAGCAGAAAAACATCAACTAGCACGCAAACGCGCCGCGGACCGGTCACAGCCGATTCCCGGCGCGTTTGTCTTTTCCCGGAAAACGCCTTCAGTCGTCCAGCTGCAGCAGACGCACCATCGCCTGCTCCATATCCTCACGGTCACAGACCTCCGTAAAGCGGGGCTGGCGGCCTTTAAGCCCGGCCAGCGGCGCCGGCACTGCGCAGCCGGTCAGCCGGTGCAGCTGCTCGACCTTGTCGAATTCATCGCCCGCCTGGCTGCCGCCCAGCGCCTCCAGCACGCTCGCGGAGAATTTATACGGGTTCGCCGTCGAGGCGATCACCGTCGGCGTCGTGTCGCCGGTTTCGCGGCGGTACTGCTCATACACATGCACGCCCACCGCCGTATGGGTATCGCACAGGTACTGCTGCTGCGCAAACACTTCGGCAATGGTCGCCGCGGTCTGCGCATCGTCGCAGCAGCCGGCGTAAAACAGCTGATCCAGCTCGGCCTTGAGCGCCGCCGGCACGGTGTATCCGCCCTTTTCCTTCAGCTGACGCATCAGGCCGTCCACCAGCCGGTCGTCCCGGCCGGACAGATGATACAGCAGCCGCTCGAGGTTCGAGGAGATCAGGATATCCATCGACGGCGAAGTGGTGGTGTAAAACGCCCGGTTGCGGTTGTAGGTGCCGGTGCGGATAAAGTCGGTGAGCACCCGGTTGCGGTTGGAGGCGCAGATGAGCCGGCCGAGCGGCACCCCCATGCATTTGGCATAGTAAGCGGCCAGGATGTTGCCGAAGTTGCCGGTCGGCACCACGACGTTGACCGGATCGCCCATCCGGATTTTGCCCGCCTTCAGCAGATCGGCATACGCGGATACATAATAGACGATCTGCGGCACCAGCCGTCCCCAGTTGATCGAGTTCGCGCTCGAAAACATCTTGCCGTGAGCCGCCAGCCGCGCCGCCGCAGCCGGATCGGTAAACAGCTTTTTCACGCCGGTCTGGGCGTCGTCGAAATTCCCGCGGATCGCGCATACGGCGACGTTTTCGCCCTCCTGGGTGGTCATCTGCAGCTTCTGCATCGGGCTTACGCCGTCCTGCGGATAAAACACCAGGATCTGGGTATGCGGCGCATCCTTAAAGCCTTCGAGCGCCGCCTTGCCGGTATCGCCGGAGGTCGCCACCAGTATGACGATATCCCGTCCGCCGGAGGCCTTCGCGGCCGACACCCGCATCAGGTGCGGCAGGATCTGCAGCGCCATATCCTTGAACGCGCAGGTCGGGCCGTGCCACAGCTCCAGGATGTGCACCCCTTCCCGAAGCTCATGCAGCGGTGCGATCGCCTCGCTGCGGAACCGTTCGGCCGTATAGGCGCGCGCCGCACAGTCGGCGACCTCCTCCGGGGTAAAGTCGCCCAAAAACAGCGAGAGAATCCGTTCGGCGCGCTGCGCATACGGCAGCGCTGCCAGCGCCGCGATATCCTCCCGGGAAAGCTGCGGCAGGCTCTGCGGCACAAACAGGCCGCCTTCTTCCGAAAGGCCGCGGACAATCGCCTGCGCCGCCGTCACCTGTACGGCATTGTCGCGGGTGCTGTTATACTGCATCGGCTTTTCCATTCTTATAACCATTCCTTTCTCAGCGGACGGCTCTGTCCCCCGTGAAGCCATATCGCAGCTCTCGGGACCCACCCCGGAACCGGCGCCATCCTTTGCGCCGCCCGTCCCGGCCATCCCATTTTGGCGCTTTCGCGTCCGCAGGCCGGCCGCCGGTCCCGTCCGCATATTTTCAGCAGCGGGATCACACTGGTTTTATATTACCGCATTGTCCCGCCCTTTGTCAAAGCGGAAGCAAAAAAATCGACGCAATTGCTGAAAAAAACGCGGTCAAGCACATCCTGTGCAACATTTTGACGCGCCAGCGCCTCGTACAGCCGTTCCATCACCTCGATGCCGCCCCAGCCGTCCGGCAGGCCCGTCCCATCGAGATCGCAGCCGAGCGCCACCGTGTGCCCGCCGTCCAGGGACAGATAGTGGTCGAGGTGCCGCGCGATGCCGTCAAATGTCTGCTCCCCGAGCTGGTCGGCGCAAAAATTCAGCCCGACCAGCCCGCCGCGGTCCCGGATCTCGGCAAACTGCCGGTCGGTCAGGTTGCGCGGATGTGCGTGCACCGCCGCCGACACCGAATGGGTCGCCAGAAACGCGCCGTCGGTGCACGCCGCCACATCCCAGAACCCCCGCTCGTTGAGATGCGAAACATCCGGCAGGATGCCCGCCTGCGCCATGCGCCGCACCGCCTTTTTCCCGAAAGCGGTCAGCCCTTCCTCACATCCGGACAGGCAGCCGTGCCCCAGCTCGTTGGAGCTGTTCCATGTAATGGTGATCACCTTGACATCCAGCTTTTGCAGATCCTCTATGTGCTCCAGCCGTCCCGCCAGCGCCGAGCCGCCCTCCACCGTCAGGATCGCCGCGCACCGCCCGCTCTCCAGCACCGGTTCCAGCTCCCCGCCGGTGCGGATAATCTGCATGCGGTCGGCATACAGCGCCGCCTGATCGTGCGCAAAAAGCAGCATGTCCCGGCACTGCTCAAACGCCGCCTCACCCCGCAGGGTGTCCGGCATCCATACCGCGAACGCCTGTCCCCACTGCGCATACCGCCCGCCGCGTTCCAGGTCGATATGCAGCCGGTTCCTGTCCAGATACATATCGCCTTTGCAGCATTCGTACAGCGTATCGCAGTGCATGTCAAATAATCGCAACCGTTCTCCCCCTCTTTCCACAGCTGTCGGCAGAGGCTCAGAACGCGCCGTGCAGGTCATCCATCCCAAAGGCGTTTTCCAGATGGCGGATCTCTGCCGCCGTCAGCGGATCGTCCGGACGGAGCACCACCTCAATGACATCGAAGCGCGGCTGCCCCTCCTCCGTCTCGTCCAGCAGGAAATAGCCCGCGCTTTTGATGAGCCTGAGCTGCTTTTCCCGCGTCACCGCCTCCGCCGGCGCATAAAGGGCGTCCGCCCGGCGCGTCTTCACTTCCACGAACACAATATATGGACCGTCCCGGGCGATTATGTCGATTTCCCCGAACCGGCAGCGATAGTTCGCGTGGGTGATTTCATAGCCCTTGTCCCGCAGAAAACGGGCGGCCAGCACTTCGCCGGCCGCCCCTTTGGATATGTTGCCCATAGCGGATGCCGCCCTTTCCGTCCGGCCGTCAGTCCTCAGCCTGCGCGGCCAGGAATTTTTTGAGAAAGCTCAAGCGGTGCTCCGGCGTCACGCCGTGCTCACGCAGCGCCGCATAATGCGCCTTGGTGCCGTAGCCCTTGTGTACGGCAAACCCGTATGCCGGATACCGCTTGTCCAGCTCCCGCAGCACCCGGTCCCGGCTCACCTTGGCCAGAATGGAAGCCGCCGCGATCGATGCCGACAAGCTGTCCCCCTTGACAACTGCCCGCACCGGCACCGTGATGCCCGGCGGGATGCGGTTGCCGTCGATGAGCACCGCGTCCGGCTGCGGCGACAGCGCTTCCACCGCGCGGCGCATGGCCAGATAGGTCGCCTGCAGAATATTCAGCCGTTCGATCTCCTCCACCGAGGCGCTCGCCACCGCATAGCCTGCCGCCCGCCGGGTGATTTCTTCAAACAGCGCTTCCCGTCTGGCCTCAGGGATCTTCTTGGAATCGTTGATGCCCTCGATCGGATCGGCGGGATCCAGAATCACCGCCGCCGCATATACCGGCCCGGCGAGCGGCCCCCGGCCGGCCTCATCCACCCCGCATAAAAGGGGATAGCCCCCGCTGCGGATTGCCGCATCAAAAGCGTAATTATCGGCGGTATTCATCCCTACGCCGCTCCTTTCCTGTTAAACCGCAGACCGCGGGCAGCCGTCGGAGCTGCCCGGATCCGGCGGGAAACCCTGCCCGCGTACAACCCGGTTACAGCAGCCCGAAATCCTCCCACGGCCAGAGCCGCAGCACCGCTTTGCCCATGATGTCTTTTTCGTCGATCAGGCCGACCCGTTCATCGCGGGAATCCATCGAATTGTTGCGGTGGTCGCCCATGACGAAATAGGCGCCGTCCGGCACCGTCATGCTGCCGTCGGTATATACCGCACCAAGCGCATATTCGTCTATGTACACATACGGCTCGTCGAGCACCGCCCCGTTGACGCTCACCTGCTGATTTTCAGCGTCAAACGAAATCGTATCCCCCGGCATGCCGATCACCCGCTTGATGATCGGTTCCTGATTGCCCCGGCTGATCACCACAATATCCCCGGCCTTCGGGGTATAGAACAGCTCCCACAGAATCACCCGGTCCCTGTGGTGCAGCGTCTGGATCATCGAACTGCCGTCCACCCCCATGATCCGGAACACAAAGGCGAACACCAGCACCACACAGATCAGCGACGCCGCCGCCATCTCCACCCAGTCGTACAGGCTCGCCAGTCCGGACGACGGCGTTTTCTGCGCCTGCGCGGTGTCGGCGCCGATCCCGGCGGTATCGGCGGTGTCGGTTCCGGCGGCTTCGCCGGTACCAGTGCCGGCGGTATCCTCCGCCGGGGCAAAACTGTCCTGTCCGCGTTCTTCCTCGCTCATGATCTCATATCCTTTCCCGGCTCCTCCGGCATTTCCAGCGTCAGGCGGCCAAGCTTGCCGCCGCGGTATTCGTCGAGCAGCATGATTGCCGCGCGTTCGGTGTCGATCTCCCCGCCGGATACCATCATCCCGCGCCGGCGGCCGATGCTCTCCAGCAGGGCATAGCCGTCCTCCGGCAGCTCGCCGGCGAGCTTGTAGCGCTCGGTCAGCCGGTCGGCATACTCCCGCCGCAGCAGTCCCGCAAGCCCGCCCGCCAGCTCCTCCGGATCCAGGATCTCGTCCCGGATCGCGCCGGTATACGCGAGCAGCATCGCAACCTGCTGATCCTCAAATTTCGGCCAAAGCACCCCCGGCGTATCCAGCAGCTGCACGCCGCCGTCGGTGACAAACCACTGGTTGCTGCGGGTCACGCCGGGCCGGTCCTCCACCTTGGCGCGCCCGCCTCTGGCCATCCGGTTGATAAAGGAGGATTTCCCGACGTTCGGGATCCCCACCACCATCACCCGGATGGGATGGTTTTTCATGCCCTTCGCCTGCCATGCGGCGATTTTGTCCTGCAGCACGCCGCGCAGCAGCGGCACAAAGCCGCCGACGCCTTTTCCGGTTTTGCAGTCCACCGCGATGGCCGGCGTCCCCTGCCGCTCAAACGCGGCAAGCCATCTGCGCGTCGCCGCCTCATCGGCCATGTCCGCCTTGGTCATCACCACGATGCGCGGTTTTCCTTCCACGAGCGCGGCAAGCTCCGGATTGCGGCTGGCCGCCGGGATCCGGGCATCCACAATTTCCGCCACCGCGTCCACGAGCTTAAGCTGTTCCCGGATCTGGCGGCGGGTTTTGGCCATATGGCCGGGAAACCACTGTATGGTTTTTGTCTGTTCCACACCCATTTGCTTTACAAACCTTTCCTGTCGATACGCCGGCCGGATGCACGGCCGTTCACAGTGCGCCCGCGCTGCCGAACGGCCAGATCCGGAAAACCGCCCGGCCGACAATATCGGAAGCCTCCACAAACCCGATCTCCGCCGTCCGGCTGTCCTTGGAGTAGGTACGGTTGTCCCCCATGACAAAGACCATGCCCTCCGGCACCTTCTGCGGCCCCGAAAAATCCTTGAGATCGGTCTGAGTGGCTATATACGGCTCATCGAGCACCTCGCCGTTGACCGATACCGCGTGTGTTTCGGGGTCGATATCGATGACATCCCCCTCCAGCGCGATCACCCGCTTGATCAGCGGCTCCTGCGTGTACCGGTCCACCACCACGATATCCCCGCGCTCCGGGGTGTACCCCGCCACCAGCAGCAAAAGCCGGTCCTGCGTCTTCAGGGTGTTGTTCATGGAATCCCCTTCCACGCCGACCACGCGGATCAGGAAGGTGAACAGCAGCACGATGCAGATCAGCGCAAACACCGCCGTATCGCCGATGTCGTATACCAGCGACACAAAACGGCTGACACCGCTGCCCGGAGTATCTTCCCCGCCGCCGGCATGCGGCCTGCGGTCCTTCGCAGGAGCGGACGCTTTGCCGTCTGCGCTCTTCTTCCGCTTCGGCAGAAATCCAAAGGAACGATCCATGCCTGTCCCCCTTCCCTTCGCCCGATCGGGCGGTTCTTTATCCATCGCAATGGAGGTTATTATACCACATGGCGGCGCGCAGTGCCGCCTTCCTCTGTCCGGAACGG
>ERZ824600.1696-NODE-1696-length-25886-cov-3.675351_pt1 | contig 25886 bp, 29 predicted proteins | sample MGYA00519933_ERZ824600 | MGnify/ENA primary metagenome ERZ824600 (study PRJEB31778, sample SAMEA3449178) | human gut metagenome | biome: human gut; feature: human-associated habitat; material: faeces | place: United Kingdom | collected 2010/2012 ... | reverse complement strand
CCCACGACCAAAGGATTATGAGTCCTCTGCGCTACCGCTGCGCCACAGGCCCGTGACGACTTTTACTCTATCTAATGTAACATCAAAATGCAAAAAAATCAAGAGCTAAAATTTATTTGTCTTTTAAAACTTGATTCGGAATACAAGATTTATATTCTTATCGCATCTTTATCATTACTTTTTAATGATAGAGTTTTAGAATTATGCATTTGTGGAAGTACTATACAATTTGTCAATTCAGCACCTGTTTCAATTCTTGCATTATCAAAAACTACACAATTCTCAAGCTTTATATATTCTCCAAGTTTACAATTACTGCCTACTACAGAATTACCAATAAATCTTACTGTTGACGGAACTTCAGAATTTCCGCAAATATAAGAACCCAGATTAGTTTCTTGAATCTTAACATGCTGAATATTACAAATGCCATCAAACACATCCTGAATTGATTGTTTATACTGCTCTATTGTACCAATATCATTCCAGTATTCCTGAACTTCAAATGTGTTTATCTGTCTTTCGCTCAACAATTTTGGGAATACATCTTTTGCAAAATCATAGAATGTATTTTCCGGAATATAATCAAAAATTTTATAATTAAAAATATAAATTCCAGTATTTATAAAATTACTTTTAGCTTCATCCATAGATGGCTTTTCTTGAAATTCTGAGATATAACCATCATTATCAGTCACAACGACCCCGAAATGAGAAACTTTTTCATGCGGCACCTGTTTAATACCAATAGTTGCAAGAGCACCTGTGCGTTTGTGCTGTTCAATTCCCTTTTGGATATCGGCAGTCGTTAAGACATCACCTGACATTACAAGAAAATCTTCTCCTTTATCAAAGAAAAACTGACATTTTTTCATACCGCCTGCAGTTCCTGACAATTCTTTTTCCTGTATATAATTAAAATGCACTCCCAGATTATTTTTTTTGTATCTTTCAATAATTTGATGGGACAAATAGTAAGTATTAGAAATAACATTTTTGATACCAATATTTGAAAGCTGAGATAATATTATATCCATTAGCGGAATATTCATAACCGGAATCAATGGTTTTGGCATAATCAAAGTAATAGGTTCTAAACGAGACCCCATACCTGCAGCCATTATCATTGCTTTTAAGTTATTATTTTTCATATATCCCTTTTTAAATTTATACTATTGAAATAATTATACTACCAAGGATAATGTTTGTCTATTACCCAGCCGCTTTTATTTATCAAAGCGCCGCATGCTGCACCTGCACCAAGACCATAAACATTAGATTCTGCTTTTTTGTTACATGATTCGAATAATTCCAAAGAAGTTAGCTCTGTAAAATCGTATGAATCATGAGGAATACCACATTCATCATAACCACCCATATGTAAACCATCTACAATTCTTTTATTATATTTTTCTTCGGAGCACAATTCAGGTAATAAATTACGGTTATAGATATAGAATGTAAAAATATCTTTTCCTAATTTATTTTCACCTGCTTTACCATTAATATCAACAATCAACGATACCAATCCGTTAGGACTTTTATGAAAACCAATAACAGTTTTATCTTCTAAAACAATACTGTACAAAGACATATTATACAATTTTTTATTAGATATATCTTTATATTGAGGTGTTTTCCAGCAATCAGTCTGTTCTCCCTTACAAAACAAATCAATTGAAAGATACGGTGTAAAATATTTTTCTGCAAATTTATTTATTGGCATTGCAGTATTATATTCATTCATATTGGCAGAATTAACAAGCGAGTACATTCTGTTTGCCTGCATTAGAGTTGAATATATGCGTCGATATGCAGTAATAGCATATTTTTGTTTAAAAGAATTATAAAAAGGAACAGCTACCACAACAAACAAAAAGAGAAAAACAATTCCCATAATTAACATAGTTTGCATTAGCGTTACAGCTTTTCTTTTATTACTAACCATACATCAACCCATTAACTTTCCTTTAGTATTGCAATTATTTTTTCTTTTGTCAACATTGGATTAATTTCTTTTACAGAAATTATTTCATCCGTTGAAACTGGTTCACTAAATACTTGTTCAAGAAGAGATTTATTATAATCATACAAGATAGAACCATGCTGTAAAATATACCCTTTTTTTCTACATTGTGCAGAACCTATCAACTTTTTTCCTTGATAACATAAATCAGCACCTGTAGAAATCAACATACAGTAATCAAATCCCGTTTTTACCGGTTTTGATTCCCCAAAATCCAACTCAATACCCAGATGTTTAAATTTATCTATAAGAATTTGAGATATTTCTTTATAAGAAGCAACAATATGCTCGCCGTTTTGCAAATATGATACGGGACAAATAAAACTGTACGTAATTTCATTATCATGCAATAAGGCTCTGCCCCCCGTCAAACGTCTGACAACATCAATGTTATTTTGTTTTAAAAATTCTTTATCCAGAAAGGAATCGTCTTGATTTCTTCCAAGTGAAACACACGGAGGATTCCAGCCATATAAACGAAAAATAGGATAATCAAGATTCTGAGCGATTGCAGATTCTAATAAATCATTATCAACAGCCATATTATTTAACCCGCAATCTTCTTTGTATGGAATAAACATAGCCATGTCTTAGTTTCCTTCAGAATAAATTGAATATCCGTCTTTACTTAAATCCGGAGCTTTTATCTCATCAAGAGGTTCGAATTTTAAATGTTCTTTTTTAGATTCAATTTTATCTTCACCGGAAATCTCAGCTTCTATAGGCTGCAATGTGTCTTTTTGTTTCTTCCTAAAGAAATTTATTCCTTTTGATTTTTCTCCGGAAAGAGAATTTTCATTCTGCTCATCATTTGTTTTTAAATCTTTAGCAGGATTTTCTATGTCTTTAGGTTTCTTTTCTTTCTTAGAAAATTTTTCTTGAAATTTTGTTTTAATACCTGATTGTCCATTATTAGAAGACTCATCATCCAAAACTTTTTCTTGTGGAGTTTTATCTTTACTCTCAAGATTATCACCGGCCGGTTCTTCATTTTCAGAACCGGAAGCTTGATTTTCAGTTTCTTTCAAACTTTTTGTATAATTCTCAATATTTTCAATTGTTTGACTATAAGCAGGTTCTGGAGCTGATGGAGTTTCCGGATCAGCTTTAGGAACACTTCTTGATTTTTCACCATTTTCTCTGGCTGTCAATTCTGCTTCAAATTGAACAAAGGTTTCGTTCCCTACAAATTGTTCAAGAGCTGCCCTTTTTGCAAAAAATTCAGACTTAGCTGTTCTTTGTTTATCAATAGACATTCGGTAATACGCATCTGTAATAACTATAAGTTCTCGCTGCGCATTATTTTTCTGTGCCAATTCAAATTTACGCTGTCTTTCTTCCACCAATTTTGTAGACATTTCCAGCTGTTTTTTGGCACTCATATAATCGTAATACAGGTTGACTGCATTCTGCTGCAAATCTTCAATTTTTCGAATTAAAATAATCATATCTGCATCAGTCACTCTTGTATATTTATAATTAAGAGCTTTTGTATCCTGCGACATGATATTTAAGATATTTCCACCGATTAAAGAAGACCCTGCCAAAAGAGGATTTGCCATACTGGCACCAACAATAGTTGACATACTAGCAATTGTTGTTAATACTTTTTTTACTGATTTACTATCAGGTTTGTCGGCATCAGGGTTTGCAAGCTTATACAATGCAAAATTTATAGTGTCACTTTGCATGGCCGCACCCTGCCACAATAATGACAGGTCAGCTATCATATCCTGTTCTTCAAACTCCAGTTCTTGAGCAATTTCCTTAGATAAACGTTTTATACTTAAATCTGCATAGGTCATATCCATTACATTTGATTCCAAAGAATCATCTATTTTTGCGTAAGTTTTTTCAACCTTTACTTTTTTCTGAGCAGCCTGAATGTATTGTTTTTCCGGAAGTTCTGAAATACCTACTCTGTAAAATGGAGGTTTCGGATATTCTAAATCTGCTAAAGTTTCAGCATTTGCAGCATAACCGGCCAGACAAAAAACAACAGCACATAATAATATTTTATTTTTTAACATTATTACCACCTCCAATCAATGCAGAATCATAGTCGTATTGATATAAATTTAATTTATCAACTACTTTTTTTCCGGCAAGACGCTGCAATTCAAGATGGTATTTTTTTGCCATCTGCACATATTTCAATTCTTCAATTTGCATATCTTCATAAAGTGCAGAAGAAATAGAAATTTCCAAAAAATCTTCCTCATCCATAGCTTTAGCATAATTTTTACTGTATAAAAGCTCACGAGAACGGGTCTCTTTCAACTGCGAAAGCGCACCTTTATAGTTGTAATAAGCATTAATAATTTTATCCTGCAAATTTTCAACCAATCCCGCCAGTTCAATCAATTCTGTATCTGTAAGAGGAATTTCTTGCGGAACATTTTTTCTATTGATAAAATTTTGAGCAATTCTGCCGGCTGCATACGAACCGGATTGAACCATATAATCGGCACCAAGCAAAGCAGGTGCTAAAGATGCTCCGGAAACAATTGCTGACAGAGTTTTTGCCATTAATGAAGAATGGATTCTACGCTGACTTTCTGGTGTAGCAAGTTTCTTCATAGCAAAACCAATAACCTGATTATTTTCAACCGTACCTTTCCACAAATTATCAATATCTTCCAAATCTTTTTCTCTCTGCATTTTGACAATCTGATCCATAATCTCTTTGTCACTTATAACCAGAGATTCTTTATCTTTATAATCCACTTTTGGTAAGACAATCTTTTTTTGCTCAACATCTCCAAGACGAACTTCGTCGCTTTCTTCTACAGCCAAAACCGGAGCTGAACAAAGATACGCTATTCCTAATAAAATTATAAGCTTTCTCATAACAAAGTTATAACATGATAAATATAATAAATCCAACGATTGATTAATCTTTAAATCCACAGATTGTTCATCTAAAGCAAAAAAAACTCTAAAATTAAAATACAAGAGGACGAAGAGTTGAGTAAAAATAATCCAAAGTCTCAATATATGAGCATCCCTGCTGACAGGAAAAAACAACAAAAAGAATTACAGAGCAAAGCAGATTTATTACGAACCAAGAATTTCTATAGAGAAGCAATTCCGAATTACCTTAATTCAATATTAATAGACAGAAATAATGCAGAAACCTATTTAGGGGTTGGAATATGTTACAAAAATCTTGGAAAAACTAAAAAAGCAATCGAGTATTTAGAAAAATCTGCACTTCTTGATATGAATAATTTTGATACATTTTTTGAGCTTGGACTATGCCATTTAAAAGATGAAATGCCATGCCGTGCAATAAAATGTTTTATTCAAGCAATACAACTTGAGCCGGACAATCCTGAAGCAATATACAACCTTGGCCTTGCACACGAGCAGTGTGACGAACAAGATATGGCACTTATGATTTACCAGAAATTAATAGAAAATACTCCAACTTATCTAAATGCATATTTGCGAAAAGCACAATTACTTATAAAAATGGAGTTATACAGACCGGCACTCGGTTTATACAAAAAAGTTTTAAAAATAAATCCCAATCACTCTGAATCATATTCAAATATAGGATTATGCCTTGATAAACTTGGCAAACCTACAGAGGCAAAAAGATATTACAGAAAGTTTTTAACATTACAACCGGATTCAAATAATGCAACCGCCGTTATGAAGAGAATGGAAAAACTCAGACAAATTAATATAAAAAACAAAACCCTATCTTTAGTTTAAGCCATATAAGCTTTAATATTAATATAAAGTTTATATTAATAAGCACTAAGCTATGATATAATAGATACATGAGTTATCCATATAGGTAAGAGAAGGAGATAAACATGATTCCTATTTTTGATTCAAAACGCCAGTATGCTCAAATTGGCGAAGAAGCTGAAAAAGCTGTATGCGAAGTTATGAGATCAGGATGCTACATCCTTGGACCAAATGTAAAAGCTTTAGAAAGTGAACTTGCAAGCTACATTGGCTGCAAATATACAGTAGCACTTAACTCAGGTACAGATGCATTACACATTGCATTAAGAGCTTTAGACATAGGTGCAGGTGACGAAGTAATTACAACAGCATTCACATTTGTGGCAACAGCAGAAGCTATTGGCATGGTTAATGCTAAACCGGTATTCGTTGATATTGATCCTGATACTTTTAATATAGACCCTAAAAAAATAGAAGAAGTAATTACTCCAAAAACAAAAGCCATCATTCCGGTTCACCTTTATGGACAACCTTGCGACATGGATGCCATTATGGCAATTGCAAAAAAACACAATTTAAAAGTTGTTGAAGACTGCTGTCAGGCTATCGGCTCAACTTACAAAGGTCAAAAAGTCGGCACATTCGGAGACATTGGCTGCTATAGCTTCTACCCGACCAAAAACTTAGGAACCATGGGTGACGGCGGATTATGCACCGTTAACGACGAAAAATTAAAAGATAGATTAATTGCTTTAAGAAACCATGGTTCAATGGTTCGCTACCACAATGATGAACTTGGTGTGAACAGCCGCTTAGACGAAATTCAGGCTGCAATTTTAAGAGTTAAAGCAAGACACATTGATGAATGGAACTCTAAACGTAGAGAACACGCTGCATACTACAACAAATTATTTGCAAATTGTTCTGACATCCAAACTCCAAAAGAATTAGATGATACCTATTGTGTATACCATCAATACACAGTTAAAATTCCTAATAGAGATGCCGTTCACAAAATGCTTGGCGAAAACGGTATTGGAGCTATGCTATACTATCCAATTCCTCTACACTTCCAAAAAGTTAATGCCTGGTTAGGCATGGAAGCCGGCTCTCTTCCTGTTACTGAAAAAAATACAGAAGTAGTAATTTCACTACCTATGTTCCCTGAATTAACCGAAGAAGAACAGGATACCGTTGCTAAAACATTGATTGAATGTATTGAAAAATCAAAATCAGCTGCAGCTGTTTAGTAATAAAAAATACATACTGAAACGCGAAACAGTAATAACTGTTTCGCGTTTTGTTTAATAATTATGCTTGAGTAAATAATTTATGATCACCTTTTTGAGCATTTGGCTTTAACCCGTTCTGCTGAAATATATCACTGTTTGCAAATTCGCCTAACCTGTCAGTCTGCTTGCCCTGAAACATAACTTGCAAAAGATTATATAAAGGATTAGATTTAGCTAAAGTTGTATTATTAGTCAAACCGGTATCCGGTACAGAATATTGAGTGTTAAAATCTATACCTGGTTTTGAATTTAATTGTACGCCACCGATTTGCTGCATTTTATTAAAAATCTCCTTAAGCTAACGTGTGCATAGTAAAACAACCACCCGCAGGATTACCCATCTCATTGTATGGCTGCAAATTACCAACTCCGGGATGCTGATAGAATTTTTTACCCTGAATTTCCATACATTGATTTGGATCAGTCATTGTTCTTTCATAAGCATTATTTACATTAGGATCTAACCCAACAGAATACCAGAAAGCCTCTAAATTATTTTTTATCATGCCAAAAGTAGAACTAATTACATTTCTGGTTTCCTCATTTGTTTGTTTAATTCCTAAATCTGTTGAAACATAATTACTTTCATTCATTGCTGCAACATGATTAACTGCACTTATCGCTCTATTTTCTGATGACATAACAGTATCCTTTTATACTCTGCTCTTATATATATAAAGAATATAAATAATAAATAATTGCGTTTTAGATTAAAATACTATTAACAAATCTTAATAAAATTTATCTCTAGTTCCATTCATATCAGAATTTCGTCAGCAATTATACAAAACATCATATTATTAAGTTTTGTAAAGTGTAAAATGTACACTATAAGTGCAATTTCAGCATTGAGAAAAATTTATTAAAACATATTATTGACATATAAATTTGGTTGTGCAATAATAATTACATAAGATTTAAGTGTAGTCGAAACACTAAATATAAATAGTTCATTAACCCCAAAACATATAAACTCCTAAATAATAAACACTAAAAAGAGACCATTAGGATGCAGAAAACGACCCACTCACTCGTGAGTGGTTTTTTTTATGCAAAACATTGATAAAAATATATAAATATTAGTATTCTAAACTCTCATCAACAGGTTGTGCATAGTTATTTGTTTCAGGATTCGGCATTGAAGATTCTGAAACATTATTATCCGCTTCTTCAGTTTCAAGCCCTTGAGCAGACAAAGCATTTGCATTATCTTCAGACACTTTCATGAAAGATTCCATTCTCTTTTCTCTCTGGGAATACAAATCATCTGTTTTTTGGATATCATCAAGAATATTTTTTAATTCAGCCTTGTAATTTTGAGCCTGTTTACAAGTTTTATAATCATCAAGCATATTATATAGAGCCCTTACATTCCCTGCTGCTACATTTCTTCTAGATTCATCAGTCTGTATACCGCTATATGTCAATTTATAAAGAGAAATAGCGTTATGCTGTGCATAATCCAAATAAATACAGGATGAATTTTTTATAAGTATATTTTTATTCTTTTTAATATGCTGATTTAAATAATCTGCATTAGAAAGATATTTAAAATATTTGTCTGAAGTTGATATCTGATTATTATAATCCAATTCTTCAAAATCAATTTTTGAAGCCAAATCCTTTGATTCTTTATAACACGAAATGGAATAAGAAAACAAAAGTAATCCCATAATCAAAATTGTAACACCCAACATCAACAATTCATTTGTATTTTTATCCATCAGCTCCCCTTTGTTTGAATTATACAATAAATTATATAAAAAGACCATTCAAAAAGTTTATATACAAAATATTAATAAACATATATAATATAATAAAATTTCTGGAGAAATATATGAAAAAGATTTTGTTTATAAGCTTATTTACATTACTTTTATTTATAAGTTGCAAAAGCCAGGCAGATGTTGTAACAACCCAAAGAAAAATAAACAGACAACCACAAACTGTTGCAACTCCTCAAAAACAAAATTACTATCAACATAAAAGCACAACACCTAAAAAATCCAAATTAGAGGCCAGCATTAGTACCTGTAAACCTTACAGCGAAAATTTATCCGCAAGCTATATGGGAATGGACATGAACTACAAAGTTTCTATTGAAGGTTGGATAAATAATAAATGCAGATTAAATTTTGTGGCAAATATAGGCGGAACAAACTCTTCTTTCACAAATCTATATGGAGTCGACCCATCTACCGCTACAATATTGAGTTTCGCCCCAAAGATTCAATGTAACTTTACCAAGCAACAACTTGAATATGTTGGAGACTCAATACTCCAAGAGAAAGAGCGCAACCAGGGTGCAACAAATAATATGCTAAAAAATCCGAATGAAATTTCAATGGCAACATTCACCAATATAAATGCTTCAGATAAAAGACTACTTGAAGTTATTCTTAGTGATAATGCCTGCACAATTTTAAACACAAACGATTTAAATAATTTAATGCAAAACCTTATGCAATTTTAAATAGCATAGAAAGAATAAAGAGGTATAAAATGAAAAAGATTACAACATTGCTGGTTCTTTTTACTCTGAGCTTAACCACAAACTTAGCAACATTTGCAGCGAAAGCTGTTAATATAGATGAACAAAAAAACACCAACGCCAAAACAGTAAAAACACTTAAAGCAACAGCAGCTAAAGAAGATGCACTGTTTTACAACAAAGTAGAAATGCTTACTGAAAAATACATAAATAATTTTAGAGATTGCAAACCGCTTCATATAAATCAGAACATTGACTTTTTCGGATTAAAAATAGGATACAGCATTGATATAAACGGCTGGACAGAAAACAAATGCGGATACTACATGACAGGAAAAATAAGCAGTATTGGACCTGACATTAGAGAAGTTTTTGATATAAAAATTTCAGACGAGGACATTGCAAAATTTGCACCTATAATAAAATGCGATTTTACGCAGGAACAATTGAACATTCTTGTTGATGCGGTTATTTCAAATTATAATAAGAAAGCTGATATTATGACCAGAATGCTGCAGGATCCTACAGACAAATATAATGAAAAATTACAAAATAAACTAACTCCGGAAGAAGAAAAATTAGTGGCTATGCTGGCTGGCGGAACTGCTTGTTCTATACCTAATTTAAATGAACTTATCAAACAAATTCCTGATATTATGCCAGCGCAACAAACAAAATAAATGAGAGAATTATTTTTAAAAACAAACGATAATATAAAAATAGCAATTAACCATTATGAGGGGCAAAAAGATTCAGTTATAATCATTTGCCCCGGATGGTTTATGACAAAAGATTCAGAAATATTTTGTAAACTTGCAAAAGATTTCACTCCAAACTTTGATGTTATAGCAATGGATTTTAGAGGTCATGGAAAAAGCGGAGGTTTTTATACATTCACTGCAAGAGAAGAAAAAGATTTATCTGCTGTTATAAATTATGCTAAAGAAAAATACAACTACAAACAAATATATTTACTTGGATTTTCTTTAGGCGGAGCACTTGTATTAATTTCAGCTGCAAAAAATTCGTTTATAGATAAAGTTATTGCAGTATCTGCACCGGTAGAATTTTTAAAAATAGAAAACCACATGTATTCTCCGGATGCATGGATTCCAACATTATTCCAAAAATTTGAACCCAAAAGATGGCTGACTATCAGACCGGGTTTCGTATTTCACAAAAAAGAAAAACCTATAGATATTGTTGACAAAATTACAGCGCCTACATTATTCGTTGCCGGAGAAAAAGATCCTACAGTTTATCCATGGCACACAAAAACTTTGTACGAAAAAGCAGTATGTAATAAAGATTATATTCTAATGAAAAACACAAGACATGCTGAAGATTTATATACAGATTATCCTGTAGAATTTATAAACTTATGCCAAGAATGGCTTACAAAATAAAAATAAACTTTCCTATTTTTTATCCCCGGTACCTGAACGATATCCGCAGAATGAATAAATAAACGGCAATGCTCTTTCAATATGAATTTTATCAGCAAACGGAACTTTCGCAAGAACCAAAACCGCAACCGCATCATCAATATTTGCAATCATATCAATTGGTTTTAGTTCTCGTTTTGGCTTTTTAGCTTCTTTACCGCTACGTAAATAATTAGAAACTGCAAGTGCAGAATTAGAGCCAATAAATACTCCAACGCAAGAAACTAAAATTTTAGCAATATTATTATTTAAAGATTTAACTCTTTTGCACAGCGCAACAGATCCATCAACTAAAAGCATTGGAGCAGAAGTCAGCATCATTTGAAAAGCTCCTTCTTTCCATTTTTTCTTTTGATCAGATTTAGTCTCACCTATAGAACTCAAAACGATACCACCGACGTTAGCTGAAGCTGCAAGTGTAAGCATTTCTTTTACACCATATTTAATATGAAACGGATTTTTCAATTGCTGACGTTTCATCAACACAGCCATTGCAGTACCGGTCGCAGCAATAGAACCTGTTGCTGCCAAAATTTTGTCCTTTCTCGAAGCTTCTTTAGGCTGATTTTTAGCATCAAAATGCTTATCCAGATTTATATAGCCATAAGTAATATCCTTACGATTCGCCAGAAATGACGTCATCGTATGCCTAGGGGACATATTCAAATTATTTAATGAAACAGCCATAATTAAAATCCTTATTAATTGTAAATAGTACAATAAAAAATGTTAATTTACAATTAATATCGTATTAATAACGTATAGCGAATAACTGCTCTATCATATAACTTGAACTAAGCGGAATAATATCCCATTCTGCAGAGTGAATAATATCTTTGACCTTTATTCTGGAAGTTTTACCCCCATTATACAAAGCACTATACTGCCGGATTAATCTATGGTTTGAATCAAAATGAGACTCAGACAACATTTGTCCTTCTTCATTTTTTGTAAACTCAACATCTATATACAATTCTGGCGCAGTTGTATTATAATATTTAAACTTTGAATCATTAAATTGTTCAAATATACTAATATTACCTTTTTCATCATAATAAATATGCTTTCCGTTTGAATAAAAATACTCTTCCATTTTCTGACCATCGGCAGCAAATTTTATGTACTTTAACACCTTATCCAAAGGATTAATTTCATCATCATTTAACTCTTCTTTTAGAACAAGTTCTTCTGAAAAAAGAAGTTCATCAGTATTTTTATCAAATGTTTGGCAGGATTTTAAAAGCTCTTTCTCAAAATCACATTTTCTGTAAATATCATCCGGCTCGTCATTTTTTATAGATTTAACCCTCATTGTATCAAAATATTTATTATCTTTCATCAAAACTTCAAACACTTCTTTTTGTTTTGGCTTATCAATAAAATTTGGAATTCTTTCTACAATTAATCTTTCATTAAAAACATAATGTTCTTTAATTGGATTAATCTTAGGCAGACAGAATTCAGGGTTATATTTAGTATAACAATCATTTTCTGCCGGCGAATATTCAAATCTAATAATATCCATAGTTCTATTTTCATTATCTGAAAAATAAATATATGAGGGTTTGCTCTCTTTACTAAAATATTCACGAGGCCAAATTTTACTAAAAACAATATTATCGTTATCAGCAATTGCACTTAAATTATTAATTACAGAAAGATTTTGAATTGACTCTAAATTTTTAAAACCTTTAACTATATTTGTATTATCATCTGTCGCAGCCACGGCAACACAACTAACAGCCAGACTGCATAATATTAAAAATACCTTTTTATACATAAAAAATTACCAACCTTTTATAAAAAAAATATCTCAAAACTATTATTAAAACATCAACTAATAATATTAAAATTTTTATGGTAGAATTTATATATACAAAAGAATAGCACTTTGTTATGAAAAAAATAATAATTACATTTACACTACTACTATCTATATGTTTACCCTCATACAGTGATGTTGTCCACATTTCACTGGAAAAAGCTGTTGAAATTGCTATAGAAAATAATTTAGATATTAAATCAAAACGCAAAAAAGCTGAAGAATTACAACAAGAAATAAAGATAGCAAATGCCCTAAAAAATCCGCAATTCCAATCAAATTTCCTGATGGGAAAAGTAACAAGAGGTAATTCCAGCCAATTTGGACTTGCTGTCCCGATTGAAATAAACAAGAGAAGTATCAGAAAAAAAATTGCACAAACTAACCTTGAAATAGTAAAAAATGAAATTCGTGCAGCTGAACATGATTTAAAAATTGAAATCATGAGAAATTATTTCAACATTTTATACATAAAATCAGTAGTATTAATTCTGCAAGATCGTGAGAAATTATTTAACAACATGAAAACAGTAGCAGAAGCTAAACCAAAGAACTCTATAAATTATGATATTGATTTAATGCAATCTGATATAAAATACAAGAAACAACTTGTTTTCCTTAATAGAGCAAAAGCTAATCTTCTGGAAGCGCAATTTAAACTAAATGAAACAATGAATATAAAAGATTCAAAAATAATGTATGACACAACAGAAGCATCACTATTTACAAAGAATCTTTCAATAATGCATCTCCAGCTGCTGCCATACGAACAAATAGAAAACATAGCTCTGGAATACAGTTATGGACTAGCAATAGCTAATTCAAATATTAAAAAGAGTGAACAGGAAATCTCTCAAGCAAAAAGAAAAAGAATACCTGATGTAACAATTGCCGGAGGATACGCATACCAAACATCAAAACAAACTGGTGGAGAAGCTCTGCCAGGTGCTTTCGTCGGTGTAAACACTGAACTTCCTATATTTTACACATTCGGGCCTGAAATTAAAGAAGCAAAAATTGTACTGGAAAGAAAGCAGCTTGATAAAGAATCTTTTGAAAATCATTTACGATATGCTCTAAAAAGGGATTACAACAAATTCAAATACTCCAAAGAAAACCTAATCCATTATCAGGAAATACTAAGAGAAGCAAAAAAAATATTAGATATGCATGCAAAAAGATATGAAAAAGGTCAATCCAGCTTTTTAAACCTGATGCAGGTAGAAACGATGTACCAAGAAACCTTACGGGATTATATCGGAGCCATGGAAGTTTATTATAATGCATATCTGGACCTAATGCACAACGTTGGACATGATATATTATTACAAGACGAATTATAATATAATAACTTCCCTATATTTAAAAATTTTCTAAATATATATCCTACAAAGCATACAGACAATCCAACTGTGTTTTTACATTTGCATCTGCTGAATTAAGCTGATTAGCCATCTCTATAGCTGCAATAGCATTTTTTAAGTATTTTGAATTATTTGTTTGTTTATACATATATTCATTTGCATATGACAAATACAAATAAGGGACATAATCAGAAGTTAACTCTGCCAACTGCCCAAAATACTTAACTGCATTTTCCATATTTCCGTTTAAATAATTCATATAAGCAATTCTTTTTAAACGTAATTCAACATCTTCCGGCTGATAAAAATTCTTATTTTTTTCAGACTTACTTAAAATAATAGAAACTCTATCTGAAGATTTTTTACACGGCAATACTTCACTGTCAAAAATATTTTTCCTGCCCTCGTTAGCCCATTCAGGATTCAATACAGCAATACTTTCTTTTGCATTTGCAATTCGTTCTTTTGCAACCGGATGAGTCGACAAAAATCTTTTAATATTAGGTAATGCAGCTAGAAAATTCAACGTTTCCATTGCCTGAGAGGAAGAAAATCCGGCTTTTGACAAGAGAATCAAAGCTTCTGAATCAGCCATAAGTTCCTGATTTTGAAGTTCATTATAGATAAACTTTTGCGGAACTAAAGTCATTGATTGGCTGAGAAACTTAGAAAGCTCATTATCCTTTTTATGCCCTCTTTCCACTATATCTAATCTTTCTAACTTTCTATACAACTCCGCCTGCCTTTGAGTATGCCCAAGAATCTGATGAGACATTTCATGAGCAATGACAAACGCTAAAGCATCATCATTTGTATAAACAGAATCATACAATGCAGTATTAATAATAATATAATTTCCACTAAAAGTTGCCGCATTAATATCTTCGGATTTTCTTATTGCAACCCGCCAATTTACATAATCCAAATTATTGGCACGAATTAATCTTTCAGTTATCCTATAAACTTTATAAAAATCAACCGCTGCAGGTTCAACATTGATTGAATTCATATTTTTGCTCAAAATCGGTACTATCTGTTTTTTGTAAACGGTTTCATCACGAGAAAGCTTGGCTTTATACTCTTTTTCATTTACAGGAGTGTAATTTGACAGCTTTATCAATTTTGGATCTTTTAAATCAAAAATTTTATTTGCATTACTATTTTCGAATGGCACATAATTTCGTTTATATTTCTGAACAGTACTATATTTAGGCGTTTTTCTTGCTTCTTTTAACTGCCGATCAATATATGAAGACGCAAAAACGCAAGACTGAATAGAAACCACCATTACTAAAACTAAAATCTTTTTCATAAAATATACACCCCTTTGGGTATCATTATATTAAAATAAATATGCTAATGCAAGCCAATAATAAAAAAATAGCCACCTGACTGATGCCTTAACCAATAATTTCATTATAAATCAACAATTTATTTTATAAATTTATCAACCCATAATACAAATTTTATAATACACGAAAGGCTTTTTAGATAATGATAAACAAAATTTCATTTTCTCCGATTATAATACATAACCTAAAAAACAGCAATTGCAGGATTATTAGGAACAAATGTATATACAGTTTCTGCCACAGCTCCCAAAAAACGAAAGAGATACTGTAGTTTTCGAAACAAATGACACAAATTTAGCAAATAAAAATGAAAATAACGAAACTAAAACCTATAAACATAGTCAAGGGACAACAGATTCAATAAACATGACAAATCAAATAAAACAGAACTCAGCCCAAATAAATAAATTAACCCAAGAGTTAAATACCAAAAACAAGAATTAGATACAAGAAATACGCAGGACACCCCAACATCAGATTCAGTATCTCTATTTCACTGGAGAAATTACATTTCAAATTATAAGCAAATTTTGGGAGTAAAAATACTTTATATACATATAGGGGTATTTATAAAAATGGTTAATATTGTCAAATTTGCGGCTAATACAGTCCCCAAATGGACTAAAAACGGTTGCAGACTATTATCTAAACAAAAAAATTAATTTTAACTCTTTACCTAAAAAGCAAACATCTTATATTATCCAAGTGAAATAAATTATAATAAATCTTATTCTAAATTTTTAAACAAGATGCAAGAGCTGCCGGAGGAAAACTTTTGAAATCTGTACTCTCGAACTGTACCATAGAAGGTAAAAACATACGCAGGACATATAAAAAGCCATTTTATTATATCATAAAAACGGCTAATTCCCAATAAAAAACTCCCCGAACCGTGCCAGATTCGAACTTTTTGTGCTGAGTTGCACGAGGCATTAAACAGCACTAATAATAACACTTTTAGACAACTTCAAACTTATAAAGATGAAATTAAAAAGCTTCTTGCATAATAATTTATTTTAAAATAGCTCTTAATTTTAAATAAATCTCATCTAAAATTGTTAATGTTTTATTTGTTGGTTCAGTAAGTAATTTAATAATATTTTCTTCGAAATCTTTTGGTAGTATTTTGCAATTATTGGTTGCATATTGAATCAAACGTTTTTCGCCAGGATGTAAGAGTTCATTTACAGCAAAGATAACATCATAATAACTTGCTAAAAATGCAGAAATCCTATGATTAATGCTTACAATATCATTTCTTTTAATAGCCTTTTCTATTTGCTCATAATAAGAGGCAAAAGGTTTTTCTTTCATTAACATTAAGTTTCTTTTAATGATATTTTGCTTTAATTCTTGTGGGTAATTTGTATTAATGGCTTTTTGAAGATTTGTTAGCCAATTGTCTTTATCAAAAACTATTTCAAAATTTTTTAGCGTAAAAAGGAATGCTGTTGTATATCCATTTGAAGGGTAATGTTTAAACCATACATTATTAATAACATCTTCAAACCAACTTACATTCCAATACATAACATCTAACTGTTGATTTAATTTATCAACAAAAAATTCATCTCCAGAACCAAAATATTCTCCACCAACTTCATATTTTGTTGAATATTGATTAACAATACACTCTCGTTCTGCAAGAAGAATTTCCTTTTCTACAAAAACATAAACATCTATATCCGATAAGCAGTCAGAAGTCTTGTTGGCTCCAGAACCTCCTACTGCAATAGCTTTAACTTGAGGAAAGTTTTGGAACTCTTTTAAAATATCACTGAAAATATCTTTATGTTTGTAATCTATTAAACTCATGGTGCTATTATAGCATAAGCAATTATCCATAATCGAACTTGCTATAATGCAATATTTAAAACAAATTTGAGTTGTTTGTAAAGAGTCACATGGTTTGATTACTTAGGTCAGATGGTTTGATTATTTTGGGCAACATATTTCTGAAAATTTTGCATAATGTTTAAATTTTTATAAAGGTTTAAATTCAATTAAACCATAACATTGTAGCCGGAGGAATATTTTGCATCAAAATATATTATTAATAAAAAACCGCCATTCCAAACAATGTCACCATTTTGCCGGCCTCGCTGCATTTCATCAATTGTATATTGCCTTGTTGATTTCGCAACAATAATCTAGCCCTGAATTGCTAAAGTTTACTTTTAACGGCAATCTTGAATAAAAATCTTTTGCTGCTGTTGTTTCATTCAAGGTAACTGAAATTAATGTTTCGTTTACTTCTATTGAAACCTTTTTCATTAAGTCAGGTATTAAATTTAATGGCTCCCAAATTACAGGCTGATTTGTAAGTTACGACGCCTGCAACTGCTACTGTTGCAATAAGTGCTGTTTTAATAAAATTTCTTCTGTCAATATCAATTTCTTTCAATTGGTATTTAGTTGCTAACTTGTTTTTGTTGAGTTGCGTTGTATCTGTTTCCGAAGATTTCTATTTTTGCAATTTTTTCTTCAAAGTCTGACCATTCTTTATCGGACCATTTTAAATTAACGGCGGCTAAATTTTCCTTTAAGTGAGCATCAACTGTTGTTCCCGGAATTGGAACGATATATGGTTTTTTATGCAACAGCCATGCTAGTGCAACTTGTGCCGGTGTTGCACCTTTTGAAGCCCCAAATTCTTTCATTGTTTCAATGATTACATAGTTCTTTTTCATCGCCTCAGGCGTGAATCTTGGCAAGGTATGACGGTTATCATTTGCTTCATAGAATTTTGTATTTTCATTCATAAACCCTGCAAGATAACCGCGATTTAAAGGACTATAAGGCACAAAGCCAATACCTAATTCTTCTAATGTCGGGAAGATATTTTTTTCTGGACCCTGCCACATCAGGTGATATTCGCTTTGAATAGCAGTTATCGGCTGTACAGCATGAGCTTTTCTTATAATTTCAGGGCTGACTTCACAAAGCCCGAAGTGGCGGACTTTGCCTTCTTGTATAAGTTCTTTTACTGTTCCTGCAACATCTTCAATAGGAACAGAGGGGTCAAAACGGTGTTGGTAGAACATATCTATAACATCTCGCCTTAATCTTTTTAAAGAGCCTTCACAAACTTTTCTTATTTGTTTTGGTGAGCTGTCTAACTCGCCATAATAATATTTGCCATCTATAATTTTATGACCAAATTTTGTTGTTACATAAATATCTTTATACTTGTACAATCCTTTTCCGACAAGTTCTTCATTGATATGAGGACCATAGACTTCGCCTGTGTCATAAAGGTTAATACCGTAGTCTACGCATTTGTGCAAAAGTTTAATCATCTCGTTTTCATCTTTTGCAGGGCCTCTGTTGTAACTCATTCCCATACAGCCAAAACCTAATGCTGTAACTTTCATGGCGGCTGAACCGGCACCTAAAGTTCTGTACTGTGTTATCAATTTATCATCTCCAAAAATTTTAGCATCTGCTTTATTTAAAACAGGCTGTACCAGTAATGCAGCACTTAAAAGTCCTGCTGTTTTTAAAAAATCTCTACGTGATTCATTTATACTCATAAAAAACCTCCTTTAATGTGCTGTAAAACCACCGTCGACAGAAATTGCGGCACCATCGACAAAACTTGCATAAGGTGAACACAGCCACATTACAGCGTGTGCAATTTCAACCGGTTCTCCGAATCTGCCTTTCGGGATGTCTCTAACTATCTCTTGAGCAAGTTTTGGATTCCTTTCAACTAAATCTTTTGCCATGGGGTTAAAATGCATCCCGGCAGAACTGCATTTATTCTGATATTTTTTGACGCATAATCAATAGAAGCAGTTCTTGTTAAGCCAATAACAGCATGTTTGCACGCAATATATGCAGCTTGCCCGGGGAATCCCGTAATTCCGCCCTGAGAAGATGTGTTTACAATTGAGCCGCCGCCTTGCTTTAGCATTTGTTGGATTTCAAATTTCATGCAGTTCCAAACCCCTTTAAGGTCAACTGCTACGGTTTTATCAAATTCATCATAAGTAATTTCCGCCATTGGTCTTTGCGGAGTTTGAACGCCGGCATTATTAAAGGCACAGTCAAGTCTGCCGTAAGTATTTATGATATGTTCAACCATTTTTTGGACTGCATTATTATCACTTACATCGCAAATATAACTTTCTGCACTTAAACCTTTAGAGGTCAATTCTTCAACCTGTTCTTTCATATCAATAACATCTGATAGAATTACTTTTGCACCGACCTTGGCAAATTCTTGTGCTGTTGCAAGCCCAATTCCTTGTGCTGCACCTGTTACAAGTACGACCTTGTCTTTTAATGATTCTTTCATAATTTACCCTTTCTTATTTATTCTGTCTGCGATTAAAATACCTATTTCATACAAAATATATGTCGGAACACCGAGCATTAATTGACTTATAACATCAGGCGGTGTTAAAAGTGCTGATATAATCAAAATCCCGACAAAAATATACGGTCTTATATGTTTTAATGTTTCAATTTCAACAAGACCAAGTTTTACAGCGAAAATTGTCGCAAGAGGAAATTGAAACATTAACCCGAATGCTAAAATCAAACCGCCTGCTAAAGTTACAAAATTATTCAAGCCCAATGTCGGAGTGAGTTCAGCGGTTGCAAACTCTGCTGAAAAGTTCATTATCAGAGGCAAGATGAAAAATATACAAAATGCCCCGCCTAACAAAAACAAAAAACTTGATGATAAAATTAATCCTGATAAAAATCTGCGCTCATTTTGATAAAGAGCAGGATTAATAAACTTTTTAATTTCATAAACAATATACGGAAACGAAATTACAAACGCAATTAAAACTCCAATTTTTAACTGAATAATAAAAACTTCCATTGGTGAAAAGTAGTGAAGCTTTGTCATACTTTCAGGCAGAGAGTTTTGTATCAGAAAATTCAAAAACTTAGGAGCAACATAAAATCCTACAGGCGAAAGAATTACAATTGCCGAAATTGACCTCAAAAGCATTTCTCTAAGTGCCTCTAAATGAGATATGAAGTTTTCATTATCCGCCTTGTAAATCATTTTTTTCTTCGTTTTTTGCTATTGTTTCAACATCTTTTGTAAGCTCTTGTGCTTCCTGTTTTATTGAATCTTTTGCTTTTTCAAATTCGTGTTTTGCTCTGCCTAAGCTGCGAGCAAGTTCAGGAATTTTCTTTGGACCGAAAAGCAAAAGTACAACAATAATGATTAAAAATATTTCTGTAAAGCCTAATGACATATTGTTATCCTTTCTTTGTTTTTTACAGGATGCGGCAAAAGCCACATTTCCTTACTTTAATTTACCGTACTGCTCATCATTTACAGGTTCTAACCATTCGTTAGAGGTTTCAACTCCGTCAACTTCAACGGCAATATGTGAAAACCAACTATCAGGTGCTGCACCGTGCCAATGTTTAACACCTGCGGGAATATTTACAACATCACCCGGCATAAGTTCTTGTGCGGGTTTACCCCATTCTTGATAATAACCTCTGCCACCTATTGCAATTAAAATTTGACCGCCGCCTGATTTTGCGTGGTGAATGTGCCAATTGTTTCTGCATTTAGGTTCAAACGTAACATTTACCATATTTACCTGACTTGTTGAAATTGGTGAAACATAGCTTTGGCCTATGAAATATTTATTATAAGCAATGTTTTCCGTTCCAATTGGAAATAAAATTGAATTTGCGTAGCTTTCTTTGGTAGAGTTTGCATTTACCTTTTCATTTACCCCCCAAACTTCTTTTGCAAGATTAAAAGCTGCCCAAGCCTTCGGCCACCCTGCATAAAATGCAGTATTTGTTATAATAGCTGCAATTTCGGGTTTTGTGACACCGTGATTTTTTGCATTTTGCAGGTGATATTTTAGAGAGCTGTCAGTGATTCCTTGAGATACAAGAGCGACAACTGTTACTATTGAGCGAGTTTTTGTATCAATATCCTTATTATTCCAGTTTTCGCCGAATAAAATATCATCATTAAAATGAGCAAACTCAGGGGCAAAATTGCCTAATTGAGTTCTTCCTGCTGTTTGTGTGATTTTTTTCATAGTTTTATTTCCTTTTTGATTATTTATTGCTGCAAATACAATGCTTGAACTTGTAAATGCCATTATCAGACACAATGTAATTAATTTTTTCATCTATTCAGCCTCCAGATTTGTTTTAAAGAATGTTTCAATTTTATCGAACGGAATTTTTTCCAAGTTGTCATATAAATCAACGTGATTTGCCCCTTTTACGATGTACAATTCTTTATTATCGCCTTTAAGTTTTTTAAACGCATCTTCACTAAAATATCTGCTGTGTGCATTTTCACCGTGAACCATTAAAACAGGAGTTTTTATTTCATTGCTATACGCTAAAATCGGCATATTGATTAAAGATAGAGATGAAGTCATATTCCAAGCTCCGTTTGAACCGATAGAACGAGGGTGAAAACCTCTTTTTTTGTTTTGATAATATCCGATATAATCTTTTAAAAACTGAGGCATATCATCGGTTGCAACTTTCGGCATACCGTCACCTTTTTTATAACTTCCATTTTTAAAGTCTTCAGTTCTTTGATTGTTCAAAGCTTGTTTTAATTCATAACGAGCCTGTTCAGCCATTGAATCGTTATAGCCTTTGGCTGTAACTCTTGTCATATCATACATTGTAATTGTTGCTGTTGCTTTAATTCTTGTATCGATTGCAGCAGCATTCAAACCAAAGCCGCCAAAACCGCAAATTCCAATTATACCAATTTTGTTTGGATCAACATTTTCTTGAGTTGATAAAAAATCAACCGCTGCTGAAAAATCTTCTGTGTTAATTTCAGGACTTGCAATGTTTCGAGGCTCACCTTTGGATTCCCCAGTGTAACTCGGATCAAATGCCAGGGTAATAAAACCTCGTTCTGCCAGAGTTTGGGCATATCTGCCGGAAACTTGTTCTTTTACAGCCCCAAACGGCCCGGAAACTGCAATCGCTGCCATTTTATCTGTTGTATTTTGAGGAGTGTATAAATCACCAACAAGTTCAATACCGTAGCGGTTTTTGAAACTTACTTTCTGAATATTTACCTTATCGCTTTTAGGAAAAGTTTTATCCCAATTATTGTCTTTAGCTTGAACCATTAATGCACCTCCTATCATGAGTACCATTAAACAAACAACTATCTTTTTAATCATCTAAACTCCTTTCCCCATTTCATAAGCTTTTTGCATTGCAGGGTTATTGATAACATCCCCCGGAGCTTCCGCACCTGCTCCTAAAACAGTGCCTTTTAATTCCGCTTTATCAAAACAAGCAATCCAGCCTTTAATTCCTTGAATTGCAATATCCGCACTGTGAGGGTCTGTATCTGCCGCAGTTGATAGGAAATAAATATCTCTGAATTTATAATCGGATGCAAATAAAGCATTTGCCCTATCAAGCATAGTTTTTAATTGCCCTGACATTTCGTAATAATAAATCGGGCTTGCAAAAGCAATTACATCAGCATTTTTCATTTTTTCGGTGATTTCAATTGTGTCATCAGTTATCACACAATGACCGATTTTTTGACAAGCAAGACAGCCTTTGCAGAATTTGATTTCTTTATCTTGCAAAGTTACAAATTCAACATTATTGCCAACTTCTTGCGCGCCTTTTAAAAATTCTTTCGCTAAAAGTTCAGAATTTCCATTTTTCCTTAAAGTTGATGATATTACTACTATATTTTTTGCCATTGCCTAATCCTCCTTATTTTCTTTAATATATTCCATTACAGTTTGTGCATATTCATTATGTTTATTGTAAAAAATATGTCCTGCACCATCTAGGATAACAATTTTGTTTTTTGATGCACTTTGAGTGCAATTATTTATTTGTTTTGCAAATTCAATTGGACTAACTCCAGCACAAGAATCTTTTTCACCTATTAAAATCATTCCGGGAATATTAATTTTTGAAAGAGATTCTGTTTCGCCATCGTGGCTTAAAAATGGGCAATTTTTATAAATTTTATTATCCTGCCAATTGTCAATCATAGTTTTTGCACTCATTGGCGAAAAACCGCCAAATAGAAACGGAAGAATTTCATCCCCCCTATTTTGGTTTACAAGTTTCTTTGCTAATTCAAATTCTTCGGGTTTTGTCATAACTTTTAGCATTTCAGCTAAATCAACAGGACCCGAAAGGATAAAATATTTAACATAACTGCTTGGGTTTTGTGATAAATAATGTATAACTCTATTTGACCCTAATGAGTGTCCGCCTAAAATTATATTTTTATAACCTAACGATTCAGCGTAATCAATATAAGCCTGAATGTCTTCGTTTATTACGCTGAAATCATCCAGCGTTACCCCTTTTAATTCTTGCGTTTTTGTAACTGTATTTGAATAATGCAATACAGAAAAAGCATCCATTGCATGTCCTGCTATGTATGATATTCCGTTTTGTGATAAAACTTCACCTGTACTTTGCAGTAATTGATTGTTGAAAATGTTTGAACAAATTCCACTCATTAAAATTAAAATAGTATCAGATTTTTCAGCTTCATACATAACTGTTCTTAAAACTAAGCCTCGTTTGGTTGGCACACTTATTATTCGCATTTTGTTAATTTGCCTCCACAGTTTCTTTAATAATTACTTTCCCATCGCATTTCATAACTGCATCTTCTCTAATAATTTCACCGACAGAATCCGCTGTTATTGTGCCTGATTTCGGATTTTTTACAGATATAATATGCCCCTTGATGTCGGCTTCAACATCTGAATATTCAAAAGATAAATCCGTATCTTCCATTTCACAGTTTAAAAGTTTTAAATTCTTGCAATAACAAAGCGGTTGAGTTCCAATGATTTTGCAGTTAATTAGAGTTAAATTTTCACTAAACCAACCTAAATACTCACCTTTAACAACAGAATTTTCAACAACAATATTTTTACTGTGCCAAAATGCATCTTTTGTATCAAGGTTGGAATTTGTAATATGTAGGTTTTTCATATACTGAAAAGAATATTTCCCTGTCATAGTTAAATTATCAATTTCAACATTTTTAGATTCAAAAAGAAAGTACATTGAATCGATTTTTGAATTAACTATATTTACACTCTTGCATCTCCAACCAAATTCAGGAGAAGCAATGTTACAATTATTGACGACAATATTTTTACATTCTCTAAGACACTTAATCCCTGTAATATTGCAATATTCAATAGTTCCGTTATCTGAATACCACAGGGGAGCTCTTGTAAGTTCATCCATAGAAGAATTTTTAAGGGTAAACTTTTTTGCATGCCACAGAGGGTATCTTAGAGAGAACTTGCAGTTTTTAACCTCTACGCCTCTACATTCTTTTAAAACAGACTCCCCGTCTGTCTCACCTGCAAATGTACAGTCTAAGACTTCTGTATCAACAAGATTATACAAAGAACGTTCTTCTTCAAATGTTTGGTTAATTATTTGTTTTTTCACTTTTACCTCCTTTGTTTGGAATTTGAGATAACACAATTGCAAAAAGCATCACAAGACAGCCGATTATTTCTTTTAAGGATAGGGTTTCATCTAAAATCAGCATTCCAAATATTACGGCCAAAATAGCTTCGGAGCTCAGAATCAAAGTTGCAACAACAGGTTTTGTCGCTTTGTGTCCAAAGATTTGCAGAGTATAAGCACCGGCAGTTACAATAACCCCGATAAATAAAATCGGCTTCCATCCTGCTAAAATTAAAGGAAAAGTCGGATTTTCAATAAACACAGCAAAAGGTAAAGACAAAAACCCTGCCACTAAAAATTGCATAAGTGAAAGCTTTATTGCATCGGATTTTTTAGAATAATGACTTACAATAATTATATGTAACGCAAAGAAAAAAGCACTTACAAGCAAGAAAATATCCCATAATTCAAAAGTCATAGTATTTTTAGCACAAAGTAAATAAAGCCCGACTAATGCAATTAAAATACTAATTGCAACATTGGAACTCAATTTGTGTTTCAGAAAAATTGCTAAAACAGGCACAAACAAAATATACAATGATGTGATAAATCCTGCTTTACCTGCATCGGCATAAATCATACAATACTGATTAATTGAAAAAGCAATGAATAAAACAATTCCTGCTAAAATTCCGCCTTTGAAATTACATTTTTGTTTTGATGAAAGCAAAAACATTACCGGCAAAAGAGAAATGCAGCCTATAAAACATCTTAAAGTATTAAAAGTAAATGGCTCGACATATAACATTCCAAGTTTTTGTGCTACAAATGATAATCCCGAAATCAAAGCCGCCATTATTAAAGCTATATTGCAATATATGTATAATTTATTAAATGCTTGTCTGTTCATAAGTCCTTTAATTTTGATTTAAGTTAAAAATCAAATAATCAAGACAGTCGATTTTATTTTGACTATCGTGCAAGTTATCTAAAAGTTCGGCTTTG
>ERZ824600.1688-NODE-1688-length-25986-cov-12.471405_pt1 | contig 25986 bp, 24 predicted proteins | sample MGYA00519933_ERZ824600 | MGnify/ENA primary metagenome ERZ824600 (study PRJEB31778, sample SAMEA3449178) | human gut metagenome | biome: human gut; feature: human-associated habitat; material: faeces | place: United Kingdom | collected 2010/2012 ... | reverse complement strand
CTGCTCGGCTTTTTGCAACCGTGCGAAAAACTGGGGGCTGTTCAGTAGACATTAACTAATTCTTTTTTGGCTGATTCCAATCTCATTCCCATATTTTTCTTCCGTCTTTCCTTGAAAGTCAATTGCCTGGTGCAATTCCCGCTCCCCTTTTGGCAGCAAATCCAGCGCACGATGCAGCCTGTTTTGCATATCGTTGGCTATCACAATTTCATCCATACTCGTTATGGATACATCCGGAATATTATCAATTGCTTTCTTTTCCTCATCATCCAGCGCATCATAGGACATCACTTTGTTGTACGCCTTCTTTTCCTCCTGACCGCGCGCCTGCCTTTCCATGCGGAAATAAGCATAGTAAACCTCCGGCGTGACTTCCACCAGTTTACCCACAACTTTGATCATGTACTTTTCCTTATCTGCCATTTTGCAGACCTCCTTTTGTAAACTTGATAGCGGTATCAAATTTCAGGAGGAGGGCCTCGAATTTTCTCTAAAAATGCTGATGTTTTTTTGACAAATACAGAAGATTTTTTTGAATTTGCTTTCCTTGTGTTGAACGATGCCGTTTTTCTGCAGGAAAAGCAACACCGTTCTGCAAAAGCCGCCATTTTCTGATAGCGGACTTTGCAGAGCGGTGTCGAAAAAGTTAAAGGCGCAAACAGCGGTTTTGCTGCCTGCGCCCGATTTCGCGATGATTGAAGTGCCTGATGTTCCCCTGAAGTCAATTTCTTCTGCAAGAGGAAACCGGTTCTACATTTATTCTTCGATGGTTCCTCCAACTGAATATTTTGTAGATTTATTACTGTGCTGCATTATAGATTCAGAAAGTCTTTCCGGTAATTCACACCGAAATACTCGACAAGCTCTATCATCTGGTTATCCCGGATGGTATTCACTCTGGGCAGGTGTGCAGTGAGCATATAGATCTGTGCAGCTTTATCCACGGTTTCAATCAGGCCGAAGGTTTCGTCCATGGTCTTACCCGCACCGTAGATGCCGTGCATTCCCCAGACCGCCATCCGGAATTCCTTCATCTTCTCCGTGGTGGCTTCCCCGATAGAATTGGTGCCGCAGAGCATCTAGGGCAGCACGCCCACGCCGTCGGGGAATCCCACGATGCACTCCGTGCACATCTCCCACAGGAGGTGGGTGAACTTCTTCTCGTCCAGCTCATGGAAATAATTCATGGCCAGAGTGTAGGTAGGATGGCAGTGCATGACTACACGGTTTTTAGGGTCAACGGAAAGCCGGGCCATGTGGCTCATGAGATGGGCGGGGAATTCGGATGTAAACTTGCCGCCGTCCTTGTAGCCCCACAGCAGCTCGGCGGTCTGACCGTCGGAGGCGATGCGGACAATGCCCAAATTAGTCTCCGGATCGGCATCCACGTTCTTGAAGTATTTACCAGTGCCGGTGACGATGAAAATCTTGCCGATGATGGCGGTGGCATCAAAGCCCGGGGGGATGGAGCGGATGACGTGATAATTACTCTCGCTTCAGAAATCTTTTGCTGTATCAACTATATGTTCCGATGTGAGTCCAAAGGCTTTCAGCAGCGCCCCGGCGGGGCCCGAGTGGCCGAACTCGTCATTGACGCCGACGCGTCTGACAGGGGTGGGCAGTTTCTCGCTCAGCAGGCTGCACACCGCTTCGCCCAGGCCGCCGATGACGGAACGCTCCTCGCAGGTGATGATTTTCCCGCACTTCTTTGCGGCGGCAAGCACCAGTTCCTCGTCCAGAGGCTTGACCGTGGCCATGTTGATGACCATAGCGTTAATTCCCTGCTGGGCCAGGATTTCGCCCGCCTTAACCCTGACCATAATAGGCGTTCTTACCGTGTTTACGCAGATAGTGCTTATCCAGTAGCTCCTGCTGCATGGACGGGATATCAGAAGTCAAAGCCTCAGTGTGGAATGCCATAAATGCCAATTCCTCCAGCACCACCGCGTTGTGGACGGCATTGTTGGGATCGGTACCCCAGGTGAAAGGACCGTGGCTGTGAACCAAAACTGCGGGAATATCGTCGGGAGACTTTCCCTGGAAAGTCTCAATAATGACATTTCCGGTCTCCAGTTCATATTCCCCGGCGATTTCCGACCGGGTCATCTTCCGGGTACAGGGAATCTCGCCGTAAAAGTAATCGCCGTGGGTTGTACCGTAGGCGGGAATGCTCCTTCCCGCCTGCGCCCAGGAAGTGGCCCATCGGGAATGGGTATGAACAACGCCGCCGATATTGGGGAAGGCGTTGTACAGCGCCACATGGGTAGCGGTGTCGGAGGAGGGTTTCCATTTCCCCTCCACTTTTTTGCCGGTTGCTAGGGAGACAACTACCATATCCTCTGATGTCATGGTGTCATACTCCACACCACTGGGCTTAATCACCATCATACCCCGCTCCCGATCCACCCCGGACACATTCCCCCAGGTGAAGGTCACAAGGCCGTACTTGGGAAGCTCCAGGTTGGCTTCGCAGACTTTTTCCTTTAATTCTTCCAGCATAAATCCTCCTACAGTGCTTCCACCGCTTTGCGTTCCACATCCAGCAACGTTGTGTAGCTTTGTATATACTTGTTAAAGCCCTCCACATCAGCCGGATCGGGCACCAGCGTGGTGCCCTTGGTATCGACAAAAACATGGGCGCTCAGGTAGTCTTCCAGGTGTTCCCCTTCGACCTTGTTCGCCATGTATGCCGCCAGCAGCGCCATTCCAAACGGCCCGCCTTCTCCCGCTGTCTCCATACATGTGGCCGGGGCATTGCAGGCAGCAGCCAGATACTTTTGGCCCACTACGGGGGTCTTGAACAGGCCTCCATGGCCGGTCAGGGTATCGATGGCGACATTTTCCTTTGCCAGAATGTCCATTCCGATCTTCAAAGTGGACATGGTGGAGTACAGGGTAGCCCGGAAGAAGTTGGATAATGTAAACTTAGAATCAGGGCGGCGGACAACCATGGGACGGCCCTCGTCCAGATGGGTCACGCCTTCTCCTGCCAGGTAGTTGCACACCAGCACCCCGCCACAGTCGGGATCTCCCTCCAAGCTCTTTTCATAGAGTTTGGTGTAGACCTCCCCATTGCAGGGTTCCGCACCGAACAGATTTGCAGTCTCCTTCAAAACAGAAACCCAGGCATTGGAATCATTGGTGCAGTTATTGCAGTGGACCATTGCTACGGGCTTGCCTGTAGGGGTGGTCACCTGGTCGATTTCCTCGTAGACCTTCTGCAAGGGGCGCTCCAGCACCACCATGGAGAAGATGGAAGTTCCCGCAGACACGTTGCCCGTCCGAGGCGCTACCGCATTGGTGGCGGTCATGCCAGTGCCTGCGTCGCCTTCGGCAGGAGCAAAGGGAATGCCGGGAAGAAGCAGGCCATCCAGCAGGTCGGTGCCGCTTTCCGTCAGGTGTCCGGCGTTCTCACCGGCCAACAGCACCTTCGGAAGAATGTCCGCCAGCTTCCAGGGGAGGTCCCTGGAAGCTACCAGTGCGTCAAATTTGGCAAGCATGGCTTCATCATAGCACAGCTTCTCCGAATCGATGGGGAACATGCCGGAAGCCTCGCCGATGCCGACGGCGTTGACGCCGGTGAGCATATAGTGGACATAGCCTGCAAGAGTTGTGATGTGGGCGATTTGGGAAACATGCTCTTCGCCGTTTAAGACAGCCTGATGCAGATGGGCAATGCTCCAGCGCTGGGGAATGTTGAAGTCGAACAGTTCCGTGAGCTCCGCGGCGGCCTGGGAAGTGATGGTATTCTGCCAAGTGCGGAAGGGAGTAAGCAGATTCCATTCCTTGTCAAAGGCCAGATAGCCGTGCATCATACCGGAAATGCCCATGGCTGCGATGCTTTTCCTGTTTTCGATGCCGGACAGGGCCGTTTTCAGCCCTGTCCAAACCTCATTCAGGTCATAAGTCCAGATTCCGTTTTCGTAAGTGCTGGCCCAGGTATAATCACCGCTAGATACGGGATTGTGTTTTTCATCAATGGCAACCGCCTTGATTCGTGTGGAGCCAAACTCGACGCCTAAGTACATCTTTTCCATAGCGATCAGCCCCAGGGATTCTCAGTGGGATATGGTATGGTTTTCGGCTGGTTGTAGGCGATATCGGAGACACCGAAGTATTTCAGCACCTCGAATAATGCCTTGCCGCAGTGGGCGAAGGCCACCGCGCCATGGTGGGGATATCGCTTCTGGATCAGCACATGGCGGTAAAACCTTCCCATTTCGGGGATGGCGAATACACCGATGCCACCAAAGCTGCGGGTGGCCACGGGCAGCACCTCGCCCTCGGCAACGTAAGAGCGGAGGTTGCCCTCGCTGTCGCACTGAAGCCGGTAGAAGGTGATGTTGGAGGCTGCAATATCGCCCTCCAGAGTTCCCCTGGTGAAGTCAGGCTCGCTGCCTGCGGGCTCCAGCAGCCGGTGCTGGATCAGCTGGTATTTCACGCCGCAGCCGCCGCACATCTTGCAGCTGGGGGTATTGCCGCAGTGGAAGCCCATGAAGGTGTCCTTGATGTCGTAGTCGAACTTGCCTGCGATGTCCTCGTCATAGAGGTACTTGGGCACGGAGTTGTTGATATCCAGAAGTGTCACCGCATCGCCGGTGATGCAGGCGCCGATGTACTCGGAAAGCGCGCCGTAGATATCCACTTCGCAGGCCACGGGAATACCCCGGGAGGCCAGACGGGAGTTGACGTAGCAGGGTTCAAAGCCGAACTGCTCCGGGAAAGCAGGCCAGCACTTGTCGGCAAAGGCCACATACTGCCGGGCGCCCTTGTGCGCTTCCGCCCAATCCAGCAGAGTCAGTTCAAACTGGGCCATGCGCTCCAGCAGGTCAGGATAGATCTTGCCGTCCATCTCCCGCTGCATATCGGCAACAACCTCGGGAATCCGTGCGTCGCCTGCGTGGGCCTTGTAGGAAACCAACAGATCCAGCTCGGAGTTTTCTTCAATCTCCACGCCCAACTCGTACAAACCCTTGATGGGGGCATTGCAGGCGAAGAAGTCCTGGGGACGGGGGCCAAAGGTGATGATCTTCAGATTTTTCACACCGATGATGGCCCGGGCGATAGGAATGAATTCCCGGATCATCTCCGCGCATTCTTCGGCGGTGCCCACGGGGTACTCGGGGATGTAGGCTCTCAGGTGCCGCATACCCAGATTGTAGGAGCAGTTCAGCATACCGCAGTAGGCGTCGCCGCGGCCGTTGATCAGGTCGCCGTCACCCTCGGCAGCAGCAATGCACATGGCGGGACCGTGGAATTTCTTGACCAGCAGCGTCTCAGGGGTTTCGGGGCCGAAGTTGCCCAGGAACACCACCAGGGCGTTGACGCCGTTGGCTTTCACGTCCGCCAAGGCAGCCAGGGCATCCTTCTCATTCTCCACGGTGATGGGGCACTCGTAGATTCCCTCGCCGTAGGCGGCCACAATGTTCTTGCGACGCTGGGTGGACAGGGCGATGGGGAAGCAGTCCCGGGATACAGCAATGATGCCAAGCTTTACTTCAGGAATGTTCATTTCAGTAATCTCCTTTAAATCAGATTTGTAATGTCAATATTTTCACCGGCCAGGCCGATGTATGCACCCTGCTTTGCCTCACTGGAATCGGGATGGGCCAACAGCCACTTGTTGCGCGCCCAGAGCCGTTTGTCCTCGGAGGATTTATTGGAAATAGCGGGCTTGTCCGTATTGGTTCTCTGGGGCAGCGCCACCAGCACCCGGAATCCCTTACTTGCATCGCAATGGCAGGGGGCGTAGTGCAGGGTGGTGGCATAGACCTCCACCAGAGTCCCCGCAGGGACCTTGAACGCCTTGACCTTAGCAGTATGCAAAACACCGCTTTCAATCTCGTCCTGCTTTGCAAGGAGGAGGATAAAGTCCTCAGTACCGAGATTAAACTCGCTGTCCCGGTGGTACTCCAGGCAGTTCAGCCTGGTGTTGTGACCGTTGCACCAGCCCAGCTGGACGGGCATTCCGCCGTAGCAATGCTCGCTGATTTCCACCATGGCGGGCAGCTCCTGCAGCGGCTCATACTCGGGGACGTAATCCACCCCGGCTCCCTGGGGCGCGTCCTTCAAAACGTCCAAGATTTCCTGAACGGTTTCCTCCATGCCGTCCACCACCTGGCCGTAGGGCTTGAATTCCGGGTCAAACACAGAATAGATTTTCATGGGTTTCACTCCTTTGTAAATTCCGCGAACAATTCCTTGCAGGCGGGATAGATTTTCTTAAACTGCTGATAACGCTTCTCGTACTTGGCTGCCAGTTCCGGCTCGGGGCGCACGGTGGAAGCCACATGGACGGTGCTTGCGCAGGCGGCTTTTACACTTTCGTATTCCCCGCAGGCCACCATGGCCAGCATCGCGCCGCCCATGCCCGGGCCCTGCTCGGATTCCAGGCACTGCAGCTCGATGTTCAAGACGTTCGCCATGATCTTTTTCCACAGGGGGCTCTTGGCACCGCCGCCGCAGATTTTGGAGGTGTTGATTTCGATGCCCAGGCTCCGGGCTACCTCCACGCTGTCCCGGATGGCGAAGGCCACACCCTCCAAAACTGCCTGGGTCAGATCAGCCCGGGAGGTATCCATAGTCATGCCGATGAAGGTTCCTCTCGCATTGGTATCATTGATGGGGCTGCGCTCACCCATGAGGTAGGGCAGGAAATACACATGGTTCTGCCCCAGCTTGTCGTCCGTAATGGAAGCCTGTTCCGCGGCATAGTCGGAGGTTTTAAAAATGTCCTCCATCAGCCACTTATTACAGGAGGCGGCGGAGAGCATGCAGCCCATGAGGTGATACCCGCCGTCGGCATGGGCGAAGGCGTGGAGTGCGTTGTTCTTGTCGACGCCGAACTTCTCCGAGGAGATGAACACGGTGCCGGAGGTGCCGAGGGAAATATTGCAGCCGCCCTCGCCCACAACACCTGTACCAACCGCAGCGGCGGCGTTGTCCCCCGCGCCGGCGCAGACCTTGGCGGTTTCGGGAATTCCCAGCAGCTTCGCTACGTCAGGCTTCATGGTGCCGATGCACTCATAGCTTTCAAACAGCTTCGGCATTTGCTCTTCCGAAACACCGCAGATGGAGAGCATTTCCTTCGACCAGCGCTTATGCTGAACGTCCAGCAGGAGCATGCCGGAAGCATCGGAGTAGTCGCAGCTGTGGACGCCGGTCAGGATGTAGTTTACATAATCCTTCGGCAGCATGATTTTGGCGATTTTCGCAAAGTTTTCAGGTTCCTTCTCCCGCAGCCAGAGGATCTTGGGCGCGGTGAACCCGGCGAAGGCGATGTTGGCAGTCAGTTCAGACAGCTTCTCCTTGCCGATTTCGTTATTTAAGTAGTCCACCTGTTTGGCGGTGCGGCCGTCGTTCCAGAGGATGGCGGGGCGGATGACATTGTCCTGTTCGTCCAGCACCACCAAACCATGCATCTGGCCGCCGCAGCCGATGCCCCCCACCTGGGCGGCGTCGAAGCCGCTGAGCAGTTCCGGAATTCCTTCCAAAATTGCCTTTCGCCAGTCCTCGGGATTCTGCTGGCTCCATCCCGGCTGGGGGAATTCCAAGGGATATTCCTTTGTGACCGTATTTTCGATTTTTCCGGCGGCATCCATCAGCAAAAGCTTTACCGCCGAAGTTCCCAGATCAATACCGATATAGTGTTTCATATCAACCCCATCCCTTTTCTCATACTCAAACGCAAAACTGATTTGTCTGCTTGGTTGCTGGCTACAGAATAACCCATAGAAGCCAGACTTACCGTTTTTTCTTTGTGCAATGTTTTTCAACTGACCAGAACAAGAGAAGAATTGCACAGAGGGCGTACGAAAATGTTTCAACCCAAATATAGCTGATGGTGATTGCCGACTGTGTTACAGCACTCTGCACAGTTTGTCCAGCAATTGCGCTTTGATTATAACCAGAGGCCTTCAGGATAGCGCGAATAATCGCATTGCAGATTGGTGTTGCCGCCACCATGAGAGAGTTATTCCTACATAAAAATCACATCGTATAGTTTGTTTGCAAATACCTTGTGCATTTCGGCATTCGGATGGTTCAAACCGTTTGCCAGCAAAGCAGTTGTATCTACTCCCAGTGATTCGAGGTGCTGCCATTCGGCATATGCATCTGCAATCGGAATATCCAGTTGGTTGGCAATCTTTCTGATTCTGGCAACATAGGCATCCATGTGCCCATCCTTTTGCAGGTTTTCAAAATATCTGTGAACATACCACCAAAATCCCCAGAAACCTTTTACACGATGCTTGCACAGCATTCCGGGTGTCATGAGTACTGTTTCAATATTGCTTTCACGCAACCGAATCAGAATTTGCTCCATGTTCTTTTCGTATTCTTGTAACGCCGAGTCTCCCTTGTAGGCGTTGGTTACATCGTTAGTACCAAACATAACACAGCAAAAGTCCGGTTGCCTTTCCAGAACATCTTGCTGTATTCTGGCAAGACCGTCTTTGGAAAAATTACCGCCCACTCCGGCATTGACAATTGAAACCTCCTGCCCTATCTCTTCCCTAATTCGGTTTCTTAGTATGTTCCAGAACACCCATTCTTCGTGGCGAACAGATTTCTTATGCCCATTAGCAAATTCAAACTGGCCATCTGTTATACTGTCACCAAAAAAGCAAAGTACAGGACACTCGCCATTTTTGATTTTTTGTGCAATTTTAAGCATGTTCACCCTCCTTGAGGAATATGTGGAGATCGTTCGCAAGACCAGATAGCTCCCGCACTTCTAGTTCAATAAATTGATCTTCCAGATTAGGCGCGCTTGCCTTGATATGGATTTTGCCGCATTCATTGCCCGTTCGAATTACGGCAAGGGCCTTGCCGTAATAAGTGGTATGGGTATCAGCAAAGAAGCACTCTCCCATATTCGGCTTCGCAGAACCCAGCGCCAACAGACTGCCTGCTCCGGAAACAGTTACTGTGATAGGAACATCTTCTGTGGACTTGGTAACACCATCTGTTCCCACCAGATCAATATTCACATAGCACAGATCTTGACTGTTGGGACGCAGAGACAGCTTTTCAGGGATGATTTGCAGCCTTGTTTCTTTCTCCGCGGTTGTCATTGACGTGCGGGAGATCTCTTTTCCGTTACTGTCATAGCTAATGGCTGTGATGGTGCCTGGCACATAAACCACCTTGGGATATACAGCCTTATATTCTTTCGTCTTCTTCTTTCCGTAAGACTTGCCATTCACAAGCAGTTCTGCCATTGCACCACTCGCATAAACGGTTACTTTTGTCTTTTTGCCCTCACACCCATTCCAAGACCAGCTTGCCACAGCATCCGTATTTCTCCACATGGATACAGAGCCGAGTTCTCCTGCGTGGGTCAGAGGTTCAACGCCAATTCCAGGAGTATCCGTAAGTCCCCAAACGAGCCTGTTCCACTGCGTTTCCGGCCGGAGCTTTCCACAGATATCAATCACGCCGCAACCACCAGAAATGATGGGCGAATCCTCGCCGGGCTTTTTGAAGCTTTTGTAACGAACTGTACCCAGACCAGCTTCACCAAGATAATCCCATCCTGTCCACATATAGTCTCCAATGACATAGGGGTACTTCGTTACTAATTTCCAGTTCTTGTAGAGATTTTTGGGAAGTGTTTCAGAACCTACGATCACACGATCGGGGTGGAGTTTCCCGTCCATCTCATAGCGGGAGGCAGCATAGTTGTAGCCTCCGATGTCCAGATAAGAGATGGCTACCTCTGTTGCCTTATCAGCGGCAGGCTTCGCGGCAGCACCCTCAATGATGCCGCCCATCTTGTTCATCAGAAGATTGAAGAAAGCGGAGGTGGGCAGGTTGTCCATGGTCTGGCTGCCGTTCTTGTTTTCTTTTCCATTCTTTTTGTCGCCGTAGATTCCACCGCCCTTTGCTGCCATGCTGCAGAGCATCATATTGATACCCAACGTGACAGCCTTGTCCGGGTCCAGCGCTCTGACCAATTCGGCCATCTTTCTGCAAAGCTCTTGACCTTCAGGTATGGCAAGTTCGGAAATTTCGTTACCGATAGAGTTCATGATCACACTGGGATGATTGTAATTTTTTATAACCATGGCAGTCAGATCCTGTTCCCACCACTGGCGGAACTCCTGATCCGCATAATCATACGGGTTTTTGTGTACCAGCCAGTTATCGCAAAATTCGTCCATCACATACATACCCAGTTTGTCACAGGCGGTTAACAGCGCTTTCGATGCGGGGTTGTGAGCGCTGCGAATAGAGTTGAAACCTGCTTCTTTCAGCAGGCGAACCCGGCGCTCCTCAGCATCTTCAAAGGAACAGGCACCCAAGATGCCGTTATCATGATGAATGCAGGCACCCCTTAGAAGTGTTTTCTTGCCATTTACATAGAATCCCTTTACATCCCATTTCAGCGTTCGGAAACCAAACAGGTCTTCTGCCTGATCCACTTCCTTTCCATCCTTCAAAAGATATGCGGTACAGAGGTAGAGTTCGGGATGCTCCGCATCCCAGAGTCGGGGCTGTGGAACACAAAGATGAATGGTGGCCTGCTGGTTTACCACATTCTCGATTGCCTCTGCAACAACTTCGTCATGATCAGTAACAACGACTTTGACCTGATCACCTCCGCTGACTGCTGCCTTGACTGCAACGGATTCATTATCAGCAGTGGAGATCAGCAGCCCATCCGGTAGGAAATGGAAAGCGTTACCTGTATATAAGTTTACATTTCGGTAAATACCGCTTCCGGAATACCAGCGGGAGTTAGGAACCGCGGAATTATCTGCAATTACTTTGATCTGGTTTTCTCCGCCGAAGTGCAGGTGCTCGTCCATGGAGACATAGAAATTGGTGTAACCGTAGGGACGCTGGGCCGCTAAAACGCCATTGATATAGACCGATGCATTCTTATACACTGCCTCAAATTCGAGGATATGCACATTTTTATCCTCATTTTCCGGCACAAAGAATGTTTTAGAGTATTCATAAGCACCGCCAGGGAAATATCCGCAGGCTCCGGCAGCGGGTGTATTCCGGTCCCGTTTTTCATACAACATAGCGTCATGAGGAAGATTTATAGATTGAGGAGCCTCGTCAGAATCAACGCGTTTGAACTGCCAGTTCAGATTGAAATTTGTCTTTTTCATTTGTTAACCTCCTTCAAATACGTAAAAAAGCCTCACTGTTTGTGCAGTATATAATATCCTCGTGTCCCGCAACTGCTGCAAACAGCCTTTCAAGGCCATCCCAACTTGCGGCACCCTTTCCGTAATCCATTTCATAGGAGTGCCCCCACAGATAGAGCAGCAAATCCCGGTCGTCAGCCTCTGCCTCAACAAACTTTTTGACCAATTTCATTGTGTTCCCCATAATCACAGAAGAAGATGGGCGAAAATTCAGAGGGTTCTCGGGAAACTCAAAGTTTCCGGAGGGCAAAACAGCTCTGGCATAAAGATAACCCTGTGCCTTCAAGTGGTGTTCCACAGCGGGAGATGTGGAGCCGCATGCATAAGCGTGACCAAGAATTTGTTTTCCGGTGAGCCGTTCAAGTTTTTCCTTGTCCTGATTCACGGCTCTTTGCATCATTGAGTTGTTGATCTTTCCGAGAGCCTCGTGCCGGTACCCGTGAGTAGCGACTTCCATCTGTGCGTACACATCCCGAATCTCATCCTCTGGAATACGGTTGTGGGGTACATAGGAGAATGGCCAATGATGCCGGATGCCAGCCTCACAATCCTGAAACGAAAAGGTACCGATACCTTTTACTTCTCCCTGCAGACCGAACATACCGGAGTTCAGGTTAAAAGTTCCCCGCAGGCCATACTTTTTCATGAGCTCCAGTACTTTTTTATCCTGCTCAAGGCCGTCATCAAAGCTCAATGTAAAATATTTCTTTCCCATTACGGTTCCTCACCAGTCAGGGCTGTGAGATCATAGGCCTGCGCCATTCGTTCTCCACCTGCCGCATTGGGGTGTAAATTGTCGCCTTGATGAAGTGCTTTCTTTATGCAGGCCGGGTTGTCTTCATCCCGGAGCAGTGCGTCAGCGTCAAATACGTAATCAAACAGATCGTTGGAGCGAATCCATTCGTTGATCCGAATGCGCAGTGCTTCCATTTCGGCGGTGTATCCTTTGTCCATGTAACCTGTTCGGGGCGTCAGGGTCTGGGCAATGACGCGAACACCTCGGTTGCGGAGCTGCGTAACAATGTTTGTTATGGCATCTTTGTACGTTTCAAAGGAAATAATCGACGCTGTTTTCTTTGTGTAATAAGCAACATCGTTTACACCCAATGCAATAATAACAGCATGAAGATTGTCAAAACTGAGCGCATCCCGCTCAAAACGAGCTATTCCTTTTTCCCCATAGGAACTACCCATGAAGCCAGGCACAGTGTAGGTCAGACAATTGCCACCTATTCCGGCATTTAGAAGTGTGTACCTCCCCTCAAAGGCACCCAGAAGCCGCTTATTAAGGGGCTTTACCCAGCGGTTCATGGCGGTAATGCTGTCACCAAAGGCAACGATCACTTTAGAGGATTCTTCTGACTGCACCTCTACCCGGTCCAGGGAGACCACAGCATCATAGAGATTGTATTGTACCTTATAAGGCTCTTTCTTGATCTGAGGTAATGCTTCATCCATAGTGTGATCACCGGGATAGGCTGCAGCTTCCTCTATTGTCATATTGCTGTCCTGAGCCTTGGAAACATAGTAAAGCCGGATCTCCAGCTCTGCACCGGCAGAAACCGGGATCGCTGTCGGATCGGAATAGGTGTATCCGCCTGTCGGAATAGAAAAAGACGTATTCCCTCTGATGGTTATATCGTATTTCTTCCCATTCAGCCAAACTGCCAAAGCGCCAATTTTATATGGTTTCTTTCCATAGATGTTTGAAAAACGCATTCTGACCGTCTCTCCCGATATATGAGAGATTACTGTAAAAACAATGGTTTTCTTCTTTCCTTGCAGCATACCCATTGCAAAAGAAGGCGCCGCAGACTGACTCCAGATTGCTGTCCAATTCATATTTTTCCTCCTTGTATTGTTCAGGATAATGTAAATTGCAGTAATTCCACATTGCCCCTTCCCTTATATCGCAGATATAGCGGACATCTGCTTGCAGGGCATCCGGCTTTTTGGGATAGTTTTGCAGTATTTAAGTCCGTACCCACATTGTTCCAGTGATGGGAAATTCTGATTTCACCAACACTCTGACCGTCTTCGCTGCCAAGGATCTCCATAATGCCATCGCCTCCACGGGCGGTAATGGTAATGTGCTTTGTTTCCGTCAGGTCAAAGTACTTATAACCCACAACACAACCATTTTTGATGCCACATATTCTTGCTTTTGGTGCATTAGTTTCGGTATCTACATTTACTTCTCCGTCTGCGGGTTCTTTGGGCTCATAATCGGGGCCGTCCTGTGTAATGTAGGGGCCGCCCATGGGATTGTGTAGGCCGAAAATACCACTGCTTTTCAGGCAGCAGGCAATGTACGCAGGGTAGGTTCCAATACCGCGCAGCGGACCCTCATTCAGACCACAGCTGGTAGATTCCACCATGGAGATACTGCCATCCTCTTTGATTTCAATTCGTTCTGCCACCGGTTGACGGTTTGTCGTTTTACCTGTTCTGCGATGGTCAAAGATATACCACTGACCCTTTACGCACACCATGCCCCCGTGGCTGTTGCCCATGGGGTAAGCGGCGTTCATCAGCTTCCGGCCATTCAGACCGATATCACTGGAAGAATGGATCGGACCTTTGTGAATGAATCCCTTGTCCGGAAAAAGGCTCATGGCATAGTTCAAACCAGTTATGTCAGTAGCAGGATAGACGAGGTAATACCACTTTCCGATATGGCGGATGGAAGGCCCTTCCCAATAGTTCGGCCTCTTCGGATTGAAGTCAGCCGGCAAAATAATTGTCGGCTCCCCAATGATCGTCAGCATATCGGAGCGTAACTCCATTACAAACAGTCCCTTAATCTCGTGCCCAAAATTACCATTGGATGGCTGCCCACTTCCGACATAAAGGTAAATCCTGCCGTCATCGTCTACCAAAACAGCTGGGTCAAAAATGAACCAATCCTCAGGATTCGAGCCGTATACCCTTCCGTCCGGGAAATGAACGTCCCCCAGGTATTCAAATTTTCCCGCAGGCGTATCACAGACAGCAACAGAAGCGATTGAAGAATTCTGGACCGAATAAAAAAGATAATATTTTCCGTCTGTCCCCTGAACCACATCCGGTGCATAGTATAGAAGATTTTTCGTGTTCCACGGCGTTTGGTCTTTCCGAAAAATAATGCCCTCATAACGCCAGTCGGACAGATCGTCTTCCGGAGCCGACCAAGAGACATAATCATTGACACAGTATTCTTTACTCCCGAATTGGTCATGGCTTCCATAGATATACACACGACCATCGAACAGCCGGGGCTCTGCGTCTGGAATATACTCCCAGCTGGGTAGATATGGATTGAAGCATTGTCGTTTCACGAAGGATTTCCTCCTTTATTTCTGAATATTTTTATGGTACAATCGAAACACACAGAGGTGATTCACGTGGAAAATGTCCTACATATGTATTTCCAAAACACCGACGAAATCAGGCAGCAAGATGGATCCTTTATTGTCAACTTCTTGAGAAATCGGACCGTAGACAGAGATTATTACTCGAAACTTTCCGTAGCGACGAGCATCCATACCCAGGAAGAGTATCTTTTCTCAAATTACATGGATCAGAATTCTTTCTGTCTCCACACCCCGGCAGAAAGTGCATTCTTCACGGAAACTTATCTGCACAAGCACAACTTTTTTGAGCTGATGTACATCATGCGGGGAAGTGCTTCCGTAATGATTGAAGATGAAAAAGTTACCTATACCAAAGGGAATCTATGCTTAATGAACCGCAACACCATGCACTGCGAGACAGATATGTCCGATGCAGACATCCTGTATATCAGTATTGATCCGTCCTTGATCGTCCAATGGCCGAAGGGAGTGGCACAGCCTTTTCAATATAAAAGCATTCTCAACCGATTCTTTACTGAAAATCTATCTGAGCGGACCGGAAGCAAGCGTGACTATGTAGATTTTCGGCTGCTTGGAGAGGATCAGATCCCCAGTATTGCAGATGAGATCATTGCAGCATATACGAAAAAGCGGATCGGTTATCAATTTGATATCTGTTCGTCATTGCTTCGGCTCTTTGCCGCACTGGAAAATCCAGAACTATATAAAGCAACTTATGTATCTCTGGGTTATGGTCGGGAGCTGGTCACGTTGGAAAAGGTCAAACAAATCATAGAAGAACGCCATGGTGTGATACGTAGGACAGAACTAGCCAGAGAGGTGAATTATTCCTGCGAATATATTTCTCGAATCATCAAGGCCCATACCGGATATACCCTCAAAGCCTATTGCCAGAAAGTACAAATGCAGGAAGCGGCCCGGCTTTTGAAGAGTACCGATTTGCCTGTCAGCAAAATAGCTGCTTCGCTGGGATATGAAAACCGCACACAATTTTACAAAGTATTTCAGACGGAATATCAAATTGTTCCGACTGAATACAGGAAAGCCATTCGTGCGAAAAAGTAAAATGAATCTTTTTACGGAGCTAGGAGAACCGGTTAAAACTGGTTCTCCTTATTTATAGGATCAATTCTTTCCGTTTTTCTCAAAAAAGGCTTTCATTTCAAGGCGGATCTGGTTTGTTATGGGATATTTCTTGTAGATAATAACGGAGATAATACCAAGAGCAGCCGGCACCAATCCCATAATTACGATAAACCAGTCCAGCATGACAGGAATCTGGGAGATATCACCCGCGAAGCGGTTGCCCTCTTCTACAACATAGCCGATGCCCGTGAGAATCATTCCAACAATTGTGGCAGAGAAAGCTGTCTGCAATTTCATAATGAATCCATCTGTAACTGTCGTCAGTGCGGAACGATCCTTGCCGGTTTTATAAATCCCATAGTCAACGACTTCCATCTGTACAAAATTCTGAGGAACAAAATCCGTACCAACGCCGGTTGCTATAATGAACATAGTGATAAAGAACAACCAGGGCGCACGCTGCAGCAATCCGGCAATCTGGGCCACGAACAGGATACAACCGCCAATAGCCTGAACTGTCAGCAGGAAGCAAGTCATTTTGACAGGGTCTTTAAAGAGCTTCATAAGAGGCCTTCCGAGAATCGCGCCAAGAACCATGGGCACGACCGTAATAACAGACGTAATACCACTATACACTGTAAAACGGTCCATATCCGCGATTCCGGTAGTTAAATCTGCGCAAAATCCCCACTTGATATAGTAGGTTGGGGTTGCAAAAATCAGTGTCCAGATAAAACCGGCGAACAAGCCTTTTGCTGCGAAAATAACCATTGCCTTGTTCTCACGGAACAGATCAAAGAAGTCATGAAGCTTCAGCTTTTCAGTACGCTGTTCTTCCACATAGTGCTTTTCCTTAACGATAAACCAGCCAATCAGGGAGATCACAGAAGTACTTGCGACAAGGATCAAAATTACGATAGCTGCGGCATCGTGATAGCTCATGCCGCCTGCGTTCAGCGCAATGACTGCGATTGTAAACGCGATGTTGGCAACAACTCCTGTGAGGAAAGACATTAATCGGGGACCGATTACAAGCTTCGTTCTTTGATTCTCGTCGGCGGACATGGTTCTGTAAAGCAGGATGTCTTTATAGAAAGAACTGCCAATGTCATAGACAAGATAGAACACGATTACCCACACGGTCAGGAGCAGGGGTGTGTCGAGGATCGAATTAGGGAGCGCGAAAAGGGCGATTGTACCGATGGCTTCCATGATGATGCTTATCAGGAAAAAGGGCTTGTATTTGCCGACCTTCGTGCGTTTTGAGCTGTCAATGATGAAGCCCTGAATGGGATCGTTCACCGCGTCAATAATTCTCGCAGTCATGAGAAGCACACTTGCCAGAAATGCTGCGTTGCTGATACCGGAATACTCCGTCATGTACACCATAAGCATAGATGACATTAGTACGCCGGTAAGAGCATGAGTGAATGAAAGTGTTGTTGTTCCGAAACACTCTTTGAGGCCAATGTACTCAGAATCTTTTTCTCTTGTGTTCTTTTTCATATATTTTCCTCCTTTATTTCTGTAGAGTTTGTGCTAAATATATAATAAAAAATTAAAAGGTTCTGGACAATGTCAAAAGGTTACCCTGTTTATATAAAGTGTATCAAAATATGCATTTCTGCGTTTTGACAATAGGGCAGCAAGAAAATGTTACATATATCCTAAATTCCCGCAGAATTAACTGATGGTTCGTTTAGCTGATGATTATATTAGAAAATCACTTGAATTTGTGGAATTTCCTGAACTTTTTAAGGGTTTATCAAGCGAGACATATGTGCTAATTAGGTATGCAGTTTTTTAAAGGGTATTAGGACAAATTCCCAATTTTATATATGGGTAACATGCCGCCATAACACGATATAAGGATGAATTGTAAACTTTTAAAGAGCGTGTATGTGGTAAAAAACGCCGGAATTCAGGATATATTGCTGATATTCGGATAAACGTTATCACGAATCATGCTGTAGGAAAAACACAGAAATACAATGATGGTGGCGTGCAGTACGATGCGCCTCTTTGATCACCAGAGCATTATTTCACCTTGTTTTGCTTGCATAATGATCCTCCTTTTGTACTATTGTGTGGATGTCATTCCGGCCAATTGACGGTACTGCGATCATCACAGCACAAACATCGCTGGAGTATATTATTGCCACAGCGCAGAAAACTTGGGAATGCCCAGTTGTATTCTACACGAATCCACCGACAGGAGATGAAAATTACCGGACGCTGGTGTTGGGCTTGTACGAAATTGCGAGCAAATGGAATGTAACAATTATTGATATGAATCTGGATCTGAGCTTCAACGCCCAACCAACCGAGGAGCAGCGGTCGCTTTGGATGGTGGATAAAATCCATCCCTCCAGAGCCGGTTAGCGGGATTGGTGACTACCGAAATTTGAGGAAGCACTTCTGAATTTAGAGTGGAATATGATGATTAAAGCAGTTCAACAATTTATGCTTGGGAATGTACTGAACAGTGAAAAGCAGGCTAAGCTGCGCAGCGGTACGATGCTTCTCAACGGCAAGAAACTGGTTTTGGGCGAGAATGATATGCTGCCTGAACTCGTGGGTATGAAGACCTCCGGACAGGTTGAAATCGCTCCCGGCGGATGCACCTTCTTTGTGATCTAAACACACCATTATACTGACATAAACCTGATAGCCACCGCTGTGTTGCAGCGGTGGCTATCAATGTGGTGCGCCCGGTGAGCGCACGTTCTCTAGGGCGAAAGTCCCGAAGTCGCCCGGTAGCGGGAAGGCTTAAAAATAATCTCGTAGAGGCTACATGATGAAATTGTTTTACATGACTTAATTTATATCTAAGGAAACTCTGAACAAATCGACTGCGGCTGAGCAGCAGATTTTTTGTCCCCGTGCTGCGGTATGAAAAATGGGAAATACATCCAGTATTCCCGCATTTTCCATACCTTGCCCGGAAACAAAATCTCTTGCTGTCAGCTCTTGCCGCTTTATTCAGAGCTTCCCTAAACTGTTACGAAAAAGTGAAATCGGGTACGATACAGGGCAGCAGCTAGTGATTTTTTCAAAAAAATAAAAATACCGCTTGACATATACGAATATATGTTCTACAATACGAGCAGGTTGAAACAAACCAATTGAATAATGTGCCCTCAAATCGCGCAAGCGGAGACTGTGGTGTTTCATCATTGAGCTGTCAAGCACCGTAAGAGGCCAATCTACAGACAGGAAGCTTCCTGCCTGTGTGGTTGGTATCTTACGGTGCTTTTTATTTTATTCGGATGTTTCAGCCATTGTACCTTGACAATTTCATACTCATTCATCTGATACATTCTTCCGCACCCGAGCCGGGAGGCCATGCGCCATGACCATTTCTAATGCGAGCGATTCCCTTGGCCTCCGCTGCCGGATAGCAATCGGCAAGGCGACGACGGTGGAGGCAGGACAATGATACTTCTCGAAGGAGCTGGGCAGAAGCGCAGGGGTGGAACTCCCATGGACTCGATTCGCTATCGGGCATCAGATGAATCCAGGAGCGTTGGTGTTTTTGGACGCTTTCGATGGCATGGAATGAAAAAACGACGGCACTTTCTGAAAAATACGGAGGCACAAACTGGCAGCACAAAGTGCAACGGCCAGCGTATTTTCAGAAAATCACTGTCAAAAGTCAATGGCTTTGTGCTCCAAAGAATTGCGCAGGGGCTGATACCCACATCAGCCCGAATGTATGTCTTTACAAGTTGTTCGTTATTTTGAGCACGCACTATCACCGGATTTCGGGAAAGGTCGTGTCTTTTGTCTGGCAAGCATCGCCTTTGTGATACCACACGGCAGTTTGTTAGGGAGAGCCCTAATACCCCACACTTTGAAAGGAGGAATCTATCATTCGTAAACGAAAAAATCATATCCAGCTATGGCTCAATGACCGGGAGCTGGCTATACTGAATCAAAATGTCCAACGTTCCGGACTGACCAGAGAGGCTTATTTGCGGGCGCTGATTTCCGGCGTTGTTCCCAGAGAGAAACCACCGCTGGACTTTTGGGCCATGAATCGGGAGCTTCACTACATCGGCAATAATCTGAATCAGATTGCCAGACAAGCTCATGCTGTGAACGCCATTGATGCCAAACACTATGACGAGGGCGTTCAACTGTTTCAGGATGCAGTCCTGAAAATCATGTCAGCAGTACTTGATCCTGTACCAATGGAAAATGAAACCAAGGTGGATTGAAACTATCCACAGCTACTTGAGAAAGGAATGATGTTTATCCAAAATAAATTATGTAACCCGATTGCAATCGAGATATCCAAGCTGCATCCCTTTGAGAACCACCCCTACAAAGTCCTCGACAACGAAGAAATGGAAACATTGGCAGAGAGCATCCGCACAAAGGGCATTCTCTTGCCGCTGATTATTCGTCCACTGGAAAACACGGACGAATACGAAGTCATCAGCGGCCACCGCAGGCTATACGCAGCACAAAAGGCAGGGCTATCCAAAGTCCCTGCTTTGGTCTATGAAATCAGCGGCCATTTTATTGGTAGACAGCAACCTACACCGGGAACATATTCTGCCCAGTGAATGAAAAGGCGTTTGCTTATAAGCTGAAAATGGAAGCAATGGGCCACCAGGGGACTTCTGGCCAACTTGGCCAGAAGTGGAGTCGGGAAGAAATATCCGAGGGAGAAAGTGGCCGCCAAGTTCAACGCTACATCCGCCTGACCCACCTGATTCCGGAACTGCTTCAGCTTGTCGATGACGGAAAAATCGCCCTCACCCCCGCTGTGGAACTGAGTTATCTCCCGGAAAAAGCCCAGACCTGTCTCCTGGAAGAAATGCGCCGAAACGACTGCTCTCCATCCCTATCCCAAGCGATCCGCATGAAGAAGCTGTACCAGACCGGAAGCCTATCCCCAGAGGAGATTTCCACTATCATGCAGGAGGAGAAGGCCAACCAGCAGGAAAAAGTCAGCTTCAAGACCGGCGATCTTCGTAAATTCTTCCCGAAAAGCTACAGTGCGGCCCAGATGCAGGAAACGATTCTGAAGCTGCTTACCGACTATCAGCGCAGACGGCAGCGCTCCCCGGAAAGATGACCGGGACAAAGTCATATGGTATTACGAGGTGATTGGGGATGAGGGAAATACAGCAGGAGATCCTCTGTGCGCTACTGCAGACGCTTTTGAATCGGGATCTGATCACCCAGGATGTTCACGACAAATCCAAAGCCAGAATCTGCGGTACATTGGACTTGCCGGAGTTTTTTTGGGATAATGAAGCGGGAAAGGAGGATGTACATGGATGTACGAAGGATACGAGCGGAATTGAGAATGGGCAGGCCCCTATATGATCTGCCCCTGCGGGTGACCTTTTATGCCCGGGTATCGACCGACCAGGACGAGCAGATCAACTCCCTGGAAAATCAGGTGCAGTATTACACCGAGCTGATTCAGAGCAGGCCTGCCTGGCGGTTTGTGCAGGGGTATATTGACGAGGGCATTTCCGGCGGCACTACCAGGAAGCGGGATGACTTCAATCGGATGATCCGGGATGCCAAGGCCGGGATGTTCGACTTCATCATCACCAAGGAGATTTCCCGGTTCTCCAGATCGACCCTGGACAGCATCAAATATACCCAAGAGCTGCTGGATTACAATGTGGGGGTGTTCTTCCAGAACGACAACATCAACACATTGGATACGGACAGTGAGTTCCGGCTGGTGATCATGGCGGGGGTTGCCAAGGATGAGATTCGGAAGCTGTCGGAGCGGCTGAAATTCGGCTTCCGGCAGGCCATCAAAAACGGTCATGTGCTGGGCAACGACAAGCTCTATGGTTACGACAAAAAGGATTGCGTGCTGACCGTCAATGAGGAGGAAGCGGAGATCATCCGCATCATCTTCGACCTTTACGGCAACCAGCGGCTTGGAACCCGCACGATTTCCAAAAGACTGATGGAGCTGGGCTACACCAGCCGGGAGGGGAACGCCTTTAACACCTTGACCATCCGGCACATTCTGGAAAATCCCAAGTACAAGGGCTGGTACTGTGGGAATAAGAGCCAGAGTGTAGATTACCGGATAAAGCGAAATATCTTGCTGGATGAAAGCGAGTGGGTAACGTACCCGGATCCCTCTATACCGGCTATCGTTTCCGAAGAACTGTGGAATCGGGCCAACGCCCTGTACAAGAGAAGGAGAGAAGAAATGAAGTCACACAGCAGCGGAGTCAGCTTTCACAATCGCTATCCCTACAGCGCAAAAATCTATTGCGAGAAACACGGAACCACCTTTCACCGACAGGTGATCCAGACAAAAAAGGGACAGCAGGAGGTATGGCAGTGCAAGGTTTACCGCAGCCACGGATGGGCGGCCTGTTCGGCGCCCCAGATTCGCAGCTGTGATCTGGATTTGATTCTCAGCGACATTTTCAAAGAGCTGGTTCGGGACAAAGAGAAAATCATTGATTCTCTGGTGACGGTGCTGACCAACATTCCCAAAGAAGTGGACTATGGCAAGCTCCGCTGTCAGGTGGAAAATGAGATGGACGATTTGGAGCGAAAGAAAAACCGGCTGCTGGATTTGAGCATCGCCGGGGCATTGACGGTGGAGGAATTCAAGGAGCGCAACGATGCCTTCAACGCCCAAATCCAGGAGTGCCAGGGAAAGCTGACGGCCATCTGGCAGGAGGAAGAAAACAGGACTTCCGAAGAACTGGATATCCCGGCCATCCGGCGGGCGCTGGACGAGGCGTTGCGCTTCACTGGGGAAATCGATACAGCGCTGGTGGCAACGATTCTGGATAGGGTGGTTGTAAAGCGGGAAAGCACCAAAGATGCCATCCGTCTCGACATTTTTTGAAGCTGGGCGGGGTATATGAGGCGATTTATACACCCCTCAAGCACACCGCGGGCATCACCAGTCTAAAAACAGATAATGCAAGGAAAGATTTTCTGTGGCAGACAAAAGGAAGCACGTTGTCCGCATAATGCAATCGGACTGCGAAAATTTACTGGAAAGCGATGCTTAACGAATAAAGGACAAGCCCGGCAAGGTTTTCATACTTGCCGGGCTGTGTCTTTGTGTGGGGAAGTGAATTGAGTGGCGGAATCCTCGCTTTATTTCTGGTCCAGAAGGGCGTTCATGTCTTCTTCCGGTGTAGTAATAGGCGCAATGCCATAGTTTTCCACTAGGAAGTTCAGAATATTGGGGGACAAAAACGCCGGGAGAGAAGGACCAAGGCGGATGTTTTTAATGCCGAGATGCAGTAGGGTCAGCAGGATACAGACCGCTTTCTGCTCATACCAGGACAGAACGAAGGAGAGCGGAAGTTCATTTACAGAACATCCAAAAGCCTCCGCAAGTGCCACGGCGACCTGAATTGCGCCGTAGGCATCATTACACTGTCCCATATCCATCAGCCGGGGCAGACCGCCGATTTCTCCCAGATCAAGATCGTTGAAACGGAATTTGCCACAGGCCAGGGTGAGGACGATGCTGTCAGAAGGGGCTTGTTTCACGAATTCTGTGTAATAGTTTCGGCCCGGTTTCGCACCGTCACAACCGGCAACCAGGAAGAAATGGCGGATGGCCCCGGATTTTACGGCTTCTACGACAATACCCGCATGGGATAGGATGGCTGCATGACCAAAACCGGTTGTCACTTTCGTGCCGCCATTGATACCGGAGAATTGCCGGTCTTCTTTGTAACCGCCCAGTTCCAGTGCTTTTTTGATAACCGGCGTGAAATCCTTCTGCTCGTCAATATGAACAGCACCCGGGAAAGCAACTACTTCTGTTGTAAATACTCTGTCTGCATAGCTGTTTTTGGGCGGCATCAGGCAGTTTGTGGTGTAGAGGATTGGAGCGGGAAGATGATCAAATTCCTTTTGCTGATTCTGCCATGCGGTTCCGAAATGTCCTTTCAGGTGAGAGAACTTTTTTAAGAAGGGGTAGGCATGGGCCGGGAGCATTTCACCGTGGGTGTAGATGTTGATCCCTTTTCCCTCGGTCTGCTCCAGCAAAAGCTGAAGGTCCTTCAGATCATGACCGGTCACAACAATAAACGGCCCTTTTTCTACGGCAAGGGTCACAGCGGTCGGTTCCGGTGTCCCATAGGTCTGTGTATTGGCCTTGTCCAGAAGTGCCATGCACTTCAAGTTGATTTCTCCGACTTTCAGCACGGTAGGAAGCAGCCGTTCGACGCTTTCTTCATAACCGATTCTAAATAGGGCTTCGCAGAAAAACTGGTCCACTTCGGCATCTTCATAATTCAGAACACTTGCATGATAAGCATAGGCTGCCATTCCGCGAATCCCGAACAGAATAAGCGATTTCAAAGAACGGATATCTTCATCGGCATTCCACAGCTGCCGCATATCGTATTCGTCTGTCTTACCGCAGGGGGACTGACAGCTGCTGCAATCGGGAACCAGTCGCTCTTTCTCAGCTCTGACTTTTTGTATCATCTTTTCAATGGCCGCATTGTCAAAGCTCACGTTTGTAACTGTCGTAAACAGCCCTTCAATGATGATCTGTCCGGTTCGTTTGGAAATGGTTTGCGCACCATCGACTGCTCTTGCCAGACCAATCAACGCACCTGTCAGTTCATCCTGCAATTTTGCGGTGTCTGCCTTTTTCCCACAGACACCGGCACTTCCTGTGCATCCCGTACATCCAAGTGTCTGCTCACACTGAAAACAAAACATCTTCTGCTCCATAGTTGTATGCTCCTTTTACTCAATGATTTTACCGTCAATACTGATGGTGACGACCTGCCAGGGGATGAATTTCCCGCTGTTTTGAAGTGCCTTTTTGGCTGCCATTTCCAGCCCCCCGCAGCAGGGAACTTCCATCCTTACAATGGTTACGCTTTGAATGTCGTTACCTTGAATGATTGCGGTCAGTTTTTCGCTGTAATCCACCTGGTCCAATTTGGGGCAGCCGATGAGGGTCAGCTTGTTCCGGATAAAATCCTGGTGAAAGCTTGCGTAAGCATAGGCGGTGCAATCGGCGGCGATCAGAAGCTTTGCGCCGTTAAAATAGGGGGCGCTGACAGGTGCCAGTTTGATTTGTACCGGCCAGTTCCGGAGTGCGGACATCTGTGCTGGGTTGGGAGCGGGGGTGCCGGTTCCGGATTCTGCCGGACGCTGGATCTGCATACTTTTCGATCCGGGACAGCCCCTGTGTTTGGGTGCTGCCTGGTTTTTCTGGGCTTCTTTCACGGCTTTTTCATCGTATGCGGGTGCTTCTCGTTCTTCAAAGGAAATGGCACCTGTTGGGCATTCCGGGAGACAGTCGCCCAGCCCGTCGCAGAAGTGTTCTCTCACCAATTCGGCTTTTCCGTTTATAATCTCAATGGCCCCTTCGTGGCAGGCCTTGGCACAGGCACCGCATCCGTTGCAGCGTTCCCGGTCGATCCGAATAATCTTTCGTATCATTTTTTGACCTCCGTCAGTAGTATTTCTTGTTTTTCTGTTAGAATTATAGTATTATAAACACAACTTGTATGTTTGATTTCCAACATGGAGGGATGATTTTGAAAAAATATTTACCCATTCTCAGAAACAGTCCGTTTTTCAAAGGCCTTACGGATCAAGAAATCTTGTCCATCCTGCACTGTGTAAACGCAGCAACCGTATTCAAAGAACGGGATTCTTATATTTTCAGAGCGGGAGATGCCACCGAGGTCATGGGGCTGGTGGTGTCAGGCGGTGTCCTCATTATTCAGGAAGACCTTTGGGGGCATCGGAACATTCTGTCCAAGTGCCACGCCGGTGACTTCTTTGGGGAACCCTATGCGGCCAGCCCCGGAGCCATTCTGAATATCAGCGTGGTGGCAGACGAGGATTGTGAGATCATCTTCTTAAACGTCCAGAGGCTGCTGGCCTCCTGCCCGACGGCCTGCGAACACCACCAGAAGCTGATCCGCAACCTGGTCAGCGTGCTGGCCAATAAAATCCTGGTTTTTAACGATAAAATCACCCATGTCGGCAAGCGAACGACCAGGGATAAGCTGCTGTCTTATCTGTCGGCAGAGTCCACCAGGCATTCGTCGCTCTCCTTCGATATTCCCTTTGACCGGCAGCAGCTGGCAGACTACCTTTGCATTGACCGTGCGGCAATGTCTACGGAGATTTCCAGGCTGCAAAAAGAAGGGCTGCTAAAAACCAATAGAAATCACTTTGAATTGACCCTATGCAACAGTTCCATGGTTATAGAGAAAAGGAGCTGAGATACAGATGGAATGGTCAGACGGAAAGAAACGCTGTTGTTGGGCAAACCCCAAAAATGAACGGTACATCCGTTACCATGATGAAGAATGGGGCGTTCCTGTTTACGATGATGGGATGCTGTTTGAGATGCTGGTGCTGGAATGCTTTCAGGCCGGGCT
>ERZ824600.1679-NODE-1679-length-26095-cov-13.524693_pt1 | contig 26095 bp, 26 predicted proteins | sample MGYA00519933_ERZ824600 | MGnify/ENA primary metagenome ERZ824600 (study PRJEB31778, sample SAMEA3449178) | human gut metagenome | biome: human gut; feature: human-associated habitat; material: faeces | place: United Kingdom | collected 2010/2012 ... | reverse complement strand
CTGTTCTTTAAGGATACGCAGGAGGTAACGATAAACGCCGCCGACAACAGCGGAATTGTGTTTGTCTCCTATTTGGTAACGAATCAGGATCTCTCCGAGGCTGAGCTGAAATCTCTCGTATTCGGCGGGTATGAGGATCCGTTCCGCATAGAACCCAACGGAGAATATATCGTTTATGTAATGCTTGTTGACGCGAGTATGAACATAACATACCTTCGTTCCGACCGCATAACGCTTGATAATATTCAGCCTGTAATCGACGGCATAGAAAACGGTAAAACCTACTGCGAAGCGCAGACGGTTACAATTAACGAGAAGTATATAGATACCGTCACCGTAAACGGAACGGCGGTCACGCTTGACGAAAACGGCAGCTTTGTTCTCTCTCCGGCAAACGGTAATCAGAAAATAGTTGTTACCGACAAAGCAGGCAACACCGCCGAAATGACCGTAACGGTCAACGACGGGCATACGCTGCTTGCGGATGATAACGACTGCACAACGCCTGTTTACTGTAAATTCTGCAATGCGGAAGTAATTGCGGCTAAAAGTCATCGCTTCACGGGAAATTGGCAGAACGATGAAACCGCCCATTGGCATATCTGTCAAAATGAAAATTGCACCGTTACAGATAGGAAAACCGTGCACAGCGGAGAAGACGACGGCAACTGCCTGACAGCAGTTGTTTGTGAGTGCGGATATGTTATTACGGCGGCAAAGCCCGCGCATATGTTCAACGAGTGGACATCGAACGGCAATGGTACACACACCCGCAAATGCACGGGAGTCGGCTGTAATGGCATTGAAACCGAGAATTGTTCCGGTGGAAAAGCTACCTGCACCGATAAGGCAGTCTGCACGGTATGTCATACCGGGTACGGCGACGCGCTCGGACACAATTTCACAATTGCACAGCACGACGAAACACACCACTGGAACAAATGCTCACGCTGTGATGCGACAGATGCGAAAGCAGTTCACACCGGTGGCACGGCTACCTGCCGCGAGAAGGCGGTTTGCGAAGTCTGCCGCAGTGTTTATGGTAAACTCAGCACCACAAATCATGTCGGCGGTACGGAAATTCGGGACGACAAGCCTCAAAGTTGCACCGAAAACGGTTATACCGGTGACACGTATTGCAAGGGTTGCGGAGAAAAGCTCTCCTCCGGCACGGTCATCCATGCGGACGGACATAAGGGCGGCACGGCAACCTGCACCGATAAGGCGGAGTGTGAAGTCTGTCATGAAAAATACGGCGAACCGGACGCCAATCATCACACCGGACTGGAAACGGTAGATGCGGTACCTGCAACGGCGGCAAGCACGGGAACGGTTGCGCACTGGCGTTGTACCGCCTGCGGAAAGCTTTTTGCCGATGCAGACGGAAAGCGGGAGATCCGCTCCGAGGACACCGTTACAAAGAAGCTTGCGCCGTCGATTCTTGACGGAGCGAACAGTGAGTGGAGGAAAGGCGATGAAAACGGACTGACCTTCAGCTCCGACGCGGCATTCTCCGACTTTGTCGAAGTGCTTGTGGACGGAAAGACCGTCGCTTCCGAAAATTATGAAAGGCAAGATAGCGGTATCATCGTTGAACTGAAGGCAAGCTATCTTGAGACACTTGCGGAGGGCGAGCACACACTTACCATCCGCTCGGCAAGCGGTGATGCAACCACACGGTTCACGATTGCGGCGAGCAATTCGACGAATGCTTGGGTTTGGATTATCATTGGCTTTATTGCTCTCGGAATTGGAGTAACGGTTGCCGTATTCGTTATCCGCAAGAGAAAAACAGCATAATCGGGCGAAAGTAAAAGCGAAAACATAAACACACACAACTGCAAAAAGCACCCGGCTGAAAGGTTGGGTGTTTTTTGTTTCAAAATTCAAAGAAAGGAGTCTCAATTTGAACAACGAATCAATCAATGCAGAAGAAAAACAGGAACCACTGTCCATCTCTTCTTCTGCCGTTCCGGGCGCATCGGTCAAGGCAAGCAGCATGGCGGATGTTCCTTTGCTTGAGGTTGACTGGCTGTGGAAACCGTATATCCCGTTCGGAAAAGTCACAATCATTCAGGGTAACCCCGGCGAAGGCAAGACGATTCTGGCTTTGCGGCTGGCATCGGCGTGCAGCAGGGGCAAGGCTTTTCATGAAATGGAGCCTCAAGTATACCGTGGAAAATTCTTGGAAGATGAAAGGCAAGAAGTGATGTAGCGCTTTTTACAGTTGAAAATTGAGAGAATTAATGGTATAATATAAACAAGAGCGTTATATACGTACAGGGGATCTTTACTTATATAGCGAAAGAACATATATACGCACAAATGAAAGGAGTCGTCTCATGAAAACGAAACGAATATCTACCTCAGTCTTATGCCTGTTGCTTGCCGGAATTATGCTTCTGTCCTGCACATCCTGTGCGATGCAGATCAGTGCCGCAGAGCTGTCAAAAGACTATGAGCGCAAGGCGACCGAGACTGGAGAGGTCAGCGAGGCTTTCAAAACCGCCATGGCGGACTTTTCCATGACATTGTTCAAAGGAATCCTGACCAAGGACGGCGAAAACGACCTGGTTTCTCCGCTTTCCGCAGTCATCTGCCTTGCCATGATTGCAAACGGAGCAGACGGCGAGACTAAGGCACAGATGGAAGCGGCGTTCGGCATGGATGTCGATACACTCAATCGGTCTCTGTATGCCTACACCTCCTCACTCTATCGTGCCAAGGATTGCAAGCTGAATCTTGCTGACTCTATTTGGTTCCGCGATGAGGAAAACCGTCTCCATGTCAACGAATCCTTCCTGCAGGCAAATGCAGACTGGTACGATGCGCAGATCTATGCGGCGCCATTCGATCAGTCCACGCTGAAGGACATCAACACATGGTGCAAGCAGCACACCGACGGCATGATCGAAAAAATGATTGATAAGATCGATGCAAACACGGTCATGTATTTGATCAATGCACTGACCTTTGATGCCAAATGGGCAACCAAATATGAAAAGAAAGATGTCGGCGACGGGCACTTCACCAACTATGACGGCACGCAAAAGACCGTGCAGATGCTTTCCTCGGAAGAGCGCACCTATTTTGCCACGGATGGTGTCAAGGGATTTGCCAAGAATTATGCAGGTGACCGATACAGCATTGTTGCCCTGCTTCCAGACCAAGGAACGGACATTTACGATTATATCGGTACGCTGGACGGTGCCGGATGGATGAACCTCTGGAACTCGCGTGAAAGTGCCTCCGTCAAGGTGAAAATGCCCGAATTCACCTACAGCGCAAGCATGAAGCTAAATGATACTCTCAAGACGATGGGTATGACCGATATGTTCAGTGATAGTGCGGATTTTTCAAAGCTCGGCTATTCGGAACGCGGCAATATTTACTGTTCTGAGGTCTGTCAGAAGGTATTCATTCAGGTTGATCGCAACGGAACCAAAGCGGCGGCGATCACCTGGGGCGGCATGAATGACAAAGCAGTGATGGAAGCCCACAGTGTTATTCTTGACCGACCGTTTATCTATGCAATTGTGGACAATGTCACAGGTTTGCCCATCTTTATTGGCGCGGTTACGGCGCTGTAACCAACGAAATGATGTTTTAGCCCGGACGGGATTCTCCCGTCCGGGCTGTATTATTTATCTCACTTATGCTGAAATGATTTGCACGAAATATCTCAATTTCAAAACAATGCGATTCAAACGGAGGGACTATTCCCCCTCTATATTTATGAAAGGAGGAAAGCGTGATTGTTTGACTGGATATCAGACCTTATCAGCGGCATCGGCAATGCCATCAGCTCCGCGTTGTCCGGCGTATGGGAAACCGTATCGGGAAGCATCTGGGGCGTGTTCATGAATTGGCTCTATACCTCCGTGTATAACGCCCTGGAAGACTTCTTCACGATGATGACCGAGCTTGGTGCAAACCTGTTCGATCTGTCATGGGTGCAGGCTGCCCTGAAATTCTTCTCTTTGTTCGGCTGGGGACTCTTTATTGCAGGACTGGCGGTTGCCATCTTCGATATCGCCATTGAATATCAATCCATGGGACGCATCAACATCAAGCGTCAGATTCTCCCGTTTTTATACGGGCTTCTTGCCGTAAACCTTTTCACGGTCGTGCCGGTGCAGCTCTTCCGCTTTGCGGTCAATTTGCAGAATACCTTTGCCAAAGACCTCGTCGGCGAGGCAGTCGGCATGAACATCAACTTCGATACCCTCAGCCTGCAGGCGCTCACCATTATCGGCGTACCGGGAGCATCGACGAAAAATGCGCTTCTGGCACTTCTGATGCTGATCTGTCTTGGCTACTGCGTCATCAAGTGCTTCTTTTCCAATATCAAACGCGGGGGCATTCTCCTGACGCAGATTGCGGTCGGGAGTCTTCACATGTTCAGCCTTCCGCGCGGGTACTCCGAAGGATTTACCGGTTGGTGCAAACAGATTATTGCCATCTGCTTTACGGCATTCATGCAGACGACGCTTCTGTTACTCGGCATGATTACGATGCAGACGCACGCACTTCTCGGTCTTGGCGTTATGCTGGCGGCAAACGAAGTGCCTCGCATTGCGCAGCAGTTCGGCTTGGATACAAGCATGAGAGTCAACATGATGAGTGCAGTGCATACGACGACAACGGCGATCAACCTCGGACGGGCGATTGCAAAGAAATAATACAGAGAGGAAAACAGAAAAGAAATGCAAAAACAGTATATCTACCCGCAGAATATGCGGACTCAGGCAAAGCTGTGGTTCTGGAATCTGAAGGATGTCATCATCCTTGCCATCGCTCTCACCATATCGGTGGTTTCATGGGCAAAGCTCGGATTTATCCTTCCTGCCGCCCTGACGCTCGGGTATGCGTTTCTCTCCATCCGGATGGACGAGTATTCGGTGCTGGATTTTATCAGGCGTGCATGGCGGTACTTTGTATCCACGCAGCAACACTTCAATTGGGAGGAGCGCGAAGATGGCTAAACGAAAACAATCCACCGCCGACCTGATCGGCATCAGCAACTTTTCCCGCAACGGGCTTCAGACCAAATCGCAGGGCGAAATCGTATATTTCCTTGTGCAGCCGACAAATATCTCAGTACTCTCGGAACAGAGTGTCGCCATCAAGATTCAGCATCTGATGCAGTTGCTGTCGGTGCAGCCCGACATAGAAATCATCTGCTCGGATGCCCGTGAAAATTTTGAGTACAACAAACTCTCTCTTGCACGGAGGGCAGAAAAAGAAACCAATCTCAAGGTACAGCTTCTGCTTCGTAAGGACATGAAATTCCTCGACGACATTCAGCTGCAGATGTCCACCGCGCGGGAATTCATGTTCGCCTACCGTGTGAAAAACGCAAACGATCAGTCCTTTGCAACACTGAATCGGCTCGAAAAGCAGATCAACGATCAGGGCTTCGACTGCCGCAGAGCGACCAAGGACGATATCAAGCGTATCCTCTCGCGGTACTTCGGTCACATGACTGAGGATGCTATCGACGATGTGGACGGCGAAAGGATGATTAAAAAGTGGATTATCCCGGATTGATGCCGGAATAACCTCGGTTTCTTCGCATAACCTGTTGACAAATAGGTTACAATAGGTTATAATGATAAAAAGGAAACGGAGGTGTTCTTATGACTGATAACACCAGCGACAGAATCGCGGATCTTGAAAAGGAGATATCTGCGCTCCCTGTCGGGTACATTTCAAAGAAAACAATCAACGGAAAAACCCGGTATTACCGTCAATGGACTGAAAACGGAAAGATCAAAAGCCAATATATCCGAAATGACGAGTATGATGAGGTCAGTCAGGCAATTGCCCGCAGAAAGGAATTGCAGAAAGAATTGAAAGACTTAAATAAACAACAACCACAAAAGGACAATATGAGTACCGTCCCGAATTATGAGATGAATGTCATGACCGCCGAAGCCCTGAAAAAAGGATGCGCTCTTGTGTCTCATCTTCAAAGGCGCGACTGCTTCGGACAACTTCGGAAGTATCTGAGCCAAGGTAGTTACGGAAAAGTCTGCGTCGTTTACGGTCTCAGAAGGACCGGCAAGACAACAATGCTGTTTCAAGCCATGTCCGATCTGCCGATTGACAGAACCGTATATATCAAAGCGCAGGCAACCGACTCAATGGCTATGCTGAACAGGGATCTGAAAAAGCTGTCTGCCCAGGGGTACAAATACATTTTTCTCGATGAAATAACATTGCTGGAGGATTTCATTGACTCCGCTGCGGTGCTGTCGGATATTTACGCGATGCAGGGGATAAAAATCGTTATGTCCGGCACCGATTCCCTCGGCTTCTGGTTTGTGGAGCATGAGGAGCTGTACGACCGCGCCTATATGATCCACACAACCTTCATACCGTTTCGCGAACACGCGCGGCTTCTCGGCATTGACGATATTGACGAGTATATCCGCTACGGCGGAACGCTCCGCGCCGGCGAGGTCGATTTCGATGACGCGGAGCTGAATGTTGAGGAAGCCTCCTTCCGTGATGATGAATCCACACGCCGATACATCGACACGGCAATCTGCAAAAACATTCAGCACAGCCTTGCTTGCTGCGAGAGCGGAGGTCACTTCCGTCATCTTATCGATCTATATGAAGCGGGTGAACTTACAAATGCCATCAACCGCATCATCGAAAGCATGAACAAAAGCTTTCTCGTCAGCGTGATTGAAAAAAGATTCCGCTCAGGTGATCTGGGCAACGCAAGGAAAAACCTTCGCAGGGAGACAAATCCGGAAAAGCAGAGCGACGCGCTGGATCACGTTGATGAGGAAGACGTTTTGCGGCGCATGAAAGCCATTCTTGATATTAAGGAACCGGATGAGCTGACTGTGAAAATCACATCGGCGCACATGACGGAAATCAAGGAATATCTCCGTGCGCTTGACCTGATTGTCGATTGTCCGATACGCACCGATTCATCGGAAGAACCGGTGGAACACATCCTCTTTACGCAACCCGGTATGAGATATTGTCAGGCGCAGGCTCTGGTGCATTCTCTGATGAAAGACCCGCAGTTCAACGGACTTTCCGAACGCGAAGTCCGGCTCGTTTCCGAGCGCATTCTTGACGATGTCAAGGGCAGAATGATGGAAGATATCATTCTCCTTGAATGTGTCAAGGTTGCAAAAAGGAATCAGAATGTATTCAAGCTTCTGTTCGACCGTGGAGAATTTGATATGGTGATATACGACTCAGAGAATGATGTATGCGCCATATATGAGATCAAGCACAGCAAGGCAATCACACCGGAACAGTCAAGACATCTGTGCGACGAGGAGATGTGCGAAAAGGCAGAAAAGAGATTCGGCGAAATTGTAAGCAAAACAGTGATATACCGCGGAAAACCGACAACTACCGATCAGGATATCATCTATGAAAATGCCGAAGATTTTCTGAAAGGATTGCCCGATTCCATGAATATCGATCCGGGTCAGGGATTCACTATGCAGCTTTAATGCAAACGGTATAAGACATCACAATAAAAGCAAATAAACATTCAGAACCCAAACCTCCAATGCCATTTCACAGTAGTTCTCCTACGATTCCAAAACCGAACCGGCATTATAAAAACAATCACGAGGAAAGGAGGAATTCTCATGCTGTATACCCTTATGCACCGCGACATCCCGGTTATGGACTTGGAGCTTGACGAATATTCCAACATCGTCTCTCTCGGCAAAATTCATCACGCAGAGCATCTGCCACTCGGCACCTACAACGGGATCAATGCAGAAAAGAAAGCTCTCAACCGCTGGTGGACAAAGCGTTCCATTCCCGCAAGCCGGAAAGGTATCCGCGATGTGCTGGAGGAGCTGGAGTTGTCCTCCCCGCAGGAGCTGATCGAAAAGTGCTTCGGACTTAGCCTGTCCGATCAATACTGGATTTCTCCGACCGATAAACCGCTGGATTGGCACCGGGTAAACTTCTTTGAAAATGCCTTCTCGGAGGACATCGGCAATATCCTGTTCGGCAAAGGCACAGGCTCCGACAGCACAAGCCTTGTATCCCCCGACAACACGGCAAACGGCAACCTCAAAAAGAAATGGAAGATCATCGACGGTAAGCGGGTGCTTCTTAAGGTTTCCGGTGCGCCCTATCGCCAGGAAGCCTACAACGAGGTGCTTGCGTCCGAGATTGCCAATCGGCTCGGCATCCCGCATGTGCCGTATACACTGATAGCGGAACACGGCGAGCTCTGCTCCGGGTGCGAGGATTTTATCACGCCCGAAACCGACCTTGTTGCGGCGGCACAGGTGATGAGTGCGTTCAAAAAGCGGAACGAGCAATCGGAATATGAATTTTATATCGAATGCTGCGAAAAGCTCGGCATTGTCGATGCCCGCGAAAAGCTGGAACAAATGCTTGTGCTGGATTATCTGATTGTCAACGAAGACCGGCACCTGAACAACTTCGGACTGATCCGCAATGCGGTCACGCTGGAATGGGTCGGCGTTGCGCCGCTTTACGATAACGGCAATTCCATGTGGTTCAACCGTGTCGTGGGTGAGATGCACGCAGACGATGACAGCAATATCAAAACCCCGTTGTGGAAGAAGAATCCCACAGAGAATCTGGAACTTGTGACCGACTTCTCATGGCTGGACTTGTCCACTCTCGACGGCATTGAAGACTTTGTAAGAGAGCTGTATGAAAAGTCCGAGTATATGGAACCGATACGGGTTGATACACTGGCAAATGCACTCAGGACGCGCATTGAACTGCTGGACGATATTGTACAGACACAATCCGGCGGGCAGATCATGCTCTGATTAACTAAATAACTACGATAACCGCACTTCAGCAGAGGTGCGGTTTTTCTTTATGAAAGGAACTCTTATGACAAAGAAAAAACAACTTCCCGAAGAAGTCGCGCACAGCGAAGCCTATGTAAAAGACTTCTTCGACATGGCGGTTCCATCTGCCATCCGCTTCAATGTGGATCACTTCATCTGCGGGGACAGCTATCGCTCTGTCTGGGCGATCCGCGAGTACCCGCCGCAGACAAGCGATCAGGCACTTCTCGCCCGTTTCGGTGACAAGGAAGCAGTGACCGTTCACCTGTACACCCGATTGGTAGACGGCGTGGAGCAACGAAAGATTCTGCAAAACGCGAGCCGCAAAAATAAGCTCCTTGCAAACTCCAACGACCTTGAAGATTCGGTCACGGGAGAAGGCAACCTCGGTGATGTGGTGGAGCTGCTCGGAGAACTGCGAAAGAACCGTGAGCCTCTTCTGCATTGCGCTGTCTTCATCGAGCTGTCTGCCGGGAATCTGGATAAGCTCCGCGAACTGCAATCGGATGTCTCCATGGAGATGACGCGCGAAAAGATTTCGGTCGATCATCTGTCCATGCGGCAGAAAGAAGGCTTCATTGCCTGCATGCCGTGTGGCTATAACATCTTCGGTACGCAGTATGAGCGCGTCCTTCCGGCATCGGCGGTCGCAAACCTGTTTCCGTTCAACTACTCCGGCAAGACCGACAAAAACGGCTTCTATCTCGGCAAGGATAAATTCGGTACCAACATCATAGCGGACTTTGATCAGCGTGCCGATGACAAGACCAACAGCAACATTCTCATTCTCGGCAACTCCGGTCAGGGCAAGTCGTACCTGTTAAAACTCATTTTGACCAACACGAGAATGTCCGGAAAGTCTGTCATCTGCCTGGATGCCGAGCAGGAATACGAGGATCTCTGCAACAACCTCGGCGGTTGCTATGTAGATCTTATGACCGGTGAATATATCATAAACCCGTTAGAACCAAAAGAATGGTCGGACAACGGGGGCGAAGCCGATACGGACTCGCCCGAGGCATTCCGCAAAGCCACCCGACTCTCGCAACATATCTCCTACCTCAAGGATTTTTTCAGAGTCTACAAAGATTTCGACGACGCACAGATCGATGCGCTTGAAATTCTGCTCTCCCGCCTCTATGCCAAATTCGGCATCACAGACAATACCGACTACGATAAGCTGAAAGCCGATGACTATCCTGTTATGGCGGATCTGTACGCCATGGTGGAAAGCGAATACCGGCGGTATGAGAAGGGATCGAAATCTCTGTTCACGGAAGACCTGCTCCGCGAGCTTTGTCTCGGACTGAACTCCATGTGTGTCGGTGCGGAAAGCAAGTTCTTCAACGGGCATACCAACATAAGCGACGACCGTTTCATCGTGTTCGGGGTCAAAGGACTCATGGAAGCCAATATGAAGCTCAAGAATGCGATGCTGTTCAACATTCTCTCGTATATGAACCATAAGCTTCTCACGAAAGGCAATACGGCAGCTTCCATCGACGAGCTGTACCTGTTTTTGACCAACCTTACTGCAATCGAATATATCCGCAACGCTTCCAAGCGTGTGCGCAAAAAAGATTCCTCGATTCTTCTGGCGTCTCAGAATATCGAGGACTTTTTATTGCCCGAAATAAAGGAGATGACAAAGCCCCTCTTTTCCATTCCGACGCATCAGTTCCTCTTCAACGGCGGCAATGTCAATCCCCGTGATTATATGGACGCTCTGCAGCTCGAGGAATCGGAGTACGATCTCATCAAGTACCCGGAGCGCGGCACCTGCCTTTTCAAATGCGGAAACGAAAGATACCTTCTGCAGGTCATCGCTCCCGAATACAAAGCAAAACTGTTCGGCAATGCAGGAGGAAGATGAAGTGCTTACGGAAGATTCTGCAGGAGCGGAAGATACTCCTCCCACCGATACTCACGGATCGGCATGACAGGATGAAGGTCGTCATCAAAAACAAGAACGAGTGCGGGAGCAATGCTGCGGTAACAGTCGGCGATATACCATCGTATCAGCTTGCCCTCGCGGATGAGCCGTTTGGCTGTGGCGTGATAATTGTAATACGACATAAAGTCAGTATTCCGAAAAACAAAAAATCTTATACGAAAGAAGGTGATTGTCGCAGTAGGCGCAGTAGTGGCAAAAGTTGCAAGTAAAGTGCTTGCGATCCTTGCCGGAGATAAAAACGGACGGAAGTTCCTCGGCTATGTGGTTGGAATCGCTCTGTTCATTGTACTGCTTCCCGTCATTGCCGTGTACGGACTGTTCGGCTGGATGGCAGGTGGCGGTGCTGCAGAGGTTATCGACTACAATGTCGTTTATGAGTATATTCCCGCCGAGCAAAGAGCGGCAATGGAACAGTATGATTCCGAACTTGCTACCATTCAAACCGTGTTTGCCGAGAACGGTCTCGGTGCTGCGGATATCTCAAAAGCAAAAACCATTTTCATCTCATGCCTAACCGGAAAGGAAACCGAGGAAAATTTCTATCAGCGGTATGCGGATTGCTTCCTCTTGCAGAATGAGGAGCAAAGCCTATGGGATCTGATCTCTTCTGCTTTCGGCGTTTCCTTCTCGGATGAGGAAAAACAACAATTCAATAATCTGTACGGAGGATAAACATGAATTTCAAAGCAAGGTTTGAACGCAAAGAAAATACCCCAGATGTAAGCGAAGCAGATATCGTCGGCGTTACGAAACTGAGTCGTGAACAGTATTCCCGTTTCTACGGTCAGATGCTGAATGACTATGATTTCATCGCCGATTACGCAAACGAAACCTACGATGACGGTGAAAGAAAGCATTGCCTTCTCGTTCTGTGCGAAGGCGATGATGACGGGATTCTTATCTGCTCGGAAGGATCGGCATATGCGAGATATTCCTCCTACCTGCCGAAAGCCCGGAAGATTCTTGAAGACGAGATCCGATGTGTGGCGGATTGGATGATCAAAGGCAGGTTCGGTGACACGGGCAAAGGCTCGTGGGTGATCGGCTTCGATGACATCAAGGAACACTTTGATCTGACTGTCTCGCCCACCAACGGCATCGGCGAGATGCTGATTGATGAACTGGAACGGCGTGAGGAAATCGGCGAGATCATAGCAACCGAAGATTGCATGGAGATCACGCAGTTCCTCGACAACTGTCCGGAGGGACTTTCGGGTACGCAGAAACTGATGACAGTTTTCTCTCTCATGGGATGCAACCTCGAAGATGTCCATCTCATTGACCATGACGAAGAACATGAGGTCGCCACCATCGTGGAACTGAATCAGGATACGCTGACCGAGGAAGGAAAAAAAGAGTGGGCTGATGTCCTCTCGGCAAAAGTGGTGCGTGTATATGAAGGCAGTTACGGAACGCAGATTGAAGTGACGGGTTGCCCTGTACACCGTCTGCGGGATTTCTCTTTTGCACTTGCCGGGTATTGCTCCGAGGAGGATTGGTCGAAGTGGTTCAACGAACCGACTGCCAATACCGAAGCGCCGACGATGGGAGAACAGTCATGAGGTATCGCGGATTCAACATCGTTTTTACCTATGCAGATCATATCAGTAAATTTGATCCGTCGAATCGCGTGTGGGGACAGGCACCCGGCTATTACTGTGAAGTGTTCTCAGAAGCAGATGACTCTCTCTGCAATCCGCTCGATAATTTTGAATTGATTCTCGGCGACAGATTGCAGACGCTTGACGAGGATGAAGTGGAGGACTGGATCACCAAGATCGCCGACAAAGAGATCGACGAGTGGAGATGCAATGAAGCGGTTACTACTGCCGAGCGAAAAAATGATCTGGTCGGTCGCCTTGTCTCTTTCCTCGGCGAGAGCGAACAAGGTGCAATGCTCTATGATACACTTCATGAACAGATCGGGATGACGGATGATGAAATCCGGGAGTGTGGGTTTCGTTCTCTATCGGAATACTTTGACAAGCCCTCCTATGCACAGACGATTGCGGAGTGGCTCGTAAAAGTCGGAACCGAGAATACCACTTCCTGCAACATGATCATTGGCTTTGAAAAGGTCAATGAAAGATATGGTGTGAATCTGTACGAAGATGAGGTTCTCTGCGATGAGATCGTCGAACAGTTATATCGACATGAGGCAATTCTCGATGTTGTAACAGATGAAAATACCTTCGACATGAACTTCGGATATCTGTATTGTCCCTATGCCGAAGAACATGAAGAACTTACTATGTGAGAAAGGAAAAGCAAATGAAACAAGTAAACATTCAGTTCGCTTATGACGATGAAAGGCTCGAAGCGCTTCGCATTTACCTTGCGGAGAGTGGCAGTACAATTGAAGACGAATTGACAGCGGCACTTGATGCGGTGTATAAGAAGACCGTGCCGAGTCAGGTCAGATCGTTCCTTGACAAGCGTTCGCAGACAGAGCCAACCAAGCCCAAGGGTAAGCCTTCAGGTGCGGGTGTGAACGCTTCAAAAGGCACGGACGACAAATCGTCCGCGCCGTGAACAAAAGCGGTTTGCGTGGATTTTTGAGCCGATGTGAGAGGAACCCCTGAAAGCCGAAATAAGCAAAAATAGCGAGGAATGGGGTGTGTAAATTGACGGAAAGAACAATTAGATACAAGGTCGATTTTCAAGCAGGAGAAAGGGACTGGGTCAAGCCCTGCCCCAAACTCACTTCGGACGGCAGAGCCGACCGCATTTTTTCGCGTTTTTACCCCGTTTTCTCGCTTTTTCAAAGATCTCTGTTAACCTTGTCCGGTATGGGTCAACATCGCAAAAAACAGATAATCCGTGGGTCAGAACAACAGAATGTACTATAATATCAGCCTTTTCCCGTGGGTCAAGGCAAAAATTGAAAGGAGGTTGTGTCTTGGCAGAAGAAAAGAAGAAAAAGAACAAGAACAAGTTTGCTTTGTATATTGAAAACAACGTGCTTGACATGGCTCGTCAGTGGTATCAACAGGATAACTGCAAGAGCCTGAGTGAGTACATCTCCAAAGCCATCGTGTTTTACAGCGGCTATGTGGCAAACGAAAAGAACCCTGAGTATCTGCCGAAAGTGGTGATCTCCACACTCAAAAGTATCGTGCGGGAGAGCGAATTCCGGCAGAGCAGACAGGCATACCGTGTGGCAGTGGAACTCTCTCTGCTCCTCAACATTCTTGCGGCAACGAACAAATTCTCTCCCGAAGATGTGCGCGCCCTGCGGGAGACTTGCGAGGATGAGGTCAAGAGAATCAACGGAACCATGTGCCTGGATGAAGCAATCAGATGGCAAGACTCGTAACCAAATTCAAATACTACAAACCGCATCACAGCAAAAACTTCGGCGGATATGCCAAGTATATCGCCCTCCGAAACGGTGCGGAGTCGCTTCCCGACAGCAAGAAAGGTTTGCCTTCCACGCTCGGACAGAAGCAACTCATTGAAAAACTGCTGAAGGATTTTCCCGACTGCGCCGAAATGTTGGAATACGATGACTACATCAAAAGCCCGACTGCCGAGAACGCTTCCGAGTTTTTGCACCGTGCCATTGAGGATAACTTCCAGGCGGCAACGGCGGTTTCTACCTACGCAGACTACATTGCAACCCGTCCCCGTGCGGAAAAGCTCGGCAGGCACGGGTTGTTTTCAAATGACGGTGAGGAGATTGTCCTCTCGCAGGTGTCGGCAGAACTGAACCGTCATGAGGGCAATATGTGGACGATGATCGTGTCCCTCCGTCGGGAAGATGCCGAGCGACTCAGCTTTGACAACGCCGCATCATGGCGGGAATTGCTCCGTGCGCACACAAGTGAACTTGCCGATGCACTCAAGATTCCGCTGTCCGAGTTGAAATGGTATGCGGCATTTCATAATGAATCACATCATCCGCACATTCATTTGCTTGCGTATTGTGATGATCCGAGCGTCGGGTATCTCACAAAACAAGGCATCAACAATATGCGTTCCGCCCTTGGCAACGTTATTTTTCGTGACGAATTGCAATTTGTTTTCCGTGAACAGACCGACAGGCGGGATCTGTTAAAGAAGGACTGGAAAGCCATGCTCGATGAAATTCTGCAAAAGATTTCGGAAAACAAGTACAGCAACCCCGAAGCGGAGCAGAAACTTCTTCTGCTTTCCGACAAACTGTCCCGCACAAAAGGCAAAAAGGTGTACGGGTATCTCAAAAGAGATGTCAAGGATCTGATTGATTCCATCGTTGATCTGCTGGCTGAGGATGAAAATATATCAAGGCTTTATGACCTTTGGTATGAGAAAAAATATGAGATTCTCCGCACCTACACCTCGGAAATGCCGCCGAAGATTCCGCTGTCGCAGAACAAAGAATTCAAATCCATCAAGAATGACATCATCCGGGAGGCGATGAAACTGCACGAGGATAGCGGGCAGACCGAGACTAATCCGCCGAAAAAACAGTCGCAGACACAAGCCCCGCAAAAGATCTCACCGACTGTTTCTGCCACTGCCGTTACAAGACTTTTCAAAAATCTCTGTGGGATTTTCCGTGATCGGATAGACGACCGCAGGCAAAACAGTCAGCCGACTGTCGACAAACGGCAGAAAAAAGAGATCGAAGAAAAGAAAAATGCAGAAATGTCGATGCTGTAAGAAAGGAGTTTTATGCCATACATTCTATTTTCGGAGCAGGAAAAGCAGTCCGCAAATGCTTCGGATATTCGTTCCTTCCTCGCTTCGCTTGGGCAGGAAGTCAAAAGAAGCGGACGGGAATACACATGGGAATCCCCTTCGGGCAAGGTGTCGATCAACGGTTCGGAGTGGTATTCTCAATATGAGCGTGTCGGCGGCGGTGCGGTCAGCTTCGTTCAGAAATTTTTCGGAGCCTCCTATCCCGATGCCGTTCGTTCTCTGCTCGGAAGCCATGCAGGACAGATTCCAAACGAACAGAATAGCGCATTCCGTCAAATCAGATCCAAAGAAACGCAGGCGGAACTTGTACTGCCCGAAAGAAGTACGGATATGCGCAGGCTATACGGCTATCTGCTGAACGAGCGATGCCTTGACCGTGATGTCGTTTATGCTTTCATTCATGCAGGGATGCTCTATGAGGATGTACTCAATCACAATGCTGTGTTCGTCGGAACAGACGAGAACGGCAAGCCCCGACATATTCAGAAACGGTCAACCAACCCGCAGTCCGACTACAAAGGCAATGTCACGGGGAGCGATATTGCCTACGCTTTTCACCATGTCGGCACATCGGACAGACTCTATGTCTTCGAGGCGCCGATTGACATGATGGCTTACATCTCAATGAACAAGCAAGGCTGGGAAAGGCATTCTTATATCGCATTGTGTTCCACCGCCGACTGTGCCGCCATTCGGATGCTGAAAACTTACCCGAATCTCAAAACCGTTTACCTCTGCCTTGATCACGACAGTGCGGGAATCGAAGGAGCCTATCGCGTGGCAGAAAGCATTCATGCGCTTGGAGATTACACAGTCTGGCGCAAAATGCCGAAACAGAAAGATTGGGATGAAGATCTGAAAGCACGCCATGGCAGAACCGCTATCCCCTCCACCGAGCATATGAAACTGGAATGCTATCGTAAAATCTGTTCCGAATTTCTCACAGATGCGTGCATAGAAACGGACGCATGGAAGCATATCGCAGAGGCGAAAGGCTATGCTTCCGCAAATTTTCTCTCCCTACTGCGCTCTGAGATGGGCAAAGCGGAATCCGCAACAGACACACAAACCGAGCAAGCGCACCTGAGAGCAATGGCTGTCGGGTGCCTTGCTTTTTGCTTTTGCAGAGAGAAACAGATGGGCAGTGCACCTTCTTTCGACCGCTATGCCGAGGCGGTACGCTCTGCCTACAAGCCCCACAGGGACACCGAGAGCAGTGACGAACAGTGGGAATCCCTGCGGAAAAGGATCAGAGGGCTTGAAAAAGAATTCGGTAAAAGCTTCCCGCTTTCGGAAACAGAGATGAAGAAGCAGTTAGATTCCGTTATCGCACTTGCTTCCGAATGCATCCGGCTTTCTGCGGCAGTTGAGTACGAGCAGAGCGAACAAACGGCGGTGTTGGGTCTTGATTGATGGAGCGGAGTGAGAATTTAGGATTGAAAAAACGGCTCAGTTGTGATATAATTAGGATACAGACAAATCAGAATTTGACAAACTGGTAATCAGCTTGATTTTTTGATATTCATCGTCTATGGCGTTGTAATAAATACAACTATGAAAGGGTGGTTCATTATGAAAAATAACAATTTGGGTGTGTGGAGGACGCACGATAAATAATCCTCCAAAACTAATTATGGAGGACACAAGATGATATTAGAAACATTACTTCCTCAATTAGAATTTCAATCTAACATTGAGGATGCAGTAAAGCAAAAAATGATTAAAAGTAGGCGGCAAGTTGAAGAAATCGCAGCAACCGCCTACAGTAGCAACGATTTTGATTTTTTGCTATGCAAGCGAATGCCACTAACTCGCTTGGTGGTAGTTGTATATTTATTGACGCAAAAGTATGCCGAGTATAAAGCCATTGGTGTAACAGATGAAATTATTTTGGATACTTTTAGCGATGTCTCATTGCGGGCAAACTTGTACTATAAACAGCATGGCAAAATTGGCATTTCTAAAGATGATGTTGTTTGGTTTCGCCACATTATGAATGTGCACATTTTCAAGATTGGAGTATTGCAATATCAAACATTCAATATGGTTTATTTGGATGAGGAAACCATTGGAGAGCCTTATATGGTGTTTACACAAGAACAGAAACGAACATTGCCCAACGGCTCACCTGTGATAAATTGCCATATTCAAAAAGGTGCGAATATTAGTGATAGCTTAGTCAAGAAATCTTTTGACCAAGCCAAGGTGTTTTTCAAGGATCACTTTCCGTCTACAGAGTATAAAGCTTTTCTTTGTTATTCTTGGTTGCTCTATCCTCCGATGCTAAACATGCTTCCAAAGGATTCGAATATCAAGCAGTTTGCAAAACACTTTTCTATCATTGGTGCGTGCAACGATTCGGAACAGGCCAAAGAGAATTTATTTGATTATGGCAAGCATAATCTACCTTGCAAACCAACAGCTCTACAAAGGATCGCAAAAGAACATAAAGAACTTCTTGGTTACGGGTGTGGAGTAATTATGCTTTAGAGCGCAGAAAATTCCTGTTTGTCAGTACGGATTGATTAAAAAATAGAGATTGGTGAGGCTGTTTATGAAAACACTATATTTAATCGGCGGGACTATGGGAGTCGGCAAAACAACGGTTTGCAAAGAATTAAAGAAAGAACTAAAAAACAGTGTTTTCCTTGATGGCGATTGGTGCTGGGATGCCGATCCGTTTCAGGTTACCGAGGAAACAAAGGCAATGGTGCTTCGAAATATCTGCTATATGCTGAACAGTTTTATTCATTGTTCTGCGTATGATAATGTTATCTTTTGTTGGGTTATGCACGAGCAGTCCATTATTGACGGAATTTTGCGTGAGCTTGACACCACGAACTGCATCGTGAGAACAATATCGCTCACTGTTGATGAACCTAATCTTCGGGGCAGATTAGCGGCAGATGTCGCTCATGGTATCCGAACAGCTGATGTCATTGAAAGAAGCATCAAAAGAATTTCAATGTATTCGGAACTCGATACAATAAAAATAAATACAAGCAACAAGTCGGTTCCCGAAGTCGTGAACGAAATTAAATCACTTTGATACCGATATCAAACTGTCGACTTGACACAACCACAGCCACCTGATTTTCAGTCGGGTGGCTTTTCAATTTTTAACGAAGGAGTAACCATGCAAGGACTAACAACACTTATAACCGTAGCTGCCATCATGGGCGGCGTTTTTATTTTGATTTCTTCGCTGTCTTATCTGTATTCCCTCCGTCAGATCAAGAACAAAACGGCGGGCAACGGACAGCACGGAACAGCAAGATGGGCGTCAAGTCGGGAGATCCGCAAGACCTACAAGGTGGTACCGTTTGAGCCGAAAACCTGGCGCAGGGACGAAAAAAGCCGCCCGACCGAGCAAGGAATCGTCGTCGGTTGCGAAAGCCGAGGCAACGAGACGCTTGCCCTTGTGGACAGCGGAGATGTTCACTGTATGATGATCGGTGCGGCAGGCGTCGGTAAAACGGCATTCTGGCTCTACCCGAATATCGAATATGCCTGCGCCACAGGGATGTCGTTCATGACAACGGATACCAAGGGCGACATCATGCGAAATTACGGTTCTATCGCCGAAAAGTATTACGGCTATAAAATCTCCGTCATTGACCTGCGAAATCCGATGCGTTCGCACGGAAACAACCTTCTGCACCTCGTCAACAAGTACATGGATCTGTATGCCGGAACGAATGAAGTGCAGTACAAAGCCAAGGCGGAAAAGTACGCAAAGATCATCTCCAAGACGATTATTCTCTCCGGCATGGAGGGCGGTAACTTCGGACAGAACGCCTACTTCTATGATGCCGCCGAAGGACTTCTGACAGCGTCCATTCTGCTGGTGTCCGAATTCTGCAAGCCCGCAGAGCGGCATATCGTTTCGGTTTTCAAGATCATTCAGGAGCTTCTCGCTCCCGGCAAGGGACGCAACCGCAATCAGTTCCAACAGCTCATGGAAAAACTTCCTGCCGACCATAAATCAAAATGGTTTGCAGGTGCGGCTCTCAACACGGCGGAACAATCCATGGCGAGTGTCATGTCAACGGCACTTTCCCGCTTGAACGCATTCCTGGATTCCGAGCTTGAAACCATTCTCTGCAACGACACCGAGATCGATGCGGAGCGATTTTGTAAAGAAAAGTCGGCAATTTTTATCGTTATGCCAGAGGAAGACAGCAGTAAATACTTCATGGTGTCGCTTCTCATTCAGCAACTTTATCGTGAAATCCTTGCCGTTGCGGACGAAAACGGTGGAAAACTAAAGAACAGAGTCGTCTTCTACTGCGACGAGTTCGGTACGCTCCCGAAGATCGAATCCGCCGAAATGATGTTCTCAGCATCCCGTTCCCGCAGAGTCTCTATTGTCCCGATCATCCAGTCCTTTGCACAGCTTGAGAAAAACTACGGCAAGGAAGGTGCAGAAATCATCATCGACAACACACAGCTGACGGTCTTCGGAGGTTTTGCCCCCAACAGTGAATCGGCACAGACGCTCTCCAAAGCCCTTGGCTCCAAGACAGTGTTGTCGGGCAGTGTCAGCCAAAGCAAGGGCGATCCGTCAAGATCGCTTCAGATGATTGAGCGTCCGCTGATGACACCCGACGAACTCAAAGCGCTTCCGAAAGGCACTTTTGTGGTCACGAAAACAGGCTTCTATCCGATGAAGGTCAAACTCAAACTATATTTCAAATGGGGCATCGAATTTGAGAAAGAGCCGTATGTTGTGCCTCTGCGTGATTCCTCTATGGTCACCTATGCAAGCCGTGAGGAACTGACTGAAGCGATCCAAGCCAAATATCCGCCCAAAGAAAAGAAGGACGATGACGACACCATACCGGACGGAAGCATTTGTGTGGAAGAAGAAATGGCAATGCAGAATAGTCCCAAACTCAATACCAAACCACACAAGCCGGAGGTGAAGCAATGATTTACTACGACTCCGTCTATCGGGACTACGAACTGCCAAGCCGGGCGTCGAATGTCTATCGTTATCTGTGTGACAGAGCAAACTCGGACGGTCAATGCTGGCCGTCCGAGCGTACAATTGCGATGGATCTGAAGATTTCAAGGTCAACGGTCAAGCGGGCGGTCGAAGATCTGAAACGGTGCGGGTATATTACGACAGAGAGGCGGTATCGCAAAAACGGCGGAAACAGTTCGCTTCTGTTTGTGCTGAAGGATTTTTCAAAGCGCCGCACAACCAAAGGATAACTATGCCCATTTGGTGGTCTATGGGTGGGTTCACCATGAACCCACAATGTGAATATAACAAGAGAATATATCTATATAGCGGAAAAAGAACAATCAAACAGGAGAGCGAGAATACCGATTGCCTCGATTCGTCGGATTCTCTTTCGCCGACCGATGCACAGCGCGGCGCATCGGTTCTTTTTCTGCCTTTTCATCGGCAATGAAAAGAGGCGTCGAACAAAACGATGCCTCTTTGAAATCTTTGAAAACAGAATGGTTTCTATGCTGTTACGGTTGACTTACCGTCGCGATGGTGAAGGTGATTGTGCCTGTGTAGCTGCCGGCATAGGTGGGATCTTCATCGGCGCAATTACGGTACGACTTTATCTCAGGAATCTCGCGTCAATATCCGGGCGACGGGAATTCAGTCTTTTTTATACCAACGTCCGACTGAAAATCCTTGAAAATTTTCAGAAAGCATGCGAAAAAATCGAAAAAAAGCTGACATATATTTATGAAGGGGAAAATGATACGATTCTCTTCCCTTCAAAAGCGTGAGCAAGGAGGAGCGAAAAATGGAGCGCAGATTTCAGACGAGGCGGAAGGACGCGATTGCGGGAGTATTACTCTTGCGCAATAAAGAGGAGGAGGTGTAGCCATATGAAAAAGAAGCGTTTTTTAGTGATTATCTCAATTGTCGCTGTTGTGATTGTCGCGGTGACTCTTGTGATGAATGTAATGGGAGTAAGTGTATTCGGGTTGTTTGTTGCGAAACCGGATGTTAGAGAGGTAGAGTCGGAGCAATTGCTTCAGATAAAGCAAGCATATCTGGATATGAGGAAATCGAAAAGCGGGTATCCCGATTATATGACGACCGACAGCGTTGGCGTTGAAGAATATTGCGGAACCTATAATGGTTGCGTTGTTATGATGTTCTCTGACAGTGAGGCGATTTACGCTCAGGCCATTTGCTTTGTAACTGTTGCGGGAGTACGCATCCGATATAACGACGCGAACGAGATATATGCATGGAAAGACGGAGAGATGTACACCCTTGAGCAGGCGTATGTTGCGGGAATACTGAGTAGAGCCAACATAAGAAGTATACGCGATATTCACAATCAACACTAAATCAGCCGATTGTAAAAGTCGGGGAAAGTGAGTTGTCAACACCAAAAACAGAAAAAAGGAAATCGTCGCTCGCTCACGTCCGCATGATTTTTCTGTTTTTTGGTGAGGCTTTGGATCATTCTTTTACAATCGGCAAACATTAAAAACAAAGGAGAAGATTATATGAGGCACAGATTACTGAAAATTACGTCGTTTTTGTTGCTACTGATTATTACTTTTTCATTGTTGCCGAATGCAATTGTCTTTTCTTCTGGCGCGGCAGATCGTGATGCAACGACTGCAGTAGCGGATCAAAAGGTGTATTCTGCCGCAACGATAGAAGATGATTTTGCTGATAACGCTTTATTGATTGTTCTAAGCAAAAGAGAAACAAGAAAGTTTAAGACTTACACTAAGAATGATTTTGAGGGGATCAACATTGCCAAGGTTGATAATTTGACTGCCTCGACAGCCGAAACAGTAAAAACAAAGCTCGAAGCCAGTACAGCGATGAGTCAGTCAGCGGATAATTCTATGGGAAAGACATTGCCCATTATTGATGTTTCTGGCATCACTGACGACGCCAATAACAACTCTACCAATGATGTCTCAGCCCTTGAGAAAATGACCGATGAAAAGGTAGAGTCATTTAGAAGTATACTATACATTGAGCTGGCAGATAAAGGCAAAGAAAAAGTGTTGGCGGCTATAAAGAGATTAGAAAGCAATGAGGACTTTCTGTATGTTGGTCCCGATTATCGAGTGGGCATGTGTGCTACTCCAAATGATGAAAAATATAGCGAACAATGGGGCTTGCCCAAAATTCACGCCCCTGTCGCGTGGGATACACGCACGACGGTAGCAACTTCTGTTCATGTTGGAGTTGTTGATACGGGTATTCAAGCAAACCATCCGGATCTTGTCAATCGAATTTATTCATCCAAACACCGCGATTTTACCACCGGTGATACAGCAGGCACGGTCATCAATGTTGACAGTCTTGTCGATCCTAAGGGGCATGGAACCCACGTTGCCGGAATTATTGGGGCGCAAGGCAATAATTATATTGGAGGAACGGGCGTTTGTTGGGACATTAAACTTATTTCGCTTAGAGTATTGGGTTCAAACGGATATGGTCAATCATCGTATATTATTAGTGCTATCAACTACGCTCAGACAGCGAATATTGATATTCTGAACATGAGCTTGGGAAGCACTGCCTATGATGCCGCAATGGAAACAGCCATTAGAAATTATACGGGGCTCATTGTCGCGGCTGCGGGGAATAACGACAAAAACACTGACACGACGCGCTTTTATCCAGCGAGCTTTACTGCTACGATAGATAATGTGATTTCTGTTGGAGCATCAGATTCTAACGATGAAAGATCTAATTGGAATGGTTTTTTAAACTTGTGGGGGCTGTTTGGAAGCAGCAAATCAAACTACGGAAAAACCACAGTGGATGTTTTCGCTCCGGGAACTGATATTTACAGCACACTACGTAACGGAAATTATGGCAAGATGTCCGGAACCTCGATGGCGACGCCCTATGTTACTGGGGTTGCTGCTCTTATGATGTCTATAAGACAATCATTGAACCCTTCAGATATAAAGCATATGATCAATTATACTACTGACCAGAAAACATCTTTAACAGATCTTTGTGTGTCAGGTGGACGATTAAATGCTGCAAAGGCTGTCGAAGCTGCTTCGAATACTTTAAAATTATCAGTGCCCGCAAGTGCTCGATATACAGAGAGAGTAATGACAATAAGTTCTGATGTAGGATATAAAGATTTCATTGTTTCATTTACAATCGGGGGAAACAGAGTCATTCAAACTTTTGGAGCAAACACCATGTCTCATGACGGTTATCTTGAGGTATACAATATGGAAGGAACAAGATTGGCTTATAATGATGATGACGGTTATAAGCGAAATGCGCTTATAAGTTTTAATTTTCAATCAAATGTTTCCTATAGAATTCGCGTTAGGTTCTATAATACAAGCACCCAATCGGGAGACATAAGACTGGCAATTATTCCAACGTACAGCTACGATAATTATGATGCTATCTATAGTCTCACAAATTATACGATGGGGTTGACATGGAGCTTCTCACAGAACAATGTAAAAATAATGACTTACACATATACCACATCGCGAGATTTAACAATGCGCGTAACCTCAGAAGTTGATACGTTTTTGTATATCATAGATCCGAGCTCCCCGGTCGCATGTTATCAAGTTCGAGAAGATGATGACGAATCGGTGACGAGCAGTTACAAAAGTTTGTGCAATGACGATTATATTGATGAGGAGGGGGAATATGTGTTTAATTCGAGATTGAGGAAGTATTTTGAAGCAGAAATACCTTACCTGATTATTGTAAGCGCATATAATCCCTCATTACCAGAATCCGTTGGGAGTTTTTACGTTGACTTTGAGTGATTTGAGAAAAATGATGCGCTTACTGATCGCTAATTAAGCGCAACACATCATCGCATCTTACATAAAAAGGTGCGATGATGTGGCTATTGAGGGATATAAGAAATATTTAACCACATCTTTGTGGATTTTCAGCAATAAATATGTTATAATACTTATATATCGACAGAAAGCAAAGCTGGAAAGGAGCGGAAATGTCAAAGCACTCAGACAAGACTCACATAAAAGTCAGCGATGAGAAAATCATTGAGATGTATTGGCGACGAGAGGAACGAGCCATCAAGGAAACGGATATAAAATATGGTCAATTCCTTTTCGGGATTGCTTACAACATTCTTGATGATCGGCTGGACAGCGAGGAATGCCAAAGCAGTACATATCTTGAAGTGTGGAATGCGATTCCTCCGACAAGACCGGTCGTTTTTCCGGCATTTATTGCTCAGATCATGCGGCGTGTTGCAATCAATCGTTATAAAGAAAAAACAAGAAAAAAGAGGATTCCTTCGGAACTGACTGTGTCTCTTGAAGAGTGTGAAAGTATATTGGCAAGTAACGACTCCGTGAATGGCGAATATGAAGCCAAGAGGATCGGAATGCTAATCAATGAATATCTCAACGGTTTGACGAAACGCCAAAGGTATATATTTGTCGGGCGCTTTTACATGGCGGAATCTGTTGAAAGCATTGCATATGACCTTGCCGTAACAACTTCAACCGTATATCGGGAGCTTGTAAAGATAAAAATGGGATTAAAACATCACCTTGAAAAAAACGAGGTACATATATGAATAAGTATTTGTTTATTGATGCGGTCAGCTGTCTGGATTCAAAATTCATTGAAGAACACATCGCAATGCGAAAAAAACTGAAAACGGATAAAATTGTAAAAAAGCGTCTGAACCTTTTGAGGGTATCGATAATTGCCGCATGTCTTGCAATAGTTATGATGTCCACTCTTGTCCTGGCAAATGTTTTCAAATATATGAGTTCTGGAAGCTATGAATCTGCCGTGACGATAAGTCATGTACTACCGGCACTGGCATCCGGCTTGATTGTCGCATCCATTATAGGAGTTATCAGCTGGAGGAGCGGCAGTAAATATATTCGAAAAAGGTACGGCAGCTGCGATATTATATGATGTTGTTTTGCCAATTCGTTACAACACAACATTTAGGAAAGAAGACGCTGTGCGAAAATCTCCGCCAGACAATTTTCATTGTAACTGTTGCGGGAGTCCGCATCCGATATAATGACGCGAACGAGATATATGCATGGAAAGACGGAGAACTGTACACCCTTGAGCAGGCGTATGTTGCGGGAATACTGAGCAGAGCCAACATAAGAAGCATATGCGATATTCACAATCAACACTAAGCGCAGCACATCATCGTAGCTTATGTAAAAAGGTGCGATGATGTGGCTGTTGAGCGGTACAGGAAATGCTAAACCGCCTCTTTAGTTACTACAACATGGTAAAAGTCATTGAAAATTTCGTTTTTTTATGCTATACTATAAGCAACTGAAAAAAGGCAAATAGCATGGTGTGCTTGAGGTGATTGGACGCTTATAAACGATAATCAATATTTAGGGGTAATCGAGTCTATAAAAACGGAAATATCGAAGGCGCAGTACAGTGCGGCTTTGCATGTAAACAAAGAGCTGACGCTGCTTTATCATCAGATAGGAAGCATTATCAATGAACACAAAACTTGGGGAAATAAGTTCATTGATAACCTTGCTAAAGATATAAAAATTGCATATCCGAGTTCTACGGGCTATTCCGTTCGCAATCTGCCCGTAAGCCTGTTTATTTATATGCTCGTGTTCTTTGTTCTCGGCTTTTTGATTTACGCTTTCCTTTACGGCGCAATCGGCT
>ERZ824600.1665-NODE-1665-length-26291-cov-3.778625_pt1 | contig 26291 bp, 18 predicted proteins | sample MGYA00519933_ERZ824600 | MGnify/ENA primary metagenome ERZ824600 (study PRJEB31778, sample SAMEA3449178) | human gut metagenome | biome: human gut; feature: human-associated habitat; material: faeces | place: United Kingdom | collected 2010/2012 ... | reverse complement strand
ACGGTTCGGAGACTTCGAAAATCAACATCACCCTGAAGACCAACGGCGGCGAGGGCGGTACCGACGTTTGGCCGGAGCCGGGAAGCGGCCCCATCTATCTGCTGGCCAAAAACACAACAAAATGGGAGACCAGCTCGGCCTCCAACACCTCCCTGTCCCTCCCCAGTGAATTCGAGGGCTGGGTTCGTGTGCCCTGGAGCACGATCAACAGAGACGCCTATCAGATCAAGAACAACGAAATCGTGTCCGATATCACCCTGTACATCCCGGCTTTCGGCGGCAGCATGGGCGCCGAAAAGGTGAACGAGCTTGTTTTCGGTCTGATCGAAAGGCTTTCACTGCCGCAGAATATCCGCCATACACACGCTGTCGGCAGGGTAGGGTGGGAAAAGTTTTCCGCCATGGCAGCCGAAAAGGGCTTCGAAAGCCACAAAAACCTTTCCGTGCGTGAATATATTTACGATATGCCGGTGCATCAGGCGGCGGCTGATGTGATTATCTGCCGTGCCGGCGCGATGACGCTTGCGGAGCTTGCCGTGCGCGCTGCGGCGGCGGTGCTGATCCCCAGCCCGAACGTAACGGCGGATCACCAGTATAAAAATGCAAGGCTGCTTGCCGATTCCGGCGCGGCGGTCGTATACCGCGAAAGCGAGCTTTCGCCAGAGCTGCTCACGACGACGGTCTCGGAGCTGCTTTCCAACCCGAACAAGCGCCGCAGGATGCAGGAAAGCATAAAGAGATTCGCGCTTCCGGATGCCGTCGATGCCATTGCCGACAACGCGCTCGCGCTTGTTCAAAAGCGGTAAAAACACGGAAAGTAAAAAAGAGGGGGAGTGAACGCCGGTGAAGAAGCAGTACTTCGTGCGGAAGAATGTCGCGCTTATCGAAGCGCAGCAGCGGCAGGAAAAAAAGCGCGCGCGCCGCACGGCGCTTTATATTGCGATATTTGTCGCAGTCGCGCTGATATTCATCGGGGTCTGCTTTGCCGTTTTTCTTCGTATAAAAACGGTGAATATCACCGGTAGCGAGCATTACCCCGCCGAATCGATATTGGAGCTTTTCCCCGCCGCTGTCGGAGATAATATATATTCCTTTACCGCATCCGAAGCGGAGGATGCCATTGTCAGAGCATTGCCGTATATTGCCTCCGTGAAGGTCACACGGAAGCTGCCGACTGTCGTGAATATCGAGATCAAGGAGGAACAGGCGGTGTTTGCAACGCCGCTTGCGGGTGATGTATATCTTATCGCCGCCGATCTGAAGGTGCTTGAACGGGTATCGGCGGATTCCGAAAAATGCGAAGGTCTTATAACGCTTTCGCTCAACAGCATCCGCAGGTGCGTTGTCGGCGAAATACTTGAATTCGTTGATAAACGTACCTTCGACGCGGTTTCCGGGCTTTATGCGGATCTGAGCGATAATTATATCGAAAAAAAGATAACCTCGCTCGATGTGCGCTCCCGCTTCGATATTTCCTTCAGGTATGAGGATCGGTTCGACGTATACTTCGGCGATATGGATAATTCCGATATCAAGGTGCGTTTCCTTGTGGAGATAATCGATCAGCTTTACCCCGATTCGCGCGGGCGGATCGACGTTTCCGATGCCACGGAGGCATCCGTAAAGCTGTATTGAAGCGAAAAAAGGGCTTTTTCGCATAAAAAAACGCCGGAATCGGCGAGAAAAATGAAAAAATCACTTGCAATTCCGCACAAAACATATTATTATAATAACGAGTGAAGTTATAAAGTGCTTTTTTTGGAGGTTACACCATGACAAACATGCAGGAAGATACAAACAAGGTGGTCATCAAGGTTATCGGCGTCGGCGGCGGCGGCGGAAATGCGGTAAACCGCATGATATCTGCCTTCGACTTCAAGGATGTTGATTTTATCAATGTCAATACCGATAAACAGATACTTATCAAATCCAGTGCGCCCACCAAGATCGGCATAGGCGACCGCATAACCAAGGGCCATGGCGCGGGAAGCAATCCCGAACTGGGCGAAAAGGCAGCGGAGGAATCGCTTGAAGAGATTACCGAAGCCATCAAGGGCGCCGATATGGTCTTTATCACCGCAGGTATGGGCGGCGGCACCGGCACGGGCGCAGCTCCCGTTATCGCAAAGGTTGCAAAATCGCTCGATATTCTCACTGTTGCCGTTGTTACAAAGCCTTTCGTTTTCGAGGGCAAGCGCAGAATGCAGCAGGCGGAAGAGGGCATCGGCAAGCTCGCACAGTATGTCGATTCTCTTATAGTTATCCCGAACGAACGGCTCAAGCTCCTCACCGATAAGAAGATCACCTTCCTCAACGCGTTCCAGGAAGCGGACGATGTTCTCCGCAAGGGCGTTCAGAGCATCTGCGAGCTTATCACTGTCGACGGATATATCAACCTCGACTTCGCGGACGTTTCTTCCGTTATGGCAAACGCAGGGCTTGCACACATGGGTGTCGGCTCCGCAAAGGGCAAGGATAAAGCCGAACAGGCCGCCAAGATGGCAATGTCTTCTCCGCTGCTTGAAACCAATATCAGCGGTGCAAAGGGTATCGTAGTCAATATCACCTCCTCGCCGGATATCGGTCTTGATGAGATCGATGCCGCCGTTGCGATGATCACTACCGAAGCTCAGCCCGATGCCAACATCATCTTCGGTGCCGCTTTCGACACCTCTCTCGAGGATGAAATGTGCATCACCCTTATCGCTACCGGCTTCAATGCCGACAAAAAGAGCGCCGATGTCAGACGTCAGATGCAGCAGGCGGAAGCCGCTTCCAAATCCGCTGCGGCAGAGGATAACAAGGAAACCGATTCCGGCAACGAAATCGACGATATCCTCAAAATGCTCAACAAGCGCTGAAAAGCATAAATATTCCGGAGGCTGCGTTTGCAGCCTCTTTTTTTGCGCACAAAAATCCCCGCCCGTCGGCTTGCTGCCGTCCCGGACGGGGATAAGCATATATGATTTTATTTGCGGGAGTAAAGCAGCCTTGTTGCGTTCAGAACGGCAAGCACCGTCACACCGACATCGCCGAATACCGCAAGCCACATTCCGCCGAAGCCGAACACGCCGCACGCCATTATGCCGATCTTCACAATGAGCGATACCCAAACGTTTTCGCGTACTATGCGCATGGTGCGCTTCGCAACGGAGAGCGCCTTTGCGACCTTTGCGGGGGAATCGACCATAAGCACCACATCCGCCGTTTCGATCGCGGCATCGCTGCCGGAAATGCCCATTGCGATCCCGACATCCGCCTGTGCAATGGCGGGCGCATCGTTTATGCCGTCGCCGACAAAGGCGGTTTTGCTCTCGGCACAATACTTCTTTACATATTCAAGCTTGTCTGCCGGAAGGAGCGAGGCGTGTATCTCGTCGATCCCGACGGCTTTGCCGACAGGCTCCGCCGTGGCGGCATTGTCGCCGGTTAGCATGACCGTTTTTTCGATGCCTTCCTTGTGAAGCGCGCTTATCGACTGCTTCGATTCGGGCTTGATCTCGTCGCTTATAACTATATGTCCGCGGTATTCGCCGCCGATACTGATATGCACAACGGTGCCGTTGTGGTCGCCGTGGCAGGCGGAAATGTCCGGTACTTCGATAAGCTTTTCATTGCCGGCAAGCACCTCTCTGCCGTCGATAACGGCGCGGATGCCCCTGCCTGCGAGCTCCTCGATTTCGCTTATGCGCGATTTGTCTACATGGCCGCCGTGGGCACGCACTATGGATGCCGCGATCGGGTGGTCGGAATAGCTTTCGGCAAGCGCCGCAATGTCAAGCAGCTCTGCGGCGCGATCGGAGTAATCGTGCACGCCGCTCACGGCAAATGTGCCCTTTGTAATAGTGCCTGTCTTGTCGAAAACAACGGTTTTTACCTTTTCCATCGCTTCGATGCTGTCTGCACCCTTGATAAGTATACCGCTGCGCGAAGCTGCGCCTATGCCGCTGAAAAACGAAAGCGGAACCGATATCACAAGCGCGCAGGGGCAGGAAACGACAAGGAACATAAGCGCTCTGGAAAGCCATTCGGAAAAATCGCCGCCGAAGGCAAGCGGGGGAAGAATGGCGACAAGCGCCGCAGCCGCGACAACGCAAGGTGTGTAGATGTGTGCAAAGCGTGTGATAAAGCTTTCCGCTTTTGCCTTGCGTTCCACACTGTTGCGGACCATATCGAGTATCTTTGCAACGGTGCTTTCGCCGTAAACGCCCGTTGTGCGTACTTTAAGCATCGAATTTAGGCAGATAACACCGCTTTGGATATTATCGCCGGCATTGACCTCGCGCGGGAGCGATTCCCCGGTCAGCGCACTTGTATCAAGCATTGCGCTGCCTTCGGTTATCATGCCGTCTATCGGCACTCTTTCGCCCGGGCGGATAACAATTGTTTCACCCGCGGAAACCTCCTCCGGCTTTACGGTCGTTTCCGCGCCGCCGCGGATGACCGTCACGGCTTCGGGCTTCAATTCCATCATCGATTCGATGGAATGCTTGCTCCGGTTCACTGCGATATCCTGGAAAAGCTCGCCGATCTGGTAGAACAGCATCACGCCGACAGCCTCCGGATAATCCTCGAGGTAAAACGCGCCGACGGTTGCGATGAACATCAGAAAATGCTCATCCAGCAGTTCGCCGTGGAATATCCCCTCGAAAGCCTCGATAACCACATCGTATGCAACGGTGAGGTAGGGAATAAGGAACAGAGCGATCCGCACAAGGCGGGAATCAAGCACAACATAATGATTAACAGCCACCGCCGCAAGCAGCAGGATAATACCCGCAATGCAGCGATAGATAATGCTTCTTTGCTCGCGTTCAAGCTTTTTCATTTTTGGTTTCCTCCTCTGTGATATGTTCAAACCCCTGGCCGATTATACTGCGTACATGGTCATCGGCAAGGTAGTAAATCCGCATTTTGCCCTCCCTGCGGGAGGCTATCAGCTTTGCATCCTTCAATATCTTCAGCTGGTGGGATATTGCGGATTGCTCCATATTCAGCAGCTCGGCAATGGCGCACACGCAAAGCTCCTCCTCGAAAAGGGAATAGAGTATTTTTATGCGCGTCGTATCCCCGAAGGTCCTGAAAAGATCGCCGAGGTCGAAAAGCAGGTTGTCGTCCGGCATTTCGCCGCGCAGCTTTGCCATCAGCTCGGAATGATTGTGCATGGCGTTACTCCTTTCTCATATGAACATCCGAACATATGATACATCGTTCATGCGTATTTGTCAATAGTGCGCGCTAACAAAACAATGTATCCCGCTGCGCATCAAAATATACATATCATACAAAAAGGCAGGGGAAAGCCCCTGCCTCTCTTTGGCTATATATTATTGCCTTGCTGTGATTTCGAAATCAACGGTGATTATCTTGCGTTCCGAAGCGCCGTCGAATATTTCGAGCTCGAGTGTGTCGGTGCCGACAAATCTGCTTCCGGAGTTGTATGATACCTTGCCGTTTGCGGCTATCTGCACATCGCCGTAAACGGGCGAACGGCGTATGCGGTAGGTAACGCCTTCGAGCGAAGGAAGCTGCGCCGTGACTCTCTTTCCGCTTGTGGAAGAAACGGTTGTGCTTTCAAAGAGCGAAAGATCGGTAACGGCGGTTTTGTCAAAACCCGCCTCGAGCTTGCCTTTGGCGTATTTGTAGGTGTTGTCATAAACAAACCGTGCATTCACGCCGCCGTCCTGATAAGCCGAGTAATAAGCGCCCGCGGGTATCGCGCCCTGGTAATATACCTTCACGCTGTTCATGTATCCGTATGAAACACCTTCGCCGAGATATTTGCGGTAAAGGCTTATCGAGCCGCTGCCCTTCGGATCCTCGATCTCTATTTCCACCGAAAGACCGTATATCCGCGCAAGCTCCGCCGTGGTGGCGACACGCGTCTTTTCCACGGCATAGAACATATAGTTGGGCTGCAGGCAGGTCATATCAAAGCCGGCTTCTTGCCATTTCCAATAGCCGTTGCTCAAATAATACGGGCACCAGAATGTCTTGAACCCCTTTGCGTGTACATAGGAGTTGAATGCCTTCATGGCGGCGAAATCGTCGTCGTCGCGCATCGTTTCCCATTCCCAATAGAAGCCTATAAATTCGATATTCTCGTATTTTGCGGAATCGAAGCGTTTAAGAAATTCGTCGACCTGGTATTTAACGGCTTTTTCGATCCCCTTGCTGCCCGAAAGGGTTTCGCCGTTCAGGTAAGCGTTTTCGTGCGGGATGTTTACCGAAACCCAAAGCTTTGCCTTGCGGTTTTCGCCCAGGACTTTATTCACCTCGCCCATCGCCTTGTTCAATGCGTCTATCTGAACGTCTTCTCCGAAGATCTCATCAAGGTAGAATTTCGTGCATTCTGCAATATCCGGCTGTGTTCCGGGGAGGTCGCTCCCGCAGAGTACAACGGAATCGAAGAAGTAATCGACAAGCTTGTTATCCGCATCGTAATAGCCAAGGTAGGGAAGCAGCGATTCCACCGTGGGCGTATAAAGCGGGTCGTTGTGCACGCCGTATTTGTTGACCGCGGCGGTAAAGAGTATGTTTTCGCAGCCGACAACGTCCGCCGCCGGGTAATTGCCGTAGGGCGAATCCGGGCTTTCGGGCTTTACGGCGTTTTTGGTGTTCTTTCTTCCGGTAACGCTCATTTCGCTCATCCAAACCATGCAGGAAACATCGTTCAGCGGCACTGTCTGGAAGCTCATGCGCAGGTATCTTGCCTTGTACTCCCTGCCGAAATCGGCTGCAAGCTCGTATATCGTGCCGGGGACACCGTAATTTGCGTTGTATTCGGTGTGGACGGTAATCCAGTCGCTGCCGTTTTCGGAAAGCGAAATATTAACGGCGGGCGGCATGGAAACGCCGGAGGAACGGTTATCGTAAAACGAGGCGTAAACCCCGCTTATGGAAACGAGTGTGCCCATATCGGCGATAATATGCCTGCCGCCGCCGCGGTAAAAGCGGAAGTAATCGTCGTTCTTACCGTCGGTGAGTATGCCGATATTTTCAATGCGGGTGTTGTCTCCGCCGCCGTCGTTCGAAGAGAGCGGGTCAAAATGGAATATGGATATCTCGGTCGCCGCAAGGCGGAGAAGATCCTGCTTTTCGTTGAAATCGACATCGGAATCGGTATATTTCACCCTGTCTGAGCCGGTGTCGAGCGTACAGCCGTATATGTCGTCGATAATGGCGGGGTCGTATTCCTCAGCTCCGGCGGAAAGATCGTATTTGCCGTCCTCGCGGTATTCATAACCGCATATTTCGTCGATAAAGGTAAAGTGGCTGTCCGGCGCGGAGCAATAAACGCGGATATACCTTGCCGTGACGGATTTCGGAAACGCAAAGGTGTAAACGTATTTGTCGCTGTCGGCAATGCCGGCGGGAATGTTCAGGCGGGAAAGCTCGACATACTTTTCGCCGTCCTCGGATGCCTGCACCGAAACATAGTTCGGCAGTCCGATCCCGTATGCTATCTGACGCAGGCAGGAAACCGTTACAACATCGAGCCGATGCGCTTCCGCGCCGAGGTCGAAATCTATGGAAACGGGGGTCGTTTCCCAGCCGACAAAAATATACCCGTCGAAAAGTGCGCGGGTTATCCCGTCGGTCAGCTTGGTGTATTTGTCGTCGCTGTAGGTTTCGGAAGGCTTTGCGGAAAGAGTGTAGGAAAGCTTGTAAAAAATGTTGTCGGCTTTCATGGTAGGGTCGTTGTTCTCTTTGAGAAAAGCGTTGATGTTCTGCGAACGGATATCCGGTTCGGGTTCGGGCACGTTGCTGCTTTCGGCGGGCGTGCCGCTGCTTTCGCCGGTACCGCCGCCGCAGGAAAAGAGCGTGAACACCGAGAGAAGAGCAAGAAGTATAAGGGAAAATCGCTTCATTGTGGTTCCTCCGTTTTATATGTAGTTTTCGGGCAGGCTTTCGAATTTTACGCCGGTTTCGGAAGAATAATCTTCAAGAAGCTTTTTTCGCAGGCTGCCGATGCTTCCGGACACGGCGGACGAAACCCCGATAATACGCTTACCCGCAAGGATATGCTTTTTCAGTGTATCCGTTCCGCCGGTGACAAAGTGATATCCGCTGTCCACCGTCACGGTGATATCGCCCTCTCCGCCGGAAACGGCAGGGAACAGGCATTCCGGGGAAAGCAGTATGGCTTTTTCGCCGCGGGCGTAGTATTGTTCGATCAGCTCGGCGACCTCTTCCGGCGAAAGCGAGGTGGAATCTATGATAAGATCGTAATTTGCGTAATCAAAATTATCCACCCCGTAAATGCGCTTGTAACGGGCGTTTTCCTCCCGCGCACGGGCGAGCAGCATATCTCGCGCTTCCTGTACGCCGGAATATTTTTCCACATCGCCGCGGTTGTCGGCAAGAACACGCTTTGCCGCGACCGTCGGGTCGACATAAACATAAACACGGTATGCACCCTTTGCAAAATGCCATGCCATGCGGGAATCAAAGATGATCCTTTCGCCCGCGCGGCGTACCGAAGCTTCCGCAACGGCATCGTCGATCTCGTGATCGAGCGAGCAATCCTGGCGCATCCTCAGGTTCAGTTCCAAAGTTGTGATCCCCATTTTCTGCGCAATTTCGCGCTGGATCTTGCCGGTGCTGTATATTTCGTATGCGTATTTGTCGTGCAGTATCGCACATACGGTGGATTTTCCGCTTCCGAGCTTTCCCGAAAGAGCTATCATTTTATTTCCCCCAAAAAAGAAAATATACCGATGCGTTTAATCATAAATCGGGTGCGCGGCACAAAGCCTGCCGGCTTCCGAAACGATGTATTCGCGGTTTGCCTCGAAATCCGTCGCTGCAAGACGTATCAGATGTGCGACGAGCACCATGTCGGCTTCATTGAACCCGCGCGACGTGACAGCCGGCGTGCCGACACGGATACCGCTTGTGATCGTGGGCTTTTCCGGATCAAAGGGTATTGCGTTTTTGTTCACGGTTATGTGCACCTCGTCCAGACGCTTTTCCAGCTCCCTACCCGTAATGCCTGTCCCGCGAAGGTCGATAAGTATAAGGTGGTTGTCCGTGCCGTCGGAAACAAGCTCGAAGCCTTCGCGCTTTAAGGCGTTTTCAAACGCTTTCGCGTTTTTGATGATCTGCTTCTGGTAATTTATGAAATCCTCCGTCATCGCTTCGCCGAAAGCGACAGCCTTTGCGGCGATAATATGCTCGAGCGGGCCGCCCTGAGTGCCGGAGAATATCGCTTTATCGATCTGCTTTGCATATTGCTCGCGGCAGAGTATCAGCCCGCCGCGCGGTCCGCGCAGCGTTTTGTGTGTCGTGGAGGTGACAACGTCGGCATAGGGAACGGGGCTGGGGTGCAGCCCGGCTGCGACAAGCCCCGCGATATGCGCCATATCTACCATAAAAAAAGCGCCGCACCGATCGCATATTTCGCGGAAGCGGGCAAAATCGATAATCCGCGGGTAGGCGCTCGCCCCGGCGATAATCAACTTCGGGTGATGCTCCGCGGCGATCCGTTCGACCTCGTCGTAATCTATAAGCCCGGTCTCCTTCGAAACGCCGTAGTGAAGCACATTGAAGTATTTGCCGGATATGTTTACCGGCGACCCGTGCGAAAGATGCCCGCCGTGGGCAAGATCCATGCCGAGGACGGTGTCGCCCGGATTCAGAAACGCAAAGAATACGGCAAGATTAGCGCTCGCTCCGCAGTGCGGCTGAACATTTGCGTGTTCCGCGCCGAAAAGCTTTTTTGCACGTTCCCGCGCGATGTTTTCGACCTTGTCTACCTCCTCGCAGCCGCCGTAATAGCGGTGATTGGGGTAGCCCTCCGCATATTTGTTCGTGAGTATCGTTCCGGCTGCGGCAAGGACCGCCTTGCTCACGATATTCTCGCTTGCGATAAGCTCAATGTTCCGCTGCTCGCGCTTCAGTTCGCCTTCGACCGCGCTTGCAAGCTCGCTGTCGACGGAATAAAGATAGTCTATGGCTTTCATCATAACACCGCCCGTGGTAGAAAAAATATATTTTTATCAGAATACCACACTTGGAGAAATTGTTTATGAACGCAATGTAAATATCACGTGCGCGGGTAAAAAACAGCCGGGGCATATAACCGAAGTGCCCCGGCGAAGGTATTATTTATAGGCTTCCACGGTTGCTTCCATTGCCGTCTGCGCGGCGCTCTTGATGGATTCGAGCGTGGAGGCATAGGTCTGACTTCCGCTGAAAGCAATGTCGCTCATGAAATTTGCGACGGATTTCATGTCGTAAGCGCTTGTTCCGCCCCAGTTGTATATAACGCCGAGATCGTAAACGCGATCGTCGAATATCTTGTCGAGCATCGCTCCGCTTTCGTCATCCTGCATTTTGCGCAGCTTCAGGATAATGTTGAAGTAAGCGTTCTTTGTCGTGTCCGTGGAGGCTTCGCACATCGCCTGGGCGATAACAGAGGATTTTTCCATGTCGGAGCAGCTTTTCGGAATGGCGACGCAGGTCGCATATATCGTGGAAACGAGCGAATGGTAGGATTCCTGCTCGGCGTTCAGCTTCGGGATGGGGATAATGCCGTAGTTGCATTCGTATTCGCCCAGATCGAGCACGTCGATGACCGCCATGGAACGGAAAAGAGCCAGCTTGTTCGCAACGGATTTTGTTGCGGCATCCCATACCGTCTGCCCGCTTGCGACGGCGGTAGTGTAATAACTGCCGTTTGCATCGTCGATCCTGCCGCAAATCGTGGAATCGTTCACAAGGTCGTATATCTTCGTGAATACCGTCGCGCTGGACTCCGCATCCGTCACGATGGAAAGGTAGGGGATATCGTCCTTGTCCTTGGCGACAATGCTTTTGCCCGCACCGACAAACAGCGAGGTGACAAAGTTCTTGTTCACAAGGAATCCGTAACGGTCGTTGCAGGACATACCGTCCACGCCGTCGATATCCGAGGTCACCCCCGCCGCCATTTCGGCAAGCTTGTCAATCGTCCAATTGCCGCTTTCAACAAGGTCGTACGGATTTTCAAGCCCGTTTTCGCGGATAATATCCTTGTTGAAAACCATCGTGTGAGTGCAGGCGAGCGAAAGCAGGCTGATATCGCCGGTGGCAAAGTAGGTTTTGTGCTTTATGGACATGCTTTTCACGGCGTTCTGATCCCAGCAGGGCTTTTTAAGATCGATGTACTCGAAATCCGAAAGCTCGTAAAACATATTTTCGATGGCGAGCGTGGCAGCCTGCGGGATATACGGCATGACAATGTCGTATGCGCCGGAGCCGGAAAGCGATTCGGCGCGTATAAGCTCGAGCATGGCATTTTCGGAGGTGGTGCGTATTTCCTCGATCTTTACGCCGAAGCGGTTTTCGACCGTCTCGTTGCGCTTGTTGATCTCGTTGTTGAGCAGTTCGGGCGAGGATTCCTGGGCGATTATTTCATTGGAACCGTAAAGCTGGAAAAAATCGCCGGGGACAAGGAATACAACGCTTCCGCCGTATTTTTTGTCCGGAAGCCCGTCAAAAAGCTCCGCTTTGTGTTCGGATTCGGCCTGCGAGCTGCCGAGATCCAGCTCTTCATCGCCCTTGCAGGCGGCGAAGGCAAATAGGGAAAGGCAGAGAACGAGCGACAGCGCTATCAAACGTTTCGTGTTATTCATGTTACCCTCTCGTTTCGGGCAGCCGGGCGTGCGGGCTCCGGTCTTATGCCCTCTACGGTATTATACAGTTTTCGGAGTGAAAAATCAAGTTCTTTAAGATATATTTTGACAAACCGCCGAAACTGTGGTAAAATACACCGCGGTAAAATCTGTTATGTTCGGAGTAACCATAATGTACGAAAAATCCCTCCCGGAGCTTTCGCTCGATTTCGTGCTGAAGCTCTTCGGTACGCTCGACGGCAATGTCGAAAACATAGAATCCGCTTTTTCCGTAAGCGTCGTCAGCCGCGACGGCTCTGTCCGTATCAGCGGCGAAAATCAGTCGGATGTGAACATGGCGGTGTCCTGCATACGCCAGCTCGAGCGGATCAGTCAGAAAACCGAAAGTATTGACGAAAACACCGTCAATTACGTTATATCCATGGTGCGTGAGGAAAAGGAAAGCGAGCTCGGCGCCATTTATAGCGATTGCATCTGCCTCACGAATCGCGGCAAGCCGATCAAGGCAAAGACAGTCGGCCAGCAGGAATATGTCGATTCCATAGCAAAAAACACCGTTGTGTTCGGTGTCGGTCCCGCCGGAACTGGCAAAACCTTCCTTGCCGTCGCAATGGCGGTAACGGCGCTCAAAGCCAAGCAGGTCAGCAGGATCGTTCTCACGCGCCCTGCGGTGGAAGCGGGCGAAAAGCTCGGCTTTCTTCCCGGTGATCTCCAAAATAAGATCGATCCCTACCTCCGCCCGCTTTACGATGCATTGGGCGAAATGCTCGGCGCCGAAAGCTTCCGGGCTTACGGTGAAAAGGGCATTGTGGAGATAGTCCCGCTCGCATATATGCGCGGCAGAACGCTCGACGATGCGTTTATAATTCTCGACGAGGCACAGAACACCACTACGGAACAGATGAAAATGTTCCTCACCCGCCTGGGGAACAACAGCAAGGCTGTCGTCACCGGCGATATCACCCAGATCGACCTTCCCGCCATGCGCAAAAGCGGGCTCGTGGAGGCGATATCCATACTCGACAACATCGAAGGAATCAAAATATTCCGTTTTTCGCGGCGCGATGTCGTGCGGCATCCGCTTGTACAAAAAATAATCCGCGCTTATGAAAAGCACGGAACGGAGCCGCGCGCTGCCGCGGCATCATTCAGGAGAAAGCCTAAAAATGATTAAGATCTATTTCAATAACGAAACCGAAGCGATACCCAAGCTTTACGAAACGCTCATGAAGCGCGTGATAAGACGCGCCGTCGCTGCGGAATACCCGAACCATCGGTTCGAGGTGAACGTCACGATATGCGACGATGAGCATATCCGCGAGCTGAACCGCGAATACCGCGGGATCGACCGTGCGACGGATGTACTTTCGTTTCCTTTTCTGGATTTCGAAACGCCGGATGTTACGGTACTGCTCGGCGATATCGTCATATCGCGGGATACGGCATACCGCCAGGCGGAGGAATACGGGCATTCACCAAAGCGCGAATTTTGTTTCCTCGCGGCGCATTCCGCGCTGCATATGCTCGGCTACGATCACGAAACCGAATCCGAGCGTGCCGAAATGGAGGCGCGCCAGCGCCTGATACTCGACGAATGCGGGATAAAGAGGTAAGTAATGCTCGGAAATAAAAAAGTAAGGTTTTCAAGCTCCGCCGCTCCGGAAAGGGAAAAGACTCCCTTCGAAAAGCAGCTGAAAACAACAAAGCTCAAATTCATTCTGCATACCGCTCTGCTTGCGCTTTCGCTTCTGATATTCTTTGCGGGTACATACACACGCCTGATGTTCCCCGACCAGGAAGCGGAGGAGCTGTTCTATTACCTGATGAACGGCGTGGGCGACAGCGACCCGATGATGTACATAAAGGCGCTCGGCGTGTGCATAGTGCCCTTTCTTGCCGCGCTCTTTGCGCTGCTGCTTTTGCAGTACGATATTCCCGTGCTTCCGAAGAAATATGCGCACAAGGGCGGCAGGCAGCTTTTCACCCGCCGGCACCGCTGCCTGACAACAGCCGTTGCCTGCACGCTGTGCATCCTGCTCGGCTTTGCGCAGATCGGTACATTCAAATACATAGCGGCGCATACCGTCAGCTCGGATTTCATCGAAAAGAATTATGTAAACCCGGACGGCAAGGTGTCGGCACCGGAAAACAAAAGAAATCTTATCGTTATCGAGGTCGAATCGCTCGAAACGACGTTTATAAACAAAAACAACGGCGGCGAATGGGATAACGATGTACTGCGCGATATGCACGATCTTCTCGCCTACCCGGGTTCAACATATTTCACCTCCTCGCCCAGCAGCGGTCTGCTGCGCGGTACGGAGGAGGTTTACGGCACGACCTGGACAACGGCGGCGCTTGTCGGCTACAATTCCGGGCTGCCATTCAAGGTCCCGATGAATTTGCGCAATAAGTACCAATCCGATGAATTCATGGGCGGGGCATATATGCTCGGCGATATATTAAAGGCATCCGGATACAGTAATGTGCTGGTCTCCGGCTCGGTCACGAGCTTCGGCGGCGTAAAGCAGATGTTCACAAAGCACGGCGAATACGATATCATAGATGCGCATTCAATTGCTTCACACGGCTATTCCGTGCCCAAAAGCCAGCAAAATGAATGGGGCATGAGCGACGAGGCTCTCTTCCGTATTGCAAAAAGCGAATGCGAAAAAGGGCTTTCGGGCGAGAAACCCTTCCACCTCTTTATCAGCACGATCGACACGCATATCGACTGCTATACCTACGATAAAGAAGCAAGCGAAAAGCAGGGCTACAAGGGCAGTGAAACGGCATACGGTACAAAATACGAAAACGCCTATGCCACCACCGCACGCGAGATAAAGGCTTTTGTCGATTGGCTTTGCGAACAGCCGGAATATGCAAATACCACCGTCGTTATCTACGGTGATCACCTTAATATGTATAAGGAGATCGACACCCGAGTGGAGGACAGCTCCTCCCGCGGCAGATATAACCTTATTCTCAATTCCGCCGTTTCGTCGGTGCGCGGCTGCTTCGGACGCGGCTTCACCGCTTTTGATTTTTACCCCACCGTGCTTGCCGCGGCGGGCTTTACCGTCCACGGCGAACGGCTTGCGCTCGGCACGAATCTCTTTTCCGGCGAGGACACGCTTACGGAGCGTGTCGGGCTCGAAAAAATGAATTTCGAGCTGGAACGCAAATCCGATTTTTACAACGAAAAGATACTCGGCGACGATTATTTCAGCCTTTACAATGTTTCGAATGCCAACGGCAGCGGCGGTATGGCGGATCTCACCGGTTCCGGCAGCGACACAACGGGCGACGGTTCGTATGTTTCGAACCCGTGGGGCGAAACCTCCGCGCCGTACCCGTGGGACGAAACCTCCGCACCCGACCCGTGGGGGGATGATTCCTCCGGGGAGGATTCTTCAAGCAGGATCCCGTCATCATCCGACGTGTCTTCCGAAGAACCGTATATTCCTCTGCCGAATGATTTTATCGGGCAGCAGTATGTGGATCCGCGCGGCAGGGTGAAGCTGAACGGTGCAAAACGCAATATCGTTTATATCGAGGTGGAATCGCTGGAAACGACGATGTTCACCCGCGCACAGGGCGGCGCATGGGATTATGAAGTCATCCCCGAGCTTTATGAGCTGCTCACATACGGCGAAGCCGTCAGCTTTTCCGCCGATTCCTCCGTAAGGGGCGGGTTCGATACCTACGGTACCGATTATACCGTCGGCGCTATTACCGGTTATGTTACCGGGCTTCCGTTAAAGCTCAAATATTCCGGCAGGAGCGATTATCATTCCGATAAATTCATGGACGGCGCATATGCTCTGGGTGATGTGACACTTGCAAACGGTTACCGTAACCTTTATGTCTCCGGCTCCGTGACATATTTCGGCGGCTTGAAGAAGCTGTTCCGGCACCACGGCTCGTATGAAATCATCGAACCGGGCAATGTCGGGAAGTACGGCTACAAAGTTCCGGGCAGCCAGCGCAACGAATGGGGCATGAGCGACGAGGCGGCATTCCGTATTGCAAAAAGCGAATGGGAAAAGCATTTTTCCGGCGGCAGCAGCGAACCGCTCCACCTGTTCATCAGCACGATCGACACGCATATCCAGTGCTATACCTATGATGCGGCTGCAAGCGCGGCGGACGGTTACACCGGCAGCGTGAATCGCTTTGTCACCACGCGTGAGAATTCTTATGCCACCACCGCACGGGAGATAAAGGCCTTTGTCGATTGGCTGCGAACCACCCCGCAATACGCAAATACCACGATCGTCATTGTCGGCGACCATTACAACATGGCATCCGATTTCTGCGACACGGCAGACAAATCGCTCCGCGGCAAGTATAATGTTATACTTAACCCCGTCACCGCCGCCGCAAAGACCAAAAACCGCTCCTTTGCCGCGATGGATTTTTATCCCACCGTGCTTGCCGCCTGCGGATTCACCTTCGGCGGCGACAGGCTCGCGCTCGGCACAAACCTGTTTTCCGAAGCCGAAACGCTTTTCGAGCAGTACGGGATCGAGGAAGTCAAGGCGGAGCTGCGAAAGCGCTCGGATTTCGTTATCAAACGCATTTTCCGCGATGTTGCCCCGGGCAGCCAGTATTGGGAAATAGTATATTACGGTTAAAAGGAAGTTGTATAATGACAAGAACCGCATTCATTATGATCGCCGGCAAACCGAACGTCGGCAAAAGCACCCTGCTCAATTCGCTTCTGCGCGAAAAGGTCGCCATTGTTTCGCGCAAGCCGCAGACAACGCGCAACCGCATAACCGGTGTTCTTACACAGGGCGGGGATCAGTTTGTCTTTACCGATACGCCGGGGCTTCACAAGCCCAAAACCCTGCTCGGCGAATATATGATGAAATCCGCCTCCGAAGCGGCTGCGGGTTCGGATATAGTGCTTTTTGTTGTCGAGGCGGGTGCGGAATTGAATGCGAACGAACGCAATGCGCTTTCGCAATATACCGCCGCGGGGCTTAAAGTGATACTTGTGATAAACAAGACCGACCGCGCGGACAAGGTACGTCTTGCCGCGCAGATATCCGAGCTGGCTTCCGTGTATGATTTTCATGCCGTTGTCCCGGTGAGTGCGCTTACCGGCGACGGGGTGGAGGCGATACTTTCCGAGCTTCGCCCGCTGCTTACCGAAAGCGTTCATTTCTTCCCGGATGATTATATTACCGACCAGCCGGAACGCCGGCTTGTCGCCGAGATAATCCGCGAAAAGGCGCTGCGGCTGCTTGATGAGGAGGTCCCGCACGGGATCGCCGTTTCCGTGGAGGATTTCAGAGAGGGAAAGGGGCGTATATCCGTCCGCGCGGAGATTTATTGCGAAAAGGAATCGCACAAGCGCATTATTATCGGCAAGGGCGGCGAAATGCTCAAAAAGATCGGTACTTATGCGCGCGAGGATATCGAATCGCTGCTCGGGGTAAGGGCATATCTCGACCTGTGGGTCAAGGTGAAGGAAAACTGGCGCGACCGTCCCGCACTGCTTTCGGATTTCGGTTATAAGGAAGAAGACCTTAAATGAACGTCAAGCTCAAAGGGCTTGTGATACGCGAATCGCCCAAGGGCGAAAGCGGCAAGCTGCTTACGCTGCTCACGGATACCCACGGCGTGATAACCGTCGGTGCCAAGGGTGTGCGAAAGCTTTCCGCGGCATACCTGCGCAGCGCACAGATGTTTGCCTTTTCGGAATTCCTGCTTTACGAAAAAAACGGTTTTTACACCGTCACGGAGGCTTCCCTTTGCGAGGATTTCTATTCGCTGCGGCGGGATATAACGGTGCTTTCGCTTGCGCAGTATTTCTGCCAGGCGGCGGCTGCCTTTGCAATACCGGGGGAGGAGGGCGGTGAAATACTCCGCCTGCTGCTCAATTGCCTTTATGCTCTGTGCAATAAGGATATCGACCGCGGTATTGTCAAAGCCGCGTTCGAGCTGCGCCTCTGCGCCGTTTCCGGCTTTGCGCCGGAGCTTGAAGTTTGCTGCAACTGCGGAAGCGATATCAGCGGCGAATGCCTGCTGGATATAAACGACGGCGGCGCGGAATGCGCCGGGTGTGCATCCGTAGGCGCATCCGGCGTTCTGCTCACGCAGCCGGTACGGCTCGCGATGGAGCATATACTCCGTTCGGATATAAAAAAGATCCTTTCCTTCCGTATCGGGCAAAACGACACCGCACTCCTTTCGGATACGGCAGAGCGCTATTTCCTTGCCCGTGCCGAGACAGGTTTTTCCGCCCTTTCCTTTTATAAGCAATGTGAGGAACTCAAATGAAAGGCTTTCAGAAATCAAAGACAATACTCGAATATAACAAAATAACCGCTCTTGTCGCCGCTCACTGCATGACAGAGCCGGCAAAAGCGGCATTTGCGGATATCGAACCTTCGGATGATGAGGCAGTCGTCAACCGTCTGCTCGACGAAACGGAACAGGCGCTCGGGCTGCTTGTCGTAAAGGGTTCGCCCGGGTTTTCCGCCCCCGCGGGCGTGACGGATTCCGCCGACCGTGCGGAAAAAAACGCCATGCTCACCGGCGGCGAGCTGCTTGCCGTCGCATCGCTGCTGCGTGCTGTCGGCAGTGTTAAAAAATACCCGGAAAACAAATCGGTACCCGCGCTTGAACCCTATTTTTCCGCATTGACGGAAAACCGCTCACTTGCCGACGGGATCACAATGAAGATCATCGGCGAGGATATGATCGCCGACGATGCTTCGCCGGAGCTGTACCGTGTCCGCCGCGATATAAAGCGTGCGGAGGAAAATGTGCGCGAAATACTTGCGCGCCTTACAGTGGGCGAAAATTCAAAATTCCTGCGCGATTCGCTTGTCACAATGCGCTCCGGGCGTTATGTCATACCCGTGCGCGCCGAGCATAAAAACGACGTGAAGGGGCTTGTGCACGATGCTTCCGCCTCCGGGCAGACATTGTTTATCGAACCGATGGCGGTCATAGAGGCGAACAATCGCCTGCGCGAGCTCAGAGCAAAGGAACAGGCGGAGATCGAAAAGATACTTTATTCTCTTTCCGCCGAGGTCGCGGCAAGCGCTCATATTATCCGCGTGGATCAAAAGGCGATGATCGACCTGGATACGATATTCGCCCGCGCGGGTTATTCCTACGAAATCCACGGTATCCGCGCAAGGACACCCGCAAGGTCGATCTGCCTGCGCCGTGCGCGGCACCCGCTCATCCCGCGGGATAAGGTCGTGCCGATAAGCGTCGAATTCGGGGAAAAGGATAATGCGCTCGTTATCACCGGCCCGAACACCGGCGGCAAAACGGTCACGCTCAAAACGCTCGGGCTTTTTGCCATGATGTCGCAATCCGGGCTGTTTGTCCCCGCGGACGACGGCACCGCCTTGCCGATATTCGACGGTGTCCTTGCCGATATCGGCGATGAGCAGAGTATCGAGCAATCGCTTTCCACCTTTTCGGCGCATATGGTCAATGTTGTTTCCATATTGGATGAATGCGGCAGCGGTTCGCTTGTCCTGTTCGACGAGCTGGGCGCCGGTACCGATCCGACAGAGGGCGCATCCCTCGCCATTGCCATACTTGAACGTGTCCGCGCGCTGGGCGCGGTCGTCGCCGCAACAACGCATTATGCGGAGCTTAAAGTATTTGCACTGGATACGGAGGGCGTTCTCAACGCCTCCTGCGAATTTGATCTTGCCACATTGCGCCCGACATATCGGCTCATAACTGGTATCCCCGGGCGAAGCAACGCATTCGAGATAAGCCTGCGGCTCGGTATGGACGAACGTGTCATAGCCCGCGCGCGTGAGCTTCTTGCCGAGGATAATGCCCGGTTCGAGGATGTTATAGTCCGCCTGGAGGAAACCGAACAGAAGCTGCGCAGCGAAAGGAGCGAAACCGAAAAAGCCCGTGCGGAGGCGGAAAAAATACGCCTTGCCGCCGAGGCAAAGGCAAAGGAAACCGTCGCCGCGGCAACGGCGGAGGCAGACCGCGCCCGCGCGCAGGCGATGCGGATACTCGAAACGGCAAAGCAATCCGGTAACGAGATCTTTGCACGGCTCAATGAGCTCAAGCGTGCCGATGCAAGGCAGATGGACCTTGCACGCATAGAGGAAGCCCGCCGCGCAATGAAGCAGAGGATAAAGGATGCCTCCGCGGCGATAACCGAGGCGGAGGAGGATTCTCCGGAGGACGAGGATTATGTCCTCCCGCGCCCGCTCGCGGTCGGTGATGAGGTCGTTCTTGCCGATATCGGCAGGGAAGGCACCGTGAAGAGCATAAACGGCGATACGGTCACCGTGCTTACCGGCAGGTTCGAAACAAAGACAACGCTTAAAAATATACGGCTTGCATCGCATCCCGCCGCACCAAAGCAAAGGCAGAAGGGCAGCGCGACATATTCGCACGTCGGTCCCGCCGTTAAAAACGAGATCGATGTCCGCGGCAATACCGGCGATGATGCCTGGTTCATGATCGACCGTTGGCTGGATGAATGTATCGCCGCCGGTTATGAAAACGTTTCGGTCATACACGGTAAGGGGACAGGTGCACTGCGCAGCGCGCTTTGGAACTATTTCCGCGGCGATAAATCGCGCATACGCTCCTTCCGTTCCGGCAGATACGGCGAGGGCGATCTCGGCGTGACGGTGCTCGAACTGAAAAATTAAGATACGTTTGCGGCTGCTGCGGCAGTCACGCGGCAGCCGCAAAATTATTTTCGGCAATTTGCTTTTTGCTATTGACATATCGGCAGGGAAGTGCTATTATATGTAAGCAGCTTATGCCGGAGTGGCGAAATTGGCAGACGCCCTGGACTTAAAATCCAGTGAGGGTAAAACCTCGTACCGGTTCGAGCCCGGTTTCCGGCACCATTTTTTCCGGTGTCGCGCCGGAATTCAATATCGCGGGGTAGAGCAGTTGGTAGCTCGTCGGGCTCATAACCCGGAGGTCGGAGGTTCAAGTCCTCCCTCCGCAACCAAAAAATCCTCACTAATATGAGTGAGGATTTTTTTATTATTCTTTGTTTTTAGCTTCTTTTAGCGCCCATTTTTAAGGGCAGAAAGTGCGATGATTTTACGCACCTTTTCATCGTTCTCCTTTAATAAAATTGGCGAAGTTGGAAATCAGCTCACTCGGAAAATCAACATGAGTATATATTGACGCGGGGTCTGTGGTGTCGATCTTATACCCGAAATGACTTATATCGTCATATACACATATGGATATGTTTACTGAATCAGAAAAAAGCGCTTGCCAGAGCTCAATATCTTCATCGAATGATTGCTTGTCAAATTTACTGTTGATGATAAGTGTTTTTATATCAGCGTCAGCAATGTTTTGGGCGGCGTCCATTTGATTATAGGACACCCAATAATAATCGCTTGCGCCGTAATAGTAGTATCCTTTTGCAGAAGTAGCCGTTGCATTTTTAGCGGCTGTTGCATAAGTGATATAGACCTCTTTATTGGCAGGATCAAGTGCAGAATATTGATCGCAAGCAATATCTGCAAGATGCCGTGCGGAACTGTTGAATAAAATGATTCCGTCAATGCCTTCGATGCTTGCAGCAAGCTCGGTAGCAATCTGTCCTCCAAGGCTGTGACCGAGTAAATACAATCCCGAAACATTTTGTGATTTCAAATATTCAACGGCGATATTACAATCATCGAGATACTCTTCTTTGATGCCGCACTTTATATCAAATTCGGCAGCATAGCTCAAGGTTCTTTTGTCAACTCGCAGAGAATTGACGCCTTCTTTAGCCAGCCCATCAGCAATATCCTTAAACGGCTTCAATATGCCGAGAGTTTCATCATAATCACTTGGACCGGAGCCTGCAATCAAAAGCACCGCAGGATGCGCGTTTCCGTCGTTAATATAGGTATAAGCAGCGTTTAACTTATAGCCGTCACTTTCTAAAACAAATTTCTTTTCTTCAATGTTGCTTTGGGGATGAGCTTGATCGGAAATATTTGTTGATTTATTTGCGCTCGACTCGGTATTATCGCTTGTTTCTTCCGTATCGGGCACTTCGGTATTGCATCCGGACAGGACAAAGATACACAAAAGTAAGGCAATAGCTATGAATTTTTTCATTCGTCTCACCTCGAATTCAAGTCATAATATCCAAGCCAAAGCCCGTCAATTTTCCCACCGTGGAATACATATGTGATTTTAAGACCGAGTTTTGAATATCTGACAAAGCAATATAATTTATTTGAAATGCTATTATCCGCAACTGTTCTGTCAACCGAAAGATATTCACCAAGTGGGGCTAAGGTATCCTTACGCACTGCAATATATACATCTCTCGGCATATATTCTGCCAAGCGTGGACTTAAATACTCGTAGAGAGTATCGGTAGCTCCGCTTAAAATAGCGTCTGTGCAAATTCGCGCGATTTCTTTTTCTTCGGTACTCATTACGGAAGAAAGGTGCCAATCCTCAGCAAAGATGTCTTTACCGGATTCAAGCGCGGATAAAGCTTCATTCAAGAGGTTGATTTCGCGTATGCGAGATTCAATAAAGGCGTATGCTTCCGCGCGTTTGGAAAGGACTGCATCTTTCAAATCTATGCCTTTGGTTTGCAACTCTACAATTGCCTTTACGGATAGTCCCAATGTGCGAAGAACAAAAACGTTTTTAATACGAGAAATTTGCTTTTCGTTATATTGTCGGCGAGATGAGATTCCGACAGTAGTGCTTTGAATGATACCTTTTTCTTCATAAAAGCGAAGCGTTCTTGATGTAGTGTTAAGCATCTTGCAAACTTCTGTAATATCGTATAGAGATTTTTGATACATACCCTCACCCCCTCTATATTATATCACTTGACGCAGCGTCAACGTCAAGTGAAAATATTATTTTAATAGAGCTTTTAAGTATAGAAAAACTATACCGGGGATATTTCGAACATTTCCTGTCATAAGCAAATTGTATACCCGGATTTAATGCGGCCATGGCCTGAAAAGACGGGGCTTGGTAAAATGACAATCGTTATTGACCGGACGGCACAGAAGAATTATTCTTTTTCACAATCGCTTGCTTCATATATCTTTCGCACATCGGCACGCATGCCCCAGATCAGAAGCCAGCAGGCGAGCATGGCGACAGTACCGCCTATCGTGACACACAGTCGGTAGTCAACCACCTCTCCGAGAAAGCCCATCAGCAAAGAGAAAACGCTCGTACCGGCGGTTAACAGCACTCCGTTGAACGCATTGATGCGCGATCGCAGCTTTTCCGGAATATAGCGTTGCACGGCGGCCTGCCGCATAATTGCACTGTTACTGCCGAGAAATCCGCATATCCCGCGGTTGACCAGCATAAGCGGATAAGGCAGCCAGAGCAGACACATATCCATGGCTTCATAAAACTGATAGACAAAAAACGTAAAGCCGTATCTTTTTTTTCCGGGGATGCTGATTCTGTATTGCAATGCACTGCCGATTGACCGTCCGACGAATTCCACTACGGAAAATGCGGAATACATGGCAGCGGTGAATCCCGGGAACGTGCGGAAAAATGCTACCAAAACAGGGGAAAAGCCGTCGGCAAGGCCGTTGGTTACAGCCATATATCCGTAGATACTGCACAGACCGCGCTCTTTTTTCAAATACTGTACCGCTTCTCGTATGTCATCGATCCACGCCCTGAGAGAATACGGTGCACGGTGCTTCCGCTCGGTTTCGTCCAGACGGATAAAGCTCTCCGTGACAGCCGCCGCCAGTGAGAGACCGCTTTGCGCAATCAGTATCCACGCAACGCCGAGCGTATCAAGCAGAACCGCAGCCAATGGTGTCATGATGACCTTCAGAACCGGATAGAGCATAGAGGACACCGCATATCCTTTTTGCTCGGCGCCTTCCGGAATCAGTTCCGGATAAATACTTGTGAACGCCAATTCGTCTGCTGCACCAAGGCAAGCCAACAGCAAAGAAACCGCCAGATAACCCACATAGGAAAAATCAAAAAACAGCAGCCACATACCCATTCCGGCGAGTAAAATTGCATTGGCAGCATCGCCCGCCACCAAAAAAGATTTACGGGGAAGTCTGTCCATGAACGGTGCAATCAAAACAGGGAGCAAAAGGTACGGCAGAAGCTGAATCGCTACGATCAGTGCGGACGCCAGCGTACTGCCGGTTTCATCAAACACCAAGAAGGCCAATGCAAAACCGCCGGCGATTGCACCCAATGTACCAATGGCAGATGCAAGGATTACCAAGCGGAAGTTTCGTGTCCAAAGTTTTACGGTTTTCATCCATCTCACCTCCTCACATAGTATAGCATATCGGTGGGATGGATAAAAGCCCGTATTTTTGGGAAAGTGTCTCCCAAAAATACGGGCTTTTGTGCCGTTTACAGCAGCTTTCTGGGAAACTCCTCCAATAGCTCGCAGGTTTTTTTGTATTGCCTTGTCGCCTTATACCATTCCAGCATCCAAGGCAAGTGGAAAATTGCAAAGCCGGAGGGCAGTTCTTTTCGAATGCGGTCAAAGCTGTCTGAAAGCAACAAGCCGTATTCGTCTCGGGAAAGATAGTCGGGATGCTCCAGCCGATACCGAACCAACCGTAAAAGCTGTAACGTAAGAGAGTGTTCCGGCTCGTTGACACCCATATCTTCCGCCTGCTTCAGGGCGCAAAGGGCTTCTTCCCGCCGTCCGGTCTTTTCACAGCAGATAGCCAGCTTGTGCAGTGACATCAAAGTAGGCTGCTTCTGCTCCGAGAACCATGTGTATGCCTCCTCATAGCGTCCTGCTTCGATCCACGCCGCCGCCGTGTTATAGCCGATAGCTTGCAGTGCTTTTTGGTCTTGCAGATCCTCAGCCAGCCGCTTTCCGACCTGATAGTGACGCTCCATATTAGGCAGATCCTGCCGATTGCAGTAGGCACTGCCGAGGAAAAGCTTTGCCTCCAGCATAATCCTTGCGGCACCATCCCTGCCTGCCAGGTCATAGGCGGTCTGCAAATGATCCACGGCAGCGGAATAGTTACCGGTGTTATAGTCGGCAATACCCAGAGACAGGAAAGTATATGCGTTCGGCATGAGGCGCATCGCCTCATCTGCCCGTCCCTGCAGAATTCGCTGCAATGCCAGCTGCCGTGTGTCCATACAGGGTTCGAAAGCGGTATCCAGGGGCACTTCGGAAGAAAGCAGCGACAAATCCAGCCACGCGGGGACTGCCCGATAACGGTCAATATCCTTGCCCTGCAACAGCTCGTTCAGTTTTGTGTGCCTACCGTCTAACAACAACTTCCAGCCTTGATTTGCGAGTTCGGCAGCCTCACGCTCTGTTTCCTTATCGCTTTTCAAATCCAGTCGATCCATGAGCAGTTGTAAAACCTCCTCCGATGGCACCGCTTTTCCGGTTTCGATCTTTGACAAATAGGAAACTGTACATATCCCTTTGCACAAGCCCGCCTGACTCCAATTCAGCTGTATTCGGTTACGGTAAATGAGATAGCCCTGATAATTCATGCGTTTATACTCCATGTTATAATTGCCTGTAATCTTTGCGGCGTTTCCGTCACGGCTTCGGTTCCGATCTGACGCGGTGGATGTATGCCGTACCGATAATTACACCCTACTTTATCGTTTCGCTGTTGTTGATGACCGACGCGGAATAAAGGAACAGCGCGTCGTCCGCTTTCGTGAAGTCAACCAGTCTTCCGAGTGCGGAAGGCGAGATATAGCGGATATCGACAAGCGTAATTTCGGAATAGCCGGCTGCAAGAAGCGGTGCTATGCTGCTGCCGAAAGAATCCCGGAAAACGATGAGCCGGCGTTCCTTCGCGGCATTCGGATTGGTAATCCGGATGATCGAGCGTGCGCCGCCGAGGAACATCTCATAAGGATCTCTGCCCGCGGCAGCCCTGAGATCATAAACGGGAATGTCAGACGACGTTTCGGCGTTATACACTTTAAGGTCCCGTATCACGGCGTTATCGAGATAGAAAAGCCTCTCCGGTGCGTGCGGGAGGGCTGCCTGACCGTAATAGACGCCGTAAAAAGAAACGCCCGCGTCATGCTTTTCACATTGTCCTATCCGCTCCGCGCCCATTTTATCTGCGATTTCGGCGGCAACCTTCAGTATTCTTTCCTGCCGCCAGTGCGAATCGGTGTGATAGAAATCATCAGCCGACAGAAGCCCTGAAATGTCAATATGCCTTGCCTCCGGAAATCCGTTTTCGAGGCGTTTGACAATAGCCTTGTAATCCTTGTCCGGATAGCCGTTTGGCGATGCAATAAAAACATTTTTATCGGGTATTACCGACAGATATGTCTTTGTTCCGCCGTTCCGAAGATAAGCATCATACACATACCGAAAGCGTTGTGCGGCACGGTCGACCGAGTCGAAGTCCGTCGGAAAATCCAGCTTTGAGAGGTGCTCTCCGACGGAATAAAGTCCGTTGTTGTCCTTTTGCACAAACACCTTTGCATTTGCGGCGGCTTTGAGCGTTCGAAAGCCGTCCCGCAGCGGAAACTGATCGAGCATATATTTTTCAAAGCCGTTCATAAAGCTGCCGTTTGCAACCGACGAAAGAGAGAGCGCGGGGCATTTCGCCAGATGCCGTCTTTCTGTTATAGATTCTTCGGCATCGGGCAAAATCCAAAACCAAGCGGCAAAAACCGCAATGAAGCCAAGTGACAAAACCAATGTAAGTATTTGTTGGGTTT
>ERZ824600.1664-NODE-1664-length-26292-cov-3.525174_pt1 | contig 26292 bp, 18 predicted proteins | sample MGYA00519933_ERZ824600 | MGnify/ENA primary metagenome ERZ824600 (study PRJEB31778, sample SAMEA3449178) | human gut metagenome | biome: human gut; feature: human-associated habitat; material: faeces | place: United Kingdom | collected 2010/2012 ... | reverse complement strand
CCGTCGGTCAGGAGAATGACCGTCTTCGACTTGGCCGGTCCGTCTTTGATGCGGCTCACAGCGGTAGCCAGGCCGTCGCCTATGGCCGTGCGGTCGAGCAACATGCCGCACGACACCTCTTTGAGCATATTGAGCAGGGAGGTGCGGTCGGTCGTCATGGGACAGAGAGTGAAACTCTCGCCTGCAAATATCACCAGACCGATGTTATCGGTGGGACGGCCCGAGATGAATTGCGACGCAACGTCCTTGGCTGCTTCGAGACGGTCAGGCTGGAAGTCGCGGGCCAACATACTGCTCGATATGTCGAGCGAGATAACAATGTCGATACCTTCGGTCGACTGGTTGCTCCAATAGTCGGTCGACTGGGGCCGCGCCAGCACGATAATGAGGCAGGAGACAGCCAACAGACGCAACAGAAACAGCAGATGCCTCAAATATTTCTTGTAACTGCTGCCCATGCGGTCGAAGGCATAAGTCGAAGAGATTTGCAGCGAGGCTTCGGCCTTCTTGTGCTTGAAGACATACCACACCACGGCCGGAATAAGCAGCAGGAAGAGCCACAGGTATGACGGGTGTGCAAAGTTCATAACGGTTTCTGGTTAGAGGGTCCATATTTTTCCCAGTCGCTCTGTGCCGATTCTTCGTCGGCCGTGGCGGCGGGAGCTGTTTCTTGGCCCGAAGTGGCAACGGCATCGGCCGGGGTCTCGGACGAGACAGTATCGGCCGGAGCCTCTTCGGGGCGGGTCTCCTCGACAAAGGCGACCGCATTGCGCATGGCCGACTCGTTGTCGTCGGGAGCAGGCTTTACCTTGGCAAACTTCACGAAGTCGGCCATTTCGAGAATCTCCTTCATCTGCTTGTTGAGAAGCCTTGTCTCCTGATTGGAGCGCAGCGCCGAGAGTATCTCGGCCGAGGTCATCTCCATGGCCTGTATGCCAAAACGGCCGACGAGGTACTCGCGCAATATATCGGTAAGGTAGGTGTAATATTCCTTCTCTCGACCCTCCTGCCACAGCTTTTCGTCGCGCAACTGCGAAAGGGCCAAAAGGGCTTTTTCATGGGGAGGAAGAAGTGCCTCGGGCGACACGGCTTCGTGCCGGCCGGCACGATACTTGCGATAGAGCCGGTAGCCGACAAACGCCAGCACGGCCAGCACGATAACAAGTAGCACAATCCACCCCCACAGCGGCATATTGTCCCACAAGAGCAACCACCAGGCCGACGAGGGTGCCCGCACCCCCTTTATGTCGACAATCGACTGGGTGGTATCGACCTCCATGGGGAGTATCTTTAAACTCAGCGCCTCGGTCATGAGCGTGTCGGTGCCCGACAGATAACGGAACGGGGGTATGTAGAAAAATCCCGAGTCGAACGATGTAACCAGGAGGCTGCGGTCGATCTGTATGCGGCCGCTACCCAGGTCGGTGGTATCGGGGCTCGACACTTCGAGAACCTCTACGCCCCTGACAAGCGTGTCGGAAAAGGTAGGCAGAAGCCACACCTGTTCGCCCTTGTCCTGGGCCACTTCGAGGCGTATGCGCGTCTGCTCACCCATCCACAAGGTGAGTGAGTCGATAGAGGCGTGTACCGACACATCGGCGGCAGCGGCCCGTTGCGGAGATACCGCCGCCAGCACGGCGGCAACGGCCATCATGCCAAGCAGGCGGACGTGCCGCGCCATTTTATTTCTTTTTCCCATTACTTTTTCCCTTACTTATTCTCTATAATCGGCGTTTGAAAAGGTTCATCAACGCGACGACAAAATCTTCGTCGGTGGCTATTGAGGCGACATCGACCCGGCTTTTCTTCAAGGTGTCGTCCATCTGTTTCTGGCGTTCGCTCCACCATTGGGCATAGTTTTCGCGCACCCGCCGGGAAGAGGTATCGACCCACACTTCGTTTCCGCGCTCGGCATCGCGCAACTTGATGAGGCCCACCCGCGGCAGCTCGGTCTCGCGCTTGTCATAGACCTGCACAGCAACGACGTCGTGTTTGCGGTTGGCTATGGTCATGGCGTTGGAATAGTCTTCGGGCGAGATGAAGTCGGACATCAGAAAGACCGTACAACGCTTCTTTATGGCGTTGGTCAGGTAACGCAACACCTGCGAGATATCGGTACCCGTGTGCTCGGGGGTGAAGTCTATCAGCTCGCGTATGATGTAAAGCACATGCTTCTTTCCCTTTTGCGGGGGAATGAACTTCTCGATGCGGTCGGAGAAAAAGATGACCCCGATTTTATCGTTGTTCTGTATCGTCGAGAAAGCCAGCGTGGCGGCAATCTCGGTCATCATCTCCTTTTTCAACTCGCCCACGGCACCGAAAAGCCGACTGGCCGACACGTCAATCAGCAGCATGACGGTCATCTCCCGTTCCTCTTCAAAGACCTTGACATAAGGACGTTGCTGACGGGCGGTTACGTTCCAGTCGATGTCTCTCACATCATCACCGAACTGATACTCGCGCACTTCCGAGAAGGCCATACCCCGACCCTTGAAGGCCGAATGGTACTGCCCTGCGAAAATATTGCGTGAGAGTCCGCGTGTCTTTATCTCGATGCGCCGGACCTTTTTCAACAACTCGGTTGTATCCATAAATTATTCTCCTTTTTCAGCGAGAAAGAAATTCGCATTAAGGTACTTCGACCTTGTTGAGTATTTCGCTGACAATCTCTTCGGTGGTGATATTGTTGGCTTCGGCTTCGTAGGTAAGACCTATACGGTGCCGCATCACGTCGTGGCACACGGCGCGCACATCTTCGGGCACCACATAGCCGCGCTGTTTGAGGAAGGCATAGGAACGGGCCGCCGTGGCCAGATTTATCGAAGCACGGGGCGAAGCACCGAAGGCTATCATGTTTTTGAGGTCGGACAGCCCGTGATCCTGCGGGAAACGCGACGCAAAGACGATATCGACGATGTAGCGTTCGATTTTCTCGTCGATATACACCTGTTGCACCACCTTGCGGGCTTCGATGATGTCTTCGGTCTTCAATACGGGTTTTATCTCGGTTTTTTCGCCCGAGATATTCTGGCGTATGATGAGTTTTTCTTCTTCTTTCTTGGGATAGGTAATGATTACTTTCAGCAGGAAACGGTCGACCTGTGCTTCGGGCAGCGGATAGGTTCCCTCCTGCTCGATGGGGTTCTGGGTAGCCATGACCAGGAAGGGGTCGTCGAGTTTGTAGGTATTTTCGCCAATGGTTACCTGACGTTCCTGCATGGCTTCGAGCAGGGCACTCTGCACTTTGGCCGGGGCGCGGTTTATTTCATCGGCGAGGACAAAGTTGGCAAAAACCGGACCTTTTTTTACCTGAAACTGCTCTTTGGCCTGACTGTACACCATGGTACCTACGACATCGGCCGGAAGCAAGTCGGGCGTAAACTGTATACGGCTGTACTTGGCATCGATGAGCGAAGCGAGGGTCTTGATGGCAAGGGTCTTGGCCAATCCCGGAACACCTTCGAGCAGAATGTGTCCGTTGGACAGAAGACCTATCATCAACGAGTCGACCAGGTGTTTCTGCCCCACAATGACTCTGTCCATACCCATGGTAATCATGTTCACAAACGAGCTTTTGCTGGCAATCAGCTCGTTAAGTTCTCTGATATCTACTGTTTGGCTCATAATTTATAGCGTTTTCTATGAATTTCCTTTTTTCTTTTGCAAAAATAGAAATGTTTGTTTCACATTTAACATTTACAGTGTTAAATTAATAACAGCTATCTATTAAAAAAAACTAAGTCGCCACTTCCCGACGAAATGGCGACCTGCGTGAATAGCTACTCAAACCTCCTGTTCAGTTGGTCGGCAAAGTTTTTCGCTTTGTCGACAGAGCGCTGACTGCCCGCATCGATGTCGTATTTGCGGGGATCGGGTATCTTCACTTCGAGCCCCACCGGCAAACGATTGGGGTTGGGCATGATGGTCTTGTTCTCTTCATAGATATAGACCCAGAAATCTTTGCTGCCGTAAAATTCGAGTGCCAACAGGGTGAGACGGTCGCCGTCGCTCAGACGGTGTACGGCCAGCGGAGGCAACGCCTGCACATGGAGCGTGTCGCCGAGCGGTTCGGTCTCGTCTTCTGTAACAACTGTCAAGGGGAGAATGTTTGCCTTCTCGGCCGAATCGACTACGGTTGCGGTCTCGACCGGATAAGGAGTTACGAGTGTATCCGATGGTATTGCTACCGGAGCGGAGGGGAAATAATAACTCCACGCATCAGCCAGCGTGATGCCCCGGCGATGCATCTGCCAGAGTGTACCGCCGGCTACTATCAGAAGCAACAGCAGGACGGCACACAGGCCGGTGAGCAGGGGTCGCTGCTGCATTTTGTCCCACAGCGAGGGGCGACAGTCTTCATAGACATCTTCATCGTACTCCTCGGCACCCGCTGTTGGTATTTCATTGTTGCATTTTTCTACCGATTCACCGGCTGACCCCTCCTCGTCCCCACCGAAAGATATGATGGGCGGGGCACCGCCTGCCTTTTCGGGAGCGGTGGCCTCTGAGGCATCCGGCATAGGAGCATGAGGGGCACTTGCGGTCTCTTCGGCGGCTTGCGGGGTTTCCCGACGACTGGCAGAATCGGACATACTCTCGGCGACGATTTTTTCCAGCACAAAGTCGGCCAGCGCGTTCAACTCCTCTTCGGAGAGTTTGGCTACCGATTCCTCGTCGGCATCGCCTGCGGCATCATCGCCGACTGTTGCGGCATCGCCCATGAGGGTCTCGTGAGAAGGATGCGCAGATGCGGGTTTCTCTTCTGCCACCGGTTCTTCTGCCACGGCGGCCGGTTCGACTTCGGGCTGCTGCCCACACCCGGCACCAGCATCGGCTGCCTCCCCGGCGACGACAGCGCCAGGAGTCTCTTCTGTGGCGGTTTCTGCCACCACCTGTTGCGAGTCGCCGACAAATATATCTTCGGCTTCGTCGGCGGTCTCATTCTCGTCAGCCTGCACGGCTTCGTCGGTAAGCACATCGTCGGGCAACACCTCAGGTATGAAGCACGAGAAAGGAGCATTGACTGCTTCGCGCATGGCTTTGTCGGGCGAGAACGAGAGTTTGTAGTGCCCGGGAATCTCCATCGGCTCGCCGGTGCGCACATTGACACTGGCACGCGGCTCCACCCACACGGAGCGGAATTGTCCCAAGCCGTTTATTTTCAGATTCTCGCCCCGGCTCACGGTATCGGCCGCCAGCGAGAAAAACTCTTTCAGGAACTGCTCCGCCTCTTTCTTGGTACAGTCGCTTTTCCGACTCAGCTGGTCTATCAGTTCGGGCAGGGATATCTTGGCATTCATCGGGCAGAGTTCTCCTTGATACGATTTTTCAACACGGCACCGGGCTTGAACGTAAGCACGATGCGGGGAGGGATAAGCATACGTTTGCCTGTCGCGGGATTGACGGTAATGCGTTCGAGTTTTTTGCGAGGTTCAAAGGTTCCAAACCCCTGTACCGATACCGAATCCATCGAGATGCTGCGCTCCTTGATGATTTGCAACAATCCCGAATATAGAGCGTCTACGCTCTTCTTGTCTTTGCCCAGACGCTCCTGCAAAATCGAAAAAAACTGTTTGTGTTCCACGACAGATTGTTTTTTGGTGCTGCTATATTACTATTTTTTTTTGAAACGGCCAAATATCCATACAAACGAGCCGCCTTGACGATATATGTCGGGGCGGCTCGAATAGTTCACTCATCAATGATCAATCATTCATCGAGAGGAGCAACTCTTCGTTGGACGATGTTTTTTCCATACGGTCCATAATGAAGGTCATGGCCTCTATCGAATTCATGTCGGAGAGATATTTGCGGAGAATCCACATGCGGTTGAGGGTATCCTGGCTGAGGAGCAAATCGTCGCGACGGGTGCTCGATGCGGTGATGTCGACCGCAGGGAAGATGCGTTTGTTGGCCAGCTTGCGGTCGAGTTGCAACTCCATGTTGCCGGTGCCTTTGAACTCTTCAAAGATGACATCGTCCATCTTCGACCCGGTATCGGTAAGTGCCGTGGCGATAATGGTAAGGCTACCGCCGTTTTCGATGTTGCGGGCGGCTCCGAAGAAACGTTTGGGCTTGTGCAGGGCATTGGCATCGACACCACCCGAAAGCACTTTGCCCGATGCCGGCGACACGGTGTTGTAGGCGCGGGCCAGACGGGTGATGGAGTCGAGCAGAATGACAACGTCGTGGCCGCACTCGACCATGCGCTTGGCCTTTTCGAGAACGATGCTGGCCACCTTGACGTGGCGTTCGGCCGGCTCGTCAAAGGTCGAAGAGATGACTTCGGCCTTCACACTGCGGGCCATGTCGGTTACCTCCTCGGGACGCTCGTCGATGAGCAGTATCATCATGTAAACCTCGGGGTGATTGGCTGCGATGGCATTGGCGATATCTTTGAGGAGCATGGTCTTTCCGGTCTTGGGCTGTGCCACAATAAGACCGCGCTGACCTTTTCCGATGGGGGCAAACATGTCGACGACACGACAGGAGAGATTATTGGTTCCACGGTTTCCGGTGAGATTGAACTTTTCTTCGGGGAAGAGCGGCGTGAGATGGTCAAACGGCACGCGGTCGCGCACATATTCGGGCGAACGTCCGTTGATGCGGTCGACCTTTACCAAGGGAAAATATTTCTCTCCCTCCTTGGGCGGACGTATGGGACCCTCCACGACATCGCCGGTTTTCAGACCGAAAAGTTTCACCTGGGCAGGCGACACATAGATATCGTCGGGCGATGCGAGGTAGTTGTAATCGGAGGAACGGAGGAATCCATATCCGTCGGGCATCATCTCCAACACACCCACTCCGGAGAGTATTCCGTCGAAATCGAATACCTTTTCAGGAGCCTGCGGGCGGTAGATGGGAGCAGGCACGTTGGACGAGGGAGCCTGCGCAGGGGCATTTTTTCCTCTCGGGACAAAACGCTGCCGTTCACTGCGGGGGAAGAACGATTGCAGGTGTATGTTGTTTTCTACCACGGGACGGGCCTCGGCCTCGGTGTTCTGCCGCGGTGCGGTGTCGTCGTTCTCGGCCGGAGCAGCTGCCGCAGGTTCGGCAACACGTTCGGGCTCGGGGCGGTTATCGGCCTCGGCGGCTTCGACATTGAGTTTCTGTATCTTGGGGCGACGTCCGCGCGGTTTGGCGGCGACAGGGGCGGTTTCGGAGGGAGTTTCGGATTGGGGTTCTTCCTTCTTCTCTTCGGCGGGAAGTGCCGGTGCGGCAGAGGCTTCGCCGGGATAGTCAATTTCTATTTGTTCGGTAAGAGCCGGGTGGGTGAAACGTACCCGACGGGGCTGGGCCTCTTCGGCGGCCTGTTCTTCGGCTATGGGTGCCGACTCCACACGGTTTTCAGGGGTTTCGGACGAAGGTTCTTCGGCCACTTTGGTCCGGGGCTTACGTCCGCGAGCCGGCTTTTCGGCCTTGTTTTCCTGAGCAACGGCATCGGCTGCTTTGGGCGATTTCTTTTCGGACCGCTTGGCCGTGGACTGATTTTCCTTGGCGGCACTCCGTTTACCGGCCATGTCGATGGCCTGCTGGTCGAGTATGGCATATACCAGCTCGTCTTTGCTGGGGAAATTGGTACTGCCCAGATTCATCTCACGGGCTATGGCTTGCAATTCATCAAAATCTTTGTCTTTCAGTTCCAGAATGTTGTACATAAAATTCAAGGGTGTTTTCTTTGCAGTGATTCAAACATAGCAAACCCTCTTCTTGTAAAAGGGTTAAAACGACTGCATCAATAAATTATGATTTGTAAGATAGACGGAACAGGTGTAATCTTGAAAAAATAGTGTCGGTTCCTATTCCGCTGCAAATATATCTGTTTTTTTTGACAAAACCGCCGAAACGGCCGATAAGTTTTTATGTTAATTATTTTTCACATTTTATTTCCAGTACCTGTCGGGTAGCCGGGGTGATTTTGTAGCTATCGGAACTGCGTTCGCCTACAATCCACACGATTTCTTCGCCGGCACAGAGCAACCAGGCCGACTGTTTGCGAGACAGCGTATACTTGTGATTATTAAAATAGTCGCTCAACTTTTGATGGCCTTTCATGCCGAATGGCTTGAACTTATCGCCCTCACGCCAGGTGCGCAGCACAAGCGGGAATGGCAACAGGCCGGCATCGAAGCAGGCCGTATCGCGCCGACGGGGAATTTCGTATCCGGCAGCGTCGTGCAGCGTAAGGGTAAGTCTGACCGGCTCATCGACCGTAAAGGTACCGTACTCGATGATACGGATTTTCTGTGTGGAGCGACGTGGGTAGAGAACAAAGTCGGTCCTGTCTTTGAGCAGACGGTAAACCGGGGCATCGAAAAATCGCCCCGACGGCGCATCTATCGCAGCCCATATATCATCGAGTTGCGACGAAAGGAAGCCGTAATCTCTGATGATTTCGAACAGCAGCGTGCGGGCACCGGGCAACGAACGGAGCGATTCGAGGTGAATGTGCAGACCGTCGTCGCCGCTGCTCACCAACTGCTTCTTGTAACTGTCGACAGCCGTGCGATAGAGAGCCTCGACCTCGCGCAGATAGTCGGCCGTGCGGGAGAGCGACTCATATACCGAAGGATTTATCGCCTGCATGAGGGGCAACAACTGCAAGCGTATCTTATTGCGGGTATAGAGCGTCTCGCGGTTGGTACTGTCGACCACATAGGTAAGATGGGAGTCGAAAAGATAGGTCTCGATTTCGGCCCGGCTCAGCGAGAGGAGCGGACGGATAATGGTGCCGTTGACGGGCTGTATGCCGGTAAGCCCGGCGATACCCGTACCGCGGATAAGGTTGAGCAACATCGTCTCGATAGAGTCGTCGCGGTGATGCGCCACCGCCACATAGGCTGCCCCCGACTCCCGGCGCTGCTGCTCGAACCACTCGTAGCGCAACTCCCGACAGGCCATCTCGACCGACACTTTGTTGGCCGCGGCGTATGCCATCGTGTCGAAGGTTATCTCCCGGAACGGAACCCCCAGCCCGGCCGCCACGCTCTCGGCAAAACGGCGGTCGCGCAACGACTCCTCTCCACGCAGCTGGAAGTTGCAATGGCACGCCTCGCACCGATAGCCCAAGGTAGTGAGAATGGAAAGTAACGCCACCGAATCGGCACCCCCGCTGAGACCCACCAGCACAAGCTGGCCCGAGGAGAGCGGAATATGGCGTGCGATGTACTGCTGCACGCGGGCAAGAAGCGACTGACGTTGATCCATGAGGCTTGGGATATTTTACACAAACATAGAAATTTTTTTTTGTTTTTCGTCGTGTTTGGGCCATTATCGCACCAATATTATTAAATTTGCAGCAGAAACAGAAATATCATCAAGAGACATGATAGAAAAGATAAACCGATTGAGAGAAGAAATCGAAGCCCTCACGGCCGCCAAAGCCGAAGAGGTGGAAAATCTTCGCATCAAATACCTGAGCAAAAAGGGGGAAATATCGCAACTCTTCAACGATTTCAGAAACGTGGCAGCCGAGAGCAAACGCGAAATGGGCCAACGGCTGAACGAGTTGAAAGAGCTGGCTACGGAAAAAATCAATGCGCTGCGCGAACAGGTAAGCGAGCAGGCCGAGGCCGACAACACCATCGACCTCACCCGCACGGCCTACCCCGTAGCTCTGGGTACGCGCCACCCCATCTCGCTGGTGCGCAACGAGATATGCGACATCTTCGGCCGACTGGGATTTTCCATCGCCGAAGGCCCCGAAGTAGAAGACGACTGGCATGTGTTCTCGGCCTTGAACTTCGCCGAAGACCACCCCGCCCGCGACATGCAGGACACGTTCTTCATTCAACGTTCACCCGACGTGCTGCTGCGCACTCACACCTCATCGGTACAGACCCGCGTGATGGAACACGCCCAACCCCCTATCCGCATCATCTGCCCGGGACGCGTGTATCGTAACGAAGCCATCTCGGCCCGTGCGCACTGTTTCTTCCACCAGGTCGAAGCTCTCTACATCGACAAGAACGTTACATTTGCCGACCTGAAACAGGCTCTGCTCTTCTTTGCCAAAGAGATGTTCGGGCCCGAAACCAAGATACGGTTGCGCCCCTCCTACTTCCCCTTTACCGAACCGAGCGCCGAAATGGATATCTCGTGCGACTTGTGCGGTGGCAAAGGCTGCTCCTTCTGCAAACACACCGGCTGGGTGGAAATACTCGGTTGCGGCATGGTCGACCCCAATGTACTCGACGCCTGCGGCATCGACAGCAAGGTATACACCGGCTATGCACTCGGCATGGGCATAGAGCGTATCACCAACCTCAAATACCGGGTGAAAGACCTGCGGCTCTTCTCCGAGAACGACCAGCGGTTCCTCGAAGAGTTTGAGTCGGCCCACTGATTTCAAATATTACACCTACCCATATACCCCCAACACCGCATACCCCTCTCCCCCTACCGGCGAGGGGTATGTCATATCATAACATCAGGAATGAAAACCGCCGAACGCTACCGCGCCGTCATCGAATGGTTCACGCAACATATGCCCGTGGCCGAGACCGAACTGCATTACCGCGACCCCTACCAACTGATTGTCGCCGTCATTCTGTCGGCCCAATGCACCGACAAACGGGTCAACATGGTTACCCCGGCTCTCTTTGAGGCTTATCCCACGGCCGAAGCTCTTGCCCAAAGCAGCCCCGAAGAGGTATATACCTTCATAAAAAGCGTTTCCTACCCCAACAACAAGGCCAAACATCTGGTAGGCATGGCCCGTAAAGTCGTGAGCGACTTCGGCGGCACGATACCCCAGGAGGTCGACGAACTGCAAAAACTGCCGGGAGTGGGCCGCAAGACAGCCAACGTGGTAGCTTCGGTAGCCTTCAACAAGGAGGCGATGGCGGTCGACACACACGTATTCCGGGTATCGAACCGCATCGGACTCACCCGCCACTCAAAAACGCCGCTCGAAACCGAGCGCACACTGGTAAAGCACATTCCGGGTCATCTCCTGCCGATAGCCCACCACTGGCTCATTCTGCACGGACGCTATGTGTGTACCGCCCGAAATCCCCGCTGCAAGGAGTGCGGCCTGTCGGGCGTATGTGCCTACCATGAGAAAAAATCGAAAGAGAACTCTCAGCGTGTAGCAATATCGCCCACCGCTGCCGATACAAAACCGATAAGCGACTGAGGGGCTATCTTTATCTGCAATCCCCGCACGCCGGCACTTACATAAATAAAATCGTAATCGAGAGCCGTTGCATGGAAATAGGTGGGAAAATGTTTCTTCATGCCTATCGGCGAACAGCCTCCGCGTATATATCCGGTAGTAGGCAACAGCTCTTTCATGGCTAACATCTCGGCGCTCTTGTTGCCCGATATTTTGGCAGCAGCTTTGAGGTCGACCTCCATGTCGCCGGGAATGACACATACAAAAATGCCGTTGCGGTCGCCCCGCAACACCAGCGTCTTGAACACTCTTCCTATCTCTTCGCCCAACTGCTCGGCCACATGAGTGGCGGCCAGGTTCTCAGGGTCCACTTCATAAGGAATCAACTCGTAGGAGAGGCCCGCTTTATCAAGCAGACGGGCAGCATTGGTCTTGTTTATTTTCATACGGCAAAATTTATCCGGAGTACAAAGATACGACAGTTTCGACAGGAAAGGCACTCGGCCGGCCAGAATAATTCCGGTCGGCCGAGCCACATAGATGATACTTGACTTTATTTCAAATCATTTTCTCAATATCCCACACAAAGGCCCGCAGACCGAGAGCCGGCTTGGCCTCGTCGAGCGTGTGCAAGGCTTTCATCACAATACCCAGACGGGTCTCGTCGACAATCGACAATATGGCCGAATTCATACTCGGCCAGGCGTGGCTGCCATAATGCGGCTCTCCCGACTTGGTACCGCGGCCCTGCACGTCCTGCCAATAGGTAAAACCCCGGCAGTTGTTGTGGGTAAGCACATTGTAAACATCGTCGTAATGGGCTTGGTCAAAGGCTATAAACAATGCTTTCATCGGTAAGAGTTTTTAGTGTTTATTCTGTTTTTGCAGTTTCTTGCGGGTGCGCACCACACCATTCTTGGCGAAGATGGCATAGACTACCGGCACGATGAGCAGGGTAATCAGGGTCGAAATCGAAAGACCCCATGCCACCGTCATACCCATGGGTCGCCACATCTCCGAACCCTCGCCAGTGCCTATGGCCATAGGTATCATACCGATTACCGTGGTGAGGGTGGTCATGAGTACGGGTCTCAGACGGGAACGGCCGGCCTGGATTACCGAGTAGGTAATGGAATAGCCCCGCTCGCGGTTGAGGTTGGTGTAGTCGATAAGCACGATACCGTTCTTGACCACGATACCGGCCAGCATCACCAGACCGATGAGCGCCATGACACTCAACGGGGTACCCGTCACGACAAGTCCCAGGAAGACACCCGTTGCGGCAAACGGCAACGACAGCATGATGATAAAGGGATAGGTGAGCGACTCAAACTGGGCGGCCAGCACAATGAATACAAGCATGATAATCATGACGGCCAGTATGAGCAGGTCGCTGAATATGTCCTGCTGGTCTTCGAGCGAACCGGCCAGCGAGACGGTTACGTCGGAGGGTATATCTATCTGCGCAATGGCGGCTCTTACTTCGGAGGCCAACGTTCCCAATGCCGCATCGGGAGCCACATAGCCGGTTACCGTTACGACACGTTCGCGGTTCTTGCGTTCGATGGTAGGCGGGGTAAGGCGTTCGACCACCGTACCCAACTCTCTGATGCGTACACCGTTGCCGGCGGCATTATAGACAACGATGTTTTCGATGTCTTCTATCGACTGCCGGAACTCGGGTGCGTAGCGCACCGTAATGTCATACTCCTCTCCGTCTTCACGGTAATACGAGGCTGTCGTTCCGTTGATGCGGCTGCGCAGATAAGAGGAGGCCATGGCAACGTTCATGCCGTGGAGTGCAAGTTTTTCACGGTCGAAGTCGACATGATACTCGGGTATGTAGTCTTCGCGGCTGATGCTGGTACCCGAGCAACTCTTCATCTTGTCCATCACCTGCTGCACCTCGCGGGCTATACGGTCGGTGGTCATAAAGTCATATCCGTATATCTCGACATCGACCGAGGCTTGCGAGGCCATACCTCCGGTTCCACCACCGGCAAGTACCTCAAAGGTCTTCACTTCTACATACTTACGCAAGTCGCGGCGCATCGATTCACAGATTTCGAGCAATCCCCGTTCACGTTCGCCGACGCTCAGCAGGTCGATATTCATCGAGATGATGTGGGTGCCATTCTCCTGTATCGAACCGTAGGTATTGTCGGTATCGGCCTGACCCACGGTAAAGTTTATCGTCTTTATTTCGGGATACTTTTCCTGGAATTCCCGGGTGATGCGCAGGGCCACGTCGCGCGATATTTCGGTGCGGGTACCTATGGGCATCTCCACATTCACGGCCACACGGGCATTATCCTGCGTGGGGAAAAACTCGGTGGGCACAACCTTGGTCAGCATCATACTGCCGATAAAGACCAGTATAGCCGCCACCACGACCACCGTGCGATGACCCACCGCCCAAGTAAGCAAACGGGCATATCCGCGGTCGAGCGCGTCAAGGGCCTTTTCGATGGGGGTAAATATCAACGCATATATCCGGCCCTTCTTGGGGTTCTGCCGCAACCACTGCGAACAGAGCATGGGGGTAAGCGACAAGGCTGCCACGGTAGAGATAATCATGATGATGCTCACAATCCAGCCCAACTGACGGAACAGAATACCGGCCATACCGGTAATGAGGGTCAGGGGGAGGAACACCGCCAGCATGGTGAGGGTCGAAGCGATAACCGAGATGGCCACCTCGTTGGTACCATGTATGGCCGCCTGCTTGGGAGCACTGCCACGCTCAATGTGGTTGGTAACATTTTCGAGCACCACGATGGCATCGTCGACCACCATACCGATGGCGATACTCAACGAGCTGAGCGATATGATGTTCAACGTATTGCCCGACACCAGCAGATAACAGAACGAGGCAATGAGCGAGATGGGTATGGTAATGATGATAATGAACGTGGCGCGCCAGCGTCCCAGGAAGAAGAGCACCACGAGCATCACAATGACGAAGGTTACCAGAACGGTCTCTACCAGACTGCTGATGGTGTTCTCGATGTTGGTCGACGTATTGATGATGATACCCAGTTTCACGTCGGAAGGGAGAGATGACTGTATGACGGGCAGTTTCCGGAGCACCTCGTTGGCAATGTTCACCGAGTTGGCGCCCGACTGTTTCTGTATCACAATCATACCGCCCTGCTGGCCATTGTTATAGGCCTCCTGCTCACGCTCTTTCACGGTATCGACCACACGCGCCACATCGCGCAGGTATATCGAACTGCCGTTGTAGGTACCCACGACAATGTCGTTGAGCTGCTTGGGGTCGGAAAATTCGCCCTGAACGCGCAACGAATAGGTATTCGAACCGATATCGAAACTTCCGCCGGGGGTGTTCAGGTTTTCATTGGCAATAATTACCGAGATGGTCTCGACCGAGAGATTATAGGCTTCGAGCTTGGCCGGGTCGCAATAGACCTGGATTTCGCGCTCGGGAGCACCCGATATGGAGACCGCACCTACCCCGGAGATACGTTTCAGCGGGTTGGCCACCTTGTCGTCGAGTATCTTGTAGAGACCGGGCATACTCTCTTCGGCGGTTACGGAGAGTATCACGATGGGTATGTCTTCGGTTCCGAACTTGAAGAGTACGGGCGTACCCGCATTGTCGGGAAGCGTAGAGCGCACCATGTCGATTTTGTCGCGCACATCGTTGGTGGCCACATCGATGTCGGTGCCATACTCAAATTCAAGGGTTACAATCGAAAGATTCTCTTTCGACTGGGAGGATATATCTTTAAGGTCGCTCACAGTGTTGAGCGTATTCTCCATGATTTTGGTTACGTTGGTCTCGATATCGGAGGCACTGGCACCGGGATACGAGGTAAGCACCATAATGGTATTGGTCTCGATGTTCGGCAACAGGTCGATGGAAAGACGCGTCAGCGAGAAGAGACCGACAACCACAACAGCCACAAAGCAGAGGGCTGTCGTAATCGGTTTCTTGACGGCAGTGGAGTAGAGACTCATAGCGCAAATCTTTTTATGAGGATTAAACGAGAGTTTTCTTATTCGACAACGGTTACTTCGGCGCCGTTATACAGACGAGACTGTCCGGCTACGACTACGCGGGCACCGTCGGACACACCCGAGAGGACTTCGTAACGGGTATCGGTGCGCCGACCCAGTTCTACTTTGACAAAGTCGACCTTACCGTCGTTGTAGACATAGACATAACGGTCGCCCGAGCCGGTCTGCTTCACCACGGCTAGGTCGGGCAATACCACCCGACGCTCGGTACCGAAGTCGATGGTCACCCGGGCAAACATGCCGGGACGCACCCGCATATCCTTGTTGTCGAGGGTTATCTCCACGGGGAAGGTGCGGGTGGCAGCATCGATGGTGGGATAGATAAGACTCACCTTTCCGGTAAAAGTCTCGTCTTTATACACGTCGAGATGTATCTTCACGGGCATACCTTCTTTCACCTGAGTATAAAAGCCTTCGGATACATGTATCATGAGTTTTACGGGTACAATCTTCTGCACGGTGAGAAGCGGCTTTCCGGCCGAATACATATCGCCGTTGTCGTAATTGCGGGCCGTTACGATACCGTCGATGGGACTGATGAGCTGGGTGTTTTCTTTCAGGTTGTCATAGGCCGTGCGGGCCACGTCGAGCTGTACCTGCTGAGCGTCGAGAAGCTGCTTGGAGGTACCGCCCACTTCGTAGAGCGCCAGCTGACGGTCGTATTCGAGCTGGATATTGTCGAGTTGGGTCTTGGACTGTATGAGGTTGGAGCGGTCCATCTCTGCCAGGAGCTGTCCGGCCTGCACACGGTCTCCTACCTCGACAAGAATCTTGTCGATACGCAATACCACCGAGGGCGAGATGTTGTTGACCACGTCGGCATCGACCGTCGCCGTAAACTCCTGGGTCTGAGCGACCGGTTGCACATTGACGGTTTCGAGACGCACCTGGGGTTTCTCCTCGACCACGGCCGTCTGTTTCTTCTGTTCGGAACAAGAGGCCATGACCGCAAGCAGTGCCACCGCCCAAATTGTGTTTTTATAACGTTTCATATGTGGATTGTTTTTTTCTTAATGAAAGGATTTTTATTTCACCTCATCGAGTTTGTACCGGTCAAAGTCGACATTACCCGAAATCTGTTCGAGGTCGCACTGAGCCGTGAGGTAGTCGTGTATGGCCTGATAATAAGAGAGACGCGACGAAGCTAATGCCAGATTGGCATCGTCGAGTTCGATAATCGTTGCCGACCCCACTTCAAATTTCTTCTGCATAATCAGGTAGGCTTTCTCGGCCTGACGCACACCCTCCTTGCTCGATGCCACCTGCTTTATCGAGGCGCGTATGTTGTCCATGGCCGCGGTAAGTTGCATGCGCAGGTTGCGTTCGAGGTCGGTGCGCTGATACTGCATCTCGTTATAGGCCACCCGAGCCTGTTTACCTTTGTAATATCGGGTACCGCCCGTGAGAATGGGTATAGACAGCGATATTCCCACATAGGAATAGGGGGTCCAGCGGAAATCTTCGAACATACCGCCGTTGCTCATCGACGACCAGGTATAGGAACCGACAAAGGCCAGCGTAGGAGCCCATGACATGTGTTGGGTTTTCAACGCCTGTTTCAGGTAGGCTGCCTGCAAGTCAATCTGCCGCAAACTGGTATTCTGGGCAAGCGATGTATCGGGCTGCAACATGTCGGCATACATCGACTCTTCGTAATCGGACAATCGGGTGGCCAACCCAATGCGCAACTCGGCATCAAGCCCGAGCAACACTTTCAGATTGAGCTTGGCCAGACGCAAGGCATTCTCGGCCTGCAACAGCGAGGGTTCGAGGTTGCGGACGGCTACCTCGGCCCGCAGCACGTCGTACTCCGAAGCCGTGCCCTGCTCATACTTGTGGCGGTAGGTTTCGGCATTGATACGGGCATTTTCATAACTGGTGAGCAACACATCGTAGGAATCGTCGGCCATGAGTATGGCATAGTAAGCCTTCTTAACCTGACTCACCATGGAGAGGCGCGACGAGCGGGCACTCTCAATCGACTGTTCGAGTTGCACGGCCGACAGTTTCACACTCTTCCAAAGAGCAGGGGCGATAAGCGGCAAAGAGAGCGAAAAGCCCGTAGACCAAGAGTTGTCAAGGCCCACTTCCAGCCCCCCGTCCATACCGGGAATGTCCATATACATTACCTGCTTTTTCAAGGTCCGGGAATAGGTTCCCGAATAATCGACCGTGGGAAACAGCCCTCCGATGGTTTCGCGACGGGCATAGTCGGTGCGTTTTATCTCCATGTCGGAGACGATAACTGTCGGATTCTCACTGAGAGCGATGGCAACGGCCTCGTCGAGCGATAAGGTAATCGAGTCGGCCGTGGCGGCTGTTACACTTGGCCCAAGAGAGGCAAGCACAGTTATCAGAAACAGCGCCCAACAATTTCTTTTTTTCATTTTGGTTTTTAGGTTTGGTTATTTAATCGCTGCCGCATCGGGACATGACGGCAGATATTTTACAAACGATTTGTCCTGACGACAAACCCGCCAATGATTGACAGCACAAAAGTCTGTCTTTTTTATCGGTCTACAAAAATATATCGGGAAAGAATGTACTTGTTTTTCTTATCGGGCCGGGGAAAGAACGCATATTTCTCCTTCCTCAGCTTCTGTTAGATTTCTCTTCATGACTCAACCTCGGCAAAATAGCGGTCGATAATCTCCAATCCTTTGGCGGTGGCAATACCACGGATAAAGGTTTTGAAAATCATTTCGAATGTCTCCATAAAGGTAAACTCGACCGTGCATATCTCATCGAGACTGAACAGAATATCGAACTTGGTAGAGAGAAGCTGTGCCACAATGTCGCAACGGCAATCTTTGAGAATGACACCTTCGGCCTGCCCCTGTTCGAGAATGTGTCGCATGCTCTCGGCCTGCGAAACCCGCTCGTCGTCGAACATACGCGACACCTGCGGGTGGTAGCGTTTCAAGTCGGAGAAATAGTTCCGGTTGACATTACGCATACGTTTCCACTGAATCATGAAAACTTCGAGCAGGAAAGCCAGCGCATTGTCGACCTTCTGAGCAACCTCCAACGACATACGCTCTATCTCCCGGCGGTTCCAGGTCAGACATTCAAGCAGGAGCTGGTCTTTGTCCTTGAAGAGTTCATACAGGGTTCGTTTCGATATACCCACCTGAGAGGCAATATAATCCATCGTAATGGATTTGATGCCATGTCGCAAAAAGAGGGCAAATGCTGTTTCTATTACACGTTGTTTTAAATCGCTGGCCATGAGAAAAATCTATATGTGGGTACAAAGATAGGAGAAAACTTTGTGAATGAAAAAAGTTTTCTCCTGTTTATAGAAATACAGTGTTAATTCATGTAAATGTTCCGACGGTTTGTCCCAGGGGATAAACGTCGGGCACCGGCATTACTCCCTGACAATACAACACAATTCCAGATAAAAAACAGACAATTTATTTCCAGCGAAACCCTTTGCGTATAATTTTGTTTAAAAAATTGCTTTTAAACATCTTTTTCTCACACAAATCACTACATTTGTATGGCTGAAATTTGGCCCGACGCCAATCGGGCATTTTTCATGGATTTTAATCTTTATACTATTATATATGGCAAAAGTTACCAAAGAAGCTGCCTTACGCTACCATAGCGAAGGCCGCCCGGGAAAGATAGAAGTCGTTCCCACCAAACCGTACAGTACACAAATGGACCTCTCGCTCGCCTACTCGCCGGGTGTGGCCGAGCCCTGTCTCGAAATCGAAAAAGACGCCCAGACCGCGTATGAATATACCTCAAAAGGCAATCTCGTCGCCGTTATCTCCAACGGTACGGCCGTATTGGGCCTCGGCGACATAGGCGCCTTGGCCGGCAAGCCCGTAATGGAAGGCAAAGGACTGCTGTTCAAGATTTTTGCCGGCATCGACGTCTTCGACATCGAAGTCAATGAAAAAGACCCCGAAAAATTCATTCAGGCCGTGAAGGCTATTGCCCCCACTTTCGGTGGCATCAACCTCGAAGACATCAAGGCTCCCGAATGTTTCGAAATCGAAAACCGACTGAAAGCCGAGCTCGACATTCCCGTCATGCACGACGACCAGCACGGTACCGCTATCATCTCGGGTGCCGGACTGCTGAACGCTCTCGAAATACAGGGCAAGAAAATAGAAGATGCGCGTATCGTCGTAAACGGTGCCGGTGCCTCGGCCGTATCTTGTACCAAACTCTACATCATGCTGGGTGTGAAACCCGAAAATGTAGTGATGGTCGACAGTAAAGGGGTTATCAACGATAAACGTACCGACCTCAACGAGTCGAAGAAACAATTTATCACCCACCGCAACATCAGCACACTGGCCGAGGCCATGAAAGGAGCCGACGTATTCCTCGGCCTCTCCCGCGCCGACGTACTGACAACCGAAATGGTACAGTCGATGAACGAGCGTCCCATTGTTTTTGCCCTGGCCAACCCCAACCCCGAAATCTCCTATGAGAAGGCCAAAGCCTCTCGCCCCGACCTGATTTTCGCCACCGGCCGTTCGGACTATCCCAACCAAATCAACAACGTGCTGGGATTCCCCTACATCTTCCGCGGCGCCCTCGACGTACGGGCCACCTGCATCAATGAAGAGATGAAACTGGCCGCGGTTTATGCCATCGCCGACCTCGCCAAAAGACGGGTACCCGATGTGGTCAATGCCGCATACGGACTTGAAAGCATCAGTTTCGGACCCGAATACATCATACCCAAGGCTCTTGACCCTCGGTTGCTCACCACAGTAGCCCCCGCCGTAGCCAAAGCTGCCATCAAATCGGGTGTGGCCCGTAAGACCATCGAAGACTGGACAGCCTACCAGACCAAACTCGAAGCACTCATGGGCTACGACAACAAGATGTTGCGCAACTTCACCGACATGGCCAAGCAGAACCCCAAACGCGTGGTATTTGCCGAAGCCAACCATGTGAATATGCTCACTGCCGCCGTTACCGCCTACCAGGAAGGAGTATGCCACCCCATCTTGCTGGGTAATGCCGACTACATCAAGAATCTGGCCAAAGAACTGGGTCTGAGCCTCGACGGCATCGAAATCGTGAGCCTGCGCAGCGAAGCCGAAGCAGCACGCCGCCATCACTACGCTCAGATACTGGCCAAGAAACGCCGCCGCGAAGGTATCACCCCCGACGAGGCCAACGAGAAGATGTACGACCGCAACTATTTCGGTATGATGATGGTCGAGTGCGGCGATGCCGATGCCTTCATCACCGGCACCTACACCAAGTATACCGAAACGATACAGATTGCCAAAGATGTTATCGGCATCCGTGAAGGACACAATCACTTCGGTGCCATGCACATCATCACCACACCCAAAGGCACCTTCTTCCTGGCCGACACGCTTATCAACCGTCACCCCAATACCGAGACACTCGTCGACATCGCCAACCTGTCGAACGAGACCCTCCGCTTCTTTGCCCAAGAGCCCAAAATCGCCATGCTCTCCTACTCCAACTTCGGCGCCGACAAGGTGGGCAGCCCCGCTCTTGTACACGAAGCCGTTGCCATCATGCAGAAGGAGTATCCCGACTTGGCCATCGACGGCGAAATGCAGGTACACTTTGCCCTGAACAAGGAGCTGCGCGACCGCACCTTCCCGTTCAGCCGACTGGCCGGAAAAGATGTCAATACCCTCATCTTCCCCAACCTCAGCTCGGCCAATTCGGCCTACAAGCTGCTGCTCGAAATGGGTATCGGCAACTCCATCGGCCCGATACAAATGGGCTTGAACAAGCCGATTCACTTTACCGACATCGAGAGCTCGCCGCGCGACATTGTCAACCTCACCACTGTCGCCGTGGTCGACGCCATCGTTCAAGAGAAAATCGAGAAGAAATAAATTTTTCAACCTTTTACACGAGACAACGGCCCGAACGAGTTCGGGCCGTTGTCGTTTCATATCGTCTCTATCACAGTAAAAATTACAGAAACGGACAGAGGCGGCGATGGATAACCATCGCCGCCTCTGCTGTATAAGAGAGTGTCGGGTACTCTACGACCGGCTTCCGAAGCGCAATTCCTTGCCCCGGCAGGAGGGCTCGACCTGCCCGTTCTGATAGGCTATGATACCGTTGACAAAGGTGGTATCGATGGTAACCGGGAAGGTATGATTCATAAAGGGCGACCAGCAGCACTTGGTCAGCACATTCTCGGGCGTGACCGTGTAGGGCTTGGCAGGGTCGACCAATACCATGTCGGCATAATATCCGGGGCGAATAAATCCCCGGCGTTCGATACCGAAGAGTTTGGCAGGAGCATGACACATACGCTCCACAACCGTTTCGAGGGAGATAGCACCCTGCAACGACTTTTCGAGCATCACCTGCAACGAGTGTTGTACCAGCGGGCCACCCGAAGCGGCTTCGAGACAGGAGCCCTGCTTCTCGTCGAGCAGGTGCGGTGCATGGTCGGTAGCCACCACATCGATGCGGCCCGACACCGTAGCCTGCATGAGGGCTTCGCGGTCGGCGGCCGTCTTGATGGCGGGGTTCCACTTTATCAGGTTTCCATAGCGGGCATAGTCGCTGTCGTCGAAAAAGAGGTGATGCACACACACCTCGCCGGTGATGCGTTTCTCCTCAACAGGTCCGTCGCTGAGCAGGGTCAACTCCTTGGCCGTAGAGAGGTGCAGCAGATGCAGGCGGGTATTGTAGCGCTGGGCCAGCTCCACAGCCTCGGACGAGGAGGCATAGCAGGCCTCGGCATTCCGTATCAGCGGGTGGAAAGATACAGGCAACTCTTTTCCGTACTCGGCAATATACTTTTCCTTGTTGGCCTTGATAATCTCTTCTTTCTCGCAATGTACGGCAACGAGAGCCGGCGCCTCGGCAAAGATACGGGCCAGGGCATCGCCGTTATCGACCAGCATGTTTCCCGTCGACGAGCCCATGAACACCTTGATACCGCACACACGGCGATAGTCGGCCCGGAGTATCTCGTCGATGTTGTCATTGGTGGCACCGATGTAGAAAGAGTAATTGGCCAGGGAGGTCTGCGCCGCACGGGAGAATTTCCATTCGAGGGCCTCGCGTGTCGTAGTGGGGGGCTTGGTATTGGGCATCTCCATGAAGGAGGTAACACCACCAGCCACCGCCGCCATCGACTCGGTATTGATGTCGGCCTTGTGGGTGAGACCGGGCTCACGGAAGTGTACCTGGTCGTCGATGACACCGGGCAACAGCCACTTGCCGGTAGCATTGATGACGGTATCGACATGGCTCTCGATGTCGACATAGGCATCGTCGGTATAGACGGCCGTGATGGTATCGCCCACGACCAGCACCGATGCCACTGTGCTTTTGCCCTCGTTGACGAGAAGCGCGTTTTTTATCAGTAGACTTTTCATGCGTTCAGACGTTCGGGTTGTTTTGCTTTCTGCGGATATTTCCGGAACCAGCTCCATATCTTCAACCGCAAGACACCGAAAACGGCTTCGCCGAAGATTCCGCCGCTCATCTTGCTCACACCGAGTTCACGGTTGATAAAAATAATGGGCACCTCGGTAATCTTGAATCCACAGCGGCTGGCCGTGAACTTCATCTCTATCTGGAAAGCATATCCCTTGAAATGTATGCGGTCGAGCTCTATCGTTTCGAGGACCTGACGGCGGTAACATACAAATCCGGCAGTGGTATCGGCAATCTTCAATCCGGTAACGATGCGCACATACTTCGAGGCATAGTACGACATGATGACACGCCCCATGGGCCAGTTCACCACATTCACGCCGGTAATGTATCGCGAACCGATAGACATGTCGGCGCCCTCTTTGGCACAGGCGTCGTAGAGACGGAGAAGATCTTTGGGGTTGTGGGAGAAATCGGCATCCATCTCGAAGATGTAGTCATACTTCTCAGCTATCGCCCATTTGAATCCGGTGATATAGGCCGTACCGAGACCGAGCTTTCCTTTTCGCTCGATAAGGTGCAGACGACCGGCAAACTCGTCGGCCTGCAACCGCTTGACAATGGCGGCCGTACCGTCGGGCGAGCCGTCGTCGATAATCAACACATCGAACACGTGCGGCAACTCCATTACCGCGCGTATGATATTTTCTACATTTTCTTTTTCGTTATAGGTCGGAATGATAACCACTCCGTCGGCCTTTCTCTGGACTTCACTCATATTTTGAAGCGTTGGTAAACGGCTACAAAGTTAAACTAAATAGGCAGATTGCAAAACTTACAGCCGAGAAATTATCGAGGCAATCGCCGTTTCGACAGAGGTTTTTCGCCGATAGCCCGAGACTTCGTATCGGAATGTAATACCGGCTGACGGATTTCAAACCGAAACAGAATTTTTCAAGAGCCCCTTGTTTTTATAGTCAGCCCTTTATTATTGGGGTAAAAAATGTAATTTTGCGGTAATTTTCTACGCCATGGTCGAACTCCACTCGTTACCGAATCTTTTCCTTACAGCGGCACGCTCCGAAGCATTGAAAGGCTTCGTGAAAGACGACCGCCTCACCCGACTCCATATAGCGGGGCTTCAAGGCTCCGCCGTCTCCCTGCTACTCTCGGGGATTCCCGAATGCGGAGCCACCCTTCTGTTCATTGCCAACGATGCCGAAGAGGCAGGCTATCTCTACAACGACCTGACCCAGATACGGGGCGACGAACGGGTACTCTTCTTCCCCTCGGGCTACAAACGGGCGCTGAAATACGGACAGGTCGACCCCGCCGCCGACATTCTCCGCACCGACACCATCAACCGTCTGCAACAGGCCGGCTCGCCTCTTCTCGTGGTTTCCTACCCCGAGGCTCTGTGCGAAAAGGTGGCCTCGAACGAAGAATTGCACCGCAACACCCTGCGGCTGGCCAAAGGCGAGAAATGCAACCTCTCCGACATTGCCGACTTTCTCTCGGGCTACGGCTTTGAACGGGTCGACTATGTCTATGAACCGGGACAGTTTGCCATCAGGGGCAGCATTGTCGATGTCTACTCCTTCTCGTCGGACCTGCCCTACCGCATCGACACTTTCGGCGACGAAATAGAGAGCATACGCGCCTTCAACATCGACACCCAACTTTCGCAAGAACCGGTCGACGAGATATTTGTCATACCCGACCTGCAAGCCGGCTCGGCCACAGGCATCTCGCTGCTGCAATTCATCGACAAGCACACCCTGCTTGCTGTCAAAGACCTCGACTGGGTACTCGACCGCATGCACAGCGTCGCCTCCGACACCCTGTCGCAACAGCTTCTCATCAGCGAAGAGGGCGACCTGCACGCCCGGGAGAAACTTATCGATGTCGACACCTTTGCCCGCGACATACTCGACTTCAAACGCATCGACTACGGCAGCAAGCCATTCCGTGGAGAGGCGGGGGCCACTCTCACCCTCAACTGCTCGCCGCAACCCATCTACCACAAGAATTTCGACCTGGTGAGCGAGTCATTTTCCTCGCTGCTGCAAGAGGGCTACAAGCTCTATATTCTCAGCGACAGCGAGAAACAGACACAACGCATCGCCAACATATTTGAAGACAAAGGCGAAGATATTCCCTTCACGGCTGTCAACAAGACCCTGCACGAGGGTTTTATCGACAACGAACTGCGGCTCTGCTTCTTTACCGACCACCAGCTCTTCGACCGTTTCCACAAGTACCAGTTACGCAGCGACAAGGCCCGCTCGGGAAAACTGGCCCTTTCGCTCAAAGAGCTGCGACAGTTTGAGGTGGGCGACTACATCGTACACATCGACCACGGCGTAGGCAAGTTCGGAGGGCTTTTCCGCGCCGAGCTCAACGGCTCCATGCAGGAGGTCATCAAACTCATCTACCAGAACGACGACATTCTCTTTGTGAGCATACACGCCCTGCACAAACTGGCCAAATACCGGGCCAAGGAGGGCGAACCGCCCCGCATCAGCAAACTCGGGTCGGGAGCCTGGGAGCGCATGAAGGAGAAGACCAAGAGCAAGATGAAGGACATCGCCCGCGACCTCATCAAGCTCTATGCCCAGCGATGCAACGAGAAGGGCTTTGCCTTCTCGCCCGACACCTTCATGCAACACGAACTCGAAGCCTCGTTTATCTATGAAGATACGCCCGACCAACTGAAATCGACCGCCGAAGTAAAGGCCGACATGGAGCGCGACCGCCCCATGGACCGCCTCATTTGCGGCGACGTGGGCTTCGGAAAAACCGAAATCGCCATACGTGCCGCCTTCAAGGCCGCCTGCGACAACAAGCAGGTGGCGGTGCTGGTGCCGACTACGGTTCTGGCCTTCCAACACTACAAGACATTCAGCGAGCGGCTCAAAGATTTCCCCGTCAAGGTATCGTACCTGAGCCGTGCCCGCACCTCGGCTCAAATCAAGGAGACGCTCAAAGGCATCGCCGACGGCAGCATCAACATCGTCATCGGCACCCACCGTCTCATCGGTAAAGATGTAAAATTCAAAGACCTCGGGCTGCTCATCATCGACGAGGAGCAGAAATTCGGCGTTGCCGTGAAAGAGAAACTCAAACAGATGCGGGTCAATGTCGACACCCTCACCATGTCGGCCACCCCTATCCCCCGCACGCTGCAATTCTCACTCATGGGTGCCCGCGACCTCTCGGCCATCACCACGCCGCCCCCCAACCGCTACCCGATACAGACCGAGGTGCACGCCTTCAACGAAGACATCATACGCGAAGCGGTCAACTTCGAGTTGAGCCGCGGCGGACAGGTTTTCGTCGTGAACAACCGCATACCGCAACTCTACGACCTCGAACGGCTCATTCACAAGCTCGCACCGGGTGCCCGCACCGTCATCGGCCACGGGCAGATGAACCCCGAGGAGCTCGAACGGGCCATCTTGGGCTTTGCCGACTATGAGTACGACGTGCTCATCGCCACGACCATCATCGAGTCGGGCATCGACATGCCCAACACCAACACCATCATCATCAACAACGCCCAGAACTTCGGACTGAGCGAACTGCACCAGTTGCGGGGCCGCGTAGGCCGCAGCAACAAAAAGGCTTTCTGCTACCTGCTCACCCCACCGCTGCGCGAACTCACCGTCGACGCGCGACGCCGCTTGCAGGCCATCGAGAGTTTCTCGGAACTGGGCAGCGGCATACACATCGCCATGCAAGACATCGACATACGCGGAGCGGGCAACCTGCTG
>ERZ824600.1662-NODE-1662-length-26298-cov-7.018138_pt1 | contig 26298 bp, 18 predicted proteins | sample MGYA00519933_ERZ824600 | MGnify/ENA primary metagenome ERZ824600 (study PRJEB31778, sample SAMEA3449178) | human gut metagenome | biome: human gut; feature: human-associated habitat; material: faeces | place: United Kingdom | collected 2010/2012 ... | reverse complement strand
ACCCGAACGCCGCCGTCTACTACCTCGCCCGCATGCTCAATGCCGGGGAAGACCCCAAATTCATTGCCCGCAGGCTCGTCATCCTCGCCGCCGAAGACATCGGACTGGCCAACCCGAACGGACTGCTGCTCGCCAACGCCTGTTTCGACACCGTCCACAAAATCGGCATGCCCGAGGCCCGCATTCCCTTGGCCGAGGCCACCATCTACCTCGCCACGAGTCCCAAGAGCAACTCGGCCTACATGGCCATCGACCGGGCCATGGGGCTGGCGGCGAAGGATACCAACAACCGACCCGTCCCCCTGCACATCCGCAACGCTCCGACCAAACTGATGAAGGAGCTGGACTATGGAAAGAACTACAAGTACGCCCACGATTTCGAAGGCAACTTCGCCGAACAGGAGTTCATGCCTGCCGGTCTGGAGGGGCGGCGCTTCTACGAACCGGGCAACAATCCGAAGGAGGCCGAGATAGCCCGCCGCATCGCCTCGCTCTGGAAAGGCAAATACTGATCCCTATGAAACGCATAGGCATCCTTTCGGACACGCACGGCACGTTCGACGAGCGGCTGCGGGAGTTTTTCCGAGACGTCGACGAAATCTGGCACGCGGGCGACATCGGCTCGCTCGAGCTGGCCGACCGCATCGCCGCCTTCAAGCCCCTGCGCGCCGTCTCGGGCAACATCGACGGCGGCCTCACGCGCCGCGTCTACCCGCAGTTTCTGACCTTCACGTGCGAGGAGGTCCCCGTGCTGATGACCCACATCGGCGGCTACCCGCGCCACTACGCCCCGCACATCGTCGACCGCATCCGGGCCGTGCGGCCGCGCCTGTTCGTCTGCGGGCACTCGCACATCCTGCGCGTGATGTACGACGAGGTCTACGACCTGCTGGCCGTGAATCCCGGCGCCGCGGGCGAATACGGCTTCCACCGCACGCGCACGGCCGTGCGGCTGGTCATCGACGGCACGCAGATGCGCGACATGGAGGTCGGCGAATGGCCGCGCCGCGGGCAGGAGCGGTAGGTCCGGAAAGCGCCCGGCCCGAATATGCGACAAATGCGCCCGAACGGGGCATCCGGCCGGATCATCCTGCGAATCAACACGATAAAATCACCGAAACGACCCCTCTGCGACACGGAGGGGCCCGCATGCGCCGTTTTTTCGGCCAATCGACCTCGCCGACACACAACAAACTGTCACACAGCAACATACGGTACAAGGAAGTGTTTCGGGCGCCCTCGGGTGTAAACCGCAATATACTGATTATCAGAGCTTTCATGATTAGGTAAACAAATACGCTCACATAATATACACATACGCCGCGCCGTTATTCGAGCGAAATTTCAAACAACGACGCGACATGCAACTGAAGATTTCAAAGACGCTCGAGGGCATCATCGCCCGGGCGGCATTCAACACGACGAAAGCGGGCATGACCCACTCGCTCAAGGACATCCTCACGCTGGAGCTGCTCCGCGAAGAGGGGTCTCTCGCCTATCAGCTGCTCTCCTCCCGGCTCAAGGACTGGGAGCTCTACCAGATACGCCTGCGCATCGAGCGCGACATCCTCGCCGCCGACGGGCAGGGACCCGCGCCCGACGCCTTCTACCGGGCATTCACCGACGAACTGCGCTCCTCGGTCGAGGGGACGACGCGCAGCATCTCGACCGCCCATGCGCTGCTGGCCATCGTGCGCGACCGCACGACCGCCACGGCCCGCGTGCTCGAGATGTACGGCATCACGGCCGACTCGCTCGCGGGCGAGCTGCGCCGGCTCGCCACCGAGGAGGAGTTCCGGCCCGTGCTGCGGACCGGCATGGCGGGACCCGACAACGACCGGGAGGCCGGGGCGGCGCCCGCGGAGCAGCTGCTCGACCGCTTCGGCACGGACCTCACGCAGCTGGCCCGCGAGGGGCGCATCGACCCGGTCGTGGGGCGCGATGCGGAGATCGAACGCGTGGTGCAGATCCTCTCGCGCCGCCGGAAGAACAACCCGATCCTGATCGGCGAGGCCGGCGTGGGCAAGAGCGCCGTGGTCGAAGGGCTGGCCCTGCGCATCGCCCGCGGCGAAGTGCCCTGCACGATCGCCGACAAACGGATCTTCTCGCTCGACGTCTCGTCGCTCGTCGCCGGGACGAAATTCCGGGGCGAGTTCGAGGAGCGCATGCAGCAGCTGCTCGACGAGTTGCGGCGCTCGCGCGAGACGATTCTCTTCATCGACGAAATCCACACGATCGTCGGCGCCGGCGCCACGCAGGGGAGCCTCGACACGGCCAACATCCTCAAGCCGGTCCTCGCACGCGGCGAGCTGCAGACCATCGGCGCCACGACGCTCGCCGAATACCGGGCCAACATCGAGAGCGACACGGCCCTCGAGCGCCGCTTCCAGCGCGTGCTGGTCGAGCCGACAAGCCCCGAGCAGACGCTGCGCATCCTGCGCAACATCGCCCCCCGCTACGAGGCGCACCACCGGGTCCGCTACACGGACGACGCGCTCAGCGCCTGCGTGGAGCTCACCGCACGCTACGTCACCGACCGCCACTTCCCCGACAAGGCGATCGACGTGCTCGACGAAGCAGGCGCCCGCGCGCACCTCGCAACGGCCCGCGAGCCGGAGGAGCTGCGCCGCCTCGAGCAGGAGCTGGCGCAGACGCGACAGGCCGGACGCGAGGCCGTCGAAGCGCTGGTCTACGAGCAGGCGGCCGCGGCGCGGCTGCGCGAAAGCGCCCTGCGTGCGGTGCTCGACGAACGCCGCACGGCGTGGCGGCGGCAGAGCGAGGAGCATCCGGCGCAGATCACCGCAGCGGACATCCGCGCCGTCGTCACGGCCATGACGGGCATCCCGGCCGAGCGCATCTCGGAGAGCGAGAGCGCCCGGCTGCGCACGCTGCGCGACCACCTTGCCCGGCGCATCGTGGGCCAGTCCGAGGCCGTCGAGCGCATCGCCGGCACGATCCGCCGCGCCCGCGCCGGGCTGCGCGAGGAGGGCCGCCCGATCGGCGTCTTCCTCTTCGTCGGCCCCACGGGCGTGGGCAAGACGCTGCTTGCGAAGGAGGTGTCGAAGTGGCTCTTCGACGGAGAGCGCGGACTCATCCGCCTCGACATGAGCGAATACGCCGAAAAGCACAACGTCGCCCGCCTGATCGGCTCGCCTCCGGGATATGTCGGCTACGGCGAGGGCGGGCAGCTGACCGAGGCCGTGCGGCGGCAGCCCTATGCCGTGGTGCTTCTGGACGAGATCGAGAAGGCCCACCCCGAGGTCTTCAACACGCTGCTGCAACTCTTCGACGAGGGGCACCTGACCGACGGCACGGGACGCCGCGTCGACTTCCGCAACACGATCATCATCATGACCTCGAACGTCGGGTCGCGCGACGCCGCGCAACGGGCCGTGCAGGTCGGATATGCCACCCATGCGCAGGGGAAGGCCCCGGCCTCCTCCTCGGGCGAATACCGCAAGGCGCTGGAGCGCACCTTCGCACCGGAGTTCCTGAACCGCATCGACGACATCGTGCTCTTCCGCCCGCTGGCCCTCGGCGACGTGGAGCGGATCGTCGACCTCGAGCTGGCGGGACTGCTCTCGCGTACCTCGCGCCTGGGATACAAGGTGAAGATCACCGCCCCGGCGCGCCGCCGCCTCGCCGCCATGGGGTTCGAGGCCCGCTACGGCGTGCGGGCGCTCAAGCGCACGCTCACGGATCAGGTCGAGGAGCCGCTCTCGTCGCTGATCATCGACGGCAAGCTGCGCGAAGGGGGCACGGTCGTCATCGAATCGGACCGCGGCAGCGGCATCCGGCTGCGCGTGGCCTGACCGCCGACAAGCAGGGAAAGGGACGGGAAGGGGCGAAAAGGCACTCTTCCCGTCTTCGTTTGCGGACACGTTGCGGCGGCCCCGACCGAAAAAGAGACACAAAACGGCGGCCGGCGCCCCTTTTCAGAGATTATTTCTTACCTTTGCGCTCCCATGTACAGATTTTCGACATACAAGGAGCAATACCGGGCCAACCTGAAGCTGGCCCTGCCCGTCGTGCTCACGCAGCTGGGGCAGATCCTCACGCAGTTCGCCGACAACCTGATGGTCGGCCGCTACGGCGGCGACGACCCCACGCCGCTGGCCGCCGTATCGTTCGGCGGATCGGTCTTCTTCATCCTCTTCATCGCCGCGATCGGCGTGGCCCTCGGCCTCACGCCCCTCGTCGGGGAGCTCTACGCGCAGGGAGACCGGCGCCGCTCGGCCACGCTGCTTCAGAACGGCATCCTCTTCTTCACGGTGCTGGGCCTCGCCATCGGCGCACTGCAGTACGCCGCCATCCCGCTGCTCTACCACATGGGGCAGCCGGTCGACGTCGTCGACATGGCCATCCCCTACTACCGGATGCTTGTCCTGAGCATGCCCTTCATCATGCTCTTCTTCGCCTTCAAGCAGTTCCTCGAGGGCGTGGGCAACACGAAGGTCGAGATGGTCGTCACGATCATCGCCAACCTGGCCAACATCTTCTTCAACTGGCTCTTCATCTACGGCAACCTCGGCTTTGCGGAGATGGGTGCCGAGGGCGCCGGGCTCGGCACGCTGCTCTCGCGCATCCTGGCCCCCGTGCTCATGATCGCCTACTTCTACCGCCAGCGCCGCTACCGCATCTACCTGACGGGCTTCTCGCCGCGCACCTTCTCGTGGCGGGCGGTCCGCGACCTGCTGCGCATGGGGCTGCCCATTTCGCTGCAGATGTTTCTCGAGTCGTCGGCCTTCGTCGGCACGGGCATCATGATGGGATGGCTCGGCAAGGTGGCCATGAGCGCCAACCAGATCGCCACGACGCTGGGCAACTGCGCCTTCATGATCGTCATGTCGATCGGCGCCGCCACGACGATCCGCGTATCGCACTGCTACGGCGCGCGCAACATCGGCGAGCTGTCGCTCGCGGCCAAGGCCTCCTACCACCTCGTCCTGGCATGGAACGCCTTTGCGGCGCTGGTCTTCATCTCGCTGCGGCACTTCATCCCGACGCTCTTCACCTCGAATGCCGAGGTGATCGCCATCACCTCGCAGCTGCTCGTCTTCGCGGCGCTCTACCAGCTCTCCGACGGCCTGCAGAACGTCTCGATCGGCATCCTGCGCGGCATCCAGGACGTCAAGGTCATCATGCCGATCGCCTTCATCTCCTACTGGCTGCTGAACCTGCCCGTGGGGTATCTGTTCGGCTTCACGCTCGGCATGGGTCCCTCGGGGCTCTTCCTCGGCTTCTCGTTCGGCCTCTCGATGGCGGCGCTGCTGCTGATTCTGCGCATCCGGCGCAGCGTGCGGCGGTTGTACGCCACGAATTGAATTTTTTTTCGTATCTTTACGCAAATTATACCCCGATGGATAACGAAAAACAATACAACCATACCCGTTGCAAACCCGAAATCGGCCGCGGCTGCGCCTTCTGCGACTGCGGCAACGAGATCGAGGCCCGACCCTGCGACGGCTGCTTCAAGCTCCACGAGACGCCGTGGCTCGAGGGCTACCCCGTCAACGAGCCCACCGACATCGTGGAGGTGCGCTTCAAGAACACGCGGCGCTCGTTCTACCAGAACGTCAACAACCTGCCGCTCAAGGTCGGCGACATCGTCGCCGTGGAGGCGTCGCCCGGACACGACATCGGCATCGTCTCGATGACGGGCGACCTGGTGGCGCGGCAGATGCGCCGCACAGGCTTCAACCCCTACAACGGCGAGTACAGGAAGATCTACCGCAAGGCCAAGCCCTACGACATCGAACGCTGGCAGGAGGCCATCGCCCTCGAGCACGAGACGATGATCGCCTCACGGCAGATCGCTGCCGACATGGGGCTCAACATGAAGATCGGCGACGTCGAGTACCAGGGCGACAAGATCAAGGCGATCTTCTACTACATCGCCGACGAGCGCGTCGACTTCCGCGAGCTGATCAAGGTCTTCGCCGAGCGCTTCCACATCCGCATCGAGATGAAGCAGATCGGCGCCCGCCAGGAGGCCGGACGCATCGGCGGACTGGGCGCCTGCGGCCGCGAGCTGTGCTGCGCGTCGTGGATGTCGAGCTTCTCGAGCGTCACGACGAGTGCCGCCCGCGTGCAGGACATCTCGCTCAACCCGCAGAAGCTCGCCGGGCAGTGCTCGAAGCTCAAGTGCTGCATGATGTACGAATACGACGCCTACGTCGACGCCCGCAAGGAGTTCCCGCGGCTGCGCGAACCGCTGCAGACGATCGACGGCGAGTGGTTCCTCGTCAAGAGCGACATTCTCGCCGGCACGATGACCTTCTCCTCGTCGAAGGAGACGATGGCGAACCTCACGACGCTGCCCGTCGGGCGCGTGAAGGAGATTCTGGCGCAGAACCGGCAGGGCGTGCGCGTCGAGCGGCTGCAGCAGGCCGACGACATCCGCCCGGCGGCCGACGAGCCGACCTACCGCTCCGAGGAGGACAGCATCACGCGCTTCGACCAGGCCAGGCGCCGCAAGCGCGGCGGCCGCAACCGCAACCGCGGCGAACGGACCCCGCAGCAGGGGGCCGGGACGCAGACGGCGCAGCCGAACAACGCTTCGGACGAGACCGGAAGAGAGAACGGCCGGCGCCGGCAGAGTGAAAACGGCGGCCGCGAAGGGCAGCCGCGCGGAGCCCGCGCCGAGCAGCGGCAGCGCCGCAACGAACGCAACGAACAGCCTCGCAACGAACAACCCCGCAACGGGCAGCCGGAGGGTACGGCAAACGCCGCTGCGGAGAGTCCCCGCGCAGAGGAGCGCAACAACCACCGCGGCCGCAACAACCGCAACGCCGGCAACCGGCCCCACAGCGAGGCGGAGCAGGGCAGCGGCGAGCACAACGGCGACGGACACGAAAACGCCGGCCGCGAGGGCAGCCGCAACCGCCACGGCCGCAACAACCGCAACCGCCGGGGCAACGGCGGCATCGGCAACACCCCGGCCGAAAGCGGCCCCCGGGATGAAAACAACCGCGAAGGCAGCCGGAGCGAAGGGCCCCGACCCGAAAGCAACCGCGGCGAAGGTAACCGCAGCGAAGGGGGCAATCCGGGGGCTTCGCACGGCGGAAACTGACGCTCGGTGATGAAGCAGTCCATGTCGGAGGGCACCCCCGCGGCGGAAACGGCCGAAAAGCGGCAGCAGCCAGATGGGCAGCGGCATACCGGCCGCATGGCGGCGTTGCTTCTCCCGCTGCTTGCCGCCGTATGCTGCGGCAGCTGCATTACGCCGCGGCTGTCGGTTGCCGCGGATACGGACCCGGCGGCGTGGCAGCAGGCGGCCGAGGTCACGATCGCAAACGACGACACGCTGGCACGACGCGACCTCGACCTCTTCCTGCGCTGCAACGACCGCTTCGGGGAGGATACGCTGACGGTGCACATCACCCTCCTGACGCCCGACTCGCTGCGCTTCGGGGAGCCCTTCCTGCTGACCCTGCGGCACGACCGCCGGACGGCGGCCCTCGCCTCCGAGGCCGTCATCCCCTACCGCCGCCGCGTGCGCTTCGGCCGCACGGGCGACTACCGCATCCGCATCACGCCGGCACGCCCCGTCCGCGGGGTCGAGTCCGTCGGCATCCACATCAAAACAAGCGAACAGAACTGACATGGGCAAAGACAAGCTCCGCAAATTCCGCGAGAACCTGACCTTCGCATGCTTCGTGCAACCCGACTTCGACGAGGTGTTCCGCCACGACCATCCCCTGAAGGGGCACTGGGGGCGCGACTTCTTCCACAACGACCGCCCCATCGTGCTGGAGCTCGGCTGCGGCAAGGGCGAGTATACCGTGGCGCTGGCCGAGCGCGACCCGTCGCGCAACTACATCGGCGTCGACATCAAGGGGGCGCGGATGTGGCGCGGGGCGAAGACCGCCACCGAGCGCGGCATGCGGAACGTCGGCTTCCTGCGCACGCGCATCGAGTTCATCACGTCGCTCTTCGCCGAGGGCGAGGTCGCCGAGCTGTGGATCACCTTTCCCGACCCGCAGCTCAAGAGCCGCCGGGCCAAGAAGCGCCTCACCTCGCCGCTCTTTCTGGAGTACTACGCACAGCTGCTGCAACCGGACGGCTGGATCAACCTCAAGACCGACTCGCAGCACCTCTACGGCTACACGAACGAGGTGATCCGCCACTTCGGCCTGCCGTGCGAGGTCTCGAATCCCGACATCTACGGCTCGGGCTACGCAGACGAGGTGCTCTCGGTCAAGACCGCCTACGAACAGCAGTTCCTGCGCATGGGGCTGCCGATCACCTACACGCGCTTCGCGCTCGGCGGGCAGCGCGACTTCTCGTGGTTCGAGTGGGAGGAGGACGAGAAACTCGAAAAGGACAACGAAGAAGCACGAAAGAGCAGGCCCTGAAGCCTGCTCTTTCCGTTTTTTTGCACCGGGGGGGGGCCGGAATTCCGACCGACGGCCCCGCATCTTTACTTTTTACCTTTTACCTTTCACTTTTCACCTTTCACTTTTCACCTTAATAAAGGTTCCGCGCGGCGTGCGGATTTCGAGGCGCGTCCATCCGGGCGGCAGCACGGCCTCCTCGAGCTGCACCACCCCGTCGGGGGTGATCTCCAGCCCGCCGAAGCCGAACATCACGGCCTGCAGCAGGCCGCCCGCCCCGGTCATGAAGTAGGGATTGCCGCTCGTGGCCGTCTCGGCAAAGGCCCCGAAGGGCGGCCGGAGGTTGGGCCGGTAGGCGCGGCGGAACATCTCGGCGGCCCGCTCGGCCATCCCCAGCCGCGCATACTGCACGGCAAAGACCGAATAGCTCATCGCGGGGCCGTTCTGCGGATCAATGCGGTGCTCATAGTAGGCCAGGTCGCGCAGCAGCGTTTCGCGATCGGTGACGATCCCGAGCGGATAGCCCAGCAGGTTGGCGTCCGCCTGCTTGATCTGCTCGCCCGCATAGGCGGCATGCTCGCGCGTCACCCCGTCGTCGAAGCGCAGGATGCGCAGCCCGGCGGCGATCCGGCGCCACAGGGGATCGGGCTCCTCGCCGCACAGCTCGGCCGCGGCGGCGGCATACTCCAGCGCCCGGCGCACGGCCCCGTTCGTAAAGGCGTTGTCCGTTACGCCCACGGCGTATTCGTTGGCACCGATGACGTTGCGGATCGAGTAGCTGCCGTCGTCGTTCGGCGTCACGCGGTCGCACCAGAAACGGGCCACTTCGTGCAGCAGCGGCCACCCCTCACGGCGCAGCCACGCCCGATCGTGCGTCACGCAGTAGTAGTTCCAGCAGGCGATGGCCACGTCGGCCGTCACGTGGTGCTCGAGCGGGCCCGTCAGCGCGAAGGTCGGCGTGCACTCCTCGCCGCGGTCGTCCCCCTCCCAGGGGAACATCGCACCCCGGTAGCCGTGGACATAGGCCCGGCGTCGCGCGGCCGGCAGCCCGTCGACGCGGTAGTCGAGCATACCGCGCGCCAGCTCGGGGTGCAGCACCAGCAGCGGCGGATACATCCACAGCTCGGCATCCCAGAAGATATGGCCGTTGTAGACGCCGCGGGCCGAAAGGCCCATCGGCGGGATGCTGCGGCGGCTCCCCTCGCGGATCGAGCCGTAGAGGTTGTAGAGGGCGAAGCGCACGTCCAGCTGCGCCCCGGGATCGCCCCCGATCACAATGTCGCCACGCCACAGCTCCGCCCAGAGGCGCTCGTGCGCCGCAACGAGTGCCGCACGCCCCTCGCGGGCGGCGTAGATCGCCTGCCGCTCCGCCTCGTTCCACGGATCGGCGAACGACGCCGTCGTGCAGACCGTCCCCACGAGGGCAAGCGTCACCCGCTCGCCCCGCCGCAGCGCGATGCACATCTCGCCGGGCCGCTCCTGCACGCAGGGGGCCTCGCAGAGAAAGGTCGACGAGGCGGCCACGTGGTCGCACCCGCCGTTGTAGCTGCCCGACGAACCGGTGGCAACGATCCGGCGGCCGTCGTCACAGAAGACCGCGCGCGCGAAGTGCACGGTGTCGGCAAAGTCCGCGGGGATCATGTGGCGGTTCACCAGGCGCAGTTCGACGTCGTGCGCGGCCGTCACCTCGACCTCCGCCATCAGGGCGCAGGGCATGTTGCGCAGGGCTCGGACGGCGTACTGCACCGTGACCTGCTCCGTCTCGAAGCGCGTCACGTGCACGGCGCGCCGCAGGTCGATCCACTGCGCACGGCGCCGGACATCGGCCGCCTCCACGCGGCGGCCGTCGACCTCGAGCTCCAGCCCGAGCGGATTGATCCCCTCCAGCACACGGCACACCGAACCGTGCGAGCCCGCCTCGTAGGCGGCACCCAGCACGACGGGACCGAACGCGAAGGGGTCGCGCCCGACGGTCATGCCCACCTCGCCGTTGGCCACCGCCACCGGATAGTAGGCTGCCGCAGTGTCGCGCGACAGGAGTATCCACCCCTCGTCGCAGGCCGCGGGCGTTCGCTCCCGCTCTTCCACCGCAGCAATCGGGGTCGCGTCACTCGCCGCAGCGAACCGCTCCCGGCCCGCCGTCACCGACACCCGCTCCCGACTCTCCGTCACGGATACCCGCTCGCGGCCGTGCGCCGCAGGGGTCCGGGTCCCGGCCTGCGCCGCCGCCACGGCGGATGCAAGGGTCGCCAGCCAGAGGATGATTCCGCGCCGTATCATGCCGTTATTCGTGTTGCGGGAGGAAGGTCACGGCCTGCCCGCCGCGCGCCGCCATGACGATTTCGAGCGTGTCGGCCGCCGTCACCGTGCGCTCCTCGATGCGGTAGGCCTCGGGATTCGCGGCCGAGTCGGCGGCATCGGCATAGATCGTCGCCATATAGCGCACGCCGGGCTGCAGGAAGCCGAGCGGCTGCGTCAGCGTGCGTGCCTCACCGTTCGTGCCGGCGCCGAGGAAGAAGCGCTCGCCCGCACGGCGCGCCACGACGATATAGTCGCCGATCTCGCCCTGCAGCGCCTCGGACCAGTCGCAGTCGGCGTCGAAGTCACGGAAGAAGCGGAAGGCCGGGTGCCCCTCGTAGTTCTCGATCAGGTCGGCGGCCATCTGCAGCGGCGAGTAGATGATGACCCAGTTGGCGATCTGGCGCGCGAGCGTCGTCTTGATGCAGCAGTCGCCGTTGGGACCGTTCCACTCGATGCGCCCCTTGTCGGCCTTCGCCCGCGAGTAGTCGATGTCGAAGATGCCCGGCGTGTAGTCCATCGGACCGCTCAACAGCCGCACGAAGGGCAGCGTGCAGAGGTACTCGGCCGAGTTGCCCTCCGACCAGGCGTTCCACTCCATGCCGCGGGCCCCCTCGCGTGTCATCATGTTGGGCCACGTGCGGCGGATGCCGGTCTCCTTGATCGGCTCGTGCACGTCGAGCATGATGCCGTAGCGGGCCGCCGTCTCGACGACGCGCTGGTAGTGCTGCACGCCGTACTGCGAATGGTGGAGGTAGCCCCCCTTGAAGCCCCCGGCGTAACCCGTCTTGAGGGTGCGGATGCCCAGCTCGGCGTAGCGCTGCATGGCAGCCTCCATCTGCCGCTCGAATTCGGGGATGTTGCCGCCCGTCTCGGCGTGCATCCACAGCTCGACACCCCGCTCGCGGGCATAGGCGGCAATGCGCTCCAGATCGAAGTCGGCATAGGGCTCGACGTAGTCGAAATGCTGGTTGCCGCCCCAGTTCTCCCAGCCCTTGTTCCACCCCTCGAACAGCACGCCCTGGATGTTGTTTTCAGCCGCGAAGTCGATGTGCCGCAGGGCATTGGCCGTCGTGGCGCCGTGGCGCGGCCCCATCGTCCAGACCTGCGTGCCGAGGTGCATGCCCCACCAGACGCCGACATACTTCTGCGGGGTGATCCACGACGTGTCGGCGATCTTCGAAGGCTCGTTCAGGTTGAGAATCAGCGCCGAATTGATAAGGTCGACGGCCCGGCTACCGATCTGCACCGTGCGCCACGGCGTGGTGAACGTCGCCGGGACGTAAGCCTTCACACCGTCGGGCAGCGGCGCCAGGTCGGCCTTCAGCACCCCGGCCGAGTCGCGCCGCAGCACCATCTCGGGGTAGTCGTACAGAGCCGCCTCGTGCACCGAGCCGTAGAGACCCGCCGCCGTGCGGAACGTGAAGGGGGTGTTGGCGTCGGCGACCTCCGCGACGGGCAGCTCGCGGTACTGGAGCTCGTAGGTCTCGAAGTTGCCCGGGATGGACCACGACAGCGTGCCGGGCTCGTCGGCGAAGCGGAACTCGGTCAGCTCGTCCGTCACCGCGAGGGTGTCGCACCCCGCAACGCGCCACTCGTAGCGGAACGCCACGCCGTCGTCGAAGGCCCGGGCGCGGAGCGTGAGGGCCACGTCACCGGCGCCGCGCAGCGTGACGGCCATCTCGTTGCAGTGGTTGCGCACGAGTTTGTTCTCGCCCCAGGGCTGCGTCCACTCCTCGTCGAAGGAGCTGTGGCGCACGGAGGCGATCCGCGTGCCGGCGATGAGTGCCTCGCGCGTGCGAACCCCCAGCCGCGAGGGGAGCAGCAGCGGCTCTCCGTCGACCTCGACGGACCAGGTCGGGCCGTCGGCATCGGCGGCGACACACAGGGTGATGCGCCCGTCGGGCGAGGTCACCACGGGGCGCTCACCGCACGCGGAGCAGAACAAAAGGGCGCACAGGGACGCCAGCAAAGCGAAGAGAGGGGTACGTTTCATACGGATGGTCGGATTTGCGTTTTTTTGCATGAGTTGTCGGAATTATTCGTCCGTGCGGTCGAAGAAGTAGGGCGCACAGCGGTAGCCGCACCGCTCATAGAGCCGGCGCAGCTCCCCGAGCCGCACGCGGAAGCTCTCCATGTCGCGCCGGTCACAGGCCCAGCCCACCTCGGCGAGGGCCGCCAGGCGCGGCAGCAGCATGTGCTGCAGGTGCGCCATGCCGGCGACGTATTCGGTCCAGAGGTTGGCCTGCACGCCGAGGATGAAAGGGCGCTCGGCCTCGGTCAGCTGGTCGTAGGGGTCCAGCGCATAGACCTTCCCGACGGAGACGTAGCCGCCGATGCCCCACGGCTCCTGCCGCGGATCCTTCGTCTGATAGTAGTCGAAGTAGCAGTGCGTGTTGGGGGTCATGATGGCGTGGTTCCCGGCCTTGGCAGCGGCGATGCCGCCCGCGGCGCCGCGCCACGACATGATCGTCGCGCTCTGCGAGATGCCCCCTTCGAGAATCTCGTCCCAGCCGATCAGACGGCGGCCGTGGGCGTTGAGCCACCGCTCGATGCGGTGAATGAAGTAGCTCTGCAACTCGTTTTCGTCGCGCAGCCCCTCCTCGCGGATGCGGCGCTGGCACTCCGGACAGCGCTTCCAGTTCTCCTTCGGGCACTCGTCGCCGCCAACATGGATGTACTCCGAGGGGAAGAGCGCGATCACCTCGTCCAGCACCTCCTCCATGAACTCGAAGGTCGTGTCGCGCCCGGCGCAGAAGACCTCGGGGAAGACACCCCACAGCGTCTGCACCTTGTATCCCTCACCGGCACACCCGAGCCAGGGATACGACGCCAGCGCCGCGGAGGCGTGGCCCGGCATCTCGATCTCGGGCACCACGGTGATGAAGCGCTCGGCGGCATAGGCCACCACGTCGCGCACCTGCCTCTGCGTGTAGTAGCCGCCGTAGGGCTTGCCGTCGTAGGCCGCCGAGTTGTTGCCGAGCACCGTTTCCGCGCGGTGCGCACCGACGCGCGTCAGTTCGGGGTAACGGAGGATCTCGATGCGCCACCCCTGGTCATCGGTCAGGTGCCAGTGGAAGCGGTTGATCTTGTGCAGGGCGAGGATGTCGATGAAGGTCTTGACCTCGTCGACCGTGAAGAAGTGGCGGCAGCAGTCGAGCATCGTACCGCGGTAGGCGAACGTCGGTTCGTCCTCGATGCGCAGCGCCGGGAGCGCCGTGCCGTATTGGGAGACAAGCTGCCGCAGGCTCTGCAGGCCGTAGAAGACCCCGGCCTCCGTGCCGCCCGCGACCAGAAGGCCGTCGGGCCTGACCGCAAGCCGGTAGGCCTCGGCGCCGAGCGACTCGTCGAGCGTCAGGCGCAGCGGGCCGTCGCTCTCCGCCACGGCGAGCCGCAGTCCCGCTTCGCGCTCCATCCACTGTGCAAACTGCTCCGCCACACGGAACAGCACGACATTGTTCGCCGGGACGGAGATTCGCACGCCGTCGGCCAATTGCAGGCCTTCATCCCCGTCACAGACGGCAAGCCGCGGCTGCGGCACAAGGGCCGGCGGTGCGGCCGCAAAAGCTCCGGCAGCCGTCAGCGCCGCGAGCAGAAGTAGGATCGTTTTTTTCATCGGTAACTGTTTTATCTGTCTGTTTTACAATCTGCAAGGCATCACAATGTCCGCCGCACGAGCCCGGCGGGCCATTTCATGACGAATTTAGCGATTTTTTTCTTCCCCTGCAACCACCCGCCCCGCTCTTCGGGAAAAAACCGGCGCGGCGAGCGCCGCCACCCTCCCCTTCCGTCCGATCGGAAGCCCCGAAACTCTTTTCTACTATTTTTTTCGTATAAAATTTGTTTTACTAAAAAATTAGTAGTATACTTGCATTGCGGGAACGGGTCTCGCCCTGCGGCGGCCCGGCCGCGCGAGCGGCATCCCGGACATGAAAATACGCAACAAACAACACAGCACAGATACGACCATGAACGAAAAGCAACCCACGGCCCTGACACGCGGCGAGGAGGAGATCATGCAGATACTCTGGCGGCTCGGCAACGCCGTCGTCAACGACATCATCGCCTCGACGGAGGAACCGCATCCGAAATACACGACGGTGGCCACCTTCCTGAAGATTCTCGAAAACAAGGGCTTCGTCCGCCACACGAGCGAGGGCAAGAGCCACCGCTACTGGCCCGCCGTGAGCAAGGAGGAGTACGCCCGCAGCGTCATGTCGACGATGCTCGACTCCTACTTCGACGGCTCGCTCGTCCAGCTCGTGTCGTTCTTCTCGCGCCACGAGCAGCTCTCGGCCCGCGAGATGGACGAGATTCTCGAGATCATGCGCCAGGCCGGCAAATAATCCCGCAGCACGATGAAAGAGCTCCTGACATACCTTGCCGAGGTCATCGTCTGCAGCGCCGCGCTCCTGGCGGCCTACGCCCTGCTGCTCGAACGCCGCGTGCGCTTCGGCTGGTGCCGGCGCTACCTCACGGCACTGCTGCCGCTCGCCGCGCTCATTCCGCTGCTGCGCATCCCCGTCTGGCCGGGCGAGGTCATCACCGTAACCGCAGCGCCGACCGCACCCATCCCCGCCACGGCATGGGCCCCCGTGCCGGAGGTGCTTCCCGCGGCCGAGTCCCTCCTAACGCCCCGCACGCTGCTGATCGCCGTCTGCCTGCTCGGGACCGCGACGCTTGCCGGGGCGATGCTCCGCGAGGCACTGCGCATCCGCCGCCTGCGCCGCCGCGCCACCGTCACGGGTGACGGACACCTGCAGCTCGTGCGGACACGGGAGCGCATCGCCTCGTTCTCGTTCTTCCGCTCGGTCTACGTCTGGGAGGGCACGCCGGGCGACGAGATGCAGGCCGTGCTGATGCACGAGGCGAGCCACATCGCCCACCGCCACACGGCCGAACGCCTCCTGATGGAGACCTTCAAGGCCCTTCAGTGGTGGAACCCCGTGGCGTGGCTCGCCGCGCGCCGCCTGACCGAGGCACAGGAGTTCGAGGCTGACCGCGACGTGCTGACACAGGGCTTCGACCGCGAACGCTACATGCACACGATATTCCGCCAGCTCTTCGGCTATAGTCCGGACATAGCCAACGGGCTGCGGGACTCACTGACCAAAAAAAGATTCCAGATGATGACAACCAACCACACAAGCAGGCACGCCCTGCTGCGAGTGGCGGGCACGGTGCCCGTCCTCGCAGGGTTGCTGTGCGCCTTCTCGTTCACGGCGCAGGCAGCCCGCATCGAAACCGAGTCCGGAGCAAGCCATGAGCGGGTCATCTACCTGCTCAACGGCCGCGAGGTTCCCGCCGCGGAGATCCGCGCCGCCGAACCCGAAGCGCTCACCGTCGACAGGTTCTACTCGTCGGAGAACCTTCCGGCCGAATACCGCGACCGCCATCCCGAGTTCGTCGTCGCCTTCACGGCCGAGGAGCCGCTCCGTCACTACACCCCGATCCGCATCGAGGGCACGGTGACCAATCCCGACGGCTCGCCGGCCGCCGACATCCTGCTCTACGCCGGCGCCATGGGTACGCACCCGCTCGACGCGGAGGCCTACCCCGCCCGCACGGACGCCGAGGGGCGCTTCTCGCTCACGGGTCCGGCCCGCGGATCGCTGACCTACGCCTCCAATACCGCAGAAAACTCCTTCACCCGTGTGACCACCTACGACAGCGAGGGGGCCGACCCCTACCGGATGCAGCTGGAAATCGCCGATCCCGATGCGGCAACCCCGCAAACGGACGTCGATGCCGCAGAACGCACCGCCGTGGAGCACCCGACAAACGCAACGACCCGAACAGCCCCGGCAGCCGCCAGTCAGCCGTTCGATCTCAAGTTCTACATCAGGTTGTGGAACAAGGACAACCGCAGTTTCTCGACCGACAGCTACGCCGCGGGCGCCACGCTGCGGATCATCGGCACGGACGTCACGACGCAGTCCGACAGCAAGGGCGAGGCCACGCTCACGGTAACCGAAGGGCAGGTCGTGGAGATCGATTACCCGGAATACTCCGCCGTCTCCGTCGTGGCGGAACCCGCGCGACGCGAGATCACCGTCACGCTGCGGTCCGAGAGCACGAAGCAGGCGGGCGGTCCGATCCCGACGGTCGACGAATACGGCGTCCGGCAGCGCCCGCTCTACATCATCGACGGCATGGAATACCCCACCAACACGGGGCTGACGACAAACTCCGTCGAGTCGATCCAGCTGCTCAAGCCCGAGGAGGCCACGGCCAAATACGGCGAGCGCGGAAAATACGGAGCCGTGGAGATCACCACCACCGCCGTCGACAACCTGAAGCACCCGAAGACCGCCTCCGCGGAGGAAGCGCCCGCCGGGCAGCAGCCGACGCCATCCGCTTCGGAAGACGACACGCCGTTCCTCGTCGCCGAAGAGATGCCGCTCTTCCAGGGCAAGGACCTCAACACCTTCCGCACATGGGTGCAGTCGCAGATCCGCTATCCGGCCGAGGCGCTCAAGCGCGGCATCGAGGGGCGCGTCGTCCTGTCGTTCATCCTCGAGCGCGACGGCTCGGTGAGCACCATCGAGCTGCTGCAATCCCCCGACCGGATCCTCTCGGAGGAAGCCCGGCGCGTCGTCTCCTCCTCGCCGAAATGGACCCCCGGCCGGCAAAATGGGCACCTCGTGCGCGTCCGCTATATGCTGCCCGTAGACTTCAGCATCCCGAAGAAGGAAACCGCTGCACAGTCGACCGCCGCACAGAAGCCGGGGGTGGCATCGATGCAGTTTGAAATCGGGAACCTCAACGCCTTCCGCAGCTGGGCGATGCAGCACCTGCGCTATCCCGCCAAAGCGAGGGAGCAGCAGACGGAAGGGAGCGTCGTGGCCACCTTCACCTTAGGTCGGGATGGCCGGGTGGACGACATCCGCATCGCCGGTAAGCCCGACCCGCAGCTTGCCGAAGAGGTGCGCCGCGTCGTGAAGGCCTCGCCCGCCTGGAGTCCCGCTACGCGCAATGACGAGGCGACGGTCGTGACCGTCACGCTGCCCGTCTCGTTCCGGATTCAGGGCTCGGGGCATCCGCTGGAGGAGGTGCCCGCCGCCTCGGCAACGACCGTGGAGCGGATCGTCGTCACGGCGTTCCCGACCCCAGCCCGCGAAACGGCTCCCGATACGGCTTCCGCCACCCGCTGACAACCGCAACCAATCTTACCATAACGCGGAAGGCGGCGTCCACTCCGAAGTTCGGTGGACGCCGCCTTTTTTCCGGCCGGAGAGCCCGGCGCAGGGGCTGCGCGCGTTATTCGAGCCCGAGCAGCTGCATGATCCGCTGCGAGAGCTGCGTATTGTCCATCACGCCCGTGATGCGGTCGGCTCCCGCGCCGTAGAGGTAGACCGGCACCATCGTGCCCGTATGGCCCGTCGTGGAGAAGGAGTAGTTCAGGCCGCTCTCCGAACGGGTGAAGTCCGCCTCGTTGCTCGGAATCGTCAGACCGCCCGTCTCGTGGTCGGCCGTGACGACCACCAGCGTGCCGGGTGTGCGGTCGGCAAAGTCCATCGCCGCAGCCACCGTGCTGTCGAAGTCGCGCATCAGAAAGAGCAACTCTTCGGCGTCGTTGCCGTGGCAGGCCCAGTCGATGAACGACCCCTCGACCATCAGCACGAAGCCCTTGTCGCGGCGCTCGGCCTCGGCAGAGAGCAGTTCAAGCGACTTGCGCGTGGCACGCGTCAGGTAGCCCGCCTCCATGTCGTCGTCCAGCACACTCTCCTCGGCCACAACGGCCAGCAGGGGCAGCGCGTCGGCACGCTCGGCCTCGTCCATCGTTTCGGCCACGGCATAGCCGTCGCGGCGCATCGCATCCAGCCAGCTGCCGCCCTCGGGCGACGCCTCGCCGAGCCACTTGCGACCGCCGCCGAAGAGCACGTCGATGCCGCTCGAGGCCAGGTCGCGCGTGATGGCCGGATTGTCGTCGCGGTCGGCCACATGGGCGTAGAAGGCCGCCGGCGTGGCGTGCTGCAGGTAGCAGCAGACGGCAAGGCCCGTCGGGCGCCCCTCGGCATGGGCCCGGGCGATCATCGACTGCACGGGTTCGCCGTCGGGCGTCTGCCCGAGCATGCCGTTGTCGGTCTTGTGTCCCGTGGCGAGCGCCGTACCGGCCGCCGCGGAGTCCGTCACGCGGTTGTTGGCCGAGCGCGTTGTGATGAGCGCCACGCCCTCGGCCCGATCGAAGGCCGTGGGGGCGTACTGCTGCTCGATCTGCAACAGCGAGACCTGCGCAAGGCCCATGCCGTCGCCGATCAGCAGAATCACGTTGCGGACCGGCTCGGCCGTATTCCCTGCGGGCTCCGCAGCCCGCAACATGCCCGTCGACAGCACCACCGCCAACAGGCCCATCCAGAATCTTTTCATGGTCGTAGTTTTGTTTCCGCAACAAATGTACGGGATTTTTGCAACTTTTTGCTACATTTACCGAACTTTATCCGATTTGCATCATGGACGTCAAGATCGCCCCCGACTGGAAAGAGATACTCGCCCCCGAATTCGACAAGCCCTACTTCGGGGAGCTGACCCGCTTCGTGCGCGAGGAGTACGCCTCGCACCGCATCTACCCGCGCGGCAGCAACATCTTCCGCGCCTTCGACAAGTGTCCGTTCGACCGGCTCAAGGTCGTCATCATCGGGCAGGACCCCTACCACGGGCCCGGGCAGGCCAACGGGCTCTGCTTCTCGGTCGGTGACGGCGTGCCCTTCCCGCCGTCGCTGCAAAACATCTTCAAGGAGGTGGCCGACGACACCGGCACGCCCATCCCGCCGACGGGCAACCTCGACCGCTGGGCCGAGCAGGGCGTGCTGCTGCTCAACGCCGTGCTGACGGTACGCGAGCACCAGGCCGCCTCGCACGCCGGGCACGGCTGGGAGACCTTCACCGACGCCGTGGTGCGGGCCGTCGCCGAGCGCAAGGAGCACATCGTCTACATGCTCTGGGGCAGCTACGCCCAGAAGAAGGGCGCCATCGCCGACCCCGCACGCAACTGCATCCTCAAGGCCGTGCACCCCTCGCCGCTGTCGGTCTACCGCGGCTTCTTCGGCTGCCGCCACTTCTCGCGCGCCAACGACTACCTCCGCTCCGTGGGCAAGGAGCCGATCGTCTGGTAGCCCGCCCCGCCGACAACCGCCGACAACCGGCTACGACTTTCCGTCCCGGTCCTTTCTGAGAAAGAGCCCGGCAAGAAACCAGCCGACCAGGATATAAAAGATGGTTGAAAGCATATTCCGAAGATAGCGAAAATTTCGCTTTCATGCAACACCGGACCCCGGCGGCCGCCCGCACGCCCGCACGCGGCGGTGCCGCAGGCAAACCAGGCACAGACACGAAAAGCCCGCCCTTTCCATGCGAAAGAGCGGGCTTTATCCGTATCTGCGCGGGCGATCAGCCCAGGTAGGACTTCAGCAGCTTCGAGCGCGACGAGTGGCGCAGGCGGCGGATCGCCTTCTCCTTGATCTGACGCACACGCTCGCGCGTAAGGTCGAACTTCTCGCCGATCTCCTCGAGGGTCATCTCCGAGCAGCCGATGCCGAAGAAATACTTGATGATGTCGCGCTCACGCTCGGTCAGCGTCTCCAGCGCGCGGTCGACCTCCGTCGAGAGCGACTCGTTGATCAGCCCCCGGTCGGCGTTGGGCGAATCGGGGTTCACCAGCACGTCGAGCAGCGAGTTGTCCTCGCCGTCGGCGAACGGGGCATCGACCGAGACGTGGCGGCCGGCGACACGCAGCGTGTCGGTGACCTTCTCCTTGGGGAGTTCCAACTCCGTGGCCAGTTCCTCGGGCGACGGGGTGCGCTCATGCTCCTGCTCGAAGCGGGCGAATGCCTTGTTGATCTTGTTGAGCGACCCCACCTGGTTGAGCGGCAGGCGCACGATGCGCGACTGCTCGGCCAAAGCCTGAAGGATCGACTGGCGAATCCACCATACGGCATACGAGATGAACTTGAAGCCGCGGGTTTCGTCGAACTTCTCGGCAGCCTTGATAAGGCCCAGGTTACCTTCGTTGATCAGGTCGGGAAGGCTCAGTCCCTGGTTCTGGTATTGCTTGGCTACGGAGACCACGAAGCGCAGATTGGCTTTGGTCAGTTTCTCCAGGGCTTCCTGGTCTCCCTTCTTGATTCGTTGGGCGAGTTCCACCTCCTCTTCGACCGTGATGAGCTCCTCCTTGCCGATCTCCTGCAAGTACTTGTCCAGCGAAGCGCTCTCGCGGTTGGTGATGGACTTTGTAATCTTTAATTGACGCATGTTCTTATTTAACTTCCTAAAAAATTAGCTTCTCAAACAAAACCCGCCCGGGTCGTCCTGCTATTCCACAAGCACGTAGCTTGCAGCACGGCCGTTGGGATAGATACCGTCGATCGAACGCACCTTGTCGGTCATGCGCTCCATGTCGGAGAGCGAGTAGACCGGACGGTCGTTGATGTGGGTAATCACAAATCCCTGCTTAACGCGGGCGCGGGCCAGAATTCCGTCGGCCTTGATGCCGACCACCTGCACGCCGCCCTTGATGTCAAGTTCGCGGCACAGTTTGGCGCCCGCATCGGCGAACTTACCTCCGAGCGCATCGACAACGTCGACGTCCTCCTTGGTAACCAATTCCGTTTTACCTGCTTTATTACGCAAAGTAACGTCAAATTGTTTCACCTTTCCGTCTCTTTTTACGGATAATTTAACCGTATCGTTGGGTCGGCGTTTGGCGATCTGCTCCTGAAGCGTCGAAGGCTCAACAATTTTCACGCCATCAATGTCCAGAATCACGTCTCCCTTGCGGATTCCGGCCTCCGAAGCGGCTCCGCCCTCGACAACTGCGGCCACGTAGGCGCCGCCCAGATCCTTGATGCCCAACTCTTTACCCTCCGTATCGAGGAAATCCTGATCCACGACGCGGAACTGTACGCCCAGCAGGGCGCGCTGCACGACGCCGAACTCCTTCAGATCGACCACCACCTTGCGGACGATCGACTCGGGAATGGCGAACGAATAGCCCACGTAGCTTCCCGTCTGCGACTTGATCAGCGTGTTGATGCCCACCAGCTCGCCGTGGGTGTTGACCAGCGCGCCGCCCGAGTTGCCGGGGTTCACCGCCGCGTCGGTCTGGATGAACGACTCGATCCTGAAATCGTTGGGAATGGCTCCCAGCTGCCGCGCCTTGGCGCTCACGATGCCGGCCGTGATGGTCGACTGCAAGTCGAACGGCGAACCGATCGCCAGCACCCATTCGCCCAGACGCAGCGCATCGGACGATCCGAAAGCCAGCGTAGGCAGCCCCTTGGCCTCGACCTTCAGCAGCGCGAGGTCCGTCGCCGAATCCTTGCCGATGAGTTTGGCGTCGAACGAACGCCCGTCGTTGAGCTTCACCTTGAGTTTCGAAGCCCCGTCCACGACGTGGTTGTTCGTCACGATATAGCCGTCCTCCGAAATAATCACGCCCGAACCGCCGGCCCGCTGCTCGCGGTACTGCGGACCTCCGTCGCCGCGGCCGTAATCCTGCGGGATTCCGAAGAACTCCAGAAACGGATCGTAGCCCCGGCGCTGGGGCATCTCGACCTGCTGGATGGCCTCGATGTTCACGACGGCCTTCACCGCATTCTCGGCGGCGTAGGTGAGGTCGGGATACTGCTCGGCCTGGTAAGACGTAAACTGGGTTCCCAGCGCGGGCGTACGTTCCACCTCGCGCTCGATGTATGCGACGGAACCTCCGCGGTCCGCGGAAACCGTCCAAGCCGTCAGTCCGCCGGCTGCGGCCGACACGGCTACGAGTCCTAAAATCAAAAATGCCTTTTTCATAATGAATTAAATGTTTTGGTTCTATTAATCAGAGGCAACTTCATTACATAAGCTGTACGTTTAAATTTCAATTTCGAAGGACAAACGCACAATAACGTCCGGTTAGTATGTCCTTTTCGCACAAAAATCGGGACATCCTGCACGGACGCCCCGATTTTTCAGCGTATCCGGACGCTAAAGGCCGAACTCCCGCTTGATCTGCTCCACGGCATCAAGTTTCTCCCAGCCGAAGAACTCGATTTCGCGCTCGGTCTCGACGCCGTTTTCCCAGACCTTCTCCACCTTCGTGTAAGGACGATTGCCGAAATGCCCGTAGGAGGCCGTCGCCTCGAAGATCGGGTTTTTCAGGCCGAAACGCTTCACGATGGCCGCGGGACGCAGGTCGAAGAGCTTCCCGATGCGGCGGGCGATCTCGCCGTCGGTCATGCCGGCCAGCGCCGCGGGACGGGGTGAATTGTAGGTATCGACGTAGATCGACAGCGGCTGCGCGATGCCGATGGCGTAGCTCAACTCGACCAGAATCTGGTCGGCGACGCCCGCCGCCACGAGGTTCTTGGCGATGTGGCGCGCGGCATAGGCCGCCGAACGGTCCACTTTGGACGAGTCCTTGCCCGAAAAGGCGCCGCCGCCGTGCGCGCCGCGGCCGCCGTAGGTGTCGACGATGATCTTGCGGCCCGTAAGTCCCGTGTCTCCGTGAGGCCCTCCGATCACGAACTTGCCCGTGGGGTTCACGTGCAGGATGTAGTCGTCGCCGATCAGTGCGGCCAGCTGGTCGCCGGCGCGCTCCAGACGCGCCTTGACCCGCGGAATGAGAATCGTGCGCACGTCCTCGCGGATTTTGTCCTGCATCTGTTTTTCCGCCTCCTTCTCGCTGCGGCCCTCGCCCGGGAGGATGAACTCGTCGTGCTGCGTCGAGACGACGATCGTATGCACGCGCAGCGGCTTGTTCGTCGTCTCGTCGTACTCGATCGTGACCTGCGACTTCGAGTCGGGACGCAGATAGGTCATCACCTCGCCTTCGCGGCGGATGACGGCCAGCTCCTTGAGGATCACGTGCGACAGGATCAGCGTCGCGGGCATCATCTCGCGGGTCTCGTTGCAGGCGTAGCCAAACATGATGCCCTGGTCGCCGGCGCCCTGCTCCTCCTCGGCTTCGCGCACGACGCCCTGGTTGATGTCCGACGACTGTTCGTGAATGGCCGACAGAATGCCGCACGAGTTGCCGTCGAACTGATAGTCGCTCCGGGTGTAGCCGATGCGGTTGATCACGCGGCGCGCCACGCCCTGCACATCGACATACGCCTCCGAGCGCACTTCACCCGCCACGACCACGAGTCCCGTGGTGCAAAGGGTTTCGCAGGCGACTTTCGAGTTGGCGTCGCGGCGCAGGAATTCGTCGAGGATTGCGTCGGAAATCTGATCCGAAACCTTGTCAGGATGTCCTTCGGACACCGATTCCGATGTAAATAAAAAGCCCATTTTCATACATTTTTAATGGTTAAACGTATAAAATGGGAAAAATTGGCTGTTGAAAATAAAAAATGTGCTGTTTTAGCGATTTTTTATTGTGGTTTGCAATCAGTCAAATCTTTCCACATTTCCCCGCTTGACAGACGGGATTGCAAAGATAGGCATAATTTCGGAATCTGCAAAACAAAAGCCACCGCGTCGGGCGGTGGCTCCTGCACATTTTATATATAGGTCACTTCGGCGGCGACCCGAAAATCGTTGCCGCCGAACCCGGACGGTCTCCGCTATTTCCCGAGCATCTTCTTCACTTCGGCGGCGACGGTTGCCCCGTTGTAGCCGAACTTCTCGTCGAGCACCTTGTAGGGAGCCGACCAGCCGAAATGGTCGAGACCGTGGATCACGCCGTTCTCGCCCACCAGTCCCCGGAGATTGACCGGAAGACCCGAAGTCATGCCGTAGCGCGCAACGCCCGCAGGCAGCACGCTCTCCTGGTACGAACGGGGCTGGTCGCGGAACAGTCCCTCGCTCGGGACGTTCACCACGCGGACCGGAATGCCCTCGGCGGCCAGCAGTTCGGCGCCTTCGACCAGCGTTGCGACCTCCGAACCCGTGGCGATCAGCACCGCGGCGGGTTTGGCGGCATCCATCACCACATAACCGCCCTTGGCGACCTGCGCAGCCTCCTCGCGGCGGATGGCGCCCAGCGTCGGCAGGGTCTTGATGTTCTGGCGCGACAGCACGAGCGCCACAGGGCGGTGCTCCTCGACGGCCAGTTTCCACGCCATGACGGTCTCATCGCCGTCGGCCGGACGCAGCACGAGCATCGAACGCTCGTCGTGGTGGTTGCGCAGGTGCTCCATCAGGCGGATCTGCGCCTCGTGCTCCACGGGCTGGTGCGTCGGGCCGTCCTCGCCCACGCGGAACGAGTCGTGCGTCCAGACGTAGACCACATGCAGGCGCATCAGCGCCGAGAGGCGCACGGCGGGCTTCATATAATCGGAGAAGACGAAGAACGTGCCGCAGACGGGGATCACGCCGCCGTGCAGCGCCATGCCGTTCGCAACGCAGGCCATCGTCAGCTCCGAGACGCCCGCCTGGAAGAATTTCCCACTGAAATCGCCCTTCGTGAACGCCTTGGTCTTCTTCAGGTAACCGTCGGTCTTGTCCGAATTCGACAGGTCGGCCGAAGCCACGATCATGTTGTCGATCTTCTCGGCGAAGACGCCCAGCACCGTCGCCGATGCGGCGCGCGTAGCCACGTCGGCCTTCATCTCGATGGACTTGTAGTCGATTTCGGGAAGTTTGCCCGAAAGGAAATCGTCGAGTTTGCGCGCCAGCTCCTTATGCTCCGCGCGCCACGACTTCTCGACGGCGGCCTGCTTCGCGGCCCACTCCTTCAACGCCTCGCGACGTTCGGCGAAGACCTCGCGGCTCTCCGCGAAGACGGCGAACGGATTCTCCGCATCGCCGCCCAGGTTCTTCACCGTAGCGGCGAAATCGGCCCCGGCGGCCGTCAGCGGCTGGCCGTGGGTCGAGACTTTGTTTTCGAAGCTCTCTCCGGCGGGGCCTTTGGCGCCCTTGCCCATGACGGTATGGCCGATGATGAGCGTCGGACGCTCGGTCTCGCTCTCGGCGGCGACCAGCGCCTCGCGGATCTCATTGATGTTGTGCCCGTCGATCGACAACACGTTCCAGCCCCACGCCTCGTACTTCATGGCCACGTTCTCGGTCATCACCTCGTCGACCTTCGTCGAGAGCTGAATGTTGTTCGAATCGTAGTACATCACGAAGTTCGACAGGCCCAGATGGCCGGCGATGCGGCCCACGCCCTGCGAAATCTCCTCCTCGACGGCGCCGTCCGAAATATAGGCATAGGTCTTGTGCGCCATCCACTCGCCGAAACGGGCGGCCATGAAGCGTTCCGCAATGGCGGCTCCCAGCGCCATGGCGTGGCCCTGTCCCAACGGTCCCGACGTATTCTCCACGCCGCGCATCACGTCCACCTCCGGGTGCCCCGGCGTCACGCTGCCCCACTGGCGCAGCGATTGCAGATCTTCAGTCGAATAGTGCCCGGCCAGCGCGAGCGTCGAATAGAGCATCGGCGACATGTGGCCCGGATCGAGGAAGAAACGGTCGCGGTAGGGATACGCCATATTATCGGGGTCGTAACGCAGGAACTCGGTGAAGAGCACCGTGATGAAATCCGCGCCGCCCATGGCGCCGCCGGGATGCCCCGACTTGGCCTTCTCGACCATCGCGGCCGAAAGGATGCGGATATTATCGGCAACGCGCGTAAGTTTTGAATTCGTTGTAGACATGGAGTTAGTATTTTATGCGTTTTAGCTGTTTATTCCCGGCAAAGATAGCCAAAAAGAAATTATCCGACTTGTTTAAGTTCTAA
>ERZ824600.1661-NODE-1661-length-26302-cov-4.184250_pt1 | contig 26302 bp, 20 predicted proteins | sample MGYA00519933_ERZ824600 | MGnify/ENA primary metagenome ERZ824600 (study PRJEB31778, sample SAMEA3449178) | human gut metagenome | biome: human gut; feature: human-associated habitat; material: faeces | place: United Kingdom | collected 2010/2012 ... | reverse complement strand
TAGTGGTTGTCTCCGATGCCCTCGTCGTTGTTGTAGGACATGCAGGGGTACCAGATGGCGTCCACCCCCGCCTCAGTCAGGGCGATGACGTGGCCGTGGAGGAGCTTGGCGGGGTAGCACACCGTGTCGGAGGGGATGGGGCGCTGGCCCTTCAGGTACAGCTTGCGGCTGGACTCCGCAGAGAGCACCACCCGGAAGCCCAACTGGGTGAAGAAGGTGTGCCAGAACGGGTACAACTCGTACATGTTCAATCCCATAGGAATGCCTATCCTTCCGCGTTTGCCTGACACCGGCTTATACGATGCGAGCAGTGTGCGCTTATATTCGAGCATATTGAGATTGCTGCGCTCCTGCTTTCCGTGTATCATCTTCTCGCAACGGTTGCCTCCGATAAAGCGGCGTGAGGAGCTTTCCGTACCGTCCGAGAGCGTGCTCGTAAATGTGTTGACGGTCAGCGAGCAATGGTTCTCACAGCCGTTGCAGGTTGTCATCTTAACATCGTGCTTCAGCCCACTCAGCTCGTCGGGCGAGAGAATGGAGCTCTCTGTGATGCCTTGCTTCATCGCTCGCTCCTGAGCATACAGGGCTGCGCCGAAAGCGCCCATAAGTCCCGCAATAGACGGACGTACGACATCTCTGCCGACCTCGCGCTCAAACGCACGTAGCACGGCGTCGTTGAGAAATGTACCGCCTTGAACGACTATGCTGCTGCCGAATTCCTCGGGCGACGCTACGCGAATGACCTTGTACAGGGCGTTTTTTACGACCGATATCGACAGACCCGCCGAGATGTTGCCTACGCTCGCGCCGTCCTTCTGTGCCTGTTTGACCGAAGAATTCATGAATACCGTGCATCTCGAGCCGAGATCGACGGGTGCGGGCGCGAGGAGTCCGAGCTTTGAAAAGTCCTCGATGGAGTATCCGAGCGCGCTCGCAAACGCCTGAAGGAACGAGCCGCAGCCGGAAGAGCATGCCTCGTTAAGAAAGATGTTGTCGATAGCGCCTGCGTGGATCTTAAAACACTTGATATCCTGACCGCCGATGTCGATAATAAACGAAACGTCCGGACGGAAGCGGTGCGCTGCGGTGAAGTGTGCAACGGTTTCGACAATGCCGTAGTCGAGTCTGAATGCACTGCGTATCATGTCCTCACCGTAGCCGGTAACGGCTGAGGCACCGATAGAGGCATGCGGGAAGCGCTCGCGGAAGTTCGTTATAAATTCGCGGACAAACGGGATGGGGTCGCCGCCGTTCGGCTGATATGCACTTGTGAGGATATTACCGTCCTCGTCTGTCGCTACCGCCTTGACGGTCGTCGAGCCTGCGTCTATTCCGATATATGCTGCGCCCCTGTATTCGGTATCCTCGGTTATCGGGACTGCGGCGCGTGCATGGCGCTCACAAAACTCGCGATAATCCTCTTCGCTCTCGAAGAGAGGCGGGCAGGAGAGATATCCGCCGGTCGGAACAAAGTTCTCGAGCATCTCTGCCGTTTCTGCGAGCGACAGCTCGGTGTGTGCGAGCATGGCAGCGCCTATTGCAACGTAATAGAGCGAGTGCTCGGGAAGCGTGCCGTGGAGATTAAGCGTACGGTCAAAGGCTGCGCGCAGCTCGGAGAAAAACGTCAGCGGACCGCCGAGGTAAACAATGTTGCCCTCGATCGGTCTTCCCTGAGCAAGTCCCGAAACAGTCTGATTGACTACCGCTCCGAGTATGCTTGCGCAGATATCCGGTTTGAGTGCGCCCTGATTTATCAACGGCTGGATATCGCTTTTTGCAAAAACGCCGCAGCGGGATGCAATAGTATACAGCTTTTTGTGCTCTGTTGCAAGCTCGTTGAGCTCCGGCGCGGTGATTCCGAGCAGAGTGGCCATCTGGTCTATGAATGCGCCCGTTCCTCCTGCACACGATCCGTTCATGCGCACCTCGAGCGAGCCGCCGGAGAGAAACAGTATCTTGGCATCCTCACCGCCGAGCTCGATAACAACGTCGGTGCCGGGGATGTGCTTGTCGACCGATACCTTTGTCGCATAGACCTCCTGAACGAAGTCGAGCGAACATTTTTCCGCAAAGCCCATTGCCGCCGAACCGGTGATTGAGAGGCATGCGCGCTCCTCACCGGTCTTTTCGGCAATACTGCGCAGCATTGCGGCGGACATTTCGGTTATCTTGGACATGTGTCTGCGATAATCCTCGAATACTACATTGCCTTTTTCATCGAGAGCAACAGCCTTGACGGTGGTTGAGCCGATGTCGAGCCCGATTTTTATCATAGAGTATCTCCTTTTGTGCTTGCTTAGCGGAGTTTTCCGCAGATACGCCTGTTGCGGCGCGCCGTGACCGTCTATATGGCTCTGTACTTATCAGCCGTGTCGTATCGGTTACGGGAAATGTTATATGCGATATCAGAAAGATATGAATTCAGCTGTTATGCGGGAGGAAAAAGTGTCGTATTTTGCCGGTTCGGCTGCGGTATCGACATGGCAATTTATCGTGCCGATGCGCAGTTTTTAAAAAATAGACCGGCAGCAGGCTATCCGTGAATGTCCAGAAGCCGATCCTGTTTTGATATCAGATAAGCTCGGTCGTTACCGTATTTCCGATCAGACCGGTGATTCGTGCGGTAAGCTCACAGCCGCGCAGTCTGCACGGGTCGTCTGCGGACTGTCCCTCCCTCGGAGGAATGTGCGCAAGAAGCGCGTCGGTTTCCCGCTCGGTGAGTCCTGCGGATGCCTCAAAAAATTCCTCGGTATGTCCGGCAAGTACGATGCCGCTATCTGTCTGCGAGACACGCTCTGCGAGCAGATTAACTGTCGTGCAGCTTGCGGCAAGGTCCGATACCGTTTTCCTTTGCCGCTCGGAATTATCCCGCATCAAAACGGCAACTCGCTCCTTTGCGATATCGGATGGGACCTGATCCGGCATTTCAGCTGCCTCTGTGCCCTCGCGCTTCGAGTAAGGGAAGATATGCAGATGAAAGAAATCAGCCTCGGAGAGGAAGTCGCGTGTTCTGCCGAAGTCCTCATCGGTTTCTCCGGGAAAGCCGCAGATAATATCCGCTGACAGCCTAAGCGACGGCAGACGCTCGCGCATATAGCTCAGCTTTTCGAGCACCTGAGCGGTATTGTATCGGCGGCGCATCATGGAGAGGGTGCGGTCGCAGCCGCTCTGCATAGATATGTGAAAATGCGGCATTGTGTGCTTGCAGGCGGCGTATGCATCGACAAAATCTACGCGCATAAACGACGGATCGAGCGAGCCGAGCCGTATTCGACGTATGCCGTCGATCGCATCAAGACGTGTGATAAGCTCGGAGAGTCCGTACGAGTACGCGCTCAGCTCTATTCCGGTCAGCACTATCTCCGGACTTCCGCCGTGCACGAGTGATTCAGCCTCCGCAATAACATCCCCGGGCGCTTTGCATCGTATATCTCCGCGCAGAGACGGGATTATGCAGTAGGCGCAGTTAGATCGGCAGCCGTCCTCTATCTTGATATACGAGCGAAGTCTGCCGAACGAGGAAACACTCATTTGCTCAAAAGGAGCGTCGGAAAGATCGGTGCCTATCGGCTCCCGTGCCGTGCTGCCGACTGCGGCGAGTACAGCTGTCTCGAGCTTGCTGCGGTTTCCTATTACGGCTCTGACACCGGGGATCTTTTTGTATACCTCCGGATAGTTCTGTGCTGAACAGCCGGTTATGTAGAAAGCTGCGCTCGGATTATTTTTCAGCGCGCGATGCACGATCTGTCGGGATTTTCTGTCGGACATTGCGGTGACGGAGCAGGTATTGACTATCACCGTATCGTAACCGCTGCCGCTCTCCTCGGAGAGAGAAACACGAAAGCCTGTCCGCCGCAGCTGCTCGGCGATAGCCTCGCTCTCGTAATGATTGACGCGGCAGCCGAGGGTAAGTATCAGCGCCGAGCGCTTATGCGCCGCGCCGCCCGTATTCTCGCACATGCCGAAATCCTCCGTGTTATTTAATGTCATATGCTTGCAGCGCAGAGCTTTTTACGGTGCGCTGTCATGCATTCCGACGGCAATAATATACGATCCGAAACGGTATATTCCGTCCCCGACCGTCGCCGTCAGTGATGTATTTAATATTTGATATTATATCATGTTCTGCATTTTTTGTCAACCTCGGCGACAGGCGCAAAGCGTTGCGCCAAACACAAAAAAACACAAAACAAAAGTCATATTAACAGTTCCGTTTGTCAATCTTGACAAACGAAAAGAATGTGTGTATAATTGTGTCATAAACTGCGGCATTCGTATGAACGAATCGCCGAACGGAGGAGATACAGATGCATAAGAGGCGCATATCGAGAGTGGTTGCGATGCTGCTTGCTGCGATAATGCTATTTTCCTTTCAGGGGCTGACGGTATCGGCAACGCAGAACAGAGACCAGTACTTTTCAAAGAGCTATACTCTCACCGGCAACATCCGCGACGATATAGTTGCGGTCGCTGCGGCGCAGAACGGAAAGACAAAGGCACAACTCGGCTTTACCGAGGCGTGGTGTGCGAACTTTGTCTGCGGCTGTGCGGCACTTGCCGGTATTCCGAACTTTCCGCGCAACGGCAGCTGCGATCAGCTGATAGTGCTGCTTAAAAAATGGGGTGGCGCGTGGTATGACTACAATTCGGATTATATACCGAAGAAAGGCGATATCGTATTTTTCTCGAGCAAGGGAAATACTTCCGACGACTCGACGCATGTCGGTATCATATATCAGGACGGCTTTGTCGCTTCAAAGACGGTAAAGACGGTCGAGGGCAACACGAGCGGTGTCACCTCTTCCTGCGTCAATATCAAAAATCGCGCCGTTTACGGCTCGCTGCCGATAATGGGCTACATATCGTTGACCGGAGAGGGGAGCGGCTCAAGCACGAGCACCGATCCCGCAGACTATACCGTTCCGACGAGAACGCTGTACTATGTTTCCGGCTCGCTTATGAACGGCTCTGATGTTTCATGGCTTCAGGCTATTCTCACGCAGCTCGGATATAAGCTCGATATTGACGGCTGGTTCGGCAGCGGCACCGACAGCGCGGTACGAACCTTTCAGAAGGATGCGGGACTTGAGGTCGACGGTAAGGTAGGGCCGGCGACGCGTGCAGAGCTTATCTCGCGCTACAAGGCGCTCTCACATACGCACGACTACACCGAAATAGTTTATGACGAATATAATCACGGATGGCGCTGCTCCTGCGGTGCGACTACATCGCCGTATGCACACACCTTCTCGTCGTGGTTCGTCGTAACCGCGCCGACAAAGACGGAGACCGGCTCGCAGAAGCGCAGCTGCACCGTCTGCGGCTATACCGAGCATCAGGTCCTGCCCGCCAAGGGAGAAGACGGCAAGACCGAGATCGGATCAAGCGTTGTCAAGCGGTTTAAGCCTACGCTTGACGGACTTCTCGATCCCGAGTATCTTGACAGTGCGTCGGTCACATTGAGCGGCGGCTCCGTGTCCGTCACGTCCTATATGACATGGGCTGACGAATGCATGTACATCTGTTCGGTCGTTACCGATGATGATGTGATCTCCGCAGGCCCGCAGTTCTATACGAAGCAGAGCGGATATTCTCAGAATATGCTCTGGACTGATGCGCTCGGCTACGATATTGGCGGCAAGGGATGGATTGGAACCGACGCAAACGGTTATGCGCTCTTTGCCGGCGATTCTACCGGAGGTACGTCCCTTGTCTCTCCGGCAGGCGGAGATATCACGGTGAACAAGAAATATGTCCGCGCGAGCAGAACGGCGGACGGCTATATCTCCGAGGTCTGCATACCCATGACCGACAGCTCGCTTTTTGCAGGCGCGGAGCAGAGCTTTAAGATGTATGCATTTGATGCTGCCGCAGGCTCAACCTTTACGGATGAGGGTGTAGCTTCGGCGTTTGCAGCATTTGATACCTCCGTCACTCTTTCGCTCGACGATGCGGCGCCCGCACTGAAAACAAAAAAAGATCTGTACGGAGGAACAGGAAATGCTTTTACCTCCGACGGCGGAAACACCTACACAAGCGCCGGCGAGGCTGTGATTCTCAAGCGTCCCGCAAAGCTTGATGCAACGGATGCCGCGCTCGATGCCGCATACCGTTCATCGTACAGCGTTTCATTCGCCGAGACACAGTATGGCAGGACGCTCTCCGGTACCGCATACTACCTCTGGGACGCAAGCTATCTTTATATCTATGCAGAGATAAACGATCCCGATCGTTTTGCGCAGATATACAGTCTTGACGATCCGATAAAAAACGATCTTGCGGTTTTCCGTGTATTCCCGTCCGACGGCAGCTCTTGGGCGCGTATCGGCGTTAACGCAACGAATACGGTAAACCCGAAGAATAACCCCGTTACCTCGCAGGACGGCTACGCGTATGTTATCGAGCAGAACGGCACTGCTGCCGGTGCATGCTCGAGCAATGCATCGGGCAAGTCTATGAGTGCGGCGATAGGCGAGAATAACGAATTTTATATGACGCGTCTCGGTGCTGCCGACGAGGGATACTTTGTCGAGCTTAAAGTTCCTATGAACAGCTCGTCGCTCAAAGAGAACGCCTCGATACGTCTCTCGTTCGGCGCTATTGACGTAAACGGACCGAATGTCTACGAGTACGGCGCAAGCGGTACGTATGATCCGGTCGTTACGGCGCGGCTCTCCTCTGCCGTCGCATGCGGTCATACTTTTAACTCCTGTGTAACGCAGGAGCCTGCCGCCGGTGTCGCAGGAAGTAAGTCATTTGTATGCTCCGGCTGCGGCGAGACTCTTGCCACCGCAGAGATCGCGGCGCTGCCGTATGCGCTTGCCGGTGATATAAACGGCGACGGCGTCATCGACAGCGACGATGCGGTATATCTGCTCCGCCACACATTCAATCCCGACGCATACCCGCTGTCTGCAAACGGCGATGTGAACGGTGACGGCGCGATAGACAGCGACGATTCGATATATCTGCTCCGTTATACCTTTGACCCCGATCTGTTCCCGATCGCTGATTGATATTAATTCTAAAAAAATAAAGTAATACGACCGATAGGTACATAGATCATCTGCCTATCGGTCGTACTTTTAATCGTTGCTTGTAAATGCTTATTAAGGTATATTCTACCGCCGCTCATGCAAAGGCGGTAGGCGCGATGCTGTATGCCGCTATGCCGATCATCTGACATTAAGCGCGGCAGAGAAAAGGCGGTGCGAGAACCGTTATATGCCGACGCCGGAGGCGGGCAGCTTTGTTTTGCGCAGACGCTTTGCATCCGGAACGGTCGTAAGATCGGTGGTCGCTGATATTACGCGATCACCCTTTTTGAGATTAATGATTATCGCACCTCGGCTTGTGCGCGTCGTTTTAAATGCGACGGCTGAGCTGTCGAAAACGATACCCTTGCCGGATTCGGTGCGCAGCAGCAGCTCGATCGGCTCTGTAACATAGAATACCGCGACGAGCGGTGCATGGTCGGAGTAGCCGCCGGTGAGCTTTCTGCGGTTGGACTTTGTGCTGTAAGCAGAGGCGGGAATGCGGACGCACGCGCCGTTTTCGTATACAAGAACGATACTGTGCGACTCACAATCGCGTTCGAGACGGCACATTGCAACGGCGCGTTCACCGCTATCGAAGTCGAGCTTTGCCGGCACATAGTCGCCGAGCTCGCCGGAGCGTAACAGGTCAAAATCGCGTACATGAGCCTTGTAGACCTGAGCATGATCTGAGAAGAAAAGCAGCTCGTCGGAGTCGGTCGCGTCAAATTCACGCTCTATCTCATCGCCCTCCTTGAGCTTCTGAGAATCGGTAGCCTTGAGCGAGCGCATGCTTACTTTCTTGAAGTAGCCCTCGCGGGTGAACATGACGTGATTTACCGTTGTGTCCTCGGGTTCGTCGAGCACCGGCTCTACAAGCTCGTCCTCGTAGATGAGCTGTGTCTGACGCGGCTTTGCGTATTTGGATTTTATTTCACGCAGCTGCTTTGCGATATATCCCTTGAGCTTGCGCTCGCTCGAAATTATCTCCTCGGTCGAGGCGATCTTCTCCTCAAGGTCGCGTATGTCCTTCATGCGCGAGAGCAGATATTCGCGGTTGATGTTGCGCAGCTTTATCTCGGCTACAAACTCGGCCTGATCCTCGTCGATGTCAAATCCCGCACAGAGATTCGGGATAACGTCGGCATCGTGTTCGGTGCCTCTGATTATTTTTATCGCCTTGTCTATATCGAGGATTATCTTACCGAGTCCCTGAAGCAGATGCAGCCTTGCTTTCATCTTGGACAGATCGTAGCTCAGCTCGCGGCTAACGCAATTCATACGGAAGCGTATCCACTCGGTCAGTATATCGCCGACACCGAGCAGTCGCGGCGCGCCGTCGATGAGTACGTTGAAGTTGCAGTCAAAGCTGTCCTCGAGGGGGGTAGATTTATACAGCTTTGTCATCAGCTTATCGGGATCGACTCCGCGCCGCAGATCAAGCGTCAGACGGAAGCCGCTGATGTCGGTCTCATCGCGAAAATCGGTTATTTCTTTTATCTTGCCCTCTTTTATCAGCTGTGTGAGCTTCGAGCTTATCAGCTCGACGGTGGTCGAATACGGTATCTGAACGATATCTATACAGTTCTGATCCTTATCATATCTCCACCTCGCGCGCAGGCGTACGCTGCCGTGACCGGTGCGGTATATCTCGCGCAGTGTTTCGCGGTTGTAGATAATGTATCCGCCGCCCTGAAAATCGGGTGCTATCAAGATATCGAGCAGCTGATCTACCGTAGTATCGGGATTTATCAGCATCTGAACGGTCGCATCGCACAGCTCGGCAAGGTTAAATGAACAGATGGAGCTTGACATTGCGACGGCTATACCCTTATTGGGCGAGAGCAGTATGTTCGGAAATGAGGTAGGGAAAAGCACCGGCTCGAGCATAGTACCGTCGTAGTTGTCGCACATATCTACCGCGTCATGCTCTATGCCGCCGAATATCTCGGCGCAGAACGGATCAAGCTTGCACTCGGTATAACGTGATGCGGCATATACCATGCTCGAGGAATAATGCTTACCGAACGAGCCCTTAGAGTCGATAAACGGGTGCAGCAGCGTTTCGTTGCCGCGTGTCAGTCGGACAAGCGTCTCGTATATTGCCGCATCTCCGTGCGGATTAAGACGCATCGTCTGACCTACGACGTTGGCGCTCTTGGTTTTTGCGCCGGTGAGCAGTCCCATCTTGTACATGGTATACAGCAGCTTGCGGTGTGCGGGCTTGAAGCCGTCTATCTCGGGTATTGCACGGGAGACTATGACACTCATTGCATACGGCATGAAGTTTTTCTCGACAGTTTCGGTGATAGGCTGCTGCCGAACCTCTGCTGCGGGCTGTGTAACCGCCGGAGCCGTTGTCTTTTTCTTTGGCATAATTCGTACTACCTTTTCGTTGATTTTAGCAGCTTTGCTGCGGAGCCGGTATTATCCGCACTAAATATGCGGCGTTTCTTCCGCTTCAAAGAAAGGGGCTGTTAAAAAACTCGCTTTTTAACAGCCCGGGGATAGATAAAATGTTCGGAGCGGTGTCGCCTCGTCAGACGTATGATCGTACGTCGAGGGGCAAAAGTGCCCGTGAAAAAGATGAATTATATTCTTTCGTGAGATCCGTTAGATTTTTTCTATTACGATTAGCTACTCCGCTGGATTAAAGCGGCTTTATCGCTTATTCACTTTTTCGATCCGGACTTTTTAATATCCCTCTTTTGGTTAAGAGATATTATCTTTCTCCGATCTTGCTTTTCACACTGACGTGATCAAAGGAATCTCGGTGTACGCTCCTTGGAGGAAACGGCAGCGTCGAGCAGTGCACGCTTTACCTCCTCGTCGGTCTCATTTGTCTCGACGAAGTAGAGGCGATCGACCTCGCGCTTTGTGCCGATCAGCTTGAGTGCTTCGCATGCAGCGAGGCGGATAGCCTTATCGTCGTCGGTAATGAGCTTCATGCAGGTGTTGACGGCGGTCTCGTCACGCTTGATTTCTCCGAGCGCTGAGATCGCAAGCAGACGCAGTGCCTGCTCATAGCTCTCGTCGGTGAAGTCGGCGATCTTTTCGGAGTTGCCGTCCTCCTTCCACTTTGCTATCTTCTCCTCGTCGGTCTTGGAGGCGAATATTCCCTTAATGTTATCAAAGAGTCCCATGGCTTATTCCTTTCTTGTTTGTTCGGCTCGCCGTATGTGACGTTCGCTTGCTCTTTTTATTATTTATAATGAGAAAGCAGGGCTGTGCTTTACGGTTTGCCGAATATTTTAATGCAGTAAGCGGTGATTTAAATGCTTTGTTGGATGTCGATCGTAATCTGCGCCTCGATTATACTCCGGAATATGCGGCAAAGCCGCCGTCGACCGGAAGCACAACGCCGTTTACGAATGCGGATGCATCCGCATCGCAGAGGAAGAGCAGCGGTCCGCGCAGATCCTCAACCTCGCCGAAGCGTCCCATCGGCGTAGCTGCGAGTATCTTCTCGGAGCGAGGAGTGAGCGAGCCGTCCTCATTCATCAGCAGACCTCTGTTCTGATTTGTAACGAAGAAGCCGGGAGCAATGGCGTTTACACGTATGCCTACCTTGGAGAAGTGTACTGCGAGCCACTGAGTAAAGTTTGAGACAGCCGCCTTTGCGCCCGAATATGCCGGGATCTTGGTCAGCGGACGGAAAGCGTTCATGCTCGAGATGTTGATGATGGTCGGAGACTCTCTGCCTATCATCTCGCGGGCAAATACCTGAGTCGGAAGCAGCACGCCCATAAAGTTAAGGTCGAACACGAACGATACGCCCTTAGGGTCGAGGTCGAAGAAGGTCTTGATGTCCTCAGCTTCCTTGTTGTTTTCAAGGTCCTCCGGGAAGAGGTATTCCTTATCGGTTGTGCCGCGCGGGTTGTTTCCGCCGGCACCGTTTATAAGAATGTCGGGATAGCCTATCTCGGCATATATCCTATCTCTTGCCGCCTCAAGGCTCGCGCGATCGAGGACGTTTGCCTCAACTGCGATAGCGACACCGCCGGAGATATTTATTTCGTCCGCTACAGCCTGAGCAGCCTCGAGACGCAGGTCGCATACCGCGACGGAGGCGCCGCATGCCGCTAATTCCTTAGCAAAGCCGGAGCAGAGTACTCCGCCTCCTCCGGTAACTATCGCATTCTTTCCGCTCAGATCAACACTTGTTCTTTTTGCCATTTCACTCACTCCTGTAGTTTTTCGTTTGTGCGCGGGGCTGCGGCGGCACTTTCGTGCGGAGCGTCCCGCTTTTATGTCGCTGCCGTCGGAATTACTCGACGGCGTAGGCCATCGTTGTCATCAGCGCCATACTCGTGCTTGATGTATCGAGTCGGCTGTACTGTACAACGACCGGCTCGTCGCTCTCAAGAAGGACGGAGTAGGGTACATCGCGCTGTATCGGCTCGCCGCTGTCGCTGCGAATGCGGTCGAGACGTATATGATGTGTTCTTCTTGCGCCGCACTCTGCGTGAAATCCGCCGATCTCGGGCTTATCCTCATACAGCAGCGTCAGGCTGATGTGTGCATCGCTCTCACCGGTGTTTGTGACGCATATTGCCTCGTGACTGATCTGCTCGCCCTCGCCGGAGACCGAGCTGAGAAATGTGTCAGGTATCAGCCATACCTTTTTTCCGTATGCCTTCATCTTATATCTCCCGAAAAAACGATTATTTTATAATAAATCCGAAAATCCCGAAAAAACGAAAGATCCGATATCGCCGGTTTATTTCAGGCGCTTGCCCTGATAACCTCTGTACTCGGTGGGACCGTCGAAGAAATTGATGCCGCCGCGGCAGCGCTTGAGGTACTCGAGAGAGGTGAGCTGCGAGGTCCATTCCATATCATCATAGTGTACCGGATCGTGATAACCCTCGATGTCTATGCTGCCCTTGAAGCCGCACTGGATAAGTACGGTACAGATGTCAGCCCAGTTTGTATCGCCGAAGCCGGGCGTACGATTCCAAGCGTACGCATGGATGCCGCGTAGACCGTACTCGCGGATGACGTCGTGCGCGACGGTAGCATCCTTGCCGTGAACATGAACGATCTTGCTGCCCCAGCGTCTGACCTGCTGAATAGGATCCATCAGCTGCATAACGGCATGGCAGGGCTCCCACTCGAGACCGAGTGCGTCGCTCGATATTTCGTTGAAGATAAGCTCCCACGCCTCCGGGCAGAATGCAATATTGTTGCTGCCGCGATCCCATCCGTCGCCGCAGTTTTCGAGTCCGATCCTTACGCCCTTGCTCTCCGCAAGCTCAATAAGGGGAGTAAATACCTTAACAAAGTCCGGTATGGTCTCTCGAACGCTCAGCGCGGGATGACCGCCGGCAAAGGTGCCTACTCTGTCACAATCGAAATGCTCTGCATTTGCGATAAGATTCTCGACCGCACGGCGGGTATTCTCATCCTCGATAGTGTTTGCATATATGCCGAGTGCGGAGATCTTGCGTCCGTCGAGCACGTCGAGAACGCGCTTTCCGTATTCCTTTAGATCTCCCTCGCTTCCGTTTGCGAGCGCGCAGCAGTCGTTGAAGTTCAGCTCGTAGCTCTCAAAGCCGACGGCGTTCAGCTGCGGTATCATTGTGAGCGCGCTCTCTGCGGGAATAAGAGTACCTATCTTGATATCAAACATTTTGTTTCCTCTCGCTTTTACATGATGTAAATTTATGAATATACGTGAGCGCCGACCGGGTATATGCCCTGAACCGAGCTTTCAGTCGATGCAAACGCGCTATATCCGCTCTCAGTTAAACATTGATTTGTATGCGCGGTTATCCTCAGCCCGCTTCTTATGCTTTGAGTGTACGACAGCCGCAACAGCTCCGCCTATCCAGTAAAGAACGCTGAGCAGAGCAGTGAGAATAAATCCGCCGCGCATGTTTTTGCCGTCGCTGATGATAATAACGAATATCAGAACAAAGCTGACCGCCGAGCCGAGATAATGAAGGAGCAGCGCAAGCCCGAACGTCAGACGCGGCAGCCTGAACAGAAGTCCGAGCAGCGACACGATAAGTGAGAAAACAAAGATGGCAACCAACGCCTGAAAGGACGGCGCATAGCTCGTGAGGAATGATGCTGCGCCGGTCAGCAGAAGAGTTGTCGCCGCATACATAAGGCATGCGGGAAACAGCACTCTCCGTATTATCAATGCGATGCCGTTGCTGTCTTTTGCGGTTTGACGCTGTGCGGAATTATCGCTGTTCTTCATGCTTTTTCTCCGTTTATGTTAGACGCTTATGTCAGGATCGCAGGGTATGCCTGCGGTGCTGAGGCTGTGCCGACATGCCTTTTACAGTGTCAGCTGAAGACAATTTTGCTTCACAAGCCTATACTGATTAACTATATCACTAATGTATTAATTTTTTGTGTTGTTTTTGATAATATATTCAAAAATATGCGCCGGAGGCGGTGTATACGGGCGTTTTTCGGAAGAAAGGAGGTAAAACGAGCTGCTTTTATTGGGGGATTGATGTGATGCGGATATGCTTTATTTAATTTGACAAACCGCAAATGCTATGATATAATAATCTGTATGAAAATATCTGCGGAGGAGTAAACTTGTTCGATTCGGTTGTAGCAAACAAAGCCACGGTTGATATGCTTACCCGCGCTGTCAGCGAGGGCAGGCTTCCGCATGCGCTGATAATAGAAGGCGCATCCGGCAGCGGACGGCATACGATCGCTTTCTCGATCGCCTCGGCGCTTGCCGGAGGAGATGCAGAGACCGAGCATAGAATGCGCGATGGACTTTGCCCGGATGTCAGGCTTATCGGCTGTGCCGACGGGCGCAAGACTATCGGTGTAGAGACCGTTCGCGAGCTCGCGCGTCAGGCTTATATAACATCGAACGAATTCAGCTTCCGCATGTTCATTATCGAGGATGCCGAGCTTATGACCGCCTCGGCGCAGAATGCATTTTTAAAGCTCTTTGAGGAGCCGCCGCAGGGTGTATACTTTGTGCTGCTCTGTCTGTCTGCCTCGATGCTGCTTCCGACCGTTCGTTCCCGTGCACAGCTGCTGCGCACCGAGCGCTGCCGTGATGAGGACATTCGCAGATATCTTATAGCCTCGAGCCAGCGCGCGGCGACGCTTGCTCGTGACGGCGCAGCCGAGCTTGACCGAATAATATTGTCTGCCGAGGGCTCTATCGGCGAGGCAATGCGCTTGCTTGCCCGTTCCGGCGTTTCTGACAAAGCACGCGAAATATCCGACGGAGTTATCCACGCCGTCACTTCTCGTTCCGGTGTCGCTATTATGCTCTCGGTGTCCCGACTTTCCTCCGACCGCTCAGAGGCGGCGGATATACTCGAGCTTGTTTTAGACGGACTGCGTGAGCTGCTTTTTGCCCGCTGCTGTGACGATGGGCAGGACGGGACATTACCGAACACATCCGCGAATATCGGTACGGATCTTGCCGATTCGCTGAGCACGCGAGAGCTTTGCGAATGTATGGCAGCCGTCGGCGAGACTCGCGACCGCATTCTGCATAACGCTAATGTGCGCCTCGCGCTGACCTCAGCCGCACTGCGCCTCAGACACGTTATGGATTGATACTGTCTCTGTCCGATGCCGTGTATCCACGCTGTGCATGACGAATATATTGCATCGGCTGCCCCGTATGCGGAGACAGTCGGACACGGATTTTTATAATCTTTATGTTTATTACCGAAAGGAAACAATATGGATTTTACCGAATTTAACGGAAACAGCTCCGAGCGCGAGTGCGCGGAGAGTGAATGTAATATTGCCGCAGGGGAGCTGCGGAACGAGGCAAAGGACGACGGAGGCAGAGCCGTTTATGACGACGACGGCTTCAGCGCGGACGGCTGTGAGGACACGACGTATGCTTCCGGTGTTGTCAGCGACAACGACTTTGACGAAGATGCTTCAATCGACGGAGCAAGCTCAGATGATATGCTTGAGGCTGAGGCAGATGAGCTGTCGACAGTATCCGTTACTGTGTCAGCTTTCCCGGATGAATTTGAGACAAATAATGACGAGGCTGACTCGGAAACAGAGGCTGCCGACGATATCTGCGATACTTCGGAGAGCGGAACTGCCGCGGAATCCGCAGAGGAGCAGGCCGCCGATTCCGAGAACGGCGCCAAGCGATGCTATGATGTTATCTCGGTCAGCTTCAAAAAATCGGGCAAGGACTATTATTTCGACTCTATGGGAGAAAAATATTCGCGCGGAGATAATATTATAGTTGAGACCTCGCGCGGAACGGAGTACGGCACTGTCATATCAGGGAATCGCATAGTTTCAGATCGCGAGGTGGTCCTGCCTCTGCGTCCGGTACTGCGACGCGCTACCGAGGCTGACGAGCAGATTCATCGGGAAAACCTCAGGAAAGAGATCGACGCATACAATGCCTGCGTTGAAAAGATAGCAAAGCACGGGCTTGAGATGAAGCTGGTCGATGTTGAATATACCTTTGACAACAGTAAGCTCATCTTTTACTTTACCGCGGAGGGCAGAGTCGATTTTCGCGAGCTTGTCAAGGATCTTGCTTCTATGTTCAGGACCCGTATAGAGCTGCGTCAGATAGGCATACGCGACGAAGCTAAGCTCATGGGCGGCCTCGGCATCTGCGGCAGACCGTTCTGCTGCCATTCGTTCCTCTCCGATTTTGTTCAGGTGTCGATAAAGATGGCAAAGGAACAGAATCTCTCGCTCAATTCGAGCAAGACGAGCGGCGCCTGCGGCAGACTTATGTGCTGTCTGCGCTATGAATACGATGTCTATTGCGAGGAGATAAAGAAGACTCCTAAGCTCGATGCGGTTGTTGAGACTCCCGACGGCGAGGGAATAGTCAAGGAGACCATGCCTCTTACGGGAAAGATAAGAGTCGAGATAAGAAAGAATCACGACACATCGGTTAAGGTATACAGCCGAGACGATGTTACGGTTGTTCAGGGAAAGACAGCCAAGGAGTATATTGCCGAGAAGAATGCGGAGCTGGAGCGTCTTGAGGCTTCCCGCCCGGAGCGCCAGGAGCGACCCGAGCGTAAGCCTATGCCGAAGCCGGATAAGGCTGCAACCATCGAGGAGGCAGAGAACCGCAGAGCCGAGAGAGCCGCTCAGGCACGCGCACGCATTGCGCTTGCGGACAGAGAGGCTGATGTCGCGGACGGCGGACAGGTCGAGTCTCGCGGCGGTGCGGGACAGCGCCGTGAAGGCAGACCTCAGCGCGACCGCAGAGGCGGACGCGGCAGAGAGAATCGCGACGGCAGAGAACAGCGCGGAGAACGCGATAATCGTGAGCCGCGCGAAAGTCGCGAAAATCGTGAACAGCGTGAAAACCGTGACAATCGCGACCCCCGCGAAAACAGAGAGCCCCGTGAAAATCGTGACAGCCGTGAAACCTGTGAGGGGAGAGAATCCCGTGATAATCACAACAACCGCGAACAGCGCGAATGCAGAGACCGCCGCAGGGGCGGGCGCGGCAGACGCGGACGCCGCGGGTCGGGCGGCTCGAATAATTCGGACGGTCAGGGCAATGCAGGTCAAAACGGCGGACAGAACGCAGGTCAGGGCGTAGCGTCTGAGTATTGAGAGTTCCGTCGGCGTTGCGCGCCAGAGCGGAGCGTCGGAATCCTAAGGGCTCTGTCAGCATTGTGCGCCCGAGCGGAGTGTTGGAGCTCTGAGAATTCCGTAAAATTTGAACGCCCCAACGGTGTGTCAGAAGCCTATAAACGACTGATGCCGAGTTTGAGCAGGGCGATAAAATCTTACTATCGGCGTAGCGCCGAACGCATGAGTTATATACGAAAAAAAACACACAGGCAATAGAATAAGTTCTGTTGCCTGTGTGTTTTTCGATGAGGGTATTCACTGTATTGTGCTCTATCGTTTTAGATATAAATCACTTAATCAATGCTTTGTAAGCGCTGTTTAAGATAGCGGCTTAATGCACAAACTGCTCTTATTCAAACACGCTCGATTTAATTTATAATTTGAGTCATTTGTCAAATCCATTAGTTTCGTTATATCGACATGCATCACATAAGCTGTTTAAGCCATTGTGAGAGCGCATGCCGCATTTTTTTCATTTTACTTGTGCAGCCCTTAATTCTAAATCTTCAGCTATTGAATATGGTCGGGTATCGTTATATCCTGTTCCGCGTAATCTTTCCGCCTGCTCCTTAGACATGGCCGGTTCTGTGTTTATCCGCTTAATATTTTTTGAAGAGTTATAACCGCCTTTTGATTGGGAATAACTCGCAGTAGATAGCTCATAATCATTGTTGCTTGATTTACTATCATCCGACGAGAATAAGATGTAGGAGCCGATGAATAACGGAATAAGCAACAGTAATAGTAATAGCCATTTTTTGCTTGATTTCTTCTCGGAAAGTTCAGTACCCTTATATCTTTTCTTTAAGATAATTAGGTTTTCTACACTTGTGGTTATGCTTTTAATTATAGTATGGAGCACAAAAGCACTATAAATTAGTCCGGCAATGGAAAAGATAATAGCTAAAAAAATGCTTGCGCTATTTTTGGGGTCATATGTTGAGTATATTGCCCATAAAATCAGAACCACAGGCATAAGCAGCAACACAAGCGCGAATATAGCCGACAAACATTCTGCTCGATACTCGCTGCGAAGTGAGTAATAGCTTGATTCGTCTACATTTTTAGGAACAGCTTTGATTGTTGTAGGTATGCGTCGCGCCTTCGACTTGTTGCGCTTATATATAGGTCCGATATCTGAATTCTTATTTGTTTTTTTGAGTTCTTCTTCTAAAAGCGCAAGACCGAGTATTTCTTCATCCCATGTTGTTTTTCCGTCGCCGTTAAAATCAAACATTCCTCCCCAAAAGTCCTTACTCAAAAATACATTCCTCCTTAAGTTTATGCTTAGTACCTTGTCTCTGTCAATAAAGTGGTATTGACATAAATTTACAAAATTTTCTGTAACATAAAGCGCGCCGGATTAACTTTATAATTTTCTATAAATGCTTTGTCTGATGCCCATTTATCTTTAGCATCTTCATATTGCGGGGCGGCGTGAAGGCTTATGCAGAAATCAAGATGGTGTACAATTCTGGCTACTGTAAGAATATCAAGATCGACTATTTCTGCTAACAAATCTTTGCGCTCGTCAGATGAGAGATTTTCGCTTTTTGCTACGGTATAACCGTACCCACGTAAGATTGACTCTTCATTTAATTCACCCATCTTAGCGGATGCTGACATCGGAAAAGATAATTGCAGACCCGGATTTCCGAATCTTTTAACAAATCCTCTGTAGATGCTAATATCCATAAAACAAATATTATCCTCTTTATCATGTGTAGCATGGACGCATTCATAAGTCTTTTTGTAAGGCGAGTATAGAAGCAAATCGATTATTTCGTGATTTCTGTTTTTTACAGAGGAACTATATCCACCATCGGTTTTAATTTTAACAGTATACGGAATGATTGTTTCCAGAAGGTCAACATTTTTGAACGCTGAGATAACACGATAATTTTGACCATTTAATGCGCCGCGCCTTTTTCGTGCCGGAACATATGCAGCTGCAAGCAATTCAAGCCCTGTCGGTGAAGCGTAATGAATAGTATTCTCTGCAGAAACAGAATTTTTCTGCGTTATTATGATGTATTCGGCTTCACTTTTATCATTGAACTTGACGGATATTAACACAGCAGAGGATTCAATGCTTTTAAATATATATTTGCTTCTTTTGCGTTGCGCTTCTTTCTTTATACGTGTTTCCTCTGCTATTTTTTGTTTTCTTTTCTCTAGCTTTCTTTTCCTTTTTAGTTCGGTAAACTGCCAATAAGCTATGTCATTCAAATAAAAACCTACCGAATAAATATTGTCCTTAAGTATTTTGGATATTTTATCCGTGTCTTTAACAAACATTGACTTGCACTTAGGGCAAACCAAACCTTTCACCAATAAGTTTGAGTTTTCTCCGATCGGAATAATTGTTTCGCTTTTAAGTAATTGCTGTTGACAATTAGGACAGTATGAATCTCCGTTTGCTGAATATAATTTTTTGTATGGCTTCCAAATGGAGTTTGATTTACCTATCACTTTGTATTCTTTATTATGTGTCTGCGAAGGTGGAGTGGACTTCCTGGAATATGTTTGACTACTCATTTTACACACTCTCTCCGGTATTTTAAAAGTAACTTTGGTAAAAATCCCATACTAAATGTCATTATATCACTTTTTAAAAACAATAGCAATGGATTTGTCAAAAAATGTTTAAGCGTTTTGCTTTGAAATGACTTAGCTACATCGATTCTGCTGTAAGGTAAGAATAACACTTGATAAAGCATATTACAAAAAGCTCAGTTAAAAGTCAAATAAAGATTCGACAAATTTAGCATTCGAGCCATCAAATGCTGTTGACATAATTTCACCCATGTGTTATAATATCACCGTCCCGAGGGCGATACGCCCGGAGGATGATGATTTATAAAATACATGGAGGTATTTTACGATGGCATACAAAATTTCCGATGAGTGCATCTCCTGCGGCGCGTGCGCAAGCGAGTGCCCTGTAAGTGCTATTTCCGAGGGTGACGGAAAGTACGAGATCAATGCTGACGAGTGCCTGAGCTGCGGAGCATGTGCAGAAGTTTGCCCCGTAGGTGCACCTGCTGCAGAATAATCTTATAACCATCAAGTGAGGGGCGCATATCGCGCCCTTTTCCTTTTTTCGGGGAGGCTGAAAAAGCGCAGACCGAAACTCTATAATTGTCGAAAGGAGCCGGAGAGATGAATAACGAATGCATGCCCGGAGAATCAATTATAGATATTAATCTCGGAATGCGCATGATTCGCACCGAAGGCGGCTTTACCTACGGTACGGATGCGCTGCTGCTCGCCGCCTTTGCGCGCGGCAAGAGCGGCGGACGCTGCGCCGATCTCGGCTGCGGCGCAGGGTCGATATCTCTGCTGCTTGCCGGAGCGGGAAAATATGAGCATGTTACTGCCGTTGAGGCTCAGCCCGAATATGCTGCGCTTGCGCGCCGAAACGCCGCACTGAACAGTCTCGACGATCGAATAGCCGTTATAGAGGCAGATATAAGGGAGCTGCCGGGCAGTCTGCGCTTTGATGCGGTACTGACCAATCCGCCGTATATGAAGGTGAGCTCCGGCAAGGCGGCTGCCGACAGCGGGAGAAACCGGTCGCGCCACGAGACGCGCGGCGGTATAGACGAGTTCTGCACAGCGGCGGCGCGGATGCTCGAATGGGGAAGCCCCTTTTATGTCGTTTACCGACCGGACAGACTCTGCGACCTGATATCTGCCATGCGCAGCTCGGGAATCGAGCCGAAGCGTATGTGCTTTGTTCAGTGTGATGAGCTTCATGAGCCGTCGCTTGTGCTTGTCGAGGGCATCCGCGGCGGTTCCGCCGCGCTGCGTCTGCTGCCTGCGCTTCTTTTGCGCGATGCATCGGGCTGTGAGAGCGAGAGATACCGCGAGATAATCGGGAGCATGAGCTTTGACGGCTGATATAGCTTTTGCCGAGCGCCGATTTTGAAATGACCATGAGAGTGTAGCTATGCATGATATACACAGCACAGATATTGAATGAAAACACAAGTGATACAATTACAGAAAGGCAGCTTTCGTCGTGCGGAAGCGATGGTTATGTATAATGAGCGATTTTTCCGATAACGGCGCAGTGATAAGAGAAAAAAACAGAACCGAGGCGGGGACGCTCTATCTTGTCGCTTCTCCCATCGGCAATCTTGCCGATATATCGGAGCGTGCGATAAAGGTGCTGTCCGAATGCAGCTTTGTTGCTGCCGAGGATACCCGCGTCAGCGGAAAGCTGCTGTCCTCGCTCGGGATTTCAAAGCCGCTGATGCCGTATCATGAGCACAATAAACAGCAGGCAGGCGCGGAGATCGTGCGCAGACTGCATCTCGGAGAGACCTGCGCGCTGCTTACCGATGCGGGCACACCGGGCATCTCGGATCCCGGCAGCGACATTGCCCGCGCATGTATTGACGAGAATATCCCGGTCACATCTGTTCCGGGTTGCTGTGCGGCTGTCAACGCTCTGATTCTATCAGGCTTTGATACGCGCTATTTCTGCTTTGAGGGCTTTTTGCCGGAAAAGAAAAAGGAGCTTGACGAGCGTCTTTCTTTTCTGCGCGGTGAGCGCAGAACGATGATATTCTATTCCTCGCCGCACGATCTGCGCCGCGTTCTTGCCGAGCTTGCCGAATATTTGGGAGCCGACCGCCGCATTGCTCTTTGCCGCGAGATGACAAAGCTGAATGAGGAGATCGAGCGTACTACCGTCGGTGCGGCTGCGGGGAGATATGCAGAGCGTGCGCCCCGCGGCGAGTATGTTCTTGTGCTTGAGGGCGCACGAGGTGACGCTGATGCTTTCTGGCATGAGCTGACCGTGCCGCAGCACGTAGCTTATTACGAGAATAAGGGAATGAAGCATATGGATGCGGTCAAGGCAGTCGCCTCCGATCGCGGAGTTGCTAAGAATATCATATATAAGGCGGTGCTCGACGAGAAGGATTGAGCGTACGACGGATGTTGTTACGGCTTATTCGCGGATATTTCGATATATGGTATCAGGGACCGCGATTATTTTTGAATAAAAAGAATATTTCGGCGGCGGTGCAGCTGAGACTGTTCCGCCGCTTTGTATTTTGATCGAAAATGTTCCGATCTTCATATTTATTTACAGACAAAGCCTTGCTCAGCCGAATAGTGCCGAGCAAGGCTTTGCAGTTAATATTATATATATTTGTAAATGTCAGGAGAGCATTGCTTTATCCGACAGCTCGCCGCCTGCGGTGGAGAACATCTTTACAAGCTCCTCAGGTGTGAGCTTTTTCTTCTCCTCGCCCTTGATATCAACAACCACTTTGCCCTCGTGCATCATGATAAGACGGTTGCCGTGCTTGATGGCATCGTGCATATTGTGCGTTATCATGAGCGCGGTGAGCGAGTTCTCGTTGATTATGCGCTCGGAGAGGTCAAGCACCTTTGCGGCGGTTTTCGGATCGAGGGCGGCTGTGTGCTCGTCGAGCAGCAGCACCTTTGGTTTTTTAAGTGATGCCATAAGCAGTGTAAGTGCCTGACGCTGACCGCCGGAGAGCAGACCGACGCGGCTTGACATTCTGTCCTCGAGCCCGAGATCAAGGTCGCGAAGCAGCTCGCGATAGTGCTCGCGCTCGACTCTCGTGATCCCCCATCCGAGACCGCGAAATTTTCCTCTGCGCGCGGCGAGTGCAAGGTTTTCATCTATCTGCATGGTCGGCGCAGTACCGAGCATGGGGTCCTGAAAAACGCGGCCGATATAAACGGCGCGCTTATATTCAGGCAGGCGGGTAACATCCTTCCCGTCGATGAGTATCTTTCCCGAATCCACGCGGTAAGTGCCTGCAATAGTATTAAGCATGGTGGATTTTCCCGCTCCGTTGCCGCCGATAACGGTTACGAATTCGCCGTCCTCGATCGTGAGATCAAGCCCGCAAAGCGCGTGCTTTGCATTAACGGTACCGGGATTAAAGGTGAGGTGTATGTCATGAAGCTCAACCATTTGTCTTACCTCCCTCTGCTGCGACGGCAGCGGTTTTGCCGACCTTTCTCTTGCTCGCTTTAGACTTGAAATAGGGAAGCGCAAGGAAGAGTGCGACTATGATTGCGGTGAAGAGTTTGAGGTCGTCGGTATTTAGGCCGAGCTTAAGCACCACGGTCATTGCAAGGTAGTAGATGATAGCACCGATAACGACCGACAGCAGCTTGAGTGCGAAATTCTTAAATACCTTAGAGAGAAGCACTTCGCCGACGATAACCGCTGCGAGTCCGATAACTATCGCGCCTCTGCCCATATTGATATCGGCAAAATTCTGATATTGCGAGAGCATTCCTCCGCAGAGTGCGACAAGACCGTTCGAGAGCATAAGTCCGAGAACGATATTAGTGTTAGTGTTGATGCCCTGAGCACGTGCCATGCTCTGATTTGCGCCTGTCGCGCGGAGGGAGCAGCCGCGCTCGGTTCCGAAGAACCAGTAGAGCAGGGCAATTATACCGATAATAAACGCAAGCAGGATAAGCGCGGAGGTAACTATGGTTGAGGTCGACTCTCCGAGGGTAAAGTTGGATGAGGAGAGAACACTCGACATATTAAATGGAAGAGGAATATTCGATCTTGTGGAGACAAAGCCGCCCATGATACGGAGGTTTATGGAATAGAGGGCGAACTGTGTGAGGATTCCCGCAAGTATGGCGGGGATGCCGCAGGCGGTGTGGAGCAGACCGGTGATAAGACCGGCGAGCAGACCGCTGAGGAACGAGCAGAGCAGTGCGAGCCACGGGTTAACGCCCGAGGATATCAGAATGACGCAGACTGCGCCGCCGGTCGCAAGCGAGCCGTCAACGGTAAGGTCGGCTATATCGAGTATACGAAAGGTTATGTATACGCCGATAGCCATGACACCCCATATCAGGCCCTGCGCAATTACGCTCGGCATCGAACCGCCGAGGGATTGAAAGAAGTTTAGAATTGCCATAGCATTATTTCCTTTTACGGTGTTTACGTTTTACGGTTATATGACTGTTATTCGGGACTACAGCACCGATTCGGCAGCACATTTACGGGCAGAGATGCGGCGAAAAGCCATACTTGGGCCAAATGCCGATAAATGCATAAATATGCGCCGCAGTGTAATATCACTCGGCATATTCGCTGTTTTTCGACTTTTTCCCAAAACCGCACTATGGGAAAGGCGCAAACCTTTCCCATATATGCATATTCTATTACCGCAGCATTTCATTGTCGCGCTGTGCGCATGCGCGATAGCCGAACTTATCAGCCCTCGGTGCTGAGTGCGGTGTAATCGTCGGACGGAACCTTGATGCCGAGCTGCTCGCAGATATCGGGGTTGTAATACTTAACGAAGCTGTTGCTGTACTCGATAGGCATCTCGGATACCTTAGACTCGCCTTTGAGGATCTTAACAGCCATCTTACCGGTGGTCTCGCCGAGCGACTTATAGTCGATAGAGAGAGTAGCAACACCGCAGTTGGAGCAGATGCCCTGCTCACCCGCAACTACCGGTGTTTTAGCGGGAACGGTGACGTTTGCGATAGCCTTGCCGTTTGATGCGGCGGTGTTATCGGTCGGGATATAGATTACGTCGCTCTCGTCGCATGCGGTCTTTGTTACCGACGCAACATCGTTTGTATCGGTAAAAGAGTACGACTTAACGGTGTAGCCGAGCTGCTCAAGGAAAGGAGTGATGGTATCTACCTGATACTTACTGTTTGCTTCTGCGGAGCAGTATAGAATACCGACATTCTTTGCATCCGGGAACCATTCCTTTATCATTGCTGCCTGCTGATCGAGCGGAGCAAGGTCGGATGCGCCGGAGATGTTGCCGCCGACGGTGCCGTTCCAGTTGCTTATCTGAAGCGCGGATGCATAGTCGGTGATGGAGGTGCCGAGCACGGGAATTGTCTTTGTTGCGCTGGCAGCTGCCTGAAGCGGCGCGGTAGCGTTTGCAAGAATGAGGTCAACACCGTCCGAGACAAAGCCGGAAATGATAGTGGTGCAGTTGTTCGACTCGCCGGATGCGTTTTGGTTGATGATCTCAACATTGTCCTTGCCGAGTCCTGCCTCAACAGCCTCAATGAAGCCCTCGGTAGCAGCGTCAAGAGCGGGGTGCTGTGCGAGCTGGCAGACACCTATCTTGTACTTGCCGTCGGATGCGGCGCCGCCGTTCGCGGTCGTTTCGGATGTACCTGTTCCTGACTCGGAGCCGCATGCACACGTAGTGCCGAGCGTTGCGGCTGCGAGCAGTGCCAAAAGAAATCTCTTCATGATCGAATTCCTCCGTATTAATGTTCATGAATATTTATGTGTATCGGGCTTTGCCCGTTACAACCGTTTTAAGGATACGCCGCATTACCTGCGGCGGCTTTCAAACCGACCGACGGCGATTTGCCGGATATGGCGCAGGTCGACATTTTAATAATATAATTATACGTGATAAGAAAAAATATAAGCGGCTCCGCAATATGCCGAGCCGCTCGAATAACCTATACAAAGGTATTATGCGGCCCTATGCATAAAATAATATCGGTAAGCCTCAAAATGCGCATAGGTATAGACCGAAGCAACGAAATTTCTCTCTGAGGAAAATGCTCTTGCCATGTCAGTCTGCCTCCTATCGAATTTCGGCTCCGATGAAGCCGCACGGAGCAGGAAGAATGTTCCCATCTCCTTTGATTGCATATTTTATCACTTTATCCTGCAAAAGTCAATATATTATTTCAATTTTTAATATTTTTTTGCAAAATTAATCTTTTGCAAAGTTAGTTATGCGGCGCGCGGATGACGCAGATCGGGAATCAAGCGAGGAGCAAACGCTCGCATATGCCGCGAAAGCCGGGGTTGTCCGAGGTGGTGATATACTCAATGCAGCCCTGCACGTGCGTGTCGGTGCACAGCCCGGCTGCTTCAAGTCTGCGCGCCGCTTCAGCCGCCGTTCCGCGGCAGCCGTCGAAAAAGCAAGCGCCGGGAAAGAATCGCGCGATAGCTTTTTCTGCATGAGGATAGTGCGTGCAGCCGAGCACGACCGCATCAAAATCCGTGCAGGGACTGTTCATGGATGCAAACAGCGAGCGGAGATAGCCGCAAAGCAGCTCACCGTCGGTGTGCCCCTCCTCGATCAGCTCCATCAGTCCGGGACAGGGAAGCAGCGTGACCTCAGCTCCTTTTCCGTAGCGTGCGAGCAGGTCGCGGAATTTCGGCTGACGCAGCGTCAGCGGTGTTGCCATTATAAGCACCTTGGGAGTGCCGGGCAGCGAGCAGGCTGACTTTATCTCCGGCTCGATTCCGATGATGGGTATTTTCGGATACAGCTCGCGCAGCGATTTTGCCGCTGCTCCGGTCGCGGTATTGCAGGCAATGACAAGCTCTTTTATATGATATTTATTTATGAGAAAGTCAACATTGCTCTCGGTTATGCTTTTGACCGCCTCGCGTGTTTTGGTGCCGTATGGTGCATTTGCTTCATCGCCGAAGAAGATGTAGCTCTCATTCGGCATGACACGCACAAGCTCACGCAGTACCGAAATACCGCCGACTCCGGAATCTATCACGGCTATCGGTGCGCGGCGCGCAGACTCCCGGACATGCGCACCCTCATTTTTTGTTATACATTCATCAGTCATTACAGTGTCCGTTTAAAGCCCCGACGGGCTGTATTTTCTCACGTATTCTATCATTATATCTACCGTTTGTCAAGGGCACTACGTGCAGC